>Ga0306920_100000315_pt1 | contig 55848 bp, 54 predicted proteins | sample flu12Cox44000170_FD_204666 | JGI IMG/M metagenome (GOLD analysis project Ga0306920, IMG submission 204666) | Lab enrichment of tropical soil microbial communities from Luquillo Experimental Forest, Puerto Rico - flux4day.12C.oxic.44.000.170 (v2)... | ecosystem: Environmental > Terrestrial >... | reverse complement strand
CTTACATCGCCTATCACTTCCATCGCATCTCGCCGTACGGCGTGGTCGCGAACCTGATTGCGATGCCCGTCGTGTCCGTCTGGATCATGCCGGTCGGAATTCTCGGCCTGATCACTATGCCGCTCGGTCTCGACAGTTTGTGCTGGAGGCTAATGGGCGATGGCATCGACTGGATGATTTTTGTCGCGCTGTGGGTCACGAGTTTTCCCGGAGCGCTGGGGCGCGTTGCGGCATTTGGCGCGGGCCCGCTGCTGCTAAGCACGGCCGGACTGGTTGTGCTCTGTCTATTCAAGACGCCGCTGCGGTTCATCGGCGCGCTGCTGGTCGGGGTCGCCATCATTCTGATCATTCGATCCCCCCAGCCGGATGTGCTGATTGCCGCGGACGGCAGCGCCGTTGCAGTCCGCGGCGAAAATGGTCGGCTTTCCATGATCAAGTCCGGCAACGACGACTTTGCGTTCCGCGAATGGCTTGCCGCCGACGCCGATGCGCGCACGCCGAAGGACGATACGCTGGGGGAGGGGATCAGGTGCGACGCGGCAGGTTGCATCGGCAAGCTGCGCGACGGCTCGCTTGTCGCCATCGCCAAGACAATCGAAGCATTCGAGGAGGATTGCCAGCGCGCGGTGCTGGTGGTGAGCGCGCGCGCCGCGCCGCCCGGATGTGCGGCCTTCGTGATCGACCGCGACGTCGGGCGACGCTTTGGGGCGATGGCGTTGCGCCGCCGCGGCGCAGAGTTTGAGATCACGGTCACGCGCTCACGGGGTTACGACCGTCCATGGGCCCGCGCCGCAGCGCCGCAGAGTAATGTCCTTGAGCCGAGCCTCACGCCGGCGGCGCGCCCACGCGATGCTACGCCGCGCACGGACGATCTGGAGCCGGGCGATTGAGATGTTCCCGTCCCGAGCCGAAAGCCCCCCGGTGACGCGGATCAATACCGGCGGAACAATCCGACCATCTTGCCCTGGATGCGCACGCGGTTGGGCGGAAGGATTCGGACCTCGTAAGCGGCGTTCGCCGGCTCGAGCGCAATCGAGGCGCCACGGCGGCGGAAGCGTTTGAGCGTGGCCTCTTCCTCGTCGATCAGCGCCACCACGATATCGCCGGTATCGGCGCCCTCGGTCTTCTTGAGGAGCGCGATATCGCCATCGAGGATGCCCGCCTCGATCATGCTGTCGCCCTTGACTTCGAGGGCAAAATGCTCGCCGCTCGAGAGCATATCGGGTGGCATGTTGATAACGTGGCTCTTGGTCTGGATCGCCTCGATCGGCGTGCCGGCAGCGATGCGTCCCATCACCGGAACCGCGACGGGGCGCCCGCTGTCGTCCTCCGACGCAGTCCGCACCCGGCCGAGATTGCCTTCGATTACGCTTGGCGTGAACCCGCGAGCGCGACCCGTGCCCATGCCGTGCGCAACCGACTCGGGCAACTTGATCACCTCGATCGCACGGGCGCGATTGGGAAGTCGGCGGATGAAGCCGCGCTCCTCGAGCGCCGTGATGAGCCGATGGATGCCGGATTTCGAACGCAGGTCGAGCGCATCTTTCATCTCGTCGAAGGACGGCGGTACGCCGGTCTCCTTCAGGCGCTCGTGGATGAAGCGCAGCAGTTCGAACTGTTTTCGGGTCAACATATCTGCATTCCCCCATTGCCCGCGGTCCCAAAGGACTCGCCGAAACAAATCATGAACAGACAGTATATGTTCGATATGTGTTCCGCAACCATTTAATTTGAAGTGAATAGGCGGTGCGACTGTGCGGGAACTTTCCGCCCCGTGGAACCAACGCGATGGGCCTGCGGCCTAGTTCGATCGCGCGCCCGCTACTCGGCCCTTGAACTAGTCTGCAGAGGGCGTTCACGCCGGCCTGCGTTTTCGCGCCAGCATCGCTCTGGTGTGGGCAAAGCGGAACGCCTGGCGCAGCAACGGAACGATCTTCAATGGAATGGCAAGATGCCTTGACCTGCCCGGACTGTGGCGGATGTAGGCATCCTCGACATATTCGAAGTCACCGAAGATCCGCCGCAGCAGCGCGGCGATTTGCCGTCCGGACAAGTAATTCACGCCGTGCGTCGTGAACAGCCGATTGAGCTCGACGACCTCATCGGCCGTGCACGCCTCCTGATTTAACCCGCGGATGCCGAGGACCGCACAAAGCTTGAGATAAGGACGCCATGTAAAGACGCCGCCGAAGGGAATGTTGATATGTGCTTCGATCGGACGCCATTTCGACGGAAAGACATTGAGAAACACGCCACCAGGCTTCAATACCCGATGGATTTCGCTATAGGCCAATTCTTGATCTGTGACGTGCTCGAACACCGAGGTCGCGAAGATGAAATCGAAAGTATCGTCCGGCCAAGGAACCTTGCTCATCGTCGGATAGCCACCGGCATTCCCGGGCAGAGGATCGAAGCGGAAATGCTTCCCGTCCGCCGGCGCGCGCAGCGCGACATAGTTTTGGATATCGTAGCCGAACGCATTGCCAAATCCGGCTTCGAGGTACTCGTATGTGTGCCGGCCCGACCCGCACCCGTAATCAAGAATCACGCTCTCAGGCGCGAGCCGAACGCCCCTGGATTTCAGGATCGCGTCATAGAAGGCGACTACCTGCTGCGCGGATTCGTCTTCGATCATCGGCTTTCCGCGCCTCTCGCAATTGGCGCTAGGGCGCCAGCCGGACGATGGCGCAACGCTCGCCCGCTTTGGCCGCTGGGGAAAAGGGCTCGCGCACGAGAAGGCAATCGGCCCGGGCGAGCGGCATCAGCATGGAACTGTCTTGGACCGGCGCCGGCGTCGCGACCAGAATGCCATCCGGGGCGGTCGTCAGCACGGCGCGCAAGTAATCGGCGCGCTCGTCGTTTGCCGGCAGATCGCAACCTAACCGCGCCGCCTCGGGCGCCGTCGCAACATCGCTGCGGCCTGCAAGCCGTCGAATCAGCGGCAGCAGAAACAGCACCGCACATACGTAAGCCGACACCGGATTGCCGGGTAGCCCGAGGACGTGCATAGAGCCGAGCCTGCCGTGCATCATCGGCCGGCCTGGGCGCAGCGCCACCTTCCAGAACGACAGAGCGAGTCCCTCTGCCGCGAGCGCCTCGCGTACCAGATCGTAATCACCGACCGAGGCACCTCCCGAAGTAACCAGGATATCAGCGCCAATATCGCGCGCACGGCGCACCCCGGCGGCGGTCTCGGCGAGGCGATCGGGCACGATGCCGAGATCCACCACGTCGCAGCCCTCGCGGCGAGCGAGCGCCATCGTGGCATAGCCGTTGGAGTAGACGATCTGGCCAAAACCGGGAATGCCGCCGGGCATGACCAATTCGTCTCCGGTTGCCAGCAGCGCGACCTTAGGACAGCGATGCACCGGCACCGTCGGATGGTTCATCGCCGCCGCGAGTGCAAGATCGCGGTCCGTGAGACGATGACCCGTGGCAAGCAGGACCGCGCCACGCTGGAAGTCAAGTCCCTCGACGCGCACATGCTTGCCTTTGCCCGCAGCCGTGCTGACGAGCACGGTGTCGCCGTTGCGTACCGTGTTCTCCTGAATCACGATCGTGTCGGCGCCGGGCGGCAGGACCCCGCCGGTGAAGATGCGCGCGGCTTCACCCATTCCCACCGTGCCGCGAAACGGATGGCCGGCGGCGACTTCGCCGACGAGCTTGAGCTTGACGGGCGTTTTGGCCACGTCCACGGAACGGACCGCGTAGCCATCCATCGCCGAGACGTCGGCCGGCGGCTGGGTGCGCAGTGCCGCGACATCGGCGGCGAGCACGCGTCCGTAGGCCACTGCTAGCGGGATGGATTCGGCGGGTAGCGGCTCGGTATTGGCGAGCACGCGGGCAAGCGCCTCTGCGACCGGCATCAGCGCCACGGCCTACTCCTTCGCTCGATAGGGTCCCGACTTGCCGCCGCGTTTCTCGAGCAGTCGAAGGCCCTCAATGCGCATGCCGCGCTCGAGGGCCTTCACCATATCGTAGATGGTGAGGCACGCGACCGCGACTGCAGTCAGCGCCTCCATCTCCACCCCGGTCGGCCCGATGACTTTGACCCGCGCGCGCACGTTGAGGCCCGGCAGCTTGCGCTCGGGCTCGATGTCGACCGCAATGTTCGAGACGGGAAGGGGATGGCAGAGCGGGATTAACTCATGCGTCCGCTTTGCCGCCATGATACCGGCGATACGGGCGGCGCCCAGCACGTCGCCCTTCTTGGCGTTGCCCGCGAGCACCACGTCGAGCGTCTGTGTCGTCATCACCACGCGCCCCTCGGCAATGGCCTCGCGCTCGGTCGCCGCCTTCGCGGAGACGTCGACCATGCGTGCGTCGCCCCCCCGGCCCAGATGAGTGAGCTTGCGCGGGCGTGCCACCGCTCACTCCGCGGCGCCGACGCGGCGCTCCTTGCGCATGAGCGCGCGCGTCGCGGCCTCGACATCATGCTCTCGCATCAAGCTTTCCCCCACAAGGAAGGTCGAAATGCCCACCCTCGCCAGGGAGTCGAGGTCAGCGGGAGAAAAAATTCCGCTCTCGCCCACGACAATGCGGTCGGCTGGGATCTTCGGCGCCAGGCGCTCACTGGTGGCAAGTGTCGTCGCAAAGGTCTTGAGATCGCGGTTGTTGATGCCGATGAGCGGCGATCGCAGCCGCAGTGCCCGTTCCAGCTCGTGTTCGTCATGGGTCTCGAGCAGGACGTCCATGCCGTATCCCTGCGCTGCCTGCTCGAGATCGCGCGCGACGCTGTCATCGACCGCTGCCATGATGACCAAGATGCAATCGGCGCCCCACGCCCGCGCTTCCGCCACTTGGTAAGGGTCGTACACAAAGTCCTTGCGCAGGACCGGGAGCTTGGTCGCGGCGCGGGCAGCGGCGAGGTGATCCGCCTTGCCTTGAAACGACGGCGCATCGGTGAGGACCGAGAGGCAAGTCGCGCCCCCCCTTTCATAGGCGCGCGCCAAGGCAACCGGATCGAAATCCGCGCGGATCAGGCCTTTCGAGGGACTCGCTTTCTTGATCTCGGCAATCAGGGCGTAGTGCCCGGCAGCATGTTCACGGGTGATGGCAGCGACAAAACCGCGTGGAGGGGAAGCCGACCTGGCATCCGCCTCGACCATAGTCAACGAACGAGCGCGCTTGGCGGCCGCAATCTCTTCGCGCTTGTAGGCTTCGATCTTGGTGAGAATGTCTGCCATCGAGGATCGAGCGAGCCCTTGGTTGGTACGATTCGCGAGCAAAGCGGTCGTGTGACCCTCACGCATTCGAAGCCGCGACCAGCCGTTGCAGCCGACCTGCGGCCTCTCCGGAATCGATCGCAGCCTGCGCTAGCGCACACGCTTGTTTGAGATCTTTGGCACGACCTGCGACGATCAGCGCCGCGGCGGCATTGAGCGCCGCAACGTCGCGCAAAGCACCGCCCTTGCCCTTGAGCACGTCGACGAGCGCCTGCGCGTTCTCCTTCGCGCTGCCACCGCGCAGCGCCTCCGGCTTGACTCGCTGGAATCCGAGCTCCTCGGGGGTGATCTCGAAGGTGCGGACCGCGCCGTTCTCGAGCGCGGCAACATAGGTCGGCCCGGCCGTGGTGATCTCGTCGAGTCCGTCCGAGCCATGCACCACCCACACCGAATCGGAGCCGAGATTTTTCAACACCAGGGCCAGCGGCTCTATCCATTGCCGTGAAAACACGCCGACCATTTGCCGCTTGACCCCGGCAGGATTGGAGAGCGGACCCAACAGATTAAAGATAGTCCGCGTGCCGAGTTCGACGCGCGTGGGGCCGACGTTCTTCATGGCCGGATGGTGCGCAGGAGCGAACATGAAGCCGATGCCGGCTTGCTTGATGCAGTGGCTCACGCCCTCCGGCGTCAACTCGATGTTCACGCCCAGCGCCGCGAGCACGTCGGCAGCGCCCGAGCGCGATGAGAGCGCCCGGTTGCCATGCTTGGCCACGGGCACGCCGGCGCCGGCTACGATCAAGGCGGCGCAGGTCGAGATGTTGAAAGAACCCGAGGCATCGCCGCCGGTGCCGACAACATCGATCGCGTCGGGTGGCGCCATGACGCGCAGCATCTTCTCGCGCATCGCGGTCACCGCGCCGGTAATCTCGTCGACGGTCTCGCCGCGCACGCGTAACGCCATCAACAGGGCGCCCATTTGCGAGGGCGTCGCTTCGCCCGACATCATGGTATCGAAACCGCGGGCAGCCTCCTCGCGGCTCAGCGTCGCGCCGGTCGCAAGCTTGGCAATCAATCCTTTGAACTCGTCGGTCACCTTGACGTCTCACACAACCCGGCGGGTCGCCCGAGCGCCGGCGAGATACCGGCCGCTCGACGCGTTCCAGACACCGGCGATATCGAGAAAGTTCCGCAGAATGAGATGGCCATACTCGGAGGCGATACTCTCGGGATGAAACTGGACGCCGTGCACTGCAAGCGAGCGATGCATGAGCCCCATGATGAGATGGTCGTCGGTCTCTGCGGTCACCGCAAGCTCGTGCGGCAAGCTCGCCCGATCCACCACCAGAGAGTGGTAGCGCGTGGCCTTGAACGGCGCATTGATGCCGCGGAATATGCCCTCGCCCTGGTGCCGGATCTGGGAGAGCTTGCCGTGCACCTGCACCGGGGCGCGCACGACGACGCCGCCAAACGCCTCGCCGATCGCCTGGTGACCCAGACAGACGCCGAGCACGGGGATCGTCGGCGCGGCCTTGGCGATGAGCTCGAGACAGATGCCGGCATCGCGCGGCGTGCGCGGACCAGGCGACAGCACGATCGCCTCCGGCTCCATCGCCATGACCTGATCGGCTGCGACCTTATCGTTGCGATGCACCACGACATCCGCCCCTAGTCCGCCCAGATAGTGGAACAGGTTGAACGTGAAGCTGTCGTAATTGTCGATCAGGACGATCATGCTTTCCGTGCCCGCGCAGGGTCTTAGACGCGGGTCTTGAGGGAATCAAGGCGGAGGGGGTTAGCCTCGCCAGCGGGGTCCCAGTAACACGCAGGGCGAGCGAAAAGGCCGCTTCTCGACGGCGTTCCCGCGTAAGAAGGGAGAGGGTCTTATGACGATCAGGCGCACTCGGCTTGCTGTGGGCCGGCAAGCCCTCTTTTGGGCGATAGCGGGCGCGTTCCTCCTTTCGGCCGTGGTCTTGCACGAGGCCGCGCGGGCGGAGTCGTCCGAACCACCCTCGCTCGAGTCGATCAAGTCTTCGCTCGACGAGATCGAAGCCGCCGTCGACAGCGAGGACACTACGGCGGAAACGCTTGCAGGCTTCCGACAAACGCTGAACACGGCAACCGAAGCATTGCGAGAAAAGATCGACGAGCTTGAGCCACGCGTGCGCGAGTTCGACGAACGCTTGAAACAGCTCGGTCCGGCCCCCGCCAAGGATGCGCCGCCCGAGAATCCCGACATCGCCAGCCAACGCGAAGAGCTGACGAAACAATTCAGCGAAATCGACGGTGACCTGAAACAGGCGAGGGTGCTCTCAACCAGAGCCGACCAGTTGAGCGAGCGCGTTTCGCAAAGACGTCATGCCTTGTACGCCAGAGAGCTGTTCGCGCGTAGCCCAAGCGTGCTCAATCCATTCTTCTGGCAGGACACTCTGAACGCCTTCCCGATCGAATTGCGCATCGAACGGGCGGTGGTGCAGGAGTGGATCAACGAGCGCGGTGATCGTTTGCGTTGGACTGCAGGCGTTTTGATCATCGTCTGCGTCATAGCACTTGCGATCGGCTTGACCCGATGGTGGTTTCCCCGACTCCTCGCGCAACCGACCGACAACCGGTCAGCCAAAGCCTGGGCGGCGCTGTGGGTGTTCGTCTGGTTCACCCTCCGCACGCCATTGGCGGCGGCCGCCGTGTTGTTTGCATTTGATGCGCTCGGATTATTGACCGATCGCGTCGAACAAATTGCCGAGGGTCTTCTTGCCGGCATAGCAGCGGCGAGTTTCGGCTATGGCGTGGCCCGCGGGCTGTTTGCGCCGAAAGAGCCGGAACGCCGCCTCCTGCAAGAGGACGATGCCACCGCGCTCTGCTTCCACAACCACCTGGTCTGGTCCGCGCGCGCTCTCGGTGTGTTGATTGTCTCGCAGGTCGTCCACAAGACCTTGTTCGCGCCGCTCATCATCACGGTGGCGACGAATGCACTGTTCGCAGCGGTCACGGCTGGCTTCTTGACGCACTTCGTCATTCGGCTGGGGCAAATCAGGAAGCAGCGAGGCGAGGCGCTCATGGCCGCGGCTTGGGCGCATCCTTTGGGCCTGCTGATGGCGGTGCTGATCGCGCTGGCGCTCGTTGCCGGCTACGCCGGCCTTGCCGCATTCGTCGCGTTGCGAGTGATTGTCGCCGCGGCAGTGTTCGGGGCGCTCTATCTGCTGCTGACCGTCACGCAGACGCTGTTCGCCACGATCGGCGAGCAAACGGCCAAGGGAGAGACGCTGGCGGCCAGCCTGGGCATCAGCGCTGGCACGCTTGGCTTCGGCGGGGCGGTGTTATCGGCAGCCATTCGCGTGATCCTCATCCTGGCGGCGTTCCTCCTGATCATCGGGCCATGGGAAGTGTCCACCGCCGATTTGTTCGACACCGTCCGGAACATCCCATTCGGCTTCAAGATCGGAGAGATCCACCTTTCGTTTGAAACCGTGCTCACGGCTGCGTTCCTGCTGTTGCTGATCCTTGTTCTCACCCGGATTGTGCAGCGTTGGCTGGAGACGGAGTTGCTGCCGCGGACGAGACTGGAGCCCAGCCTTCAACTATCGATCGTCACAATATTCGGATATCTCGGCGCAATCACGGCGCTCGTGGTGGCGCTCACGAGCGTCGGTTTCGATCTGCAGAAGATCGCCCTGATTGCCGGCGCCCTTTCGGTCGGTATCGGATTTGGGCTGCAGTCCGTCGTATCAAACTTCGTATCCGGCCTCATCCTGCTGACGGAGCGGCCTATCCGCGTCGGCGACTCGATCGTGGTCAAGGGCGAAGAGGGATGGGTGCGACGCGTTCGTGTGCGGGCAACGGAGATCGAGACGTTCGACCGGGCGAGCGTGATCATTCCGAACTCCGAATTCATCACCGGTGTCGTCAAGAACTGGACGCGTACCAATACGTTGGGCCGCATCGTCATCAAGATCGGCGTCGCTTATGACAGCGATCCGGTTCAGGTCCGTGATGTCTTGATGGACATCGCCCGCACCCATCCGCAAATCGTGCAATCGCCGCCTCCGGGAGCGTTCCTGGTCGGATTCGGAGCTAATGCGCTCGAATTCGAGCTCCGGTGCGTTGTCGCCGATGTTGAAAAAGCCCTCCCGGTGCGCAGCGATCTCAACTACGCAATCATCAAGCGGTTTCGGGAGGCGGCGATCGAGATCCCACATCCTTAGCAGGAGCTTTGACGGCGCTCCAAGCAGCGTGACACGGATCACGCCGAGCCTGTCGCGCGGCATTCCGGCCGAGGGCGAGGGCGGCAAGAGCCGCAATCTATAACGTCCATGTCGGTCATCGATTGCCTCACGGCCTGAACACCAGGCCTGCAGCAGCAGCGCGAAGCGATGCTTTGCAACCCCAGCCTTGATCCGATAGGTTGCAACACAAGCTCCCTTTTTGGTCTGTAACTTCAGCAAGCCCGCAACAATTCAGCGCAGGCAAGCACCACCTGAGGGCTTAGACGCCGAGGCGAGCGGGCGCGCTTGCGATTTCAACGGGTTTCGGCGATGCGCCAGATGAGCTTGGTCGCGTTCCTGCAAGCACAGAACTGCACCAATCTTCCGTGCTCCTGGCGTCACCCGCAGTCGCGCACCGATGCCTGGTCGGCCGACTACTATCGGCACATCGGGCGCGTGCTCGAGGAAGGTAAATTCCACCTCGGTTTCTTCGACGACCGGCTGTCGATGCCCGATATCTACGGGCACGATCACGCACACACGGTGCAGTACGGCATCCGCTGCGTGAAGATGGACGCGGTCACCGTGCTCACGGTCATGGGCATGGCGACGGAGCGGCTCGGTCTCGGCGCGACCTATTCGACGAGCTATTACGAGCCGTTCCATGTGGCGCGCCTGTTCGCCACGCTCGATCTGATGACCGACGGCCGCGCCGCTTGGAACGTCGTCACCTCGCTCAACGACGGCGAGGCTCAGAACATGGGCCACGAGCAGGTGATCGAGCACGACCTGCGCTATGATCGGGCCGACGAATTCATGGAGGTGGTGTTCGGGCATTGGGATAGCTGGGAGGTCGACGCGATTGCGCAGGACAAGGCGAGCGGCCTTTTCGCCCATCCGGAGAAGGTGCATCGCCTCGACCACCACGGACGTTTTTTCCGCTCGCGCGGGCCGTTCACCGTGCCACGGTCCCCGCAGGGCCGTCCGGTAATCATCCAGGCGGGACAGAGCGGCCGCGGCAAGCGCTTCGGAGCGCAATGGGGCGAACTTATCTTCGTGATCTACCCGAACATCGCCGTCGCCAAGCGCGACTATGCGGGGTTCAAGGCGGAGGTGGCCGGCTGCGGGCGCAATCCGGAACACGTCAAGATCACGCATCTGATCACCACCGTGGCTGCTGCCAGCAGGATGGAGGCCGAGGACAAATGGGCCTTCATCGACAAGCTGCCGCTCGAGATCGACGCGCTCTCGCTTTTGTCGGAAGCGCTCAACTTCGACTTCTCGACCAAGGGCATGGACGAGTCATTCACCGACGAGGAGATGGCGGCGATTTCCGGCCTGCAGGCCATCCGCGACCGCGTCGTGCGCGCGAGCGGCAAGAAGAACCCGACGGTCCGCGACTTCATGCACCACACTGGACGAGGCCGCGTGCACGATCCGATCGTCGGCGGCCCGAAGGAGATTTGTGATCAACTCGAGCAGTGGTTTGTCGAGCATGCCTGCGACGGCTTCGTCGTTTCGGCGACCCACGTTCCCGGAGCCTACGAGGATTTCGTTCGCTTCGTAGTGCCCGAACTCCAGCGGCGTGGCTTGTTCCGCACCGAGTATGCGGGCAAGACCTTGCGCGAGAATCTCGGATTGCCGGTCCCGTCGGCGGCCGCATCGCGCGAGCTGCGCGGACAACAGCAACAGGATGGGGTTGGTTAGCGGCTCTCCCTCTCATGGGCGGAGTAGCGCCCGCTATCCGCCCTTCTAGTCCGAAGACGGCGGCAGCTTTCCGAAAGCATCCTCGAGATCGACAATGACTGGAACTTTATCCTCCAAGGCTCCAGGCTAAGCGTATGCGGTCCGCTGAAGTGGAAGTCTGCCGAAACCGTCGGCTTGCCGTCGATCATGTCGCTGAGTGCGGCGATGCGATTCTTCTGGCGGCTGTACACCACCAGTGGAAATGACCAGGGCGAATGACCGCCCGACGACGACATGCTGTAGACAAAGAACTGTGAGTCGGGCGACCATTTTGCATTGACGACGTAGTATCCATTGGTGCCGCGCGGCGATGAATAATACTTCGACGTGAGTGTGTCGCCCTTGCTGGTACGAATCACGACGCGGCTTTCCATGTCCGGAGTGGCATAGAGGCTGACATCGACAGGAAGAACGACACCGCGCAGCGCACCGTCAGGAGACGCGTAAATCACGGGTTTCGCATTGCTACAGCTCGATTCCGATCGCGGGTTCGGCAGCAATTTGTGGCCGGTGCAAGCAACCTCCGCCCGCACGAGTGCGGGGAGCAGCGCCATCGGCAACACGCTCAAGATCGAGAACGAAAGCAACATCGATTTCGGCGTTTGGAAACGCATGATCCTTCTCCGGGAGTAAGCAATACTAAGGCCGTGACCTTCCGCCGCCCTCGCACCGTTTCCAGATTGTCAGCCTTGCCACCGGCTGGGAAGAGGCGTCATGTCGCCGACCGCCTTACCATCGTGGCATCGCGTTCCGGGAGCGATGCGACCCGCGTCGACGGCCATGGCTGAGCCCGCGCGCCGCATTCGCCTCGACGATATCGAGCTTGCCTACCGCATCACCGGCCAGGGCAAGCCGGTAATCCTCGTGCACGGACTCGCATGCGGGCAGCGGATGTGGTTTCACCAGAGGCGAAAATTGTCCGATCGTCACACCGTCATCACCTACGACCAACGTGGCCATGGTCATAGCGATGCTCCGGATGACCCCAGCCGTTATTCAGGCGCCCATCTCGCTCGCGACCTTACCGGCATCGTCGATGCCCTCGAGTACGATAAGGTCGCGGTGGTGGGCTTTTCCATGGGAGGGGGGCCGGCACTTGCGCTTGCGATGGCAAAACCCGATCGGATCACGCATCTCGTCCTCGCCGACGTGGGATCGGGAGCGGACGACGCGTGGCGGATCCAGTGGCTGGCACGACGGTGGGTCGATTTTGCGGAACGCAGCGGCTGGGACGAGTTACTGCCGGACATGCTGCGAAGCGAATTTTACAAGTTATACTCCAATCGTGGCCCGCGTTATCGTTGCCATATGGCAGGCTTGATTCGCGCAACGCCGCTCATCGGATTGCGACATACCCTCTCGCAAGTGCTGGGCCAGCGCAAATCGCTGTTCCGCATGCGCAACGCACTGCGAGAGATCAAGATCCCTACACTCATCATGCTCGGGCAACACGACTACATCTGTCGGAACGCCGCCCGGATCTTGTCCGAGAACATTCCCGGCGCCGTCATTCACAGGGTCGAGGGTGCCGGGCATATGTCGCCTTTGGAGCGGCCGAATCAATTCAGCGACGTGCTGAAAGCGTTCTTCGAGCGCGCGTGACGATCGGCTTTGTCAATGCGCAGCACCAATGCCGTCGTGGACCATCCCGCACTGCCGCTTGCGATCTTTACAGCGGCGGAGCGGCGGCTGATTCGGCGGTTGCGAAATCCGACCCTCGTGCAACGTTTTTTCAACCGTCTGCCGTACAACACCGAGCGTGATCGGGAAACGCTTAGAAGTCTGCGCCAGGTTTTTCGCCATCGGACCGCCCATTGCCTCGAGGCCGCGCTGGCGGCCGCCTGCATCCTCGAGCAGCATGGATTTCCACCTCTGGTCATGAGCCTCAAATCGATCGATTACCTTGATCACGTCATCTTCGTTTACCGCAAACGCGGCCGCTGGGGTTCCGTGGCGCGCTCGCGTGACCCGGGCTTGCACGGACGAAAGCCCGTATTTCGTTCCATACGCGCGCTCGCCATGAGCTATTTCGACCCGTACATCGATTTCACCGGGTGCATCACCGGCTATGCCGTGTACGATTTGCGCCGGTTGGGTGGTTACGACTGGAGATTCGCGCGCAAGAACATGTGGGCAGTCGAGCGAGCGCTCGTGCGTTACCGACACAAGCCGATCAAGGGAGGGCGCGCGCGCATCCGGCGATTCCGCACGCGCTATCGAGCTTACCGGGCGAAGTACAACAAAAAGCCGCTGTTCTATCGCGGCCGAGAAAGGTGGACGGAGATTCCAGAGGAGTTCCTCTAGCCGCGCGGTCGGCTAACGCTCCCGGGCTTCATGGCCTTTCGCCTCGGCCCTTATGGATGGGATCGACCCATAATACCTCGTCCGGCTTCTCCACCGGCTCGATGTCGAGATTGACAACGACCGCCTCGTTGTCGCTGCGCACCACCACGCATTCGAGCGGCTCGCTTGAGCTGGCGTTGATCTCCTGGTGCGGCACAAACGGCGGCACAAAGATGAAATCGCCGGGACCCGCCTCCGCCATGAATTCCAGCTGCTCGCCCCAACGCATGCGCGCCTTGCCGCGGACCACGTAGATGACGCTTTCCAGCTCGCCGTGGTGATGTGCCCCGGTCTTGGCGTTGGGGTGAATGTGTACCGTGCCCGCCCAAATCTTCTGAGCGCCGACGCGAGCAAAGTTGATGGCCGCCTTGCGATCCATGCCAGGGGTCTGCAGCGTATTGGAATCGAGGGCATGCCCCGGAATGACGCGCACGCCGTCGTGCTTCCATCGGGGCGTCTGTCGGCCAGTTTGAGCGTCCATGTCCTCACCTCGTCAGAGAGCTTGCACATTGATGTAGTAGAGTCACGGCCATCGTTCCAGTGTGGATCCTGCTGCTTCACGAGCCTCACGGCACGCTGCTGCGCACTGAGCTATGATCCGCGCCGCGCCGCGCTCGCAAACCTTTTGGCTTCCTCTGCCGCGCGAAATAGCGCCTTGGCCTTGTCGACGCATTCCTGCTGCTCGGACTTGGGATTGGAGTCGGCGACGATGCCGGCACCGGCCTGGACATACATCGTGCCGTCTTTGATGAGCGCCGTGCGCAGCACGATGCAGCTATCGAGTTCGCCCGCGGCGGAGAAATAGCCGACCGACCCGGCATAGAGGCCGCGCTTCTCCGGCTCGAGCTCGTTGATGATTTCCATCGCCCGCACCTTGGGCGCGCCCGAGACCGTGCCGGCGGGAAAACCTGCCGCCAGCGCATCGAGGGCGTCGTATTTGCCGTCGAGTTGGCCCTCGACGTTGGAGACGATGTGCATCACCTGACTGAAGCGCTCGATGAAGAACTGATCGGTGACCTTGACTGTAGCCGGCCGCGAGACGCGGCCGACGTCATTGCGGCCAAGATCGAGCAGCATGAGATGCTCGGCGCGCTCTTTCTCGTGCGCCAGCAACTCGGTCTCGAGCGCCTTGTCGTGCTGTGGGGTCGTGCCTCGCGGCCGCGTGCCGGCAAGAGGCCGGATGGTCACCGTACCTTCGCGCACTCGCACGAGAATCTCCGGACTCGAGCCAACAATTGAAAAACCGCCGAAGTCGAGGAAATAGAGAAATGGCGCCGGATTTACACGACGCAACGCCCGATAGAGCGCAAATGGCGGCAATTCGAAGGGCGCCTCGAAACGCTGCGACAGCACAACTTGAAAAATATCTCCGGCGGCGATGTATTCTTTCGCGACGTCGACCATCCGTTCGTATTCGGCGGGAGTCACGTTGGAGGATGGCCAGACCGTGAGGGGGCCTGCCTGGACATCGGGCGGGGAATGCGCCAGCGGTGCATCGAGCGCATCCACAATCACCGAGAGTCGCTCGCTTGCGCGCCTGAAAGCCGTCTCGGCGCTCACGCCTCCCTCCGGTCGCACCGGCGTGACGAGCGTGATCAGATCCTTCACAGTGTCGAACACCACCACGACGGTGGGGCGCATCAGAACCGCGTCGGGAATTCCAATGGGATCGGGGTTAGACGCAGGCAACTCCTCCATCAACCGCACCATGTCGTAGCCAAGATATCCGAATATCCCGGCTGCCATGGGAGGGAGCACGTCTGGCAACTCGATGCGGCTTTCGGCGATGAGAGCGCGTAGCGCCGTCAACGGTGGCTGCCCGCAGGGCGTGAAGCTGCCCGCACTCGGTTGCGCGCTGCGATTGATTTCGGCTCGTCCGCCCACCGTGCGCCAGACGAGATCGGGATTAAGGCCGATGATCGAATAGCGTCCGCGCAACGCGCCGCCCTCGACCGATTCCAACAGAAAGCTCAAGGGTCGCGTCCCCGCGATCTTGAGAAACGCCGATACCGGGGTTTCTAGGTCTGAAACCAACGTGCTCCACACGACCTGAGCCTCGCCCCGCGCGTAGCGCTTGGCAAACGCCGTCGCTTGCGGCTCGATCTGCATTGTGAGCCAAGGTCAGTTTGTGCCGTCGCCGGCTCCGCCGCCGACCACCTGGTTCAGCGCGCTTTGATTGATAGTAACGCCGATATCGCTCTCGAGCCGAGCAATGTATTCGGCGAGAATGTCTTCGGAGAGGCCGCGATTGAGCGTTTCGAGGGTGCGTTTGGCTTCTTCGGAAGCCATGTCGAGTCCAGGCACCACGATATCGGTGACGCGGAACACCGCCTCCGCCGGCGGCTGCGCACCGTCGGCCTTGCCGGCAGCGTCCTTTGCCGTGCGAAATACGGTATCGACGCCCGCAGCCGAGAGCGGGCCGGAGGCTTCGCCGCGCTTGAGCCCGGCCAGGGTCTCGACCTTGAGATGATCTGCCGCTGCGGCTTGGGAGAGCGTCTCGCCGGTTTTGAGTTTTTCCAGGATGGCGCTCGCCCTGGCATCGAGGCGCGACGCGACTTCCTGCTCGCGCCAGCGCGCCTCGACCTGGTCCTTCGCCTCTTCGAGCGAGCGTTCACGCGAGGGAGAGATGCCCGTGACGTCGAACCAGATATAGCCGTCTTGGAACTGCAATGGATCGCGCTCGACACCGATCTCGGTGGTGAACGCCGCGGGCAGTAGGCGCTGCGCATCGGGAAGTTTAACGGGCGCGCCTGCAGGGTCGCGGCCGGAGCGATCGACCTCGACGGTGCGCGCTTCCAGCTTGAGACTGGCGGCGGCTTCCGCGAGCGGCTTTCCCTCTGCGCGCGCGTCCTCGATCTTGTTGTAGAGGTCGAAAATCTCGGATTTCGCGCGCGCGGCGGCGAGTTCCTGCTTGAGCTCGCCTGCGACCTGCTCGAGCGGGCGCACCTGCTCGGGCTCGATTTTGAGAACCTGCACGAGCACGGTGCCGAAGCGGCCCTGCACCGGCGCGCTGACCTCGCCTTCCTTGAGCGCAAAGGCCGCGTCGGCCACCGCCCGGTCGATTACCGCGGATTTGGGCACGGTGCCGAGGTCGATGTCCTTTTCGCTCTTGCCGAGGTCCTTGGCGATGTCGGTAAAGCTCGCGCCCTTCGCAATGCGCTCTGCAGCTGCGCTCGCCGCCTCGGCGTTGGGAAAGTCGATCTGCAAGAGGTGGCGCCGCTCGGGCGTCACATAGCGCGCGCGGCGCTCCTCGTAGGCGCGCTTGAGGTCCTCGTCGGACACTTCGATCCAGCGTGCCTGCTCGCTTGGGATCAGCGATACAATGACGAGCTTGCGATATTCGGGCGTGCGGAAAAGAATCTTGCGCTCGTCGAAGTATTTCGCGAGCACCTCCTGGGACGGCGCCGGAATGTCGCCAGCAAGCGCGCGGTCGAGCAGCACATATTCGATTGACCGCTGCTCGTTCTGATAACGGTTGAGCGCCTCGACCAGCGCCTTTGGCGCGTTCAATCCGGAGGCTATCGTCCCGGCAAGCTCGCGGCGCAGCGCTTGGCGCCGCTGCTCGGCCACAAAACGGCCCTCGGTGTAGCCGGCATTGCGGATGATCAGCTCGAAGCGAGACCGATCGAACTGGCCGTCTGGTCCGCGGAACCCCGGATCGTTGGTGATCAGCTTGGCCACCTCGGAATCGGAGAGCGCGAGACCGAGCGCGCGGGCGCGTTCATCGAGCAAGATTTCCGAGAAGATCTGTCCGGGCACCACCCGGTCGAGCCCGGTCGCGCGCGCCTGATCCGGAGTAATCGGACGGCCCAGCTGGCGCGAATATTGCTGCAGCCGATCGTTGTAGAGCGTCCGAAACTGCTCGATCGTAATCTCGGTATGCCCAATCTTGGCCACGGTTGAACGGCCGAAGCCACGGAAAATGTCGCCGATTCCCCAGATCGCAAAACTAATCACTAAGAAGCCGACCACAGCGGCCATCACCGCCTTGCCGAGCCAGTTGGAAGAGGCTTTTCGCAGCCCTCGAAGCATGCGTCATCCGTGATTGAGAGAACCCGCGGCGAACCGACGGCCCAGGTCATCATAGGGAGGGGGACTCTGCATCGCAACATATGGCGGGGGCGGCAGGCCGTCACAAGGCGGCCTCTGGTGTGGCTGCGGGTGCTCTGGTAACCGCAGGGCTAGTCTCGGAACCCAGGAACGAAAATGGCGCGCCCGCGCCCGCTGGTGGCGGGAAATTGGAAGATGAACGGCCTGCGCTCCTCGGTGGCGGAGCTTACCCGAATCGTCCAAGGGGCGCGGGCACTCAGCGCAGTGGACTTGCTGGTATGTCCACCTGCGACGCTGCTCGTTCTGTTTGCAGCCGCCGCAGAAGGGTCCCCGGTGCGCATTGGCGCACAGGATTGTCGCCCCGAGCCCAGCGGAGCATTCACCGGCGACCTTTCGGCCGAAATGCTCAAGGACGCCGGTGCGAGCGCCGTTATCGTCGGGCACTCCGAGCGCCGCAACTACCACAAAGAAACCGATGCCGATGTCCGCGCAAAGGCGCTGGCTGCGCGGCGGGCGGGGCTCTGCGCCATCGTCTGCGTCGGCGAGACCCGCGCCGAACGCGAGGGCGGACACGCCCGCGCGGTGGTGAGCAGCCAGCTCGAGGGGTCTATACCCGACGGGGCCACGGCAGAGAATCTGGTCGTAGCCTACGAGCCGGTCTGGGCAATCGGCAGCGGGCTCACGCCGACGCCGCCCGACGTCGCTGAGATGCATGGGTTCATCCGCCAGCATCTGCGGTCGCGGTTGGGAGAGGCGGGGGCGGGCATCCGCATCCTCTACGGCGGATCGGTCAAACCGTCGAACGCCAAAGAGCTGCTGCGCGTAGCCGACGTCGATGGCGCGCTAGTCGGCGGGGCCAGCCTCAAGGCCGATGAGTTTCTGGCAATCGCGGACGTCTATCGCTGAGGTCCGGAAATTGGTCGAAGACCGCGGCAGGTGGAATGCCATCCGCGGCGCCCCTCCCGCGCGGCTGAAAATCGGATTAGTCTCGTTCAAAACGAGAAGAGTATCGCCGCGCGGCAACTGCCACGCGCGTGCGCGTGTCGCCGCACCGGGCATCAGGCTCCGCGCGGCAGTAGGGGAGGTCGCCATGGCCGAGAAAACCACGCCTGACGAGAATAATCCGATCGCACGGCGCAATTTCCTGCTCGGTGCCAGCACCGCGGTCGCCGCGGGTCTTGCTCCTCCTGCTGCCGCCGAAGCGCAACAGCCGCCCGCTCCCGCCGGAGCGTCGGCACCGGCGAACGAGCCATCGACTCATCTCACGCTGACCGAAACCGAGGTCGCGTTCTTCACGGCCGCGGCCGATGCGATGATTCCAGCAGACGAGCTCACGCCGTCCGGCAGCGATTGCGGGATCGTTACCTTCATCGACCGGCAGCTCGCCAGCGCCTGGGGCGGCGGCGCGAAAATGTACCGCAATGGGCCGTTCCGGAAAGCCAAGCCGGAATACGGCTATCAGTTGCCGCTCACGCCACGGCAGCTTTTCACCGCCGGAGTCGTTGCCACCAATGCGTGGACGCGCAAAGTGTACGGCAAAGACTTTGATCGGCTCGCTGCCAAAGAGCGCGAGGATGCGCTCAAGGTGCTGGAGCAGGGCAAGGCCGAGCTCGACGATTTCGACGGCAAAATATTCTTCGAGGCGCTGTTGCAGATCGTCATGGAGGGGTTCTTCGCAGACCCGATCTATGGCGGCAATCGCAACAAGGTCTCGTGGAGGATGATCGGCTTCCCTGGTCTGCCGGCCGTCTATTCCAAGCTGATCGAGGAATATCGCAACAAGGCCTACGTGGCGGAGCCACAATCGATCGCCGATTTCTCCTGAGGGGGCTCTCGTCATGGCAACGCGATTGAAGGAAGTTGATGCGGTCATGGTCGGCATGGGTTGGACCGGCAGCATCATGGCGCGCGAACTCACAAAAGCCGGGCTCACCGTCGTCGGCTTGGAGCGCGGCGAAGATCTGTCGCCGCGCGAGAACTTCGCGCTCCCCGCGGTACGCGACGAACTGCGCTATTCCTACCGGCTGGAGTTGATCCAGGATCCGGCACTGGAAACCGTCACCTTCCGCCATCGCCCTTCGGAATCGGCGCTGCCCATGCGCCGCTTCGGCTCTTTCTTGCCGGGTAACAGCGTCGGCGGCGCCGCCAACCACTGGGGCGGCCAGCACTGGCGCTATTTGCCGAGCGACCATCTCACCCGCAGCCATATCGTCGAGCGTTACGGCGCTAACGCCATTCCCGACGATATGCCGATCCAAGACTGGGCGATGACCTACGAGGAACTCGAGCCCTATTACGATAAGTTCGACAAGCTGTGCGGCGTTTCCGGCAAGGCCGGCAATCTGCGCGGCAACAAAATCGAGGGCGGAAATATATTCGAAGGGCCACGCAGCAACGATTATCCCACGCCGCCGCTGGTCATGACCGAGTCCGGACGCATGTTCGCGAAGGTCGCGATGGAGCGCGGGTATCATCCGTTTCCGCAGCCGGCGAGCAACGCAAGCCGACCCTATACCAATAGCGAGGGCCTCACGCTCGGCGGATGTCAGTACTGCGGCTTCTGCGAACGAAATGGTTGTGAGGCTAACGCCAAGGCGGGACCGCACGTCTGCGTGCTGCCGGTGCTGCGCGCCGACCCGAAATTCACCCTGCGTTCCCGCGCCTGGGTCACTCGGCTGAGCTACGACAAAGCGGCGAAAAAGGTGACGGGCGTTATGTTTACGGATACGCGCACCGGCGAGGACTACGAGCAGCCGGCCGGGTTCGTGGTGCTCTCAGCCTATGTCTTCGGCAACATCTCGCTTCTGCTCAATTCCGGTATCGGTGAGCCGTACGATCCGGTCACTCAAAAAGGGGCGGTGGGCAAGAACTACTGCTACCAGCTCTCGCGCATGGGCGTGACCATGTTCTTCGAGGACAAGTTTTTCAATCCGTTCATGGGCTCGCCGGGTACTCAGATGGTTATGGACGATTTCAACGGCGACAATTTCGACCATAGCGGTCTCGGCTTTCTGGGCGGCTGCAAGATCCAGTTGGGGCATGCCGATGGCCGGCCGATCAGCTATCGGCCGGTGCCGCCCGGCACCCCGCGATGGGGCGCAACGTGGAAGAAAGCCACGGCCAAGTGGTATCAGCGCGCCGCGCGCATCACGCTGTCGGGGTCGAATTACGCCAACCGCTACAATTACGTCGATCTCGATCCGACCTATAAGGACCAACTCGGCCGGCCGTTGCTGCGCATGACCTACAATTTCGTCGAGAATGACTACAAGGTCGGAGATTATTGCATGCGGATCGCGCTCGAGATTGCGCGCGCCATGACGCCGACCGTAATGGGGCCACCTGGGCTACGCCGCGGCGATTACGATACGGTGCCTTACCAGTCGACCCACAATACCGGCGGCACCATCATGGGCAACGATCCAAAGACGAGCGTAGTCAACCGCTATTTGCAGGCCTGGGACGCGGACAATCTCTTCATCATGGGAGCCTCCACGTTCCCGCAGCAATCCGCTTACAACCCTACCGGCCCGGTCGGCGCGCTCGCCTATTGGTCGGCGGACGCGATCGTCACGAAATACCTCAGGAGCCCTGGCCCGCTGGTGCGCGCGTGATCCGACCATCAGGTATCGCAAGATCGATGCGTCATTGGATCGAAGGGGCCGCCCGCACCGTGCTCCTTCTCGCACTGTCCGCTGTCCCCGTGGCTGCAGCCGATGTCGAACACGGCAAGGCGCTCTTTCAGACCTGTGTGGCCTGTCACACAGAGCGATCCGACGCATTGGGGCCGAGTCTCAAGGGCGTGGTTGGCCGCAAATCGGGGGCGCTCGAGGATTTCCGCTATTCGAATGCGATGAAACGGGCCAACCTCGTTTGGGACGACGATAATTTGCGCGCCTATATCCAGGACCCCCAGGCGAAGGTGAAGGGCAACCGCATGCCCTATGGTGGACTCACTGATCCCAAGGACGTCGACGATATCGTCGCCTATCTGAAAGTCCTTAAGTAGACCCCGCCGGACGCTCCTCCGATCGCATGGAAAAGGCGTGGAGGATCGTGTAGACACCCCGCCGAGTTCCTATATGACACCGGGACAGGCACGCGGCGATTTTCAGCGTCGCAGCAAGGGTGCAAGCATGCAGACCGTGATCATCGTGATTCATCTGATGGTGGTGGCCGCCATGGTCGGCGTCGTGCTGCTGCAGAAATCGGAAGGGGGCGGGCTCGGCATCGGCTCCACCGGCGGATTTCTGTCGAGCCGGGGTACCGCTAATGTGCTGACCCGCACCACCGCAATCCTGGCCGCAACGTTCTTCGCCACCAGTTTGCTGCTCTCGGTGCTCGCCGGCTGGGACCGTAAGCCGCAGTCAATCATCCAGAACACGGGCAGTCCGCCGCAGCAGACGCCCGGTGCGCCGGCGGGGCAGGGTGGTGGCGTGCTCGATATGCTGCGCCAGCAGGAGCAGTCGGCCCCGCCGTCTACGCCGCCCGGGCCGCAAGTGCCGCGCTCGCAATGACGGGAGGTGCCAAGGGGCCGGGTGACCGGCCCCTTCGTTTGACGAGCCATGCAATCCGTGAATGGTAAACTCAGAACTCACATCAACAGATCGTCCGATATCCTAATCATATCATGAGCATTTTTCGGTATGCGCGCCGCGCATGGAATCGTGGAGAGGGTCCGCGCAGCCCCTCGTCGAATCGATCGCGCGGCGCTAAAGGTTAGGTCCCATGGCGCGGTACATCTTCATTACCGGCGGCGTGGTCTCCTCCCTCGGTAAGGGTCTCGCATCCGCAGCGCTCGGCGCGCTGCTACAAGCGCGCGGCTACAAGGTGCGGCTGCGCAAGCTCGATCCCTATCTCAACGTCGATCCCGGGACGATGTCGCCCTATCAGCACGGCGAGGTGTTTGTCACAGACGATGGCGCGGAGACTGACCTCGATCTCGGCCACTACGAGCGTTTTACCGGTCGCCCCGCCACCCGCCAGGACAACATCACCACCGGCCGCATCTATCAGGAAATCCTCGCGAAGGAGCGCCGCGGCGATTACCTCGGCGCCACCATTCAGGTGGTTCCCCACGTCACAAACGCGATCAAGGATTTCATTCGCGAGGGCAACGAAGGCTACGATTTCGTCCTTTGCGAGATCGGCGGCACGGTCGGCGACATCGAAGGGCTGCCCTTCTTCGAGGCGATCCGCCAGCTCGGCAACGATCTGCCCCGGCACCACGCGATTTACATCCACTTGACGCTCTTGCCCTTTGTCGCCGGCGCGGGCGAACTCAAGACCAAGCCGACCCAGCATTCGGTCAAGGAACTGCGCTCGATCGGCATCCAACCCGACATCTTGCTGTGCCGGACCGACCGGCCGATCCCCGACGGCGAGCGCGCGAAGCTTGCATTGTTCTGTAACGTGCGCCCGAGCGCGGTGATCGAGGCGCGCGATGTGGACAATATTTATGCCGTGCCTGAGGCCTATCACGAAGCCGGCCTCGACCGCGAAGTGCTGATGGCCTTCGGCATCGAGCCCCAAGGCGAGCCCGATCTCGGCCGCTGGCGGCTCATCAACGAGCGCATTCGCAACCCCGAAGGCAATGTGACGATTGCGATCGTCGGCAAATATACCGGCCTCAAAGACGCCTATAAGTCGCTGATCGAGGCGCTATCCCACGGCGGGATTGCCAATAAAGTCCGCGTCAATCTCGATTGGATCGAATCGGAAGTCTTCGAGCGCGAGGATCCGGCGCCGTTTCTCGAGAACGTCAATGGCATTCTGGTGCCGGGCGGGTTCGGCCAACGCGGCAGCGAGGGGAAGATCAGGGCTGTGCAATTCGCGCGCGAGCGGCAAGTTCCCTATTTCGGGATTTGCTTCGGCATGCAGATGGCCGTCATCGAGGCCGCGCGCAACCTGTGCGGCATCGAGGAAGCAAACTCGACGGAATTCGGTGCGACGGCCGAGCCAGTGGTTGGATTGATGACCGAATGGATGAAGGGCAATGAGCTGCAGAAGCGTGGAGTGAACGGCGATCTCGGCGGCAGCATGCGGCTCGGCGCCTATCCGGCAATCCTTCAGCGCGGCAGCCGCGTCTCGCAGATCTACCATGGCGCAACCGAGATTTCCGAACGCCACCGGCATCGCTATGAAGTCAATACCGCCTACAAGGGGCGGCTCGAGCAGCGCGGCATGCGTTTTTCCGGCATGTCTCCCGACGGTCTATTGCCGGAGATGATCGAGTATGAAGATCACCCCTGGTTTGTCGGCGTGCAGTTCCATCCCGAGCTGAAATCGCGGCCTTTTGAGCCGCATCCGCTGTTCGCCTCGTTCGTCGGCGCAGCGGTGGACCGGAGCCGGCTGGTCTAATAGCCCCCTGACTGCTGATCGTGATTTTCAGCGCCGCGCCTGTGCGGCGTCGGTCATCGAGATCCTGACGATCGCCGATTGCCTTTCCCGCCCCCGGCATTAACGTCGGCCGCCTCGACGTGCATCACTCAAGAGGCGACCATGATTTACGAGTTGCGGATCTATCACTGCGTCAGCGGGCGGCTGCCGGCTCTGTTGAAGCGGTTTGAAACCACAACGCTCGAGCTTTGGAAGCGGCACGGAATCCGTCAGGCCGGATTCTGGACGGTGCTGGTCGGAGACGGAGGAAACCAGGATCTCCACTATCTGCTCGCTTGGGAATCGCTCGCCGAGCGAGAGGCAAAGTGGAATAAGTTCGTCAACGATCCGGAATGGGTGTCCAAGCGCGCCGAGAGCGAGCGGGATGGACCGATCATCGCCTCGATCAAGAACATGCTCTTGCAGCCGACGGCGTTCTCGGCGGTGAAGTGACGGCAGCTTCGATGCCCGGCGGGCTCGACCACGTGGTCCATGCCGTGCGCGACCTCGACGCGGCCGCCGAACTTTATCGGCGGCTCGGCTTCACCGTCGGCGCGCGCAACCGCCATGCATGGGGTACCCACAATCATCTGGTCCAGCTTCCCGGCTTCTTCATCGAACTGCTCACTGTGGCAGAGCCGGAAAAGCTCGGAAGCGACGGTTTCTCGGCGCTGTTCGGCACGTTCAACCGGATCTTTCTCAAAGACCGGGAGGGATTTTCACTGCTGATCCTCGAAAGCGATGATGCCACGACTGATGCCGCACGCTTTCGCTCCGCCGGGATCGGCGTCTCTGAGGCCATACGCTTCGAGCGCGAGGGCAAACCGCCGGATGGCTCGACGGTCAAAGTCGGTTTCTCGCTTGCGTTTGCGCGCGATGCCAAAGCGCCGGCCATCGGCTTTGCTGCCTGCCAGCAGCACTTTCCGGAAAATTTCTGGAATCCGGACTTCCAGCAGCATCCCAACACGGCAAACGCCATCGAGGCTGCGGTCTTGGTCGCCGAAAAGCCGAGCGACCATCGCGCTTTCCTTTCGGCGTTCGCCGGCGTGCGCACAGCCACCGCCACGTCGAGCAGTATGACCGCGTCGACGCCGCGCGGGGACATCAGGGTGATGGATCGTGCCGCGTTTCGCGATCGTTTTGGCACCGAGCCGCCCGACACTTCGCAAGGCGCGCGCCTCGCCGCTATCCAACTTCGCGTGCGCGATGGCAACGCACTGAGTACCGCGTTGAAAGCGGGTGGGATTGCCGCGTCCTCGACTGGGAGCGCGACCATAGTCGGGCCGGCGATCGCGCGTGGTGCAACGCTGGTATTCGACTCGTGAGCGGTGATGAAATCGGCCTCGTTGACCCGCAAATCGGACCGGCGCATGGTCGCCCGCCATGAGGGTTGAGCCCGCCCCCAATCCGGTTGTCAGCGTTGGCGCGGTACGTTTCGGCAACACTCTGCCGCTCACGCTGATCGCGGGGCCGTGCGCGCTCGAGAGCCGCGACCACGCGCTGGAAATGGTCTCGGCCCTCAAGGAGATTGCCGGCAAGCTGGGAATCGGCCTCGTCTACAAGACCTCCTTCGACAAGGCCAACCGCACTAGCGGCAAAAGCCATCGCGGGATGGGGCTTGAGCGCGCGTTGCCGATCTTTGCAGAGATGCGGGAAAAATTCGGCGTTCCCGTTCTCACCGACGTGCACGAGGCACAGCAATGCGCACGCGTTGCTCAAGTCGCCGACGTGCTGCAAATCCCCGCCTTCCTATGTCGGCAGACCGATCTCCTCGTCGCCGCGGCCGCGACCGGCCGCGCCGTCAACGTCAAGAAAGGCCAGTTCTTGGCGCCCTGGGACATGGCAAATGTCGTCGCCAAGGTGACCGGCGCGGGGAATCGCAATGTCCTGGTGACCGAGCGCGGCGCGTCCTTCGGCTACAACACACTCGTCTCCGACATGCGCGCGCTGCCGATCCTCGCGCGCGGCACGGGCGCGCCGATAATCTTCGACGCCACCCATTCCGTGCAGCAGCCGGGCGGGCAGGGCACCTCCTCGGGCGGCGAGCGGGAATTCGTGCCGGTGCTAGCGCGGGCGGCAGTTGCCGTCGGCGTGGCGGGCGTCTTCATCGAAACACACGACAATCCCGATAAGGCCCCGTCGGACGGCCCCACAATGATGCCGCTCAAGCAAATGGAGGCTCTGCTGCGCCACCTGGTCGAATTCGACCGACTGGCGAAGAACCCAAGATAAGCGCAGGAAAACTCGAGCGAGTTTCCGTCGAGGCTCCGCGCCTCGGGCATGGGGACGCCCCGCCAATGGGCTTGTGCACGGGCGCGGGAATGCCCATCATGGTTATCGACGGCCTGGGGTGCCGCGCCGCTGCGGCTGAGATCATACCCATGGAACCTGTCTGGGTCATTCCAGCGAAGGGAGCCGCCGATTGCCGAACCGCCCCGCATCCAATCTCAGCAAGCCCAACGTCGCTATCATCGGCGCCGGCGTCATCGGGCTTGCGATTGGGTGGCGACTGGCGCAGCGGGGCGCATCGGTCCAAATTTTCGACCGCGGCGCGGCCGGTGCTGGAGCAAGTCACGCCGCCGCCGGCATGCTGGCGGCGTGCGCGGAGGCTGAGCCCGGCGAAGAAGCACTGGTCGTGCTCGGCCGCGAAAGCCAGGCCCGCTGGCCCGCTTTTGCCGCCGAGCTGCTCGAGCTGTCGGGTGTCGACGTGGAATTGCGGCCGGAAGGCACGCTCCTCATCGCCTTGACCGCGGACGATCAGGCCCGGCTCACCCATCAGCTCGTCTTCCAGCAGAGACTCGGCTTGCCATTGCAGTGGATTTCAGCGGCAGAGACGCGCCGCCGTGAGCCGCATCTCGCGGGCAAGCTCGCTGGGGCGGTGTTTAGTCCCGAAGACACGCAAGTCGACAACCGCAAGCTCGTCACGGCGCTGCGCCTCGCCGCTGAAGCGGCGGGCGCGAGCATCACCGAGCATCGCGCGGTGAGCACGATCTCGTCGCGGGGCGGGCGCGTCGAGGGCGTCGTCCTCGGTGACGGCACGAAGGTGCGGGCCGACGTGGTCGTGCTTGCCGCCGGTGCGTGGGCCCGCAGCATCGAAGGCATTGGGCGAGAACTGCGGCCCCCGGTACGGCCTATCAAAGGGCAAATGCTTGCGCTGCGCATGAATCCGACCGCGCCGCTGTTGAGCCATGTGGTTTGGGCGCCCAGCGCCTATCTCGTGCCGCGCCGAGACGGCCGCTTGCTCGTGGGCGCGACGGTCGAGGAAAAAGGCTACGACGCCGCGCTGACCGCGGGCGGCGTGCTGACTTTGCTCGAGGCCGCATGGCGTGCCGTCCCCGCCATCGAGGAACTGCCGATCGATGAGATGTGGGTCGGCCATCGGCCGGGCAGTCGCGACGACGCGCCGATCCTCGGCGCCGGCCCGCTCGATGGGCTCATCTATGCCACCGGGCATCATCGCAATGGAATTCTGCTGGCGCCCATCACTGCGGACACGATCGCGCGCCTTGCGCTTGACGGCGTTGCCGACGCGGCGATCCGCCCCTTCGGCATCGAGCGATTTGGCGCGCTGCCTGCGGCCGCAGAATAGGAGACCTATATGGCTCAAGCCACGGCTGAGGCGAACATCCGAGTCAACGGAGAAATCCAACCGCTCGTGGTCGCGACGCTGGCGGCTCTGCTCGAGGAAAAGGCGGTCGACACCGGCCAGCGCGGGATCGCGGTCGCCGTCAACGGCGCCATCGTTCCGCGCGCGGCTTGGCCACGGACGCAGCTGAGTCCCGGCGACAGCATCGAAATCGTGCGCGCCCGTCAGGGCGGCTAAGGAGTTGAGATGTCCGATCCTTTAATCATTGGCGGCCGCGAGTTCGGCTCACGTCTGTTCCTCGGCACCGCCGGCTATCCCAATCGCAAGCTTATGCTCGAGGCCATCGCCGCGAGCGGAACCGAGATGGTGACGGCCTCGATCCGGCGTATCAGCCTCGCCGGCGAGGACGAAAGCCTGGTCGACCTCATCCCGAAGCATATTCATTTCCTGCCCAATACCGCCGGCTGCCAGACCGCCAAAGACGCCGTGCTCACCGCCGAACTCGCACGCGAGGCGCTCGAGACGAACTGGATCAAGCTCGAAGTGATCGGCGACCGCGAATTGCTCTATCCGGACACCGAAGAACTCATGCGCGCGACCGAGACGCTGGTGGCGAAGGGTTTCACCGTCTTGCCCTATTGCACCGAGGATCCCGTCGTCTGCCGCAAGCTCGCCGACGCCGGCGCGGCGGCGGTCATGCCGCTCGGCTCGCCGATCGGCTCCGGGCTCGGTATCAGCAACCCGCATCTCATCGAATTGCTCTGCGCGCGTTCGCCGGTGCCGGTCGTGCTCGACGCCGGTATCGGCACCGCATCCGATGCTGCGCTTGCCCTCGAACTCGGCTGCGCGGCTGTCCTCCTCAACACCGCTGTCTCCAAGGCGCGCGATCCGGCGATGATGGCAAAGAGCATGCGGGGGGCCGTTGAAGCGGGCCGATTGGCCCGCCTGGCCGGCCGCATACCCAAACTTGCCCATGCGGAACCGTCCAGCCCGCAATTCGGCCTCGTAGGCACTTGAACCTCCCTGATCCGCCGCTGCTCGTCGTCACCGATCGGCATCAAGCGCGATTGCCGCTCGTTGACGTCGTGCGCGCGGCGCTGGCTGCGGGTTGCCGCTGGGTGAGCATGCGGGAGAAGGACCTTTCCGAGGACGATCAAATCGCGCTTGCGTCGACGCTCTTGCCGGTCGCACGGCAATACGGCGCACGCCTGACGGTGCATGGCGATGCCGCCTTGGCAAAAGCCTGCGGCAGTGATGGGGTTCACGTGCCTGCGGGTGGCGACCCGGCGACGGCACGAAAGATGCTGGGGCGAGAGAAACTCATCGGCGTGTCGCTCCATACCGTCACCGAGGCCGAGGCGATTGATTCCGGCGCCGTCGATTATGCGATCGCGGGGCCCGCCTTCGAAACCGCGAGCAAACCCGGGTATGGGCCCGAGATCGGCCGCAGGGGACTTGCCGAAATCGCCCGGGCGGCGCCGGTCCCCGTGCTGGCGATCGGAGGCCTCAATGCGACGCGGGCGGCCGAGGTGCTCGCGGCCGGCCCGGCCGGCATCGCGGTCATGGGCAGCGTCATGCGCGCGACTGACCCGGGACAGGAGGTGAAGGCGCTGTTGGCAATTCTTGCCGCGGTTCATCCCCGCCCGCGATAAGGGGCGACGTTCTGGTCCGGCAACCATGCGTTCGCGGGCAGCTTGCCTGCTTGCCAGAAAACGTCGATCGGGATGCCGCCGCGCGGATACCAGTAGCCGGCGATGCGTAAGAATTTCGGCTTGAGCAGGGCGACAAGCTTCTTGCCGATTGCGACCGTGCAGTCCTCATGAAACGCGCCAATGTTGCGGAAGCTGCCGAGGTAGAGCTTGAGCGACTTCGACTCGAGCAGCCATTTCGCCGGCACGTAATCGATCACGAGATGCGCGAAGTCGGGCTGGCCGGTGATCGGGCAAAGCGTAGTGAACTCCGGCGCGGTGAAGCGCGCGACATAGTCGGTGTCGGCGTGCGGATTGGCGACCCGATCGAGCACGGCCGCTTGCGGGGAGGCGGGCAGGCGGCTCGGCTTGCCAAGGTGATGAAGCGTTTTGGGTGCCATTTTCGCCCTCGACCGGAAACGGATGCAACGAGGCGGTTTCATCCAGCAAAGCCGCCCGGCAGCCGGGTACTGGATGCCTCGGTTTCACGGGGCATGACAAGGGTGTTCTCGATCTTGTAGAAGCCCGGGGCGAGCGCTGCAATCCGCGGGAACCCGCATGACTGCCGTCACTGACATCATCGGCCGCGAGATCCTTGATAGCCGCGGCAATCCGACCGTCGAGGTCGATGTCGTGCTCGAGGACGGCAGCAAGGGCCGCGCCGCCGTACCGTCGGGGGCCTCGACCGGCACGCACGAGGCGGTCGAGCTGCGCGACGGTGGCAAGCGCTATCTCGGCAAGGGAGTTGGCAAGGCCGTCGACGCCATCAATGGCGAGATTTTCGACGCCATCGGCGGGATAGATGCGGAGGCGCAGGCCAAGATCGACGAAACGCTCATCGCCCTCGACGGTACGCCGAACAAGAGCCGCCTTGGCGCCAACGCCATCCTCGGAGTATCGCTTGCGGTCGCGAAGGCCGCGGCAGCCGCCCGTCGCGCACCGCTCTATCGCTACGTGGGAGGAACATCGGCGCGGCTTCTACCGGTGCCGATGATGAATATCCTCAACGGCGGCGTACACGCCGACAATCCGCTCGACTTCCAGGAATTCATGATCATGCCGGTGGGCGCGCCTTCCTTCGCTGAAGGGCTGCGCGTGGGTGCGGAGATCTTCCAGACCCTTCGCGCGGCGCTCAAACAGGCCGGCCAAGACACGAACGTGGGTGACGAGGGTGGCTTTGCCCCCGATCTGCCGTCGGCCGACGCCGCTCTCGATTTCGTCATGGCCGCGATCCAAAAAGCAGGTTTCGCGCCTGGTAAGGACGTCGCGCTTGCGCTCGACCCCGCCGCAACCGAGTTTTTCAAGGACGGCGCCTATCGCTACGCGGGCGAGGGCAAAGTTCGCACGAAGCAGGAGCAGGCGAACTATCTCGCCGACCTTGCCTCGCGCTATCCCATCGTCTCGATCGAGGATGGAATGGCCGAAGACGACATGGAAGGCTGGAAGATGCTGACCGATCGCATCGGCGACAAGTGCCAGCTCGTCGGCGACGACATATTCGTGACCAACGTGGCGCGGCTCAGCGAGGGTATCAAGAACGGCATCGCCAATTCGATTCTGATCAAGGTCAATCAGATCGGGACGCTGACCGAGACGCTCGCGGCGGTAGAGATGGCGCACAAGGCCGGTTACACCGCTGTGATGTCGCACCGCTCCGGCGAAACCGAGGATGCCACCATCGCCGATCTCGCGGTTGCGACCAATTGCGGGCAGATCAAGACCGGCTCGCTCGCCCGCTCCGACCGCACGGCGAAATACAATCAGCTGCTGCGCATCGAGGAGGAGTTGGGCGCACAGGCGAAATACGCCGGTCGCGCCGCGTTGAAGGCATTGCGCTAAAAGAGACCATCGGCCGGGCGGCTCTGCGCGACCTTATGCATTAAAGCCGTCTTAACGCAGCGGCGGCATGCTCGTTGAATGGTGACCCGCAAGCGGTTTCGTACCGCCCTCAACACGCTCGCGCTCTATACGATCGCCGCGCTGGTGATCGGCTATTTCGGGGTCAATGCCTATTCCGGCAACCGCGGGCTGCGCGCCAAGCAGGACCTCGACCAGCAGATCGCGGAACTCAGTGCCGAACTTGACGCGCTCAAGGCCGAGCGCGCCATGTGGGAGCGGCATGTCTCGCTGCTGAAGCCCGAAAGCATCGATCCCGACATGCTCGATGAGCGTGCCCGGGTGCTGCTCAACTACGCCGATCCGCGCGAGCTCACGTTGCGCCTCAAGCAGCCCTGAGCCCAGCAGTCGCGGAATTTGCAAAACCGGCTTGCCCTCCCTATTTGCCGGCGCAAAGAGACGCATCCTCGCCGCTCCCCCATCCGCTTCCGCCCTGCGGCGATTTCGGCTATTGGGGAACCGGCCGCCTCGCCGACGTCGAGCCCCACCCGAGGAGAAAAATGGCCGTTGCCACCAACAAACCAGCGGCTCAGCCCGCCGCGGTGCGCCGGGCGTCCGTCGAACCTGCGCCGGAGACGCCGGATTTCAACCGCGAGCAGGAGTTTCACGCTTATCGCCAGATGCTCCTCATCCGCCGATTCGAAGAAAAGGCCGGGCAGCTCTACGGCATGGGCCTGATCGGCGGCTTCTGCCACCTTTACATCGGGCAGGAGGCGGTCGTCATCGGCATGCAGATGGCAATCAAGCCCGGGGACGAGGTCATCACTGGGTATCGCGACCACGGCCATATGCTCGCTTGCGGCATGGATCCCAAGGGTGTGATGGCAGAGTTGACCGGCCGGCGCGGAGGTTACTCCAAGGGCAAGGGCGGCTCGATGCACATGTTTTCCGTCGAAAAGTGCTTTTTCGGCGGACACGGCATCGTCGGTGCCCAGGTTCCTCTCGGTACCGGGCTTGCCTTCGCCAACAGGTATCGAGGCAATGACCACGTCTCGCTCACCTATTTCGGCGACGGCGCGGCCAATCAGGGCCAAGTCTACGAAAGCTTCAATATGGCGAAGCTGTGGAAGCTGCCGGTGGTCTACATCATCGAAAATAATCAGTACGGGATGGGGACCTCCGTTGCCCGCGCATCGGCAACCACGAACCTGTCCCAGCGCGGGCGCTCGTTCGACATTCCCGGAGAGCAGGTCGACGGTATGGACGTGCGCGCGGTCAAAGCCGCGGGCGACAAGGCGGTGAAATGGTGCCGCGAGGGCAACGGGCCCATCATTCTCGAAATGCTCACCTATCGCTATCGTGGCCACTCCATGTCGGATCCGGCCAAGTACCGACCCAAGGAAGAAGTCGACAAGGTGCGCACCGAGCACGATCCGATCGAGCAAGTGCGTAGCCGCCTCTTGAAGAAGGGCTTTGCGAACGAAGACGCGTTGAAGAAGATCGATGCGGAAGTGCGCGCGATCATCAACGAAGCGGCCGAATTCGCCACGAACGACGCGGAGCCCGATCCGGCCGAATTGTGGACCGACGTGTACGCCGAGTAGGACATGGCCGGTGCTGTCGACAATTGCTTGTCGCCTTCCGGCCCGTTGTCCAACGCGGTGGCGACGCCAATGGTCTTTCCCGCGCGGATCTCCGCTCGTCCTCCAACGCGGTGACGCCCGATGCCGACTCCCGTCCTGATGCCGGCGCTGTCGCCCACCATGGAGAAGGGCAATCTCGCCAAGTGGCACAAAAAAGAGGGCGACGCGGTCAAGTCCGGCGACGTTATCGCCGAGATTGAGACCGACAAAGCGACCATGGAGATCGAGGCGGTCGATGAAGGCACGCTCGGCAAGATCTTGGTGCCGGAAGGAACCAACGACGTGGCGGTGAACACGCCGATCGCCATGATCCTGGGCGAGGGCGAGGACGCCTCCACATTGACCGACGGGGGCGCAGTGGCACGTCCGCAGAAAGCGCCGGTCACCGCACCACCCGCCAAGACGCAGCAACCGGAGATGCAGGTCGAGCCGGCACCCGCGCCGGCGAAGCCGCAAGTCAGCGCGCCGCGGCAACTGGAAGCTCCGCCCGAGCCAGATCTCCCCGAAGGCACTGAAATGGTGACCATGACTGTGCGCGAGGCCCTGCGCGACGCCATGGCGGAAGAAATGCGGCGCGATAAGACCGTCTTTGTCATCGGCGAGGAGGTCGCCGAGTATCAGGGCGCCTACAAGGTGACGCAGGGCCTGCTGCAGGAATTCGGCGCCTCGCGCGTGATCGACACCCCGATCACCGAGCACGCGATGACCGGGCTCGGCGTCGGCGCGGCGTTCGCCGGCCTCAAGCCGATTATCGAGTTCATGACGTTCAACTTCGCCATGCAGGCAATGGACCAACTCATCAATTCCGCGGCGAAGACGCGCTACATGTCCGGGGGCCAGATGCACGTATCAGCAGTATTCCGCGGGCCAAACGGACCGGCCGCTCGGGTCGCCGCTCAGCACAGCCAGGACTACACCTCCTGGTACTCGCACGTTCCCGGCCTCAAAGTGATCGCACCCTATTCCGCCGCCGACGCGAAAGGACTGCTTAAATCCGCGATCCGCGATCCCAACCCCGTTGTCTTTCTCGAAAACGAAATCCTCTACGGCCAGAGCTTTCCGGTCCCGAAGCTCGATGATTATCTGGTGCCGATCGGCAAGGCGAGGATCGCGCGCTCCGGCACGGACGTAACCATCGTCGCTTGGTCGATGGGAATGTCTTATGCGCTCAAGGCGGCTGATGAATTGACCAAGGAAAACATCAGCGCCGAGGTGGTCGATCTGCGCACCCTCAAGCCCATGGATACGCAGGCCATCATCGAGTCGGTGAAGAAGACCGGCCGCGTGGTCACGGTTGAGGAAGGCTGGCGCCAATCGGGCGTTGGGGCCGAAATCGCCGCCACCGTCACCGAACAAGCGTTCGATTGGCTCGACGCGCCCGTCACCCGCGTCACCGGCAAGGACGTGCCGATGCCATACGCGGCCAATCTGGAAAAACTCGCGCTTCCTTCGGTTGCAGAGGTGGTCGCGGCGGCTAGGGCGGTCTGTTATCGGTGAGGAACCCATGGTGACATTCGACGCGCTGCACGTTCCCCCGACCGCGCTCGAGCACGGCGGCGTCGAGGTCTTGCGCGCGGCCATCGTAGAAGGAGGGCTGCACGTTTCGTTGCGGCGCGCCTTCGACGACCCGCAGGCCTGGGGCATGCTCATCGCCGACGTCGCCAGACATGCTGCACGAATTTTCGCCAAGGAAACCAAATTGTCCGAGGACGAGGCGCTGGAGCGCATCCGCGCGATGTTCGATGCCGAGATGGACGCGCCGACCGATCCCGGCACCACCAGCGCGATCAGCTAAAACGCTCGAGACGGTCATGCCGGTCAATATTCTGATGCCCGCGCTGTCGCCCACGATGGAGAAGGGCAACCTCTCCAAGTGGTTCAAGAAGGAGGGTGACAAGGTCATGCCGGGCGACGTGATCGCCGAGATCGAGACCGACAAGGCCACGATGGAATACGAGGCGATCGACGAGGGAACCCTCGCCAAGATCGTGGTGCCGGAAGGCACGCAGGACGTGCCGGTCAAAGCGCTGATCGCCGTGCTGGCGGAAGAGGGGGAGGACGTCAACGTAGCCGCGGCCGCCGCAGGCAAAGCCGCGCCGGCCGCCGTGAAACCGGGGCTGCCGAAATCGGCGAGCGCCGCGGCACCCTCGTCGCCGTTGGCACCAGCCGTCTCGGCGCGTCCCTCGCCGCCGACGCCGCCCGCACCCAAGGCGGGCGAGGCTGCTCGCGCCGCACCGCAAATGCCACCCGCGCCTGAACGCAAAGAGGGTGTCGGGGATGCCCGCCCTAACCGCGTCTTTTCGTCTCCGCTGGCGCGCCGGCTAGGGAGAGAGGCCGGCATCGACCTTGCGCGCGTCCAGGGTTCTGGCCCGCACGGCCGCGTCATTGCGCGCGATGTGGAAGCGGCAAAGTCTGGGCGCGGGATCATGCCTCCGGCCGCAACTGCGGCAGCGGCGCCTGCCGTGCAACCGCCCGCCGACGAGAAGATCCGCGCGTTGTTCGAGCTCGGCTCATACGAGGTCGTGCCGCACGACAATGTTCGCAAGGTGATCGCCCGTCGCCTGCTCGAAGCGAAGCTGACGATTCCGCATTTCTATCTCACGATCGACTGCAAAATCGACAAGCTCTTAGCTGCACGTGAGGAGGTCAACGCCGCCGCGCCAGAGAACAAGGACGGCAAGCCGGCGTACAAGATTTCGGTGAACGATTTCGTCATCAAGGCGCTTGCGCTTGCGCTGCAGCGGGTTCCCGACGCCAACGTGACGTGGACCGAAGGCGCCATGCTGCGCCACAAGCATTCCGACATCGGCGTCGCCGTGTCGATACCGGGCGGGCTGATCACGCCGATCGTGCGCCATGCCGAGCAAAAATCGCTCTCCGTCATTTCCAACGAGATGAAGGACTTTGCCACCCGCGCGCGTGCTCGCAAGCTGGCGCCGCACGAATATCAGGGCGGCACCAGCGCGGTGTCGAACCTCGGCATGTATGGGATCAAGGAATTCTACGCCATTATCAATCCACCGCACGCGACCATTCTCTCGGTCGGAGCCGGAGAGGAGCGCGCGGTCGTGCGCAACGGCAAGATCGAGGCTGCGCACATGATGACGGTCGGGCTCGCCACCGACCATCGCGCAGTCGACGGCGCGCTCGGCGCCGTGCTGCTCAACGCGTTCAGGGCGCTGATCGAAAATCCGGTGATGATGGTCGTTTGACGATGGGCGTCGTTTCCGTCGGATACGGGAGGCGCCTTCGCCGATTCCGCCCATAAGCGCCCCGAACTGCAACAATCCGAGCGCCACGACCTGCGGGAGAAAGCGGCATGGCTGAGAATTCGTTCGACATCATCATCATCGGCTCGGGGCCCGGCGGCTACGTAACCGCGATCCGCGCGGCGCAGCTCGGGTTTTCAACTGCCATCGTCGAGCGCGATTATCTCGGCGGCATTTGCTTGAACTGGGGCTGCATCCCCACCAAAGCCCTGCTGCGCTCGGCTGAAATCTTCCACTACCTGCAGCATCCCAAGGACTATGGGCTCTCAGCCGAGAAAATCAGTTACGACCCCGCCGCGGTGGTCAAGCGCTCGCGCGTGGTGTCGAAACGGCTCAACGACGGCGTCGGCTTTCTCATGCGCAAAAACAAGGTCACCGTGATCTGGGGCGAGGCGAGGATTGACGCCCCCGGCAAGATCACGGTGAAGGCCGCCGCAACCGAGGCGCCGAAAAGCGCGCTCGGGGCCGGCACCTATCAGGCCAAGCACATCATCATCGCCACTGGCGCGCGGCCGCGCGTGCTTCCGGGCCTCGAGCCCGACAAGAAGCTGATCTGGACTTATTTCGAGGCCATGGTGCCTGAGCGGATGCCGAAGTCGCTCTTGGTAGTCGGGTCGGGCGCGATCGGTATCGAGTTCGCCTCGTTCTACCGCACCTTTGGCGCCGAGGTAACGGTGGTCGAGATACTGCCGCAAATTCTGCCCGCCGAGGATGCCGAAATTTCCGCCTTCGCGCGCAAGCAATTCGAGAAGCAGGGCATTAGGATCCTCACAGGCGCGAAGGTAAGCAAGCTCGACAAGGCGGCGGACAGCGTCACCGCGACGATCGACGACGACAAAGGCAACACGCAGACGCTTACCGTCGAGCGGGTCATCTCCGCGGTTGGGGTGACCGGCAATATCGAAAATCTCGGTCTTGAAAAACTAGGCGTGAAGACCGATCGCGGCGCGATCACGGTCGATGCGTTCAATCGCACCAATGTCTCCGGCATCTACGCGATCGGCGATGTTTCCGGTCCACCGCTACTCGCCCACAAGGCCGAGCACGAGGGCGTCATCTGCGTCGAGGCAATCAAAGGCCTCAAGCCGCATCCCATGGACAAGCGGCTGATCCCGGGCTGCACTTACTGCTCGCCGCAGATCGCTTCGGTCGGCCTTACCGAGCAGGCGGCGAAAGAGAACAAGCTCGACATCCGCGTCGGGCGGTTTCCATTCGTCGGCAACGGCAAGGCCATCGCGCTGGGCGAAGACCAAGGGCTGGTCAAGGTGATTTTCGACAAGAAGACCGGCGCGCTGCTCGGCGCGCACATGGTCGGCGCGGAGGTGACAGAGCTGATCCAGGGCTATGTGGTGGCGATGAACCTGGAAACAACGGAAGAAGAACTCATCCATACCGTCTTCCCGCATCCGACGCTCTCCGAGATGATGAAAGAGGCGGTGCTCGATGCTTATGGACGCGCCCTCAATATCTGATGCCCGTCATCGATATTCATACCCATTGTTCGCCGCGCCCGCGCGATGACCCCTTCGGCGTTGCCGAGTCGCTGCGAGGAACACCGGTCGGCAAAAATGTGGTGACGAACTATCATGGTTTGCCGGCGGTCGCCTACCACGAGATGACCGATTTCGAGCTGCAGCAGGACGTCTGCGCCAAAGCCGGCATCACTGGACGAATCATCAGCAATCCATTCGCGGCTGAGGTAATCACCACGATCTCGCGAAAGCCCGCGCTTGACGTCGTCAAATACATCAACGACCAGACTGCCGCAGTGGTGGCGCGCGCAAACAGCAATTGGGGCCTCGGCACCCTCAATCCGCTCGATGCAAGCCACATCGCCGAAGGCGAGCGCTGTCTCGGTCCGCTCGGACTGAAGGGCCTGCTGATCACGTCGAGCTGGCACGGCCAATTCATCGACGGCGAAGCCGCCCTTGGTTTCTGGGAATGGGCGCAAGCGCGCGCGGTGCCGCTCTTCATCCACCCGCCGCGCGTGCCCATCGGGCACGATCAGCAGATGGATCAATACAAGCTCGACGAATTGGTTGGCCGCCCGTTCGACACCGCCATGGCACTCGCACGCATGATCCTGTCGGGATTATTCGACCGCTATCCCGACTTGAAGATCGCCGTGGCCCATATGGGCGGTGGACTTCTGCCGGTGATCGGGCGACTCGATTTCGGCTGGCGGCTCGGCTGCGAGGGCATGCCCGAGCGCGCCGTCATTCGCTGCAAAGAACGGCCGAGCGATTATCTCGCAAGGCTTCACGTCGACACCATGGGTTTCTGGGCGCCGCATGTGCGCGAGGCGCTGGAGGTGTTCGGGGTCGACCGTGTCATGTTCGGCACCGACTACGGCCCAGTGCCCATCGATCCCGCGGAACACATCGACATCGTCAACGGGCTGCTAACCTCCGTAGCCGATAAAGAGAAGGTTCTTTGGCGCAATGCGGCGCGTTTTTTCAACTTGGACGGCAGCACGTGAGCTCTTATCGATCAGGGATCGGAGAAGAACTGCGGCGGTGCTGTCCTAGATGCTGCGCATGGATGCTCGCGGCACTGCTGCTCTCACCAATTCAGCAAGCGACAGCCGAAGGCATCGTGCGGCTGGCGGCGACGACGCCGTCGCCGGCCGCCATGGCCGAATATCGCCGCAAGTTGGAGGAGTACACCGCCGCGCGTCGCAAATACGAAGCCGAGGCCGACGCCTACTGGAGTTCAGTTGCGGCCAAGCGGCGCCTGCGCCAAGCCAAACGTCGCAACAACCAGGAGCTTGTGCTTGCCGACTATGTTCTGACCCAACCGCCGATCTATTCCGGCCCGCCGCAACCGATCGACCCTTCAGCGGCGATCGAAGAGGCGCCGCCGAGGAAATACGTACCGGTAGTGGCCGACTTTCTGCGCGCCGCCGCCAAGGAATTCAATTTTGTTCCGCAGCACCCTCGGAGCGAGCTCGAGTACAAACGCGCTTACGTCAAGGTCGCCTCCGCTGCCGGACTGACGAAGCAACAGATCGTGCGCATTTACGCCTTCGAGTCCGGCGGCGACGGCAAATACGACGTGCAGGCAGGATTGGAACAGCCCAAGCCGGGGGCGCAGGCCGTTTCCACGGCGCTCGGCTACAACCAGCTCTTGGCCACCAACAGCGTCGAGCTCATGGCGGAGAAGGGCGATCGGTTCATCAAGACATTGAACGCGAAGGCCGCAGGACTCCCCGAGGATGCGAAGAAAGCGCTGCAGCGAAAAATTGCCGTGCTTAAGAGCATGATTGGTTTTTGCCGCAGCGTGCCGGACACCTGGAGCGAGCACGACAGGCTGGCAAACACGTCCAAAGGGCTCGCCGTTCATGCCCTCAATCTGGATCTCGACGTGGGTCCTTTATTGCAAACGCAGAAGCTCCTGGACTCCGTCGTCTTCGCGCGCGCGCAGGGATATGGCGGAGAATTGAGCGCGGCCGAGCTCGAAATGATGAACCTCACCGGCGACGGCAACGGCCTCGACATCATCAGAATGCTGCCGGCATGGCGGGAGCGCGTGCCCACCTCAAATTTCTTCCAGCCGGGGGGTTATGAGCGCAACCCGATCGCCGGCCGCAGCGGCGTCGTCGCGAAGTTGATAGCGGCGACCAACGCAGTGATGGATCAAGAGAGCAAGTTGCAAGGCGCGAAAGATTTGGCTGCCTTGTTTGCGAACTAAAACGCGATTTCGCAAGCGAACGGCACGGGCGGCGCAGGTTGCTTTCCGGCACTACGGATTGTTCGCGATCTGCTCCAGCACGGGCCTCCACATCTGCTGCTCGGCGTGAATGAAGGCCGGGAGTTCCGTTGGCGTCATGGGGCGCGGATAGTTGCCGGTCGTTTCGAGCTTATCCTTCGTGGCGGGATGAGTAACGGCGGAGATCAAATCTTCGCTCAACTTGCGCACGATGGCATCGGGCGTGCCGACGGGGGCGACCAACGCGAGCCAGCCGCGGACGTTCAGGCCAGGAAGCGTTTCTGCGGCGGTAGGAAGATTAGGAAACTCCGGCAGGCGCGTCGTCGAACCGACGGCAAGCGCTTTGATCGCGCCGGACTGCAGCACACCCGCGAGCGGCGGATAGCCGTCGATGACCATCGGCACCCGCCCGACGATCACATCGTTAAGCGCTTGCGCCGTGCCGCCAAGGTAAGGAACCATCAGCAGCTTGATGCCTGCCCGTTGCTGCAGCGCTTCGCCGGCCAGATGGGACAGCGTCCCGCGCCCGGTTGCGGCATATGAGATGTCGCCCGGCCGTTTTTTCGCAAGCGCGATGAATTCGGGCAGCGTGGTCACCCCGAGCGAAGACGCCACGGTGAAGAAAAACGGCTGTTCCGCGACGAAACCGACCGGGACGAAATCGCCGGGAACTTGGAGCGGCAAGTTGGCCTGAAGTCCCGGCAGCGTCACGAAGGCCGACGAAGCCGGCATATACAGCGTATAGCCGTCGGGCGCCGCAGCAGCGGCGGTGCGCGCCGCCACCGCGCCGCCGGCGCCGGGATGATTGAGCGTGAGGACCGGTCGTCCCCACATCTGCGACAGGCGGTCGGCGACAATGCGCAACAATGCGTCCGGCGATCCGCCCGCTGCCGAATGCGTGATGATCCGCACCGGCCTCGAAGGAAAGTCCTGCACTTGCGCCCACGCCGCTGGTGAGACCAGGGCCAGCAGGGCTACAGCTGCGGCCCGGCGCAAGAATTTGCGGCGTGGAAATCCCATGGCGTCCCGTGCGGTTCCGACCGGAGATACTATTATGCCGTTACTGATCGCGCTCAAGGGCCGCGCGATTTTGCTTTCGCGGCCCAAGTGCGCAGCGTTCTCGCCGTGTGGTCGTTCATCGGAAAAAACGACTCGATGCGCAACTCTTGCGCCGTAATATCCTGCGGAGTTCCAAGCGTTGCGATCGTCGTGAACAGTTGCAGCGCCACATTGTCTTTGCGGAAATGCATGGCGAGGACGGGAGTCGCATCGTCATCGACGGTAAACTTTTTCAGAATGTTGCGAACGTCCCTATAGGCCAGCAGTCGTTGCAACAGGTTTGCGCTCTCGGGAGTACCATCTGCGGCGGCATCCGCTTCCACGCTTCGAACGAAGTAACGCACCACATCCTCCCAATTGACCAGGAACGGCCGCAACACGTCGGGCGCGACCAAAGCGTCGGCAAGATTGACCTTTGCATCGGGCGGCAAAGGCCCAACAAGAAATTCGGTGAAGCGCATCATGCCATCGTTGGCCTTGAGCACGTTCCAGTGCCGGTCGACAACGACTGCAGGAAAGGGCTCCTGCTGACTCATGATGTAGTCGACCGCCTGACGCACGTGGGCGAGGTCAGGTGAACCAAGGTCCGTCTCGCGCCATATCGGGGCAAAGCCGGCAGCGAGCAGCAACGCATTTTGTTGGCGCAGCGGAACATCAAGTGCCGCGGCCAAGCGGGCGACCATGTCGCGGCTCGGCGAGGCACGCCCCACCTCCAGGAAGCTCAGATGCCGCTGCGAGATCTCCGCACGTTGGGCGAGATCAAGCTGCGACCAGCCGCGACGTTGCCGCCACCATCGCAGCGCCGCGGCAAAGTCCTTCTCACCCGGCATGAATACCTCCCAAGTAGTTGCGGCCACGATGCCGAGCAGGAAAATGCCACATCCCTTTTCGTCACGGCAGGAGGTGGGATTGGGACTCGGGGTCCTGATCGCAATTGTCTCAAGCGCCCTTGGGGGAACGGCGGCGGCGGTCACGCGCTATCTTGTCAGCGATGCCGATCCACTCACGCTCGCCATTCTGCGATGGGACATCGGTTTTCTCTGCGTGCTGCCGCTCGCGTTGGTTCTGCGCAGGCCATGGCCCACCCGTCACGATTGGCCCGCCGTTGCCGCATTGGGGATTTGTTTCTTCGGACTGTTTTTCATTTTCTACAATATCGCCATTGGCTACACGACCGCGGCCCGCGCAAGCCTTGCACTCTCGACGCTGCCGCTGCAGACGATGCTGATCGGCGCCGTGCTCGGTGTCGAGCCGCTGACCGTGCGCAAGTCTGCCGGCGTTGGCGTTGCCATGCTGGGGGTTCTTGCAGCGCTTGCGTCGGGTCTTTCCGCGGCTCCGGTCGGGGCCTGGCGCGGTGAATTGATCATGACAGCCGCGGTCCTCTGCATGGCCGTCTACAATGTCTTGTCGCGTCCCCTGATCCAGAGATCGAGTGCCCTCGGATCCCTGACCGTAGGGATGGGATTTGGCGCGGCGGCGTTGACCCTCGCCGGTATCGCTACCAATCGAATTTCCGCGCTAAACGGCTTTGGTGTGCCGCAATGGATTGCTGGCGCCTATTTGGGAGTTGGCGGCGGGGCGCTCGCGTTCATTCTCTGGGTGCTGGCGCTGCAGCGGGCAACGCCGACGCGCGTGGCCAACACCATGACCGTCAATCCGATTGCCGCAGCACTGCTCGCCACTCAGCTTGTGGACGAACCAATCACCTTGAACCTTGTCGTAGGCCTTGTCGCGGTATTTCTCGGTATTTGGATCGCCACGACAGAGCCCATGCAGCCGTGCTGAAGCACGTCTTCCGCTGCTGGCACGACCGATTCACTTGATCTCGACGTCGTTCCAGAAACCGATCCAGTGATCGACCTGCTTCATTGCTGCGCGCGGCGCCTCGTATGACCATGCGGCGCGCTCGCTGCGTGCGCGGTCCGCGGCGAGGTCGTAGAACTGGACGCCGTGCGGACAGGCCAGGTCGCTCTGCGTCTTCGGCGTGAGTTGAAGCAGATCCATGCGCACGGTCTCGCGCGGGAAATAGCGGTAGCCGTCCACTTCGAGGGTCCGGTTGCTGTCTGCGATCACCTGACCGCGCCACATCGCCTTCATGGGTGATCCTCCTAAACCGAGACTGTCAGTACCGAGCTCGCGCTCTCCGCGACCGTTGGGCGGACCTTTTACCTGCCGCCCCCGCCGAAGAAGCCGCTGGCATCGCGGAGAATCTGTTGCCGAATGAATGGATCAGGGTCGGCACCCATCACGATGGATCCGGGTTGGCCGCACGGAGTCCAGCAAACCAAGTTGCCCGGCGGTGTGTTCCGGTACCCTTGGGCCGCATACGATGGCTGCTGCCGGTATTTTTGCCGCGCGTCGGCGGGCGAGGCGAGAACCATTGTGAGGCCCAGCGCAGACGCAACCAATCCAATCGAGACCGCTGTCCTGTTGATCGACATGGAGTCCTCCATCGATTCCCGTCCCGCGGCGCCAAATATGGCGTCCACCGCCGCCACAGGCCAGCCGATGGTCATCACAACTCCGTGTCGCTCCTGCCATTCGTGTGCGCTGCGATGAGGCTGATAGTTCGCAGCTATCGCAAGCTTGCACGCCGCGGCCAGCGCATCGGCGCTGGGACATGCCACGCCGCCTGCGGCCGGCCATTCGGCTACCGGATTTGCGCAATGCAGCGGCTTGCGCGGGCTGCGCCCTGTCCGTAAGTAAGTCCCGGAGCTTCCATGACCGTCGTTCTCGACCCCAGCAGCAGACCGCGCCATCCGGAGAAAGCCCATCGGCCGGACGCGCCGGTGCTGAAAAAGCCCGACTGGATCAGGGTCAAAGCCCCCGTATCCAAAGGCTACGAAGAGACGCGCGCAATTGTGCGCACGAACAGCCTACACACCGTCTGCGAGGAGGCGGGTTGCCCCAATATCGGCGAGTGCTGGGACAAAAAACACGCGACTTTCATGCTGATGGGCGACACCTGCACGCGCGCCTGCGCCTTCTGCAACGTCAAGACCGGCTTGCCCGGTCCGCTCGATGCTGCCGAGCCCGAGCGGGTGGCGGAAGCGACGGCGAAGCTCGGCCTCAAGCACGTCGTGGTGACCTCCGTCGATCGCGACGATCTCGATGATGGGGGCGCCGCCCACTTTGCCGCCGTCATTCGCGCGATCCGCGCGCGCTGCCCAGCGACGACGATCGAGGTGCTCACGCCCGATTTCCTGCGCAAAGAATGCGCAGTCGAAAAAGTGGTCGCAGCACAGCCCGACGTTTTCAACCACAACCTCGAAACCGTGCCCTCGAAGTATCTGACCGTGCGGCCCGGCGCACGCTATTTCGCGTCGATCCGCCTGTTGCAGCAGGTCAAGGAGCTCGATCCCGCGATGTTCACCAAGTCCGGCGTCATGGTTGGGCTCGGCGAGGAGCGAAACGAAATCCTCCAGCTGATGGATGACCTGCGCGCGGCCGACGTCGACTTTCTCACCATTGGCCAGTACCTGCAGCCGACGCGCAAGCATCACCCGGTCGTGCGCTTCGTGCCGCCAGCGGAGTTCAAAGCCTACGAGACCATCGCTTTTGCCAAGGGCTTTTCAATGGTTTCTTCTTCCCCGCTCACGCGCTCCTCGTACCATGCGGGTGACGACTTCACGCGCTTGCGGACGGCGCGACATGCGCGGCTCGGTCGTGGCTGACGACCGCGGCCGCCGGTGATTGTCTCGGATACAGCGGCGGTCGGCGTGCCTACGAATTCCTCGCAGCGGATTCATTGATGCCGGAATTTTCCACCACGCGCCGCGTCCGTCACTCCGCCGCTCACATGTTCGACCTCGTAGCCGACGTGGAGCACTATCCGGAATTCGTGCCACTGTGCCGCTCGCTCAGGGTGCGCAAGCGCATCCCTGAACCGGAAGGCGTCGAAATCCTAGTCGCCGATATGACGGTAGCCTACAAATTCGTGCGCGAGACTTTCACCAGCCGCGTCACGCTAGACCGGCCGAACCTGCAGATCCTGGTCGAGTATCTCCAAGGCCCGTTCAGCAGACTCGAAAACCGGTGGGCCTTTCACCCGACTGGGGAACAGACCTGCGAGGTCGAATTTTTCATTTCTTATGAGTTCAAGAGCCGGACCCTGGGGTTACTCATGGGCACCGTGTTCGATGCCGCCTTCCGCCGCTTCGCCGCAGCGTTCGAACGGCGGGCGGACGTCGTCTATGCGCGATAAGGACTATGCGATCACTCCGCACAGCGCTTGCACAACGACAGCCGGATTCGTACCCGCGAACGAGTTACCCTGACGAGGATGGCTGTTCGGCCCGTTCCGCGGCGGCGAGCTCGCCGAGCATCGTCAGCGCGTCGATGACACTCGCGCGGCGGATCTCTGCACGCCCAATGTCGCCGTACCGACGCTCCTCTTGAATGCATCGGCCGCTGCGCGAGACCGCGGCAAGATGCACGAGCCCCACCGGTTTGCCAGCCACCGCGCCGCCGGGCCCGGCGATGCCCGTGATCGACACCGCAAGATCGACAGGGGCGTGCGCCAGCACGCCTCGCGCCATGGCTTCGGCGGTCTCGCGGCTCACCGCACCATGCTTTGCCAGGATTAGCGGACCGACGCACAGCATCGCTTGCTTCGCTTCGTTGCTATAGGTCACGAAGCCGCGCTCGAACACATCGGAAGAGCCGGGGATTTCCGTCAGTGTCGCCGCGAGCAAGCCACCGGTGCACGATTCCGCAGCGGCGATCTTGAGCTTTTTGTCGCGGCAAAGATCGAGTAGGCGGCGCGCCCGCCCGATCAGCTCATCCTGCGCCACTAGAATCGCTCGCGCCATGGCAGTCGCACGGTGGCATTGGCGAATGCCGCCATGCCTTCACCACGCCCGGCAAATCCCATTTTCTCGCTCGTGGTCGCCTTCAGGCCGACACGCTCGATCGCGACGCCGGCGATCGCGGCGATGCGCGCGCACATCGCATCGCGATGCGGGCCGACTCGCGGCGCCTCGCACACGACGGTAACGTCGAGATGGGCGATGCGCCCGCCTCGCGCACGCACGCGTTCGGCCGCGAACGCCAAGAACCGATCGGAAGAGGCGCCACGCCACTGCGCATCGGTCGGGGGAAAATGCACACCAATATCGCCCTCGGCGAGCGCACCGAGAATGGCATCGACGAGCGCATGAAGAACGACGTCGGCATCCGAATGTCCGGACAATCCGCGCGTATGGGGGACGCGCACGCCACCAAGCATCACGTGATCGCCGTCGCCGAAGCGGTGAACATCGAAGCCGAAGCCGGTACGCACGTCGCTCAAGGCCGATAACTTCATGGCCTCGGCGCGCGCAAAATCGTCGTCGGTGGTGAGTTTGACGTTTTCGGCTTCGCCCTCGAACGTACTGACCCTGAGGCCTGCCCATTCGGCAAGCGCGGCATCGTCGGTGAAATCGTCGCGGCCCGCTGCGTTTGCCCGTCGATGCGCATCGAGGAGGGCGGCAAAGGCGAAGGCCTGCGGTGTCTGCACCATGCGCATAGGCGTGCGGTCGATGGTGCCGGTGACGTAGCCCGCGGCATCCACGGTCTTCACCGTGTCGGCAACGGGAATGACCGGGACTGCCGCGCCGCTCGCGCGTCCGGCAGCAATTGCCCGCGTGATGAGCGCATGGGAAGCGAAAGGCCGGGCCGCATCATGCACCAGCACCAGTTCGGGATGGTGGGATTGCACGGCTTCGAGTCCTGCGCGGACCGAGGCCTGCCGCGATGCCCCGCCCGGCACTGCCGGCAACAAAGCAAGCCCGCCGCTTGCCGCGCGGAACAGCGCGGCGTCATCGGGGTGGATAACCGGCTGAACGAGAGAAATGCTGGCGTGGCCGGCCAAAGCGATCAGGCTCGATCGAATGGCGGGCTCGCCTAAGACCTGGCGGTACTGCTTGGGCAAATCCCCGCCCGCGCGCAGCCCGCGGCCCGCTGCCACGATGACGGCTGCGACGCTAGCGGCCATGTCCTGCTACTCGAAGATGACGTTGGCTCATGGCTTTAGCGCGTCGCGGCTGCCGCGCAAACGCACGAACGCCACCGATGGGGATTCCGGCTCTTTTTTTTGCGCTGCAGCACTTGCGCATTTATGCTCCTTGGCTAAACTCTATGCAGCCGGGAATGTCGCCTAATTCATGTGCAAGAGACCCTAAGTGCCTTCACTGCAAGCATTTCTTCTGCCCCGGCCCGTTATTATCGGCCGTGTCGCGCTGCCGAACCCGGCGATCTTGGCACCAATGTCGGGTGTGACCGATGCTCCGTTTCGTCGCCTGACAGCCGCGCTCGGGGCCGGCTTAGTCGTTTCCGAAATGACCGCAAGCGCGGCGCTGGTGCAGGGCCGTACCGACGCGCGGCTGAGCGCCGAGGGGCAGGGTCTGCACACGCACGTCGTCCAATTGGTGGGCTGCGAGGCGCGATGGATGGGAGAGGGCGCGCGCGTCGCCGAGGCCTGCGGCGCTGCCATCATCGACATCAACATGGGCTGTCCGGCCCGGCAGGTCACCGGCGGGCAATCGGGCTCCGCCCTCATGCGCGACCTCGACCATGCCCTGTCGCCGATCGAGGCCACCGTCGGCGCGGTCTCCGTGCCCGTCACGGTCAAGATGCGGCTGGGATGGGACGACTGCACCATCAATGCGCCCGAACTCGCCCGCCGCGCAGAAGCCGCGGGCGTGCGCCTAATCACCGTACATGGCCGAACGCGCTGCCAGTTCTATAGCGGCAGCGCGGATTGGGCGGCGGTTCGCGCCGTCAAGGACAGTGTTGCGATTCCCGTCGCGGTGAACGGCGACATCTCCACCTGCGGCGATGCCATTGCGGCCCTCGCCGTCTCAGGCGCCGACGCCGTGATGATCGGGCGCGCCGCCCGCGGGCGTCCGTGGGTGGTCGGACAGATCGGCCGCCACCTTACGTCAGGCGCGCGCGAGACAGCGCCGCCGCTTGCCACCCAGCTCGCAATCATTGATCGGCTGTACGACGAGATGCTCTCGCACCATGGTCGCGACATCGGCCGGCGTCATGCACGCAAGCACCTTGGCTGGGCGCTCGAGGCTGCGGCCGAGACGGCCGACGCATCCGACGCGCTGCTCAAAGTGCATCGCGCGCGCGTGCTGACTGCAGAAGATCCGGCAGCGGTGCGCCGCCACTTGGCCGAGGCCTATGCCGACTTCGGCTCCCAGGCGGCGCGCCAAAAGGAATTCGCTGGGCCGCAAAAGGCATTTCACACCGCATATCGCGGCGAGAGGAAGGCTGCATGAGCCGGCATGAGCCGATGCCCACGCTTCCTTCTGGCACGGCAGATGCCGTTCTCGACGCGCTGCCGCATCCCGTCATCATGGTTGCCGCCGACGGAAGGATCGCCAACGCCAATGCAGCGGCAGAATCCTTTTTCGAAGCGTCGTTACCCCTGCTTCGCCGTCATACGTTGCGCGAGCTGGTGCCGTTCGGAAGCCCGCTGCTCGCGCTTATCGAGCAGGTCCGCGGGCGCGGCGCCGCGGTCAACGAATATAAGGTCGACCTGAGCACGCCGCTCACTCCCGGCGAGCGGCTGGTCGATCTCTATGTGGCGCCTTTGCCGGAGCGACCGGATCAGATCGTCGTCATGCTGCAAGAGCGCACGATCGCCGACAAAATGGATCGCCAGCTCACGCATCGCGGCGCCGCGCGTTCGGTCACCGCGCTCGCGGCCATGCTCGCCCATGAGATCAAGAACCCGCTTTCAGGCATCCGCGGGGCGGCCCAACTGCTCGAACAATCGGCCGCCGACGATGACCGTACGCTGACGCGGCTCATCTGCGATGAGGCCGATCGCATTGTGAAACTCGTCGACCGCATGGAAGTCTTCACAGACGAGCGGCCGATCGAGCGCGAGGCCGTCAACATCCACGCCGTGCTCGAGCACGTAAAACGGCTGACCCAATCGGGCGTGGCGCGTCACATCAAATTCGCCGAGGATTACGATCCTTCGCTGCCGCCGGTATTCGGCAATCGTGACCAGCTCATCCAGGTGTTCCTCAATCTCGTGAAAAACGCTGCCGAAGCGATCGGCGAGAACGGCAGCGACGGCGAAATCGGGCTTTCGACCGCGTTTCGCCCTGGCGTGCGCCTGTCGCTTCCGGGCAGCAAGGCGCGCGTGTCGCTGCCGCTCGAATTTTGCGTCAAGGACAACGGACCCGGCGTCCCCGAGGATCTGTTGCCCCATCTTTTCGACCCGTTCGTGACGACGAAATCTACTGGATCCGGCCTTGGCCTCGCGCTGGTGTCGAAGATCGTCGGCGACCACGGCGGAATCATCGAATGCGAGTCGCAACCGCGACGCACCATTTTCCGTGTGCTCATGCCCATGTTCTTGGGTAACGACGCCGAGCCGGGCGGCGCTACCTGAAGAGGATGCCAATGCCCGCTGGAAACATTCTGGTAGCGGACGATGACGCTGCGATCCGCACCGTACTCAACCAGGCGCTATCGCGCGCAGGATACGAGGTCCGTTCGACGAGCAATGCCGCGACACTGTGGCGCTGGGTGAGCCAAGGGGAGGGCGATCTCGTCATCACCGACGTGGTAATGCCGGATGAGAACGCATTCGACCTCCTGCCGCGGATAAAAAAGTTACGGCCGGAGCTTCCCGTGATCATCATGAGCGCGCAGAACACGTTCATGACCGCGGTGCGCGCGTCCGAGCGCGGTGCTTACGAGTATCTGCCGAAGCCGTTCGATCTTAAGGAGCTCATCGGGATCGTCGGCCGCGCGTTGGCGGAGCCGAAGGAACGCACGCGGCCGAATGCCAAGGCGGACGATTTCGAGTCCATTCCGCTGGTCGGCCGCTCGCCGGCAATGCAGGAAATCTACCGCGTGCTCGCCCGGTTGATGCAGACCGATCTCACTGTGATGATCTCGGGCGAGTCAGGAACCGGCAAGGAGCTGGTCGCGCGCGCGCTGCACGATTACGGCAAGCGTCGCAGCGGCCCGTTCGTCGCCATTAACATGGCGGCGATCCCGCGCGATCTCATCGAGTCCGAATTGTTCGGCCACGAGAAGGGCGCCTTCACCGGCGCCAATACCCGCAGCTCCGGCCGCTTCGAACAGGCCGAGGGCGGCACGCTGTTCCTCGACGAAATCGGCGATATGCCGATGGAGGCGCAGACGCGGCTGCTGCGCGTGCTGCAACAGGGCGAATACACTACCGTTGGCGGACGCACCCCTATCAAAGCCGACGTGCGGATCATTGCTGCAACCAACAAGGATCTGCGCATTCTGATTCAACAGGGCCTGTTCCGCGAGGATTTGTTCTTCCGCCTCAACGTCGTGCCATTACGCCTGCCCCCGCTACGCGAACGCATCGAAGACGTGCCCGATCTGATCCGACATTTCTTCGCCCTAGTGGAACGCGAAGGGCTGCCGGCGAAGCAGTTCGACCAAGCCGGGCTCGAACGACTGAAGCGGCATCGCTGGCCCGGCAATGTACGCGAACTGGAAAATCTCGCGCGCCGGCTCGCTGCGCTCTACCCCCAGGAAACGATCACGGCGGCAGTGCTCGACGCCGAACTATCGCAGCCGGCCATGCTTTCCAGCGCCCAGGAGCCGCCTGCAGAGGAGGGGCTTTCAGCCGCGGTGGAACGCCATTTATCCTCTTACTTCGCGACTTTCGGCGACGCTTTGCCGCCCCCCGGCCTTTACCACCGTATCCTGCGCGAGATCGAGCATCCGCTCCTCTCGGTGACTTTGGCAGCCACCCGCGGCAACCAGATCCGCGCGGCGGATCTGCTCGGGGTCAATCGCAATACCTTGCGGAAGAAAATCCGCGATCTCGATATTCAGGTCTTCCGCAGTAGCGGCTGATGCATTTTTGATACGGGCGTTGGTGTGGTGCCGATCGGCCACAGGGCGACTTGGCGCGCCCCGGAATTGTCGCAATCCGGCAACATTGTTGTATAAAAGCATCAGTAGTCGACCAGACCCATCGATCAGGGGGGCACCTAAACGGGCGTATTTCCACGCGCTGTGCAGGCTGCCGTTTGGGACGAGACGAGTCGATGACCAGCATCGGCCAGGCCGCCACCACCGAACTGATGAACGCTGCCGCCGCCCCTACGTCGGGGTGGATTCCGCGGGCGCTTGGTCTCGTCGCGGTCGCGCTGGCGCTGCTCTCGGCGCTGGTGACCTTCGTTGTGCTCGCCGGTCTCACGCCGATCCCCCCTACGCACGAGGTCGTCGTCACGCTGCTGCTCGCGAACGCGGCCACGGTGCTTCTGCTGGTAGCGGTCATCGCGCGCGAGGTCTGGGGCATCGTGCAGGCGCGGCGGCGCGGCCGCGCGGCCTCGCGGCTGCACGTTCGCATCGTAGCCTTGTTCTCCGTCATCGCTGCGGTTCCCGCGATTCTGGTCGCCGTCGTGGCAAGTGTCACGCTCGACCGCGGCCTCGACCGGCTGTTCTCGCAGCAGACGCAGTCTCTGATCGAGAACTCGCTTATCGTTTCCGATGCCTACGTGCGCGAACACGTCCAGTTCGTGCGCGCCGACAGCATCGCGATCGCCATCGAACTCGCGCGCGCAAAGCCTCTGTTCGATCAGTCGCGCGAACAATTCCATCAGTTCCTGGCGGTTCAGGCATCAATCCGCGGACTGCCGGCTGTCATGCTGCTCGATAAAGGCCTCAACGTGATCGATCAGGTGGACGCACGGACCAGCGAGGTTTTCGTCAAACCATCCGCCGAGGTGCTGGCCGCCGTCAACGACACCGAGCCGCAGGTGGCGATGTTTCTGGACGCCAACTATGTCGCCGCGATCATCAAGCTGCGCGGGTACAATGACATCTACCTGTACATCGCTCGCCTGCTCGACCCACGCGTACTGGCGCAGCTGCGGGCAACACAGGCCAGCGTCGCCCAGTACGCAGATCTCTCGGCGCGGCGAATCGGCATCCAGATCGCGTTTGCGCTGATGTACACGGTGATTGCGCTCATCGTCCTTTTGTCCGCGGTCTGGATTGGTTTGAACTTCGCCAACTATCTAGTGGCACCGATCCGGCGTCTGATCGGCGCTGCTCAGGTCGTATCGACCGGCAATCTCTACGTTCAAGTGCCGACGCGACGCTCTGAAGGCGACCTCGCCCAACTGGGCGAGACCTTCAACAAGATGACACAGGAGCTGCGCACCCAGCGCGACGACATCGTTCGCGCACGCGATCTGATCGACAGCCGCCGTCGTTTCACCGAAGCCGTTTTGGCAGGCGCGAGCGCCGGCGTTATTGGGGTCGATGCCGAAAGCTGCATCAGCATTCTCAATCGATCCGCGGAGCGGCTGATCGGGCGTACGGAAGCGGAGGTGCTGGGGCAGCCTCTGGCTGAGGTCGTCCCCGAGCTTGCCGATATGCTCGCAGCCGCGCGTTGCGGCGTCCAGCGTTTGGTTCAGGGCCAGGCGACCATCAACCGCAACGGCCGTGAGCGCAACCTGTCGGTCCGCGTCACGAGCGAGCAGTCAGGTGCGGCGGAGGGCGGCTATGTGATGACGCTCGATGACATCACCGACCTCGTGGCGGCGCAACGCACTTCGGCTTGGGCGGATGTCGCGCGCCGCATCGCGCACGAAATCAAGAACCCACTCACCCCAATCCAGCTCTCCGCCGAGCGCCTGCGCCGGAAATACAGCGGCGTGATCAAGGAGGACGGCGGCGTCTTCCAGCAATGTACGGACACCATCGTTCGCCAAGTCGACGATATCAAGCGCATGGTCGACGAGTTCTCGCGCTTCGCCCGAATGCCGAAGCCGGTCATGACGGCCGAGGACGTCGCCGACACGGTGCGACAGGTGGTATTCCTGCAACGCGTCGGCAATGCCGACGTGGACATCGACCTCGAGATCGCCGAAGATCCGATGCCGGCAAAGTTCGACCGCCGGCTCATCTCGCAAGCGCTTACCAACATCATCAAGAACGCCACCGAAGCCATCGCCGCGGTGCCGCCGGGCGAACTGGGGCGCGGCCGCATCCGAATCTGGGCCGGTCGCGAAGGCAACGACGTCGTCATCGACGTGATCGACAACGGGATCGGGTTACCCAAGGACAATCGTAGCCGATTGCTCGAGCCCTACGTCACGACCCGCGAGAAGGGCACCGGTCTCGGTCTCGCCATCGTCGGGCGGATCCTCGAGGAGCATGGCGGACGCATCGAACTCAGCGATGCCGCCGATAAGATCCCCGGCCAGCGCGGGGCATGGTTGCGGCTGCGCTTTGCCGCAGAAATCGCCAACTCGAACGAGGCCAATGCCGCGCCTCAATCTCAAACCCCCCAACTTGCGACGAACGCTTAAGCCATGGCTGATGACATCCTCATTGTCGACGACGAAGCAGATATCCGGGAACTCGTTTCCGGCATCCTGCAGGACGAAGGCTATATCACCCGCTCAGCGCGCGACAGCGACGACGCGCTGGCACACGTTGCGAGCCGCCGGCCCAATCTGGTGTACCTCGACATCTGGCTCCAAGGCAGCCGGCTCGATGGTCTGCAACTGCTCGACGCGCTGAAGGCGCAGCATCCCGAATTACCCATCGTGATGATTTCGGGACACGGCAACATCGAAACCGCGGTCGCCGCGATCAAGCAGGGCGCCTACGATTTCATCGAGAAGCCATTCAAGGCCGACCGACTGGTTCTGGTGACTCAGCGCGCGCTGGAGACCTCACGGCTCAAACGCGAAGTCAAGGCGCTCAAGCAGTTGGCGCCCTCAACGCTGGTCGGCAAGTCGTCATCGATGAATCAACTGCGCCAGACGATCGAAAAGATTGCTCCTACCAATAGCCGCATCCTAATCGTCGGGCCGGCGGGCGCCGGCAAAGAACTGGCAGCACGCGCCGTGCACAGCCAATCGGCCCGCGCCAATGGACCGTTCATCGTGATCAATGCCGCGGCGATGATGCCGGAACGGATGGAGGTCGAGCTGTTTGGCGTCGAGCAGCCGACGAACGGGGGAGGGCGCAAGGTCGGCGCACTGGAAGAGGCGCATGGCGGCACCCTGTTCATCGACGAGATTGCCGACATGCCGCGCGAGACCCAGAACAAGATCTTGCGGGTGCTCGTCGAGCAGACATTCCAGCGGGTCAGCGGCACGCAGAAAGTCCAGGTCGACGTACGCATCATTTCCTCAACCGGCCGCAACATCGAAGCTGAAATCGCCGCCGGCAAATTCCGCGAAGACCTCTATCACCGACTTTCGGTGGTGCCGATCCGCGTACCGCCCCTGGCCGAGCGGCGCGAGGATATTCCCAACCTAATCGAATACTTCATGCACCAGATCTCACAGGCGACCGGCTTGCCCAAGCGGCTGATTGGCGAGGACGCCATGGCCGTCCTGCAGTCGCACGATTGGCCCGGCAATGTGCGTCAACTGCGCAACAACGTGGAGCGGCTCATGATCCTCGCCGGCGGCGACCCGGAGGCGGTAATCAATGCCGATATGCTGCCGCCCGACGTTGGCTCCATGGTTCCTTCCATGCCTGGCGGCGACGGCGGCGAACATCTCATGGGATTGCCTCTGCGCGACGCCCGCGAGGTTTTCGAGCGCGAATATTTGGTCGCCCAGATCAGCCGATTCGGGGGCAACATTTCCCGCACGGCCGAGTTCGTCGGCATGGAGCGTTCAGCCCTGCACCGCAAACTTAAAGCGCTTGGCGTAGACTGAGGGCTGATGTCGCGCATTGCCTATGTGAACGGCCGCTATCTGCCGCAGCGCGCGGCCGCCGTCCACGTCGAGGATCGCGGCTACCAGTTCTCCGATGGCGTCTATGAAGTGTGCGAGGTGAGGGGCGGCTGCATCATCGATCAGCGTCTGCACTTGGCGCGGCTTAAACGCTCGCTCGATGAGCTTCGCATCGAGATGCCGATGTCAGAGGCTGCCCTCGCAATTGTGATGCGCGAGTGCGTGCGACGAAACCGCTTTCGGGACGGCATCGTGTACCTGCAAATCACGCGCGGAGTGGCGCCTCGCGACCACGGCTTTCCGCCGCCGGGCACGCGCCCTAGTGTCGTGGTCACCGCTCACGGCCTCGATGCCGCGGGGAACGAGCGGATCGCCGCCGAAGGCGTAGCCGTCATCACCGTTCCTGACAATCGCTGGCAGCGCGTCGATATCAAGTCGATCTCGTTGTTGCCCAACGTGCTGGCGAAACAAGCGGCGCGCGAGCAGGGCGCGAAAGAGGCATGGTTCGTCGACCACGGCGGACATGTCACGGAGGGATCATCGAGCAATGCGTGGATCGTCACCAGGGGCGGCAAGGTCGTGACGCGGCCAGCCGATACCGGAATTTTGCGGGGCATCACACGAACCGTGCTGATCGACCTTATCAAAGCCCAGGGCCTGCAGCTTGAGGAGCGCCCCTTCACCGTCGAAGAAGCCTGTGGCGCCCGCGAGGCCTTCCTGACCTCTGCCAGCCAAATCGTCATGCCCGTGGTTCGCATCGACGACCGGCCCGTCGGCAATGGGGCGCCAGGGTCGGTTGCAACCGCGCTCCGCGCGGAATTTCACCGCTACGCCGAGTGGACCTGATGGTCCGCGTTGCCCGCGGCAGGGCGGCCGTGCCCCCAACTTGTGCTTGCACCGTCCGCGGACGTGGCTTGTAATGGTAGGGTCCGGGTCCTGCGACGAGAAAATAGGCACAGCGACTTGGCAATAAGTCTCGCGGCAAGGGGCCCGCGAGCGAGAAAATGGAACAACGACGATGGCGGCAGACCGCTCACAAAATCTGCAAGATACCTTCCTCAACCACGTCCGTAAGAACAAAACCCCGCTCACGATCTTCCTGGTGAACGGGGTCAAGTTGCAGGGGGTAGTGACCTGGTTCGATAATTTCTGCGTCCTGCTGCGACGCGACGGGCATTCCCAGCTCGTCTACAAGCACGCGATCTCGACGATTATGCCGGGTCATCCGATCCAGCTGTTCGAAGGCGCCGAGGAGGCGCCCGCCGCGGAAAAGGTTTGATTGGAACCGCGCCGGTTCGATAGCCGCAGCAACCGGCTGAGCCCGCCGGAAGGCCGTGAGACGGGCCGTGCGCTCGTGATCGAGCCCTACCTGCGCTCGCGGGTACCGGTCAGCGCAGCCGCACGCGCCAAAGCCGAACTGCGCTCGCCAGATGCGAGGCTCGATGAAGCCACGTGGCTCGCTCGCGCCATTAATC
>Ga0306920_100000314_pt1 | contig 55954 bp, 85 predicted proteins | sample flu12Cox44000170_FD_204666 | JGI IMG/M metagenome (GOLD analysis project Ga0306920, IMG submission 204666) | Lab enrichment of tropical soil microbial communities from Luquillo Experimental Forest, Puerto Rico - flux4day.12C.oxic.44.000.170 (v2)... | ecosystem: Environmental > Terrestrial >... | reverse complement strand
GCGGGATGCGATCAAGAAAGCAATCGCACTAATTGAGGCGGGCATGATTATAGAGGCCCAAGAACATCTCGCCGACACCCTGATGAAAAACGGCGCGACCCGTTGAAGAAAAGGCCGAGACAGCGTCTTGGGGGATTTGGCCATGCACAGGAGGAATAGTGGGTAACAACCGGATAAGCATGCAACCAACCAAGGAGCCGGTCAAATGAGTGATCAGCAAGTCGCTACCGTGGCGCGCAATCTGGCGCTGGCATTGAAGACGTTCGGGCACGAGCGCAGCCCGGGAGACCGCAAGAACGTCGCCATCCTGCAGACCGAATTGTGCCGGGTCGTGCGTGAGGAAGAAGCGCAAGCGCAGGTCGAGGATCAGCATGAGCTTCAGCTTTGAAGACAAGCTAGCAGCGATCGAGCACGAGCTTGCGCTGCGGCAGTGGTGGCAGAACGACAGTCACGGCGTGAAAGCCTTCAAGGTCGAAGCCTCGTTCCACCACATCCAAGTCTTGGAAGCGATCGCTCGGGACTATCGAGGGGCGGTCGCACGTCGGAAAGAGCCGGTCAATGTTGGTCACCTGCGCGTCGTGCGGTCGGAGACGGACGATTGAGAAGCGCCCGCGCGGCCGACTGCGCTGCTCCAACTGCGGGGCGTTTGCGGTCCGGGTCCAGCGCAAGCTCAAATGGTGGATGGCGACCGCGGACTTTGACGGCATACCCGAACACGATGCCCGCACGCTGACCTTCGCCCGGTTGGCGTGGTACGCGGAGCAGAAGGGTTACAAGCCCGGCTATGCCAGCGCCAAGTTCAAGGCGATCTATGGGTGTTGGCCGAACGGTGAATCGAAGGCTGTGCCGCAGGTGGTGGTTGCTCCGCTGATGCACTGGATCAATCTGCAGAACGCGGCTTTTGCCGCGGCCAAGCGGCGGGAACGAATCGAGAAAGAGAACGAATCATGATGGTGCGGGCGGAAGCGTCGGGCTATAGTCCGGGTCTTCATGACAATCTGTAGGATTGGCTCCTTCGGTTTGTTGGAAGAGCCGCCCGGTCGTTAGGTTTGCAAGGCCAGCCGGGCGGCTTTTTATTCGAGGGTCTTGAGCATCTGCCGGGCGTCGGTCGCCTTCTTTGATCTAGCCAGATCGATCAGCCAGAACAGCCGATCGATCCAGTGCGGGATCGGCCGGTCACCGGCCAGCCAGCGCCGCACGGTCCGGGGCTCGACGCCGCACAGCCTAGCGGCTTCGGTCTGGTTCAGCCCGTGCTCGGTCAGGAGCAGGCGCAGGCGGCCGGGTGTCATAGCGGTCTCGCTGTTGGATGGCGTGCAGGTCCGGCCAGCTTGGGTCGGGCACGTTGGTATAGCTGCCGGGGCCGGAATAGCCGTAGCCGTAGGGCGGCCCGGGTCCGATACGGTACAGGTCGCCGCCGTAGGCTGGCAGCGGGTGCAACAGCAGCAGGGCGAGCAGGATCACGGCTTTGATCGTTCTCATGTGATTGCCGTGTCTTTCATGCCGCCGCCGAACATATGGAAGTCGTAAAAGCGCACGTACAATCCGGTATTTTCCGGGCGTTCATGCGCAGCCGTAACGGCGTCGAGCGCGGCAGCGCGATCGTCGCCATTATAAAGCACCTTGAGCGGCGGCTTGTCGGGCCGCTGCCGGTACGCTGCTTGGATTAGGTGAACTACATACAGTCCCATGGTTAGACTCCTTTCAGGCTTGGTGGTCGAGCGGGCCAAGCCACTGAAGGGGAGGTGATCAGATGCCCTGCTGGTTAGGGTTTGTTATCCGGGTATCTGCCGCGAGATTGCCACGCGCCGGTATTGCGTCTTGCACCCGTTTGATGGCCGCGGCCGTCTTGACCTTAAGCTCGTCGAGCCATTTGTTTAGCTCGCGCTCGTAGGCGTCGGCGTCGCGGTGACCGTACTGGTTGGACTTCAAGCCGAACGGTCGCAACTCACCGTCGATCTTATTCATCGCGGTGTTAAGCTCGGCACGCTTAGCCAGCGCTTCGACGATCCAAGGCACATCGGGATAGACGTCGGTGTACCGCGGCACGTCGGGCGTGCTCAGCATGTTGCCGTTCTTGGCGTGGAAGCCCCGCATGGTGACCAACACGCCGGCACGGTTGCGCAGCTTCAGGTTCAATCGCTTTCGAATCTGTTGCTGCTTGTGCAGGGTCTTGATGTGGTCGTCGATCTTCCGCTTGGCTGCGCTCAGCGTGTCCGCCGGATATTCATCTTTGTCGTAGTCAGGACCGCTGATCTTGAAGCGGTACTCGTCGGTCACGGTGATGTCATAGCCGCTGTGCTTGATGACACGGGCTATGCGCTCGATCGGTAGGTCGGTCATGGTTTGGCTCCTTTCTGGTTAGCGGGTGATCTCGACGTCGGCGCACTCAAGCACCAGACGTGCGCCGCAGCGCATGATTCGTTCGCGCGGATCGTAGACAAGCCGCGCCGGGCCGACGATTTTTAACTCGCGGGCATAGGTGGGCTTGGGATCGAGGCGGCTGCAAGCCACGCGGATCGGCGGCTCGTCGGTGCCGTGCACGGCATTGGAACGGATGACGTGCGAATTGATGCTGACATATTTCATGTTGGCTCCTTTCGTTTGAATCACACCGCAACGCCACGCCGCTGGCGTGGCCATCGCTGCTGTGGTTCAGTAGTCGCCGAACCGGCTGTCATCGTTATCACTAGCGATCCGGCTGGCATCGTGCTCGGCTTGTCGCCGATCGGCCGATTGCTTGTCGGACTCGCGGATGGCATAGCGCGTGCCTTGATCGATAATGACCAGCGACTCGCCCGGTTCGAGCGGTGGCGGACCGATGTGAATCTCGCCTTCGGCGAGCTTGCGGTTCACGGCTTCGACCACGTCTTCGTAGTGATACGGTCGATAGTAGGTGATGGCCGCGGCCTTGCTGACGAAGAAGGCCGTGCCCCATACGACGTTTGTCATGGTGCGGGCTCCTTCAGTTTTCGCGGATGGTTTGAACATAGGCGTGGATCGCCAACGCCAGCGCGGCGTCGTCAACGCCCTGCGCGATCTGCGTTCGGCCATAGGCAAAGATTTTGCCGATGTTCATGATGTCGATCATGATGCCGGGACAGGTGGCGTTATAGGCGCGTTCGATGCGCTTGTCGGCGATCTTGGCGGCACGCTTTCCAGCGCGTGTCATGGTTTTCATTTTGGCTCCTTCAGTGCGCGACGCATCAGGTCGCACTCGGTTAGGGTGGCGTCTTCGGCCGCGACCCGTCGCAAGTCGGCGACGGGTAAGCGGTAGGAAAGCCAGCCGGTTTCGATCCACTGCACGTTGGCAAAGAATTTGCCGTGGCACAGGTGCAGCGTGCGGACGATCCCATGATGCCGGGGATCGGCCACGTCATAGACGACGGTGCCGCGTCGGATTGCGGTTTGCATGATGGCTCCTTCGGTGAGGGTGGTGCGATCCACATCACCACGCGCTACCCACCGGGATTCGGTTTTTTAGTCCTGACCCGCCAGAGCCTTGTCCGTGTATGAATCGCACCGCAATGCCGCCCGCATGGGGCGGCAAAGCTGCTACGGTTCACCATAAATCTGGCAGGTTATTGCCAAGGCGTGGGTCATTGCCAGTCTTGATGCCCGCGCAGAAAGCGGTCGGGCCGACTCGCGCCATTACGGCGTGGGCGTCGCGCTCGCCGCGCTCTAATTCTTCCGGCTGCATGATCGAAGCGGTCAGGTAGGTATCGCGCAGCACGTCCTGCGGCAGCGCTTCGCAGTAGCGGTCGTACAGGATATTAGCTGCGATCGCGTATGGGATGTCTAAAGTGGCTGCCTGCGTCGGCGTCGGCATCATTGCCAGCGCTAGCGCTGCGGCGATTGCGATTAAGAGTTTACGCATAGTTGGCTCCTTCGGTTTGAATCGCACGGCAAGGCAGCGCTGCGGCGCTGCCAAGCTCTTGCGGTTCACTCGTCATCCGCGACGTGATACAGGAACTTGCCGTATCCCGATCGGATGAAATCACCGACCTTGACTTGCTTGGTCGCACCGCTCTTCAAGTTGACGGTGACCAAGTCGCCCTCTGTCAGTTCAGTATCGGACTGCAACGCCCACTCAGTGATCTTTCTAAAGGTGGTCATGACTTGGCTCCTTCGGTTTGGGTTTCAGTTACGATCTTGCGGACTTCGTCACGCACGACCGGGTGCTCAGAACAATTATTCATCGTCTCCTAGCGGGATTTTGATAAATCCCTCTTTGATCTTGCCGGTAGCCATTCGCAGAACAGTGGCAGGCTCTTTGGCGTGTTGCGTACACACAAAATTCTTGCCGTCTGTGTAGGTTGCCCGTCGGCTGCATTGGCCGCCGCCTCTGCTATAAAGGCCATACTTTGAGCCGGTACAGTCGACACGCTCTGTTGTCCATTGACACCTAATCATGGTCGTCTCCTTGCTACGGAAGAAGGCATCAGGCATAGTCGATTTCATAATCGATCTCCTTTTTGGTTGGGGTTGGAATGTACTCGGGCACCGGCAGATAAAGCGGGGTGCCGACTTCCGGCTGCTCGGCCGGTTTGTCGGCACCGTGCTCCACGATCCAGCGCGCCAGATCGTTGACGTTCATGGCTTGGCTCCTTCGTATTTGGGATACTGATAGGGCGTTAGTTTCTTGCCGCAGTCCGAGCAGCGCAGATCGCGCGGTGCCCGCGGCAACGATCGGTCATCGGCCCACAAGGGTCGGTAGACCTGATCGCAATCCTCGCAGTACCAGTATTGCGGTGTCATGATTTGGCTCCTTCAGGCTGCCCGCTTCAGGAACGCGGGAATAGAAAGGTCGGCGGGGATCGCGAATTGATCCTCGTCGGGCCAGAGATAGTCGCAGCACTTCTTGATGCGCTCGCCGTCGCCGCCGTGCTTGACCGCGTCAGCGAACAGCGCATCGCGCTCGGCGACGATCTTGGCGTCGAGCACCATGCCGTTGTCGTTCACGTAGTTGTCGAGCCCGGCAAGCTCATAGCACTCGGCACACAGCATCGTGCCGCTGTGGTCCGGGTTGCGGGTCAGCCGGTGGCAGACGTTGCACTTAAACAACGGCGCACCACGGGTGAAACGAGCCCGGCGCTTGTCCTTTCGGGTGGTCATCGAAGACTCCTGTGGTTGGTTGGTATCGGTGGGGCGTTGCACGCGACGCCAGCGTGCAAGGCTGCGGTTTGACCGCACGGCCATAGGCCGGAACGCCCCGCCGAAACCAACCGCCGATCCCGTTTGGCCCGTTGGGCAATTCCGATCGGCCGGTGGTTCCCCGCAAGCTCCGCGTCGTTCGGCAGTGGGTTTCCTGCAGGCAAAAGCCGGGTCTGCCGCCCGGGCCGCTTTGGGTTCGCGGTGACCGGGCTCGCTGCTCGAACGAACGCTTGCGTCTTTATCTGCACCGCAACAGTGGTCGTTAGGCTCGCGCCTGCCACGCTACGTGCCAGCTTATCCCCGCCGTCGGCGCTTAGCCGATACTCGTTTGTTAGCGGCTCTTTTGGGCCGGACTCTTACGTGGTGCAGATGATTTAAGGTGCCCGCCCTCAAGCCATTGGCGGGCCGGTCGTGGCTTCGCAGCTTGCGCTGAGTACTCCGTGGCAAGGTCTTTCACTTGCCGGTACGGACCACGCTCGTCGTTTTGGTAGGGCGTGCGGGACTCGAACCCGGCGTTTTCGGTTTGAGGGACCGACGTGCTTGGCCGCTGCACTAACGCCCCGAATTGATGCGGGTGCGTCGGCCGACGCTGTCGCCGCCCGCGCGGCGTCACGGATGCGATCACCAGCCCAAGGCATCCTGCCCTATAGGCTTCACGCTTACGGCGACCGTGCGCCGTTCGAACTGTGCGGAGATTTCCACTCCGCTCTGCGACTCGTACTCAGATGTTTTTCTCTGCCGGTCGCTGTAGCCTTGACCCACCCAAGGCGAAGCAAGAACGTAGCCGACCGTCACACAGCGTGCGCACGCTCGATCGGCAAAAACTGTGAACACTATGAGGCGGCCCGAAGGCCGCCCTTAGTGATCACTTCGCCGACATGATCTCGGCGAAGACCGGCGAAGGAACTACTTCGTCGGTCGTGAACACCCACTTCAAGAAAGCAAGCATTGCTTGACTCCCTGTTGGTTGATGGTGGGGATTAGTGAGCAGCGTTCGGCGCTTTGCCGAACGCTTTCACCAGGACGGGATGCTCCCAAGCGCGCTCGTGCAAGTAGTACCAGAGGCTCTTGGTGGCGATCTCGAAGCCGACGAAGCCCGCCGCGGCACCGGCATGGCCGGTGACGAGATAGGCAATCGCGAAGCTGTCGAGCGCGCCGACGAACCGCCAAGAAACGGCTTTGGCGATCGACTTCAGATGCGATTTGAAGGCAGACATTCAGGACTCCGTTGGTTGGGTGAAGAAGGTTCAGACTGGAAATCGCGGGGCGGGAGTAACCCGCCCAATGAACGGCGGGCTCGAAGCTGTCCCGCCGCAAAGGTTACGACCCTTTCTTTGCGAGCACCGAAGTGCACACAAAGAAAGAGTCTTCAGTGGCTTGGCCGACTCGGCCGTCGTTACAGCGGGCAGACCGCAATGATTCCGTGGCTCAATGGGGCTTGATCCCGCCCGGAACCTTCTCGCCCCGCCCGACTGGCGGAACTGGTGACGGCCGCTCTTCGCGCGCCGTGGAGAAGCAGGAAGAAGGGGTCCCGGGAACCGGCCACGAGGGGCATCCGCCCCGGTACTGCCGACCTGCACCTTAGATATAGGACCACTGGTCCTAGAATACAAGGGGGCCTAATAGGCTGCAAAATCAGGGTTTTTGGGGTTGCATTCGGTTCCACCAGCGCTTATATTTGCATTGTGCAAAGGGCACAAATGGTAACCAACCCGGCTGAAAGGAGCCAAATCCCATGAAAACACAGTACAAGTCAGTGATTGAATTGGCGCAGGCTGTCGAAGATGCGCGCGCGCAAAAGCGCGACATGATCGCCGACTCGCGTCAGCTAGTCGTACAGGATGACGGCAAGACGCTGGCCGTGAACGGTCAGGGCGCGTGGCCAATGGATGACTACACGCACCGGCAGCTTGATACGCGGCTTGGCATCCCGGCCAAGTACGCTGACAAGATGCGCGCCGAAGCGCCGGACCTGTACGCGGCTAACTGCAATCGTTGGTTCAAGCAGGATCACGAGCGTCGGATGGTCCGCGTGTTACGCGGTCGGGTCCGAGCGTTCTTGTCCGATCGGTATCAGCGGATCGAGCACGAGGATACGCTGGCCGCGGTGCTGCCTGAGTTTCAGACTCATCCCGAGCTTCAGTTCCAGTCATTGGCACTGACCGACTCGCGGATGTACTTGAAGGCAACGCTCCCGACCCTGCGATCCGAGATCAAGGTCGGCGATATCGTCGAAGCCGGTATCGAGATCACCAATGGTGAGATCGGCAACGGCGCGATGGCGGTGTGGCCGTTCGCTCACCGGCTGGTCTGCCTGAACGGCATGCGCTTCCCGGTTGGCGGTTTCCGTAAGTATCACGTCGGCAGTCGCGCAGATACGACCGAAGACGTTTACGAGATGCTGACCGACGAGACGCTGCGGGCCGACGACAAAGCGTTCCTGCTCAAAGCTAGGGACGTGGTCCGGGCAGTGCTCACCGAGCAGACCTTCAGCAAGCTAGTCGGCAAGATGAAAGAAGCCGCTGGTGAGAAGATCGAAGGCGATCCGGTCAAGGCCGTCGAGTTGCTGGCCGAGCGGCTGAGCTTGAACGAAGGCGAGCGCGGCAGTGTGCTGAGCCACTTGATCAGCGGTGGCGACTTGTCCCGGTGGGGCATCGCCAACGCGGTGACGCGGACAGCGCACGACGTCGAGTCCTACGATCGGGCCGACGAGCTTGAGGCTTTCGGTGGCAAGATCATCGAAGGTGAGTTCAAGGTCGTCGAGAAGGCTGCGTGATCTGAGGCAACGTGGCCGGGCGCGAATGCCCGGCCATCTTTTAAGGAATAATTGCGATGCACGAATGGGAACGAGTAGAAGGGCGCGGGATGTGCGGCGACACCATGCGGATGCGAGTCCCGGGCGGCTGGCTGTATCTGGCTCGCGAGTGCACGATGCACGATGGTATTCCGACCGCGATCGCAATGACTTTTGTACCAACCGAGAAGGAGAATGATCATGAGCAGGAAGAAAGCAGCAGCAGTACCGGCATCGAAGGCTAAGATCGGTGCCGTCTACGCTGTGCGGCGCGACGGGCAGTTGACCCGGTTTCGCGTGCAGCAGGTCACTATTCACCGGGTTGCCGACGACGGCAGCCCGCATGATTACAAGTCCGAGATCACCGGCCACTTCATCTTGCACGTCGATGACGAGGGCAGCTTCACCACCGAGAAGGCGACGATCGAGCCGGGTCAGTTACTCGGCGAGTTTGCGCAGTACGAGGAACTGGTGAAGGTCAAGGAAGCCGAAGACTTGGCCAAGCGCAGGCGCGAGAGTGAGGAAAAAGAACAGGCGCTTGAACTGATGGTCTTGCTGTATAAGGTCGCTGGCTTGCCGGTGCCGGACAATACGGCCGAGTATGACGCGCCGTTCCGGCTGGCCGGGTACAGCGGCACCAGCCCGCCCGACATTGGCCGTAAGGGCGTCAAGCCACTGCTCGATGGGCTGCGCAAGCTGATCGGCAACGCCGATCTGGCACACTCCGCCAATCTGATCGAGCGTGAGAAGATTGACAGTTAGGTGACAGCGGACACCTGCCTGCAGCCGCGGCGGCAACGGGCAAGCGTGATCGACTGATGTGGGTTTTGCATTGACTTCCCGCGTTGGGCTAGGCGCTACAAGGCACGGTTCGGCTTGCTGTCACCTATCGGGATACTCAGCCGTGAAATCGTGCAAGCCGCCAAAATAGTTGTGCACCGGACCGGCGGGTTCTTGTGATCCCGCCGGTTTCATTTACGCTGACGAATCACATGGGGTTCAGCAAAAGCCGTGAATGTCTTGCACCGCAAGCCAGCGCTCGACGCTGTGCGCCTCGCGCAGCTTATGCTGGCCGAGCAGCGTCCGCGCCTGCGTCTGCTGCTCGAAGATATGTCGAACGACTATGACACGGTGCGATCGCACGTGCTGGCGCGCGCGGCGCTGACGTTTCTCGAAACCCTCGAACAAGCCGAAAAGCTGCTGCCGGAAGTCGTGCCATGATCGAAGTCGCTGATCTGTTGGTTGGCGTGATAGTCGCTTGCCTGTTTCTGATCGTATTGGTGTGGGTCGCCGAGCGTTGCTCGCGACCGCGCGGTTTGTTCTAGGTTGCGCAACCCGGACTATCACAATGTCGCGACGTGCGATCGCAATGGCTTGCGTTGCTCGATCGGTCTGAAAGTCGCCGACACAACCGCGATTCGCGAAATAAGGCACAAGCACTTAGCTGGTGATTTGCTCCGCAGTCATTAGACTTTTTCTTTGTTTGTTGTTTGTTTGATGCGAACAAACAATCAAGTTGTGGTGCGGATTTTCAGAAGTGATATAATGTGAGTGTCAGTTGGGAATGAGCCTAGCTGATCCGGCGAGTGCCGGTGCTGTTTGACATTGTGAATAAGGAGTCTGAGATGGACAAATCAGTCCATGACTATCTCGCTGTGATCTTGGTTGGTGGCGGCAGTGCTTGGGGGCGTGCCCCTGAGAAAGAGATCGCCATCAAGAATGCGCTTCGGTCCTACAAACGGGATTGGGGCAAGGTCTTCAAGATCAACAAGGGCCAGAGCGTCGTCATCAACGTGATGGACGTTCATCCCCACGACGAGATCACCTTCGACCACCAAGGTTGGTGGGCCAAGGTTGGTGACGAGTATGAACGGCTGGATCGCAAGATCGAGTACGTTCACCGAGACGTTCTCTAAACGAAAGAGCCGCCCGGGCGACAACCCGGGCGGCAGCAACCAGACGAAAGGAGAAGTTGAAGATGAGTACCAACAAGGCGAAGACTACCAGCACCGTTGTCAAGCTGCAACAGGTCGAAGCCCTGATCGAGCGGCTAGAGCGACGGATCAACCGGACTCACAATGCGTGGGTCAAGGCGTGCACCAAGCGCCGACGGTTGAATGCGCTGCTGGCTAAGGAGCCCGACGACGAGCGCAAGCCGATCGCCAAGCCGGTCGAGTTGATGAAGCCCGACCCGGTGAAGCCGGAAGACTACGGCTTTGCCGATACCATCATCGGCCGGGACAAGGCGGCTCGTGCTGCCGCGGACGACCCGCTCGATGTTCGTAGCCAGCCGTGGCTCAAGCCCCGGAACGAGGCCGACGAGAAGGCTAAGGCCGACATACTGGCAGCCAAGGCTGTCATCAAGAAGGTCAAGGCCAAAGCATCGGCTGATAAGAGCCGAGCAAAAAGGCGGGGAGAACTGCGCAAGATGCCGCTGGAAGGCAAGGCGGCGCTGGCAGCGATCCGAGAATCAAAGTAACCTGCAGTCCGTGATTGCACGCAACCACGCCAACTCCCCAACGCCCCGGTGAAATGCCGGGGCGCTTTTTTATGGCTGCGCCATGGCTATCAACGTCGTCGATCAGTACGGGTTCGATCCGACCGGAGCCGCCGACAATGCCGCGCAGTTCACCGCGATGGTGGCCGACATCAGCAACCGGCTGAACCGGCGATCGATGCCGCGGTTCGTCTTCCCCGAAGGCCAATATCAGTACAGTGCTTGTCCCAATCTGGCATTCCACAATCTTGAGATCGCGGGCGAAGGGCAGTGCGAATGGCATTACACCGGCAGCGGCACCGCGCTGACCTTTGACGGCATTTCGACCGGGCCGGGCGGCGGCGGCAAATTCAATATGTGGGTTGACGGTATCCGGGTGGTGCCGACCGACGCTGCGGCCGATACCGTGGTCATCAACTCGGTGCATCACTCATACTTTCGCATCAGGGCTTACGGCGCTGGCGCACCGCGCGGCGGCAATCCGTGTAAGGCGATTGCGCTGTATTGGTGCGTCTGCACCGAATTGCAGAACCCGACGGTGACGGCGTTCGATGCGGGCTATGGCATGTGCGGTGGCGGCTCTTACGATTGCGTCGGCATCTGGCTCGACCACGTGACACAGCCGTCGGTGTGGCAAACGACCGACTGCAGGTTCCTTAATCCGATCATCGAAGGCGTGCGGGTCGGCATTCAGTTGCAGGACGCTGGCGGCTGCATGTTCTCGGGCGGCACCGTCGAAAGCTGCACTGATACCGGCATCAATATGGTGGCTGGCGGGCAGAACCGGGCGTGGGGTTTGTGGCTGGAGAACAATACCAACCACGATATTGTCTTTGGCTCCGGGGCTAAGAACAATGATTTCGCCGTATCACATCCGTCGCCGCTGCACGTGCAGAACAACGCGCCGCTGGCTAACAATGAAGCGCATGGTATCGGGCTGTTCGGGTGAGCCATGTCGGTCAGCGATCTGGCAATGGTCGGCTTTATCTTCATCATGGTTACGTTGGGGATAAGTGCCGCGATCGGCCGATAACAGATTGCAAATGGCGCGACCGTCCATTAGGCTTTTGATTCTCAGCAATCAGCATTGGGTGAGGACTCGCATGGGTAAGGCATCTATTCCTAAACCGAGTATGGAAGAAGAGATCGGCGAAGCGGTCAGGACCATGCCACGGCTACCGCGGCATCAACCCGAAGAGTTCGAAACACCGCGCCCGCCGATCGAATATGCGCCGCCAGCCACGCGCGAAGACTTCGTTGAGGCAGCCGCGGCGGCATCGTTGGAGCTACCCGCCGAGCGCATGAAGGTGGTCGAGCAGGGACTGGTCGCGCTGCAGCAGTCGCACGCTGACCGCGACCGGATGCGCCGGGAGAACGCTACGTTGAAAGTGCGGATCGCCGAACTGGAAGCGCGGATTAGGGTTAGAGAAGACGAAGACCACGCCATCGAGAAACGCAGAGAAGACGCCGAGCGCATCATCGAAGCACGGGTGCGCGATTGTCTGATGCAGCGTGACAACGCGGTGGCCGAAGCGTCGGAACTGCGCGGCGTGCTGTCGAGCTTGGGCGCAATCCTCGTCGGTTATTACAAGCCGGAACGGCATAATGGCGAAGCGCCGCAAAGCGAAGGCAATGAGCACGTACCAGTTCCGTCGCAAGCGGCGAGTTGATCGCCCGTTCCCGCCACAGCCTGATCGTTGCCTGAACTGCGGCGCACCGTTCGATGCGCAACAGCAGCACGGCCGTGAGCCGCGGCCGGGTGACGTGACGATCTGTACCGAGTGCGGGAACCTGATGGCGTTCGGCCATGACAAGCGGCTGCGCCCGCTGTCGCCGGATGAACTGATGCTGTGCAGCGCTAACCGCGACATCGTGATGGCGCAGCGGCTGATCATGGCCAAGCGCAAGGAGAAGCTGCAATGACCTTGCTGGCGATCCAAGATTCCGAGATGATCGACCGTGTTGCCGTCGCGCTTGAGATCGCTTGGTCTGATGCGAATAACGTCGGCTGTCCAGTCAGCACAATCGTTCTGGCCCGTGCAGCCATTACGGCGATGCGCGAGCCAACCGAGAAGATGATCAAGGCCGGTGAGAACGCCGATCCAGACAAGGCGGAACTATGGGACGACGATTGGCGAATACCACACAAGGATGATCCTGATTATGAGCCGCAATGGTGGCACTGTGAGATTTGGCAAGCGATGATCGACGCGGCGCTGAACGAAAAACCGAATCAGGTATAAAATACTCGTTATGGCCAGACCGAGAGGTTCGCCGAACAAAGTCACGGTGCAGCGCAAGCTGACAATGGAGCACCGTGCGCTAGGCATTCCATTGGCCAAGCAAGTGCTGGAAGACTTCATGCTGCAATATGTCGAGGCCGCTAAAGCATATATGCCGAAGCAGTGGCCGATCCCCGACGATGACGAAGCGGAAGCGAACGCCCGCAAGTTTCACTATCTGGCTGATAAAGCAGCGTTCTATGCCCGGGCGCTGGCACCGTATCAGTCGCCGACTTTCCGCTCGATCGAGATACAGCCACCGCGCGATACGGCATCGCGCGGCACGCCAGCGGTCGATGCACTCGAAGCGTTCGTGCTGACATTGGCTGCAGTGCGTAGGAAGCAACCGGAACCGAAAGTCATCGAGCCCGAGCCCGATGATACGCCGACGCTAGTCGCGGTGCGCGGCAACGGCGGCGGCTCCTGAACTATCGGATAGGCTGTGGAGAACTATCGCTTGCGCGACTCTGGCGCGATTAGTTATGAATCCGTCATTGAACAACCCGAAGCCGGTCCGGGGGAACGCTACGGCTTCCAGTGAGTCGCTGAATGCCGTGGCTGGTTGCGACATCAGAAAACGGCAAGCAAGCTGTAGCCCGCACCTTCCTTGAGGATCGCGGTTTCGAAACATACTTCCCGAGATTCCGTGAACGCAGGTTCTTCCGCGGCCATAAGCAGATGGTCGAGAGTTATTTGTTTGGTCGTTACTTTTTTGTTCTGTTCGTTCCGGTTTGGTATCTGATCCGTACCACCTGCGGCGTCGATGCCGTTTTTGTGCAGGATGATCGGCCCGCGCTATTGCATGACGCAGTGATCGGCGAGATCAAGGCGCGTGAAGATCGCGACGGCGTCATCACTATCCGTAGAGGCTTCCGCCAAGGCCAGCGTGTGCGCGTCAAGCAAGGACCGCTCAGCGGGCTGATTGGCACGTTCGACCGAATGACCACCCGCGACCGCGAGGTTGCGTTTGTCTCGATTCTTGGGCAACTGACCCGGGTCGAGTTTGCAGCCGGGAGTCTAGCGATCGCCGCGTGAATGCGGTCCCGATGGCTTGATGTGCTGTAAGTCAGCCACGCGAATCAGAGCGTGCGGTCGGGACGCTGCGATAGTTTCATCACAATAGGAGTCGGTCATGCTTGCACCATGCTTCAAGACTGCGGCTGAGCTTGGATTGAGTGCGGAGCAGCGCGATGCGCTGGTCAATGTGCTCGGCCAGCTTGAGCGTGGCGAATTGCATGAGATCGAAGTGGACGAAGCGGGCCAGTACAATCGCGGCGATCCCAAGGGCTTCTCGATGCGCTGTTGGGGCACCTGTCTTTGCGGCCACGCCAATCGGCTCGCCGACTTCGATAGCGCCGCGCGATCGCAGGGCGGCCCGACCGGCAAGCTGTTCTACCATACGCACATGGACATGGCGCAGGCGACGGTGGCGCTGCGGGATTATCTCGTCAGTGGGCGCTGATGCCGCATCTGAACGACATCGCCGACGCCGCCAACGCAACCGCCGATCCCGAAGCTGCGATCAAGGATTACTTCGCCAAGCTGCGCCAGCAAGGCATCGAGGGCGAAGCGACCGCCGATAATGTCTGGCATTCGTGGGGTTCCGTTGGTCGTGATGAGCAGCAGGCACCGCCGGGCGACTGGTCGTATTGGCTATTTCTGGCGGGCCGCGGTGCGGGCAAGACCCGGGCCGGATCGGAATGGGTGCGGCAGAAGGTCAAGCAGCGCATCCGCCATATCGGCTTGATTGCGCCGACCACCGATAGCGCCCGCAAGGTCATGATCGAGGCCGATTCGGGGCTGCTCGAAAACAGCTTCGAAGGCGACTTCGATTGCAAGGGCGAGCTAATGGGCCGCCCGATCTACGAGCCGTCCAAGCGGCAGTTGCATTGGGCCAATGGCTGCACGGCCACGCTCTACACTGCGGAAGAACCGGAACGGCTGCGCGGTCCGCAGCATGGCGCGCTGTGGGCCGACGAGCTTGCAAGCTGGCCGCGGTCAAAGGTCCGCGATAATGCCACCGAAGCTTGGGACAATGCGATGTTCGGGCTCCGGGTCGGCGTCAATCCGCAGGCGATGATCTCGACCACGCCGAAGCCGATTCCGATCATCCGTGAGCTGTTGAGGCTGGCCAGTGGCGACAAGCCGACTTGCGTGGTTACGCGGGCGACTACTTACGACAACCGCGCCGCTTTGGCTTCACCGTTTTACTCAAGCATCATTGCAAAATACGAAGGGACAAGACTTGGTCGTCAAGAGCTACTTGGCGAGGTTCTTGAGCAGGCAGAAGGAGCTTTATGGTCGTGGACGATGATCGAGGCGGCGCGAGTCAATGCGCCGCTGCCCGACTTCAAGCGCATTGTGGTCGGCGTCGATCCGGCAGTGACCGTGGGTGGCCAGTCCAGCCTGACCGGCATCGTGGTGGCAGCGCTTGGCGTGGACGGCAGGGCCTATGTGCTGGCCGATCTGAGCGGGCGGCTGTCGCCGGATCGATGGGCCAAAACCGTGGTCAAGGCTTATGACCAGTACAAGGCCGACCGAATCATCGCCGAAGGCAATCAGGGCGGCGAGCTTGTCCGCGTCAATATTCAGACGGTGCGCAAGAACATGCCGGTGCGGATTGTGCATGCCCGGCATTCAAAGCAGGCGCGCGCTGAGCCGGTGGCGGCGCTTTATGAGCAGGGAAAGGTCAGCCACGCTGTCCCGTTCCCCGAACTGGAATTGCAACTGACGACGTGGGAGCCGCTATCGAACGAGCCGTCACCCGATCGTCTTGACGCCATGGTATGGGCGCTGACTGACTTGATGCTGAAGGGCGCAACCGCGCCACCTGTGGTCAGCCCGCTGTTCGTCGGCACGCCGCGTTATTTCCCGGGCTCCGGGCCGCGAGAATACTGATGGTGAAAACCGTTAGGACCGTGTCTGAATCCGTGATGGCGCTGGATCGCCGATTAAAGCGCATGGAGCAAAGGGTTGACGTTGACGCGCAAGCAAAACTCTCCGACAGTGGCAAGCCGGTATTTTTCTGGCAGTGGGCTCCGCTTCTCAATGCCAGATTGGCCCGGATCGAGCAGCAGCTTAATCAGCTTATCAGTGGGGAGACTCAAGCTATGGCGACCCTAGACGACGTGCGTACCGCGATCGCGAGCGAGACCAATGTGGTGAATGCAGTGACCGCATTGCTGCAGCAACTGAGTGCACAGTTAAAAGATGCGATGGCGTCGGAAGACCCGGCGGCGTTGCAGTCGCTGGTCGATGAAATCAATGCCAATGCCAACTCGCTGGCCAATGCGGTGGCGGCCAATACGCCCGGCCAAGGCACCAGCGGTGTGACGCCTGCCCCGGCCCCGGCTCCTGCGACTTGATGCTCAACTCGCACTGGCGCGATCGCACGCGCCGCTTTGAAAGGCTCAATATGCCAAGCGGCGCGCAGATGCTTGAGTGGTTCCTGTGGGGCGTCTTCATGGGCGGCGGTTGGGTGATCGTCACTTGGCTGCTCGGCAAGGTGCTGCGCTAGTTGCGCTGGTTGCTGGCACTCTTGATTGCCCAAGCACTGGCGCATGAAGGCGAACAGTGGATTGCCGAAAAGCAACTGACTGACCCGGTCACCAAAGCATGGTGCTGCGGCCCGCAGGACTGTAAGCAGCTTCCCGACGGTGCAGTGACCGAGATACACGGCGGCTGGCGTGTGGTGCTCGATGATGAGCACGATGCGGTGTTCGTCCAGCGTAACCGTGCGTTGCCAGTCTCCCCGGATGGGCACTATCATATTTGCCGCGACGGTCGCGCCACCGTGCGCTGTTTCATCACGCCGCCGCCTGCATCGTAGGGAGAACGGGACATGACTTTGGTCGAAGCACTGGCTGTTCAGCAGCACGCCGAACGCGACGAGGATTGGTCGCTAACGAATGCGGCGCTGGTCAGGGAAGCTGATCGGATCGTCACGGAAGCCGCGCGCGCCGCCAAGCTTTGAAGCTCGTTCAGTTCACGCGACCAGATCGCACCAAGATTCTAGTTGCCCCGTCGTGGGTCTACATGATCCGCCCACCGCTTCCGAGCGAGCGGGCGGGTGGCGACTGTAACGCTGTTTTGATCATCTCTGCCTTGAAGCAACAGGTGATGGAAACAGTTGAGCAGGCGCAAGTGATCCTCGAAAGCGGAGACAATGGGAATGCGTAAAGTTCTGCTCGCTTCTGCTACGGTATTGGCCGCGATGTCGCTGTCATTTGACGGCACGTCGATCACGGTCAGTGACGCTCAAGCGCGCATTGGACGGCCACTAACGCCGTTCTCGGTAGCGGGTGTGCATCGGCGCGTCATGCGGCGCAATGTCGGCGTCGGCTGGCGGGTCGGCGCACCGCTGGCCACCGCGGCCGCGGTTGGTGCGGCGACCTACGGTGCCGCCTATGGCGGCGGCTGCTCGTGCCCGCCCGCCTATGGCGGCGCGTGGGGCGCACCCGGTGTTGGCGGTTGGGGCTCGGGCTTTGGCGTCCGTCCCGGCTTCGGTTGGGGCGCACCCGGCTTCGGCTGGCATCGCGGATGGGATCGCTGGTGATGGAAGCGTTCTTTTCCAATGCGCTTGGCGCACCGCACGAATACCGGGCTTGGTTTTCGGACAAGGTCGGGCTGGTGATCTTGGCCAAGGCCGGGCGGCCCGGTGATCTGCACTGCCGCAAGCAGGGCGATAGCGGGCCGTATCAGAACGTCTATCACGACGCCAGCCAGATCAAACAAGTGCTGCTCGATTACGACACCATCGAGCTTGGCAAGACGTGATCGCGGCCGGGGCATTCTTGGTCGCGCTCGGTGCGGGGCTGGTGTTGTTCTCAATCGTCAACATCAGCCACCACCCGCTGGACATGAACTCACCGTTTCTTTGGATATTTCTGCTCGCCGGGATTGGTTTTGCTGGCTTGGGCACGGCGATCTTCGCACTGCAGTGACGGGGAACGGGATGACTGATGCTCGCCAGACTGCGCAATGGTGGCCCGCGGGTTAATTGGGCGGTTTTGATCTCGGCGGCGTCGCTGGTGCTGGCGCTATTCGGCGGGTTGTGGGCAGCGGTGCAAAGCCAGGTCAACACCGTCAAGGAATTGACTGCGAATGATCGACAGGCGATCCGCCGCCAGCTTGAAGAAAATGATCGCGTCACGGCGAACATACGTTCTAACAAAGTCGATATAGAGCGCTATACCAGCGAACTGAATGCGATTCGCGACAGCGCTTCAGCCGATCGCGAAGATATTCGTCGCCACACCGACGCCATCGGCGTCGTGGTTGACGATCTGCGCAGCACCAAGCTCGACATTACTCGCTTTGATCAACTGCTCAACAAACTGCTGTCGTCTGGCGAAGTCGAAGCCAGAGATGCGGCATTGCAGAAGCAGATCGACAAGATCGACGAACGATTGATTCGTCTCGAACAACATAGGCGGGGACATTGATGCGCACACCATCGCAGCAAGGTGGTAAGTCGCCTTATGTGCGGTACAACAAGACGCCGTATCAGTATCAATACAAGCGCTGCTCGCATCGCCGCGAGAACGGCCGCCCGAATGCAATCTATCAGCAGACCATCGGCTGGCACGGCGATGTCTGCGCGGTGTGCGGCATCATCCTCAAGAATCTGACGCGCTCGCATGGCTGACGCCACACCGATCCGCCGCACGCCGTCGGCACTGTCAGATTCGTCGCTTGGCTGGCGCGCGCCCGAGCTTAGCTACGGGCTGAACTTCTCGGATTATGGCTCGTATGGCTTACGCCAATACGGCGGCTGGATACGGGAAGAGTTTCTGCGTGAACTGGTCGGCCGCGAGGCGGCGCGGACCTATCGCGAGATGATGGATAACTCGTCGATCATCGGCGCGATGATCTTCACGATCCAGCAAGCGATGCGCAAGGTGACGTGGCGGGTCGATCCGGCGATCGACAACAATGCGCAGGCCGACAAGTTTGCGGCGTTCGCCGACTCGCTACGCGACGACATGACCCACACGTGGGACGACTTCGTCGTCGAGATGCTGTCGATGCTGCCTTATGGCTATTCGCTGCACGAGATCGTCTATAAGCGGCGGCTTGGCCCGGAGCCGAAAGAACAGCAAATCGCCGAAGAGGAATTGCCGGTCAACGAGCCCGAGAATCTGCCGACGTCGAAATACAATGACGGACTGATCGGCTGGCGGCGCTTGCCGATCCGCGGCCAAGAGACCGTGATCAAGTGGTTTCTCGATGACAACGGTCAGATCACTGGCGTGACGCAACAGCCATGGGTGGGCACGCTGATCGACATTCCGATCGAGAAGCTGCTGCTATTCCGGCCGACCAGCCACAAGAACAACCCGGAAGGGCGCAGTGTGCTGCGCAATGCCTATCGCGACTATTACTTCGTCAAGCGGCTGGAAGAATTGGAATCGATCTTGTTCGAGCGCATGGGCGGCTTCCCGGTGCTCTATGTGCCGTCCGATCTGATCGACAAGGCGGCTTCGACCAATAGCGCCGATCCCGACGTGGCCGCGGCGCAGCGCGCCTTCACCATGTACAAGCAGGCGATCTCGCGGGTCCGTATTGACGAGCAGATGGGCGCGCTGTTGCCAAGCGATCCCTACCGCGACGAGGAAGGCAAGCCGACCAACCTGCGGATGTACGATTTCCAACTGGTGACGCCGCAGCACGGTCGGCAGACCGTTGATCCCGACAAGACCATCGAGCGGCATTCGGTGCAGATGCTGATGACGCTATTGGCCGATTTCATCAAGCTCGGCCACGAAGTCCGCGGCACCAATAACTTGGCGATGACCCGGGTCGATATGTTCTACGCCGCGATCGAGGGCTGGCTCAACGCCGCGGCGCAAGTGCTCAATCGGTTCGCCCTGCCGCGGCTGTTCAAGATGAACGGCATGCCGCAAGCCATGGTGCCGCGGTTTATTCCCGATATGCCGCAGCGGCTCGATCTCGACAGCTTGGGCGCGTTCATTGCGAACATCGCCAAAGCCGGGATGCCGCTGTTCCCGAACGATGAATTAGAAGCCTACGTGCGTGACGCCGCGGGCTTCCCCGAATTGGATGACGAAGGCGCATCGCCGCAAGTTCAGCAGCAGCAGATCACGCAGGCCGGGCTGATCAAGATGCTGATGGGCGCGGCGGCCAAGCAGGTACTGGATCGACGCCATGGCAAGCAAGGCACGGAAAGAACGGCGGCGACTTGAGCGTGAGCGGCTAGCGGCTCAGAATGCTTCATATGAAACATCGAGCCAAAGTACCGATCGAACAACGGCTTCGCTTCAGCCGGGCGTCCAAGACGGGTTGGCGGCGACGCAAACTGGCGGCGAAGATGATGGCGAGCAGGCTGGCAAGGAAGCCTATTCCGGCCTCGTCGAAGTCGTCCGTCGCGACCGGCCGCCCGTCGTCGAGCGGATGAAGGTCGAGACCGAGCGTTACGGTGCGACCTACGAAGAGGCGAATTGGGCTAAGCTTAGCCCGACGTTCCGCGAGACCCACAACAGATTGCGCCAGTTGCGTGGAATGGCACCAATTCCGCCGCCCGTTGTCGATTTGTACCGCCCGCCATTGGTAAAACGCGCCGATCCGAAGGAGATTGAAGCGCTGGATCGCGAGCAGTTGACTGCCAAGTCGCAGTTTCTTGGCCAGCAACGGCACATGGCACCGGGCCGCGAAGGCTTCACCATCAATGGCGAACCGTTCAAGTGGTGAACACTGACGCGCTATTGCTGGCCAAAGTGATCGCCGACTGGATTATTGCGCTGACTTTCATGGCGACGTGCTGGCGGCTGTGGCTGTGGCTTAACGATCATCCATAAAAGAGAAAGGACCGGGGGCAAATCCGGTCCTTGGCTAAGCCAGTCATGATGCTTGGGAACATGAGAAAGGTGCCCGGTGAACTCCGTCGCGACCCTCGTGGATAAAAACCCGCCGGTTTAACAGCGTATGGACACCACGACCGGGCTGCGGCTATTGCCCAACATTTGCTTTACGAGGCTCACCGAGCGCACGCAGTTATGCACACCGCGGCGTAATCCACAAGATGCAAAGTTGTGGATAACTACGGCTGCGGTGCATCCTGGCTAACGCCGTGCGGGTTGCCTTGCAAGTGAACGTGCAGCGGCGATTCATCGACCGCAGGCACGACGATCGGCCGCACGAACTCGTGCGTCTTGGTGGCGGCTAATGTGACGGCAACACCAATCGCACAAGCGATCGCTGCCGCGACAACAGATTTGGACATGACCGGCTCCTCACCGTTTCAACGGCGCGAACGCTGTCATGCCTAAGCGCGGTATACTGTGACGTCGGTCACATCGAAGCGAGATTAAATAATGGCGACGATTACTCTTTCGCTGAGCGGGTCGAGTCTTGCGCCCAATGTGCAAGTGAACAAGACGATCAGCGATACCGATTTGCAGACGGTGTTGAACTATGTGGCGACGTTGCCGTCGTCGGTTCCCGGGATGACCAATACGCAGTTGCTGGCCGGTTGGGTCACGCAGTTGTTTGCCGATCAGGTCTATGCGATCGGCGGCTGGCAGCGATCGCAGGCGGCGAACGCAGCCGCAGCCGCGGTAACTCCCATTAGCATCACGTAAAATGGAAAGCTGTAAATCGTGCAGGTTTTTCGTGCGTGAACGGCTGCAGCCGAAGCAGGGCGCGTGCCGTGCGCATGCGCCGACCATGCATTTGATTCCGACGCCGCAAGGCTTGATCACGCAGGGCGGCTGGCCGCCGGTCACCGAAGATGGCTGGTGCGGCGAATACCGCGGCAAGACCGACGAGAACATCACGTTCACGCCGTTCAAAAAGTTTGAGGATGCCTGATGGCGTCTCACGGTCCCGGGATAGCTCGCTGGTCGGCGACACCTTGAGAACTAGACCGCGCCGTCGGTAGCCCTCAAGGCCGTGGCAAGCACCGCTGCCCAACATCGCTGTTGAATCCCACTTTACCACGGTCAGTTTGGACCGTGAGACAAGGTCATTGTAATGCCGACACCAAGCAGCGGCGAGTCGCAAAGCAGCTTCGTCGGCCGCTGCGTCAAGCAGGTCATGGGCGAAGGCAAGGAACAGCAAGCTGCGCTCGGCGAGTGTTACGGCATCTGGCGACAACATCGCGGCGGGACCGCCAAGCTATTTTGTGAAACGGTCAAGCAGCAGCCCGGCGGCGGCGACGTGCATGCACAGACTGCACTCGGCAATCAGCATGCGCGCCGTCGCCGTCAGCGCCAGATGGCGATCGAAGCTGCGGCCGCGCGATCGAAGAAGCCGGGCGACGATACCAGCGAATCCGACATCGGTGCCGAGAAGCGCTGGTCGCTGACGCTGGACATCGCCAAGGCCGAACCGGAACGGCAGATGATCTTTGGTTGGGCCAGTGTGGTCGCCAAGGACGGCAAATACATCATCGACAAGCAGGGCGACATTATCCCGGTCAAGGAACTGGAAAACGCGGTGCTGGAATACATGCTCTATGCCCGCGAGCACGGCGTGATGCACCATATCAAAGGCACCGGCCGTTTGGTGATGTCCTTTTTGACTACTCCTGATTTTATGAAGGCATTCGGGCTAACCCAAAAGGATGATCAGATCGGCTGGATCGTCGGCTACCAGATTGAAGACCCGGAGCTTTGGGCGGCCCACAAGCGCGGCATCCTACCGGAGTTTTCGATCGGCGGGTCGTCGGTGCCCTTTGAGAGCAGCGATGACGACTCGCCGTTAAATTTGGACGTGGAAAAGGCCCGGGGCAGGCGGCTCGGGCGCGCGCCCTTTCGATCATACTAACGCGGCGCGGCTGTATCACCGGATACAGCGACTGTTCGCGTGGCAGAAGCAACGCTTTCTGCACATCATGGCCAATCGTATGGCTGCGGCGCTGGTCCGCAAGGCCGAAGACGAAGACATCGAAGACGGCGTGCTCAACGGTCCGGGCATCGACGACTTCGTCCGCGAGGCGCAGCGCTCGATGGCGGCCGCGTCGGAAGGCGCGGGAATGTATGCCTTCAACGGCATCGAGCTAAACAACCCGGTGCACGAACTGCCGGAAGGCGCGGTCACGGCGACCGACGTGGCCAACCGGCTGCACACCTTCGCCACCGATTTTGCCAAGGAACGCGGCGCGAATCTGGTCGGCAAGACGGTCAACGAGAACGGCGAACTGGTCGATAACCCGGATGCCAAGTGGGCGATCAGCGACAAGACCCGGGACGTCGTCAACCAATTGGTCACCGATGCGGTGGCGCTGCATTGGGATATGGATCAGCTTGCCGACAAGCTGACGGATACCGGCGTGTTTTCCGACTATCGTGCCGAGATGATCGCGCGGACCGAGATCAGCTTCGCGCAGAATGACGCCACGCTGGAGATGGGCCGGTTGGCCAACGAGCGCGGCGTGCCGGTCAAGAAGACGTGGACGACCGACGGCGATCCCTGCCCGCTATGTCAGGCTGCTGAAGCGGAAGGGGTGAAGGACATCGACGAAGATTTTGGCGATGCGGGCGACGGTCCGCCGCTGCATCCCAATTGCATGTGCGAAGTCGAGCTTGTCATCTCCGACGAATACGAACCGACACCGCGTGAAGAACGAGTCGCCGGTTACGAGCCCGACGATTACACGCCAGAGCTTCCTGAAAACGCCGACCCGCGCGACGCTTTCAAGGCGCGCAAGGGCGTCATCAAGGATTGGGCCAACCGCTCGCCGCTGCAAACAATCGGCGACGTGGTGGCCGCCGCACCGGACGATCAGGCGCGTCTGGTGGCGGCTGGCCGTCAGATCGCCAAAGACCTTGACATCAAGCTGAAGGAAAACGGCTCGAAGGTCGGGACGCAGAAGGGCATTAACCGCGTCATCGAGAAGGCAGAAGACCCGGCCCGCGGCGGTCAGGTCGCGCAAGTCACCGACGTGGTGCGCATGACCTTCGTGATCGATCGACCGGAGCAGGCCGACGAGGCGATCGAGCGGCTAGCGCAGCGCTACGAGATCGTGACCGAGCCGTGGAAGCTGACCGATCTGAACTATGCCGATCGTGCCATCAACGTGCGGATGCCGGATGGGCTGATCGGCGAAGTGCAGTTCATGGATCAGAAGATGCTGGATGCCAAGGGACCGGGCGGCGGGCATGTCCAGTACAAGATCATGCAGGACACCGCGCCGGATGGGCCGCATCCCGATCCCGAAGCTTATGATGCCGCGATCGCCAAGAGTGAAGAGATTTATAAGCGGGTGCTCGATAGCTATTCGGGCGACTGGAAAGCGGCACTCGGCATCGGCGGCAAGGCCCCGTAGACGCGGTGGAATTGTTCTTTGGTCAGCAGCGCCGCCTCGTGCAGCACTTGCGCCACGCCGGTCTTTTGCCAGTGGCCGTCGGCCAATATCCACGCTTCATAGCGGGTGAACCGCACGGCATAGCCGTCATAGCTGCCGTATTTGATGACGGGCATTTTTAGGTACTCCACATCTTGAACATGGTGATTTGATTGCGGTTTTGCAACTTGCAACTCATACGCGAAGGGGCTGCCGATGTTCACACCGCCCGCACCGCGACCAGTTCACGAAAGCCAGATCGCGCGCATCTTCCAGCTACAGCGTGACGGTTATGTCGAGAATATCAATGGCGCTTGGGTGCTGACCGATTTGGGCTGGCGCACGCTATCGGCGGCGGCTGAACCGCGGCCGAAGCCGATCAAGCAGTCGAAGACCGAGATCGAATGCGAACTGCGACGTTGTCAGCCGATCATTTGGGGCTGACATGCACTTCGATCAGCGCGATGCCATGCTCGCGCAGATGGTCGATGCGTTCATGACCGGCGACTGGCTACGCTATCGGCGGGCGGTCGCATGGCTGCGCGACTACGTTGATCGCGAGAAGAACACCGATCGCGGGCTGCGCCGTGTCGGTCAGCGTTGGTACAGCCCTGAAGCTTATGAAATCTGGCGTGAACGGGCGCAGATCGGCCGCGCCCAAGCTCGTGCCAAACGGCTAGCGCTCACGGCGGCAACCCGAGCGAAGGAGCGGCATCCCACCTGCTCGATCATCGACGCGACGAGAATCTCCGCACGAGATACGGTCGCTGAAGGCTGACGCATAGGGCGTCAACGCCGCGAGCGCTCCCTAACCGAGAATCATGTCCGAGAAGCAATGGAATGTTGAATCGCGCGTCGAGCGCATCAAGACGATTGCGGCGCGCATCTGCACTGACATGCGGGGCGAGAGCAAGCATGAAGTCATGCTGGCGATCGCGCTGGCCACGGCGGCGCTGATCAATGCCAACTATCAGGGTCTTGGTCGGCAGCGCGCTGTGCATTCTCATGTTCTGCGGGTGCGCCACCACCAAGAGCAAGGCGACCGACTTGATTGTGGCGGGCGTCTATAATCCGAAGGTCACGCAAGCCAACATCGCCACCACGATCTGCAAGCCGGGCTGGACTGCGACGGTACGGCCGCCGGTTTACTACACCAGCACATTGAAGCGCATCCAAATGCGCGGGCTCGGACTGACCGGCAACCCGCTCGATTACGAGGAAGACCACTTCATCCCGCTGGAGCTTGGCGGTCATCCGACCAATCCAAACAATCTGTGGCCGCAGATTTTCGCGGTGACCGATCCGTGCTCGGCGCACGTCAAGGACGTGGACGAGAACGCCTTCAACAAAAAAGTCTGCAGCGGGGCGATGACGCTCGATGCCGCGCGCGCCGCGATCGCGGCCAAATGGATTCACTGCAAGAGGCCATGACATGCCGAAGATTTTGCGGCGGCTGCGCATCAACGAAGTCAGTTCGGTTGATCGCGGTGCTGGCGAAGGAGTCAAGATCATGCTGATGAAACGGGAAGAGGAACCGCTTTATAACTTTGCAAACTGGAGTGACGCCGAACCGGCCGCCGAATATCTCAAGCGCGAGTTCTCGGCCGAACAGCGTCGCAGCGCCGCCTCGTCCGGCGCGGCACTGCCGGACGGCTCGTTCCCGATCCACAACAAATCCGATCTGCACAACGCCATGCAGGCGATTGGGCGGGCCAAAGACCCGGCCAAAGCCAAGGCGCATATCCGGCGGCGTGCTAAAGCGCTCGGGCTGAGCGGCGAACTGTCCGATGCCTTCAAACACGCGCCGGTTGGCGAGCGTGTCGCCGACTTCTTCGCCGATCTGTTCAAGCGAGAACCGGAACGCGACGCCCGCGATGGTTTCGAGGCGGCGTTGGCCGGGCTCGCTGAATCCGTGAAGTCGATCATGGACGACGAGGCCGACGTGGACCGCGAGGACATGCTGGCCAAGACGTTCACGCAGTTTCACGAACACGTATCACCGCTGCTCGGCGACCGAGCCCTGCAGCAACCCACCGACAAAAAGGAGTTACCCATGTCGGCAATTCTGAAAGCGCTCGGTCTCCAAGACGACGCGAGCGAGGAAGATGCGCTCAAGGCGATCGCGGCCATGATCGAGAAGCAGCGCGGCCGTCGTAACGGCAATGGCAACGGCGACAAGGAAGAGGAAGAGGAAGACGACGAAGAAGAAAAGAAGGAGAAAGCGCGTCGCCGCAAGGATGAGGAAGACGAAGAGAAGGAAGAGAAGGCATTGCTTGCGCTGCCCGCTGGCATTCGCAAGCAGATCGCCGACGGCAAAGACGCGATCGAGCGCGTCAAGAAGCTGGAAGACGCCGCGGCGCTGATCGCGTTCAACAAGCGCGCGGTCGATGTCGGGCTGCCGGAAGCCGAAGGCGTAACGCTGCAGAAGGCTTATGCGGGCGACCGGGAAGCGATCGACAAGCTGTTGACGCTGACCAAGTCCGGCTTTGCCGCGGCCAAGGAAGCCGGGGCGTTCAAGGAGTTCGGCGGCACTGGCTTGGGCGGCGGCGGCACGGCCTATGACCAGTTCGCCGCGCTGGCACAGAAATATCTGAAAGATCACCCGGGCGAAAAGCTCACGCCCGAGCAAGCGTTCTCCAAGGTCTACACAGACCCGGCGAACAAATCTCTGCGCATTCAAGACGCGCGTGAGTCGGGCCGCGCCGCGTAAGCGCACCGTCAGGAAAGGATCATTGTCATGACGACAGAAGCCCCATTGATGAAGGACGGTGCACAGTGTCAGGCAGCAGCCAACTACTGGAATCCGGCTTCACCGCTCTACGGCCCGCAAGGCTCGGGTCAGTTTCTCATTGTGTATCTGTCAGGTCCGCGCACTCTGACTTTGCAGACCGTGGCGGGTGCCGTGAGTTACGGCGTGTTGCAAAACGCGCCAGCGCAAGGTCAAGCCTGTGACGTTGCGATCAACGGCATCACCAAGGTTGTCGTTGGCGCGGCGGTAACCGCCGGTCAGGAGTTGCAGTCCGATACTAACGGCAGAGCGATTACGTTTTCGTCCGGTCGCAAGGTCGGAATGGCGCTTGAGTCGGCGGCTGGCGCGAACGCCATGATCGACATGCTGGTCTATACGCCAAACGGCTGACGCAGCAGCACAGAAAGGATCATCCCAATGCCACAGCCCTTTTTACAGCAGGTCCATGTGCAGGCTGCTCTGACGCAGATCGCAACAGCCTACATTCAGGATCAAACCCACTACGTTGCGGACCAAGTGTTCGCCAACGTCCCGGTAGAGCATCAAACTGATAAATATTTCATGTTTTCGAAAGATGACTTCTACCGCGACGAGGCGCAAGAGCGCGCCGACGTGGCCGAATCAGTTGGCGGCGGCTTCAATCTGTCAACTAACAGCTATTCGGCGAACGTGTGGGCATACCACAAAGACCTTGGCGCGCAGACCCGGCGCAACGCCGATCCTGCCGTCAATATGGACGTCTCAACCACACGCTTCTGCATGCAAAAGCTGCTGATCAAACGCGACCGCATCTTCATGCAGAAGTTTCTGACTAACGGTGTGTGGGGCACTGATGTCACTGGCACCGCGGGCGGCACGCCGGGATCGGGCGCACCGCCGTTCTGGAACGACGACGCCAACGGCGACCCGTACACCGACATCGCCACGGCGCAGACCACCATCCTGCAGAACACCGGCTTCGAACTGAACTGCGGGCTGCTCGCTTTCCCGGTCTATCAGGGTTTACGCAAGCACCCGTTGGTCGTGGACCGCATCAAGTATACGACCCGGGCCGATGCCTCGAAGATCACGCCCGAGCTTCTGGCGGCGAGCTTCGACATCGAGAAGCTCGTGGTTTCGAAAGCGGTCTACAACACCACGCCAGAGCAAGCAGTCGGCGGTGCGGGTTCAGTGGCAACGCCAACGTATTCTTTCGTCGCTTCCAAGGATGCGTTGTTTGTTCACGCGGCACCGGAGCCGGGGATCATGGTGCCGTCGGCGGGCTATATCTTCCCGTGGTCCGGTTTTACCGGCATCAACACCATGGGCATTCGGGTCGCGCAAATCCCGATGCCGTGGCTTGGTCTGGAAACGATACGGACCGAAGGCGAGATGGCGTTCGATATGCTCGTGATCGGTGCCGATCTTGGCTACCACTTCAGCGGAATCGTGCAGTAGCGATCAAATTCCCGTCACCCCGTCGCTGCTGTATTGATGGGCGGCGAGCCAGTCATGGTCTGATCCCCCTCTGACCACCCCCCGACCCTCGCCGTTCCCGCTTCTCTAGGGACTCACAATCATGCCTTTGGAAATTGCCGAGCACGATATCGGCGGTGCACGCATTCGCATGGGCTTCACGCGCGGCAATGTGCGCATGAAGGCTGGCGAGCATCTGTCCGCCGACGAAGTCCGCTCGATCCCGCTGGCCAATCGGCGCGCGCTGTCGAGTGCTGGCTATATCGAAGTCTATCCGACCCGCACCGAAGTGGTGCGCCGCGAGGCTGCGCCTGCGCCCGGCGATCGTTTTATCGTTGCGGTCGGCAAAGGTCAGTTCAACGTCATCGAAGGACATCGGCTCAACGACGAGCCGCTGACCCGCGAGGCAGCGGAAACGCTGGCGCGGGTCAAATAGGAAAGGATTACGATCATGCCGACAGGCTTTGTTGATCGGGCCAAGGGTAAGACCATTGTCTCGACGCAATATCAATCGCAGGGCGGCCAGTTCTACGGCTCGTCGCTCGACAACATCACTGCATCGGCGTCGCCGAACAACACGCAGGCGGGCGCGCAACTGGTCAACAATTCACAGAACCGCATCACTACGGTCGGCACTGCGGGCGACAGTTTGCGATTGCCACCGGCTATCGCTGGCGCGTCAATCGTCATCACCAACGATGCCACGACTAATGCCGCCAATATCTGGCCGTCGTCGGCGGCTCAGGGCGGCGCGTCGGGCGGCGACAAGATCAACGCGCTCGGCCAGAACGCCGCGTATTCGTTGACGGTCGCGAGTGGCGTCACGATTTTCTATTGTTTCAGCGCTGGCACGTGGCGGACCAAATAAATGCCCGCGCTGCTGTCAACGCCGATCACCACGGCGGTCACCGCGCAAGTCGGGCCGGTGCTGCAAATCCGATCGCCGGTCGGCGTGCCGACCAATGTCGGCGTGCAGGTCAATTTCACTTACGGCTCGGGCGGCACGTCGGGCACGGTGTGGCTGCAAACGTCGTTCGATGGCGGCAAGACGTGGTGCGATGTTGCCGCGATTGCGATTGCGCTGGTCAATCTGCGCACACTGTTCAACGTCAGTTCGCTGACGCCGAAGACCACCGCGGCAGCGGCGACTGATGGCACGCTGGCGGCGGGCACCGTCAATGACGGTATCGTCGGCTCGCAATGGCGCACCAAGCTGACCACGGTCGGCACCTATGCGGGCACCACGCTGGAAGTTGATCTCGATACGTCGGGCGTCACGCAATAGGAGAGATCGCCTTGGCTTTTTATTACGACATCAACCGCGTCACCGCGACCGGCTCGGTCGGTGGCACCGAAGTCACGCATCTCACCGCGCACACGACGGCGAACCAAGAGACGCTGTCGATCACCGCGCTCTATGCCGCTGGTCGCGGCGCGACCGCAGGCGGCGGTGCGGTCCGGGTCAAGACCAATACCGGCACGATCTATGCCGGTGGCACCGCGCAAACGCCGCAAGCCCGCAATATGCGGCTCGGCGCAGTCATGCCTGCGCTGTCGAATTGGACGAACGACTCGGTGGCGATCACTGCGGGCACCGCGCTGACGCAACGCTTGTCGTTTGGCTTTGCGCAGACCGGCGGCTCGGGCGGCTGGCAAGCAACCGAGATCACCAATCGCATCATCATGCAGCCGAACGGCGTCAATCCGATCGATACCGAGTTCACATCGATCGCCGCGGGCACGACGCTGCCGCTGGAATTGACCGCTGAATTTGGCGAAGGCATCTGAACATGCCGTTCTATTATGACTTGAACCGGGTCACGCAAACTAACGGCACGGCTGCTACCGAATCGACGCACATTGCGGCGCATACGATCACCAATCAGGAAACGGTATCGTTGGCGGCGTGCTATGTGGCGGCGCGGTCGGGAACGGCGGGCGGCGCGTGCATGCGCGTCAAGCACAATACCGGCACCATCTATAGCGGCGGCGGCGTCGCTACCATCACCGCGAAGAACATGCGGCTCGGCAGTGTGCTGGCGCAGCAATCGCAATGGGTTGTCGATTCCACCGGCATCGTAGCGGGCACCACCTTGGTGCAGCGGCTGTCGGTCGGCTTTGCGCAAACCGGCGGCATGGGCGGTTGGGTTGGCACCGAGCCGGATAATCGGTTCAAGCTGATGTCGGGCGGCACGCAGCCGATCGACATGGAGATCACCACCATTGCTACCGGCACCACGATCCCGATCGAGCTTTCGGTCGAGTTCGGTGAAGGCGTATGACGCGGTTGTCGTGGAATCGCGAGTTCGAGCAGGGCTTACCGGATTCGCGGCTCAAGTTCGATCGCGCCAACAAGCAGACCGAAGCGCTGACGCCGGTCGGTCGCCTGTTCATGGAACGGGTCTATTGCGCCAACTGCGCCTGCGATGGCGGGCTGGTCTCGCCGGAATGGGCCGAGCACGTTTTTTATCTCTGTCAGGACTGTGCCGACAAGTACGGCAAGATCGAAGGTGCTGTCGAAGTGCCTGAAGCTGTCGTGCGCGGCGACTCCAAACCCTAAAGGATCACCAGCATGTCAGGTCAAGCCGACTATGCAGCACAAGCGACGCTCGATTGGATGGCGGGCCGCCGCGCAATGCCAGCGCTCGTCAATCGTTTCCTAGCCTTATTTGTCACTGCGCCAACGTCTGATGCCGGTACTGGCGGCACCGAGGCCAGTGGCACGGGTTATGCTCGCGTGCAAGTCTCGGGACAGGTCGCCGCGACCGCGACGTGGACGACATCGACGCCCAACATCACGGCGGCGACCAATCCCGGTTGGGTCGTGCCGGGCATGAATGTTTGGGACAACACCATTGCGGGCGGCGCACAGGTTGGCACCGTCTCGACCTATACCGGCACTGCGTTGGTTCTGACCGCGAACGCTGCCGTTGCATCGAACGGCTCGACCGATCAGTTACAATTCTCGGCATGGCCCGCTGCTGTTGCTTCGTCCGGCAACGAACCGGCGACGGTGCCAGCGGCTTCGACCAGCGGCGCGGCAGTGACGTTTGCGCAAGCCGGTGGCTCGTGGGGCACGGTGACGTCGTGGGCGCTTTATGATGCGGTCACTGCGGGCAATATGATCGCATGGGATTATCTCGGCAACTTCAAATGGATTCCGTTTACTTGCACGTCGGCAACGCCGGGCGTGTTATCGACCGATCTTGCTGCTGACGTTCCGGCTGCCGCGACGCCGTGCGTGGTGACGGCGAAATACGGCGCGACCTTGCCGACCACGGGCGGCACGTGGGCTGGCGTGCTGACATCGGCATCACCATCCGGTGTCACGTTCAATCTCGGCGTCAACACCACATCGACCGGCGGCGGCAACTTCCGCCAGATCGTGCAGCAGGCGATCGCCGCCAACGTCACCGCATCGTTCTCGGCCGGTCAGCTTATTCTGTCGCAGGCGTAAATGTGGCAACGAACTACGGCTATCTGGATTCGGTGCTGTTCGTCCCGACGGCGGGCGCGCTTACCGACTGGACGGTGTCGGCGGCGGTGCAAGGCTTTCTGACGCCAGCGAGCGCGGGTGCGGTCAACGGCATCACCTATCGTTATCGCGCGCAGTCTGCCGATCTGTCGCAGTGGGAATACGGCGAAGGCGCTTACAACACCACCGGGCCAGTTCTGGCGCGCACCACGATCCGATTGTCCTCTGCCGCCAATGCCAAGGTCAATTTCAGCGCCGCGCCGCAAGTCGGTTTGATCTATTCGGTCGAGGACGCTTTCGACAGTTTTGTTAACCCGACCACCGTCACCGGCACGACCTACACCACGGTGATCGCCGATCTTGACGGTTGGATTGTGTTCACCACGGCGGCGTCATGCGCCGTCACGTTATCGACGGCGGGCGCAATCGGTTACGGCTGGCACTGCCACTATACGAATGCGTTAACGACCGGACTGGTGACGTTCACACCTGCGAGCGGGACCATCGACGGTGCCGCCAACATGACGCTTGATCCGCAATGCGTGGCGCATATCGCGTTCGACGGCACCAATTTCCGAAATCTGATCACATCCGATGGCGGCACGTTCTAAGGGATCACCATGTCATGGGTCCGTTCCGGCTATTGCTGCCGCTGTGGGCAATGTTGCGTCGGCGATCCGTTCACTGACGAGAACAGACCGCGCCCCGCTGTTGTCGAAGGTTATTGCCCGCTGTTCGAATGGCATATGGGCGATCCGAACGGCAACGGCTTTTGCGCCGGTCATACCGGCGCGGTGCCGTCCGGTCAGGAAAATTCTTATTATCTGAGCGCGTGCGCGCTGTGGCCTCAAGACCCGTCCAACATTGCCGATAAACCCGGCTGCACTTATACGTTTGCGTGGGTCGATGACTGATGGCGGGCGGGCCGTTTTATATTCTCGGCTCGGCTGCGGTTTCGCCCGGCTGGTTCGGGCAGTTGCAGGACGGTGGCACTGCGCCGACGGCGGGTAACACGGCGTTCGGCTGGCAGGTCAACAAACTACCGGTCAATTACTATCAAGCGTTTTTAGGTGCGACGGCGGCATCGATTGCGACCGGCGCATCCACATCATTCATATCCGCTAAGACTCGTCCGACCGCAGGCACTGGCTCGGGCGCGACGACAGCGGGCGATTCGTTTATCTCGCCGACCGCGTACAACGGCAGTTTTCTCGCTGGCGCTTGGACGCTCGGGCTTAATCTTCGTGCCTCGACAGCGGGCTGCATCGGCCATTTGAATTTGCGGGTGTGGGCGTCGAAGAACGCCAACGGCACATCCGCCCGCGAACTGACATCAGGCTCGTTGGTCGGCAGCGCGGTCACGCTATCGACCACCACTGACGTCAATGGCATGGGTACGACAACGTGGACGCCCGGCGCGATCACGTTGATGTACGAATATCTGTTCTTTCAGTTGGAGTGGCAGGAAACCACTATCGGCGGTTCGAACGGCGACAACGTCTTTTTCCGCATCAACACCGCTGTCATCACGCCGACCGCGTTTACGCAATTCCCGATTCTCGCCGGTCGAGCCACTAGCGAAGTCGGCTACACCTTGGCCCCGCTCACCGCCAGAGCGGCGTTGCAAGGCAACACGATGTGCGAGGTCGGCTGGACCAATTCAGCGATCTCGACGGTCTACAAACTGCCGGTCTATTTCGGCACGATCGCGGCGCAGACGCTCACCGCGCTGCCGATCACCACGTTCTCGCAAAAGCAGGCGCAAGCGGTCGCGTTGGCAGGCCGGTTGTTCGCCGAACTTGGTTACACGACGGCGGCGATGACCGCGCGGGCGGCGCTTGCCGGTCGTGCCTTCGCTGAGCTTGGCTATACGACGGCCACGTTGACCGGCCGGGCGGCGTTGGCGGCCCGTTCGGTCGTTAATGCCGTCTCGCGGGCGGCCATGATCGGCCGGGCAGCGTTAGCGGCGACGGCCAAGTTCCAAGCCGTCGCACGCGCTGCCGCCACGATGGGGCTGGCAGCGCGCGGTGCAAGCGCCGCGACAGCACGAGCTTCGGCTGTCGGTCGAGCGGCTTTGACCGCGGCAACCAAGGCGCAAGCGGTTGCCCGGTCAGCGCTCGTCGGCACGGTGCCGATCACGGCTACATTGACGGCGCTGGCCAGCGCCCGATCGCGATTCAGCGGCGTGGTGCCGCTGGTCGGGCGCACGATCGCGGCGGCAGCCGGTCGCAGTACGGTTTCGACTGCAGCGCTCTTGTATCTCGCTGCCGCACTCAAGGCGCTGTCGTCGGCGCGTGCGGTGGTGACGGGTGCGGTTCCCCTCACCGCTCGGCTCACTGCCGAAGCCACCGCGCGCAGCACGCTGGCCGGGTCGGTGATATTGGCGGCCCGGGCGGCGACCGCTGCCAGTGCTCGTGCTGGTGTTGGCTTGTTGCTTCGCGCAACCGCCAGCATGCGCGCGCAGGGCAACGCCGGTCTTACGGCGGCGGCAGTCTTGGCGGGCCGAACTACCGCGGCGGTAAAAAATCGCGCCACGGTGCTCGGCAACGTCATTCTGGCGGCGCGTATAAGCGCTGTCACGACCTCGCGCGGGCTTGTCGGCTTCGCTTTGCCGCTGGCGGGCAGACTTGTCGTCCAGACCAGCGGGCTCATAGCGGCGGTCAAGTTCAATTTTTGGGGCCGGATTGCCGCTGCCGTTACCAGCCGGACTAATCTGACTGGCGCGGTCGGGCTGGCGGCACGAGGCACTACCGCTACCGCCGCACACGGCGCATTATTCCAGGCGGCGGCACTGGCGCTGAGCGCGGTGCTAAGAGCCCAAACGCAGGCACGGGCGCTGGCAACGGGCGCGGTGCCGCTGATGGCTCGCGCTGCTGCTATCATGTCGGCGCGCGGTGCCGCCACCGCTACCGCCAACTTGATCGCCCGGACCACTGCGCAAGCCCGCAGCCGGGCGGCGGTAATCGGGGCGGCTGCCTTGGCGGCCCGGCTTACCGCGGCGAGTGCTGGCCGCGGCCTCATTGCCTCTTCACTGGCGGTTGCGCTGGCGGCAGTGCTGCAGGCGCAGGCCGGTGCGCGGGCAGCGATCAAGGCTGTGGCGAGCTTAAGCGCCCGCACGGCGGCCACGGTGCAAAACCGGGCGGTATTGGTCGGGTCGGCCGCTTTGGCGGCCAGGATCGCGGCCCAAACCTACAGCCGGGCGGCGTTGGTTGGTGCCGCGGCTTTGCATGGCGCGCTGACGGCACAGGCCAAAGCGCGGGCGGTTACCGGCGAGATTGCGGCTCTTGCGGCGCGGATGGCAGCGTCGGTCAAAGGCGCAGCCGCGCTGGTCGGATCGGTGCCGTTGCAGGCGCGGATGACCGCGGCATCGGCAGGTCGCGGCGGGATCGTTGCGGCGATCTTCATTTTCTTGACCGGGCAGCTTGCCGCGCAAACCCGATCACGAGCGATCATCCCGGCGCTGACTGCCGCGCTGGCGGCTCGAACCGCCGCACAGAACATGGCGGCGTCGTTTCTGATCGGGCGGGCGGCGCTGGCGGCGCGGATGACGGCCGCCGTCAAATCGTCCGGCATCTTCGTCGATTATCTGTTCCTGCGCGCGCTGACGGTCGTGCAGTCGCGCGGGCGTGCGGTTTTGGTCGGTAAAGCCGCGCTTACTGCAACGCTGACCGCTGCGTTGCAGTCACGAAGCAGTGTGGTCGGCCGCGCCGCATTGGCGGGCCGCACGTTTGTGGCGATGACCAGCCAATCGTCGCGCAATATCGCGACCATATTCCTGCGCGGCATGTTGACGGCTCGCGCCGCGTTGCGCGCCGGTCAGATGGTGGGGATTGCCGGTCTGATTGGTCGCCTGACCGCAATCTGGCAAAGCATTGCCGGTCTCTTCGTCAACCGGCCGAGCGCGCCCAAAGGCATCGCGGTTGTCAGTGATCGCGCCACTTATATCGCGATGGCGAGCGATCGGGTGACTGATGCGCCTGTCATCGCCGATAGCGCGGCAAAATTGGCAACGGTTGGCGATGCGCCGGGCAGCAAGGCAATTCCGGGCGATGCGGTGGGCGGCGAAGCAGAAGTGAGCGACGCATGAACTTGTACGATTACGGCTCGCCAGTGACGCTATCGGTCGCGTTTACCGATCCGACGCAGACGCCGCCAGCGCCGGTTGATCCGACTACGGTCAAGCTGCGCGTGCTCGATCCAAGCAATACCGAACAGATCATCACGCAGAATTTCGTGCATCCGGCAGTCGGGAGTTTCAGTTTCGGCATCGTCTGTTTGCTGGCGGGCGTCTGGTTCTATCGGTGGGAAGGCAGCGGCAATATCGATGCCGTCGCTGACAGTTTGTTTGTCATCACGTCAACCAAGTTCACGGATGCCGCCGCATGACATGGTCCTATAGTTACGACCAGTTAAACAGCAATCCGGTCTATTACATCCGCGATCAGATCGGTGATGCGGATTCGACCGATCCGTTGCTGCAGGACGAGGAGATCGCTGAAGCGGTGGCCTCGAACGGCTCGCTGTACGGCGCGGCTGCGGATTGCTGCCGCAAGATCGCCAATCGCTTTGCCCGCAAGGTTGATCAGGCCGCGGGCACCATGAAGCTGTCCTTCAGCCAAGCTTTCAAGGCTTACAGCGCGTCGGCGATCCGGTTCGATACGCTGGCGACACAGAGCGGTGCCAGCGCTGGCAATCTGCCGAACGCGACTTCGTTGTTTGGTGGCCGCGGTATGGACCCGGGCGAGCATGTGCCGTCGATCTTCAAGGTCGGCATGCACGACAATTATTTGCCGATCCCGCCTGCCGGTCAGGAGCGCACTGAAGTCGAGCCCGAGGAACAGCACGAATGACCACGCAGACGCTGTACGAGCGTACCTGCGATATTCATCGCCAGCGCACTGTCGCGGGCACCGGCACCGGCTCGACGCAGATCGGCGATGTTGGTTATTCCGGCGGCGAGCAGCCGACGATCGGGACCGACGTCGAAGGCGAAGACGTGCTGTTCACCGCGGTGCCTTGCGCGATCACGTCTAAGGCTGCCGGGCGCACGCGCTCGTCGTTGTTGCCCGCCGATATTGTCTATCGACCGTCGTGGACGATCAACATTCCGCCGACTGCGGTGCCGAAGAACGCCATCCGCGATCGCGACATTGTTATCGACGACGATATGTACCGCTACGGCGTCGCGTCGGCGATGTGGACGTCCATCGGCTGGCAGTTGGAATGCATTCGGCTTGAGGCGTAAGCGGTGGCCGATCTTTCCGACGTCACCGCGTTTCTGACGCAGCAGGTTGCTGCGATCGTCTATCCGAACGGCACCAGCCAGCCGTCGATTGCGCCGGTCCCGCCCGGCTTTACGCAGCCGATGGATGTGCGGATTTACGAGGGCTGGCCGCTGCCGGATCAACTCGATCTCGACGTCAGCGGCAAATATCTGCCGTCGCCCGGGGCAACGCCCGCGCCGCGGCCGAACGGCCCGGTCGTCAACATCTCGATCTATCCAGTGCCCGGCGCGGCGGCACCTGCGATCTATCAGGTGCTCGACGAGACCTATGTCATCACGCCGCCCGCTTACGGTTTGACTGTCAGCACCGCGGGCACCGTCATTACGGTCAGCGGGCAGCCGGTCGCGGGCGAATATCTGTCGATCATTATCGATCGCACTTATGCGATCTCGGCAGGCAATCAACCATCAGCGGGCGCGCATGGCGGTGATACGACAACCGCTAGCCTTCTTGCCGATCTTGCGGCGCAAGCGGTGGCGCAAGGCTATGCCGCCACCAGTACCGCGACGACGCTCACCGTACCGGCCAAGTATCAACTCGATGTGCGGCAAGGCGCGACTGGAGTCTTGGGCAAGACATCACATCGCCAGCGCCAAGGCATCATGGTGACGGTATGGGCACCGGATCATCATTCGCGCAGTGTGCTCGCCGCGGCGGTCGATAATGTGCTCAAGCAGGGGCCATACGACAATCCGCGCGCCTGCCTGAAGATGAATCTGCCCGACGGCACCATGGCGTTGCTGTTGCCGTCGCATACGACACAGACCGACGAGCAGCAGGTCGCCACCATCTACCGCCGTGATCTGGTTTATCTCGCCGAGTACGCGACGCTGACCACGTTCCCCGGCTTCGTCGTTACGTCGGTCTCGGTGCAGATCACCAACGAGTACGGTCTTAGCCCGCAATACAACGCGCCGCCGATCAACGCGCAAACCTAGAGGACATTCGCGATGGCCTACAAATACGTCGTTACCCAACCGTTCCACGGCTACGTCAAAGGTCAGGAAATCACCGATCCTGACGAGATCGCCAAGGTGCTTGCCGATCACGACTTCCGCGTCGTGCGCGTTTTCGTTCCCGATCAGCCGCCACCGGATCAGACGCCGCCAACGGGCTAAGCGGTCGCGCAATAAGGAGACAACACCATGCCTGTGTTTTTAGATGGTCAGCAAAATCTTGCTGCGCTTACCGTTCCCGGCGTTTACGGGGATATTATCCTTCCGACTCCGCTGCTGCTCGGCCTTCCGACCAACATCGAGGGCTTGGTGGGCGTTGGCTCGTGGGGTCCGCTGAATGCGTTGATCCCGGTCTCGAAGCCGGTCGATTGCGCGGTCCAGCTCGGTCCGCCGAAAGTGCGCAACCACGACATTGCGTCCTATGTTTCGGCGGCGTGTCAGGTCGGCGGTGCGATCGGCTTCCAGTGCGTGCGCGTTTCGGACGGCACCGACGTAGCAGCAACGCTGTCAGTCGGGACCGGCGGCACTTATGCTAGCGGCACGGCGACGTTCTCGGGCAATCCAACGGTCAACGATACGCTGACCATCAACGGCACGGTGATCACGTTCACCAGCGCGCTGATCGCAGCGACGGTGCAGCAGACGCTACAAGACTTGTTGTACGTGCTGCAAAACTCCAACGATCCAAACTTGAAAGGTTGCACCTATTCGCTCAACGGCTTGGTGCTGACTATCTTGGCGGCATCGCCCGGCACGGCGGGCAACTCGATCGCGTTGGCAAAATCCTCGACGGTGATCACGCTGTCGGGCGCAACGCTGACCGGCGGTTCTGGCGTCGGCGGCACCGGCTTGACCTTGACCGCAAAATACAGCGGCACGCTCGGCAATCAGGTGACCTTCGACGTCGTCAACGGCTCGCAAGCCAATACTTACATGCTGATCGTGAGCTTCCCGGGTTTGGTGCCGGAACAGTTCAACAATATCGGCGGCGTCGGCAACCAGTTCTGGATCAATGCCGCTAACGCGATCAACACCGGCACCATCACGCATGCCCCGTCGATGATTGTGGTGGCATCGGCTGGCTCGTCAACGGCGGGGCCGACTTTGGCGACGCCGCTGACCATGACCGGCGGCACCGACGGCGATTCCGGCGTGACTGACGCCATCCTGATGGGCCAGGACATCGTGCCACGCAAGGGCATGTATGCGTTGCGGGCTGCTAATGTTGACGGCTTCACGCTGTGCGACCTGACCACTAATGCCGACTATGCGGCGATCGGATCGTTTGCGCTCAGCGAAACCTGCTTGGCGGTGTTTGGCACGGTATCGGGCGATACCATTTCCAACTGCCTTGCCACGCGCATCTCGTCCGGCATCGACACGCCGTGGTTCTGGCTGATCTTGGGGGATTGGCCGACGTTCTATGACAGCTATAACGGGCTGTCGCGGCAGATCAACCCGAGTGCGTTCGGTCTCGGCATTCTCGGCAACCTGTCGCCGCAGCAATCGCCGTTGAACAAGCCGCTGCAGGGCATCTCGTCCACGCAGCGCACGCAGTCGGGCCAGACCTACAGCGACGTTGAATTGTCGCTGATCAATACCGGCGGCATCGACACCGTGTTGGGGCCACTGTCGTCGCCCGGCGGTTATTACTATTCGTTCGCTACCGGCCGCAACGCTTCGTCTAACACCGCGGCGAACGGCATCGAATATACGCGGATGACCAACTTCCTGATCCGCACGTCGCAGTCGAAAGCGGCGGGCTCGTTCGTTGGCCGCCTGCAGTCGATCCAGCCGAATGACATGACCCGGGCGCAGGCCAAGGCATTGTTCGACGGTCTGTCGGCGCAGCTTGCCTCACCGCAAGTCGGACTCGGCATCAACGGTCAAGGCATGATCGACATTCCGTGGCTGGTGACCTGCGACTTAACAAATAACCCGCCTAACCTACAAGCACTTGGTTATTTGTTCTTGTACTGGCAGGTTCGTTATCTGAACGTCGTCCGCTATTTCGTCGTCAAGTTCATGGGCGGCGGTAACGTCACCGTCAACGTGCAATCAACGCCACCGTCGGCGGCTTCGCTTGCGGCACAGCCGAATACGCTCGGCAGCGCCGTCAACACCGCGTTCTAGTTTTAACTAAGGAAAGGAAAGGGAGATTAGGTCATGCCAGTCAACGGTATGAATGTCGGCGTAGACTACACGTTCATCTGGTTTCGTGGCGATACCGGCGCGATCGTCGATATTGGCGACGTGCAGAGCGTCCGCATCCACGGACAGAAACACGATCTCAAGACTATGCCGTACAACAATGTGCCGCGGTTCGGCTATGTGCCGGACGGTTATCGTGTCGAGTTCGTGATTACGCGCGCGGTGCCGACGTTGGAAGACTACATGGTCGATTATTCGGCCGCGTTCCAAGCCAGCCAGATCATGCTGCCCGGTGTGCTCAACGAGTACATCCACAACACCGACAACTCGATCTCGCGCTATCAGTACACCAACTGCGTGATGTACCTGATCGATCATGGCGACATCAGCCGGGAGAAGACGATACCGATCCGGCTTGACGGATTAGCCAGCGACAAAATCCGAATATCGTAACGCCAAGCAGGGGGAAATATCATGGTTGCTCTCACCGCCAGACAGGCGCGTGAGCGGTATCGCTTGCGTGAAAAAGAGGCCGATGACTTCGGCCGCATCATCACGGTGCGGCTATTGCACCCCTCAGAGCAGACCGAGATCGTCGGCATGACACCGCATCTGTCCGGTTTCGAGATGGTGCCGCGGCCGGACGGCACCCGCTTTGATCTGTCGCATCGCGCGCCGCTATTGCTGGCGGCGGCGGTGTGTGAAATCCATGAGGAAGGCCAGCAAAAGATCATCGCCTTCCCGCGCTCGTATAATGAGTTGCGCTCGATCTTTGACGAGCTTGATGCTGAAGGTCTCGCCGCTGCGGGCCGGGCGCTGGTGCGCTTGAGTGTCAAAGCGGCACCGGCTGTCGAGCCGCTGGAAGAAGCAAAAAACTTGTCAGGGACGCTGGCTTCCGACGCGCCTGTTGGCTGATTCGGAACGGCGTCCCTTTTGATGTGGCGCACTATCTTGGGACCGGCGAAGGGCTGGCCTATTCGATTGTGTTCTCGGAAATGGAAAGCGGCAAGGAATGGGACTGGAACTTGATGCAATTGGTTGAGCGGCGATGACCAAGGCTGGCGTGATTCTGCTCGACCAAAAGAAGGTCGGCGACATCGACATTGACATCGACGAGGATGCCAGTGCCGACGAGTTCGCGGTCATGCCCGACGAGCATATGGCACCGCTGCCCGGCTTCCCCGGCGGCGGCCATCCCGGCAGCGAACCGATGGGGCCGCGCGGATTTGGTCGGCCGTCGCGCGGCACCGGACCGCTGTTCCGGCCGCATATCGGCCCGCGGGCACGGCCCCGCCCCGACGACACCAAGGACCGTATTCGTCCCGAAGAACGCTTACCGCCGAAGGGTCCGGGCCGTCGCGGCTATTACGGCCCCGACAGCATGGCGGGCGTCAAAGGCTTGCCGGGTAGCCCGAGTGGAGAAGCGGCACCGAAGCAAGCCAAGGATGCACCGCCGGAATCCGAAGTGCAGCTTCGCGGCGTCGATCCGCGGCTGGTCGAGAACGTCAAGAAGGGTGCCAACGAGTTCATGGCCAAGCACCCGGGCTGGAAGTGGAAGATTACGTCGGGCTATTCGCCGACCCATGGGCGGCCGACATCGCTGCACCGGCAAGGCCGCGCGCTCGACATGCAGCTTTACGAGCCCGGCGTCGGCTGGCTGCGCAATATCGGGCTAGGCCCCGGCACCCACGAGTTTGCCGCTTACCACGAGTTTGCGCTTGATGTGGCGCGGCAATCGCGCGCCGACAAAATGCCGTTCTCATGGGGCGGCTATTTCCACAGCGGCGGCCAATACGACTTGATGCACATGCAGGAGAGTCCGGGACCGACCGCTTACGGCAATATCGCCGAAGAAGCGTCAAAGATGCCGCCGCTGCTGCCGCGTGAAGTCGGCCATCCGGGCGGTCCAGATACCGACGCCGAGACTCCGGTTGGCTCGATGACCAGCAATGAGCCCGATCGCGGACCGTCGAGTGCGTATCTGCGCAACGAGCGCAGATGGATCAAGGACGAGCTTGACGCCAATCCGCGGCTGAAGCGCTTTCTGGCGGGCGTGCTGACCCACGAAGAATCCGCGGGCAAGCGCACGGAAGTCGCCGAGTCGCTGTTCAATCGCTTGAACGCGCTGCGGCGCACGCATCCCGACATTACGCTGAGTGATTATCTGAAAGGCAAATACGGCCAGTTTTACGGTCCGGTCCAGCGCGGCGAGATCAACGAATCCTATCTGCGCAACCAAGTCGATCGCTACGGCAACGACTACCACGAGATGGACAAGGCGCTGGCGGGCAGCAATCTGGTCAGAGGCTTCACCGACCAAGGCAGCCGCGGCGATCCTAACTTCTCGGAAGAAGTGCGGTCCGGCCAGTATGTCGTCAACCGGCAGAGCGGCGAAGTCTACGGTGATCATCCCGGCACGCCGCACGCGCGATCGTATCGGGTCGAGCAACAGCGTCAGGTTGAGGCCGAACGGCGCGGTGGCGCGGTCGCCAACGAAACGCCGGAAGAACGCGAGGCGCGGCACGCCGTTGCCACTGCTTATCTCGGCCGCAAGGGGCCGCATGTCGATATTGGCACGCCGACGGAAACGACCGGGCTGCCGACCACTGAGGATACCAATCAGCAGATCGCGACGCCTGCCGATGCGTCGGTCAGGCCGACCGACGATCGCGTCATCCCGACGCCGACCGATTCGGCGATGTGGAATGCGATCACCAAGCTCGGCGGCATTCCGAACATCCGGCGCAATCCGAATTATCCGACCAATATTATTCCGGCGGCCACTGCGCCATCAGACAAGTCGCGGGAAACCGCACCCGGTGTATGGCAGCGGCCGAGATCGCAGACCGAGATTTGGGGCGATCGCATCTTCGACATTCTCGGCGTTCGTACCGCAGGCAGTCAAAGGGACTAGATGGCAGTTCCGGTCGGCTATCATAGGGTCTCGCCACACGAGATGGCTGAGCTTTTGAACCGGCGCGCACAGCAGCAGCCGGAAGTACGGCATGCTTTGCTCGATCATGCGGCGCTGATTATCCAGAAGGAAGCCAAGCGGGTGATCGGCACCTACGAATACGGCTGGCCGCAGTTGCAGCTAGCGACGCAGATCGCGCGTGAGAATAAAGGGTTTGCGCCGAACGATCCGTTGCTGATGACCGGCGAACTGCGCGACTCGATCCAGTATTCGTCCGACGAGCACGAGGCCCGGGTCGGCACCAACAATCCGAAGGGCGTCTGGATGGAGCTAGGCACTCGGCGCGGCATCCCGCCGCGATCGTTTCTGATGGGCGCGGCGATGCACAAGGAGAAAGAAGTTGTCGCGCTGGTCGGCAAGGGCGTGCACATCAGCCTGACGTCCGACCAGTTCGAATTGCTCGACATCACCGGCATGGTCGATAAGGCCGTCGCCGCGGCGGGTGGGGGCGGCAGCGATGGCTGACATCTATGAAATTGCGATGCGGTTGGCCGTCGATGACGAGGCCACCAAAGTCGTAGTCGGATTGGCGCGGATGCTCGGCAAGCTCGGCGACGCCGCCATGGACGCCGCCGATAAGCTGGAACAGATGGGCCAGCGCACCGCGGCGACCTTTGCCAGCCTGCGCGGTATCGGTTTCCTTGGCGCTGGCGGTCTGTTGGCGATGGGTGCTGGCACGCTTGGTGCGATCGATCTGGTCGCCACCAAGTACCAGAGCATGGCCGAACAGATCGCCCACATGAACGAGGCGGGCTGGCAACAGGTCGATGTGCAGAAGGCGATCGCGGCGGCGCAGGCGCAGACCCGCGTCATGCCGCTGACGTCGCCCGAACAAAATATGTCGCTGATCAATCGGCTGGCGGCGGTCACCGGCTCGATGGATTCGGCGCTTAAACTGCTCGGCCCGACTGCACAGACTGCCGGGGTACTCGGTGAGAAAGGCACCGATACGGTCGTTCAGCTTGCGCAAACGCTCGGTCTTAGTACGCGGGCGCAGCAACAGCAGTTCCTCGATCTGCAGAAGCTGATGACGCAAATGTACTTTGCGTCGGGGCGCACCATGACGCCGGGAATGATGCTGCAGTCGGTGCGGCGCATGGGTGCGGCCGCGCCGGGGATGTCGCCCGAGTTCTATCCGTATCTGACCAATGTCGGCGGCGGCATTGCTCAAGGGTTGCAGCGGCTGGAAAAGCTGCCAGAAGAACTAGCGAAGGGCAAACCGCCAGCATGGGTCTACGACATATTCGGCGGGCCGGAAGGCTTGACGCCGCACATGCTGCGGCAAGCGACGACCAATCCCTATGAGTTCATGCAGCGTTCGCTCGGTCCGGCGCTGCTGCAAAAGTACGGCCCGGACGAGCAACGGATCGCTGCCGAACTAGGGCAGATGTTCGGCAGCCAGACTGCGGCTGCGCCGTGGATGCGAATGCTGACCGAAGGTCGCATTTGGCCGCGCGCGCCGGGTGAAGTGGCACCGTTGGAAGCGGCGCGGCAGCGGGCGCAGCACGCGATGACGGCCGAAGAGGCTGAGCGGGCGATGCTGTCCGACGATCCCGAAGCGATCAAAAAAGCCATCGGCAATGTGTTCCACGACATCATCGTTCAGATCGGCGGCCCGTCGAAGGACATCAAGGTCGTACTCGAAGAGACCGTGCTGGCCGGTTTGATTCACCTTTACGATTATCTCAGAACAATAAACCCGGAAACGGTCGAGCGCTTCACCAAAGCGATCGGCAACATTGCCTTGATCATGACCGGCACCGGGATCGCAGCGCTGTTGACTACGTTAGCCTTCACGCCGATCGGTGGTGCTGTTGCGATCATCGCGGCGCTGTCGTCACTGATCTATCAGCTATCGCAGCATCCTGAAGTCGCCCGCGCCATCAAGGACATTGAAGAACACGGAGTCCATAAGGAGCAAATCGAATCGCTTGGTGGCGCGCTGTGGGATGCGCTGATCGACGAGGCTAAGAAAGGCGATGCCGCATTCAAGGCGGAGATGGCCGCCGCGGCGCAATCAACCAACAAATTCATTCATGATGCTTTCACCGAAGGCACGCCGCTTAATACCGTGATCAGCGACTGGATCGATAGGAATGTTGGCCAGCCGTTCCGCGATTGGATGAACAGCCACAGCATAAGCGAGTCGCTCAATGTGTGGTTCGCGCGGGAAGTTGAAGGCCCGGTATCAGGCTGGATGCACAGCACGAGCGTGTCCGAAACGCTGACGGCTTGGCTGCATCGTAACATCGTGGACCCGGTCGTGAAGGCGACGACGGGACCGACGCCGGAACAACAAAAACAGCAAGAGCCACCGGCAGGCTGGAATGTTCAGATGGCGTGGCGCATGGACGAATGGGCGCGCACGCATATCACCGAACCATGGAATCGCTGGCTGGCTGACGATTCGGTATCGCGTGGAATATCCGGGTGGTGGCAGAGAGACGTCGTCGGGACGTTTTCTAATCTCCAAGGCGTGTCGAATCAGATCGGGCAGTGGTGGCAGAGAAACGTCGTCGGCGCATTTTCCAATCTCGATGCTCAAGGAGTATCAAATCGGATCGGTCAGTGGTGGCAAACCAATGTGGTTGCCGGGTTTGCCAATCTCGATGCGCAACAGGTATGGGCGCGGGTCAATACGTGGACGGCAAGCCTCGTTGCTTGGGAATTGAAGATGCACAACGAGGCGGCGGCAGCGATCGACAACGCGCTCAATGCCATCTTCAGCACCATCAAGAATTGGGCGCTGCAGTTGATGGGTTGGAAGCCGACATCGCCCGCGCAACCATTGGCCACTACGGTGGCACCAGCCGCAGGCGTTGTGTCCGGTCCGGGCATTCCCGGGCTGTTCGGTTTTACGCCGCGGCCCGGCGTGCCGGTCGCGCCGACGGGCGCGCCGCCCGGCTCGGTGCCGGGTCTTCCGGCAGTGCCCGGGTTGCCCGGTGGGCCGTCCGGTCAGGCGATCACGCCGACGCCAGAGCGGCACAGCGCCGCCAGTCCGGCCGAGATCGAGGCGGCGACCCGCAACGCGATCTGGAATGCGCCGTCGAAGGACGCCCGCCCGATTGTGGTCAGTCTCAATATCGACGGGCGGCGGATCAGTGAAGCGATCTCGACGCAGCTTGCTGGCATGATGGGCGTGCCGGGGCAGGCACCGTTCCATAACGCTTGGGGCGGTTGGGCACCGCCGGATTCACAGTACGCGACGACCTGATGGCCACCGACGTCTTAATGCTAGGCGGCATCGCCTTTACCGGCTACTCGACGCCCGACGTCATGTCCGGCGGCGGGCAGCAGGCTATGGTGGTGCACAAGCTGCCCGGCGGATCGCGGGTGATCGATACGCTCGGTCCCGACGAGATGCAGGCGGTATGGCGCGGCCATTTCTTTGAGAACGCCGCCTATGCCAAGTGCCTCGCGCTCGACGCCATGCGGGCATCTGGCTTGGTCTATCAATTGATATGGGGCGGCCAGTTCAAGCCGGTCATTATCCAAGACTTTGTCTACCGGGTGCGGCGGCTGCCGGTGTGGGTCGAGTACGCGATCACTTGTACTGTGGTCACTAATCCGAGTTTTGGCGGCGGCGGCGGTGTTGGCGGCGGTGTTGGCACGCCGGGCTCGACCAGCAATCTGGTGACGAATGATCTCAATACCGGCGCGCAGACGATTGCTCCGTCAGGCACACCGGAAGGTTCGGTGCCGGGTGCGCCGGGCGGCGTGACCGGCGGCACTACGGGTGTTGGTGGCTAATGATCCCGGCCAATGTCACGACCGCGCTGACCAGCCTGCAGGCGCAGGTCGCAGCCGCCGTACCGCTTGAACAAGCATCGGCCCCGACCATTGCCGCGCTGCAGTTGAACGCGGCCGCCTTGGTGGTGCTGATCGACAATGCCGTCGCGGCCGCGGCCGACGATCTCGATACATGGGACGCCCCGACCCAACCGGAAGGCATGATCAGCGGCATCAATGAGCTAGTCGGTGCGGCGCAGGATCAAGCCAACCTATCGCTGCTGCGCGGTGTGTGCGGTCGCGCCGCGGCTAATCTCGATCAGCTTGGGCCGCTGCCGACAGTGCCGCCGACGCAAATCTTCGCGCCGGTTCTGCCGCCGCCGCCGCCCGAGACCGGCGTGTCGTTCATGGGCAAATTTCAACGCTTGCTCGCTTTGCGTGCTTTCAGGTTCTGATCATGGCAACCGTTGGCTATATCGCCGCGACTGTCCCGGCGAAAACTGATCGCGTCAGCTTCACGACGCTATTCCATGTTGCGATGTCGGAGTTCGGTGATGCGTTGCAATGGGTGCCGATCGCCAAGATGAACGGGTTGACCGACCCGTGGATCACGGCACAGCAAGACCTTTTGATCCCGCCAACTATCCCCGGCGGTACACCAACCGGAATCTTGGGGTTATGACGTGGCGATCTCCTTTGGAGTTGCGCCGCATCGGGCGTGGATAAGCTGCAACGGGACTTGGCCGATCGAGCACGGCGCGGTGCATCAGGTCGCCACCCGCGGGCAGTCGAGCTTCAACGTCAATATCCCGATGAACTATCCGGGCGCTTATCACGCCTTCTGCGATCTCACCGAGAACAGCACCGAAGTATGGGCGCAGAACGTGTCCGGCACTGGCGTATTGATCACCGGTTCGGTCCTGAAAGTCACCTACAATTATCTTGGCGGCATCATCAATCTGTGGGGGCAGGACGTCGGCTACAAGCTGCACGAGCAGAAAAGCTCGGAGACCTTCAAGAACCAGAAAGGCTCGCAAATCACGCAGACGCTGGCCGGACGCTGCGGCATTCCCTGTCAGGCCGAAGCTAGCAAGCTGATGGCGGGCAAGAAGATCAAGGACGACTTCGTCAAGCTGACGGACGGCATCAGCTATGCCACGGTGATTCATCTGCTGGCGCAGTACGACGGCGCGCGGTTCTTTGTCGATCGGTTCGGCACGTTGATCTATCAGATTCAAGATCAGACCGGCGGCGGCTATTCGGTGTTTTGGAAAATGGGGCCGCCTTACGACGTTTCCGACGCGCTCGACCTGCAGGTCATTATCAACGTGCAAGCTGCTCGGGGCGGTCAGGTCAAAGTCCCGTCATGGCATCCGAAGAAGAAAAAGCTAATCACCGGAAATTCTAGCTTTGGCTCAAGCGGCGGCATCACCTATCACCAGCGCATCCAGCATTTGGAGCAGGAACAGGCCGATCAGTGGGCGCAGGCGCGGGCGCACGAGCACGACCGGCACCAGCGTGAAGTGCGTGCCGAATGCGTCGGCGACGTCAATATCGACGTGCATCAAGGGCTGACGTTGAGCGGTACTACCTGCTTCGACGACAGCTACACGATCGATCAAGTCGATCATGATTTTGGCATGACCGGCTATCGCATGGCGATCACGGCTTCGACCGGCGGCGGCGGCGGCGGTGGCGGCGGCGCACCCGAGTTATGGTGAGACAATGGACACGCTAGAGAACGTGATCTTTCGTTGCATCGAGCGATGGGCGGCAGCGCGCTATTCCGAACGCCACGGGCTGGTCACCAGCTACGACCCGGATACGCATCTCGCCAAGGTCATGCTCAAACCGGATGACGTTGAGACCGATTGGCTGCCGATCGAGGAAGGCCATAACGGCAACGGCTACGGCATTGCTGTCGGCTTGGAAACCGGCGACGGCAAGGAGACCGGCGATCAGGTCATCGTCCGCTATCAGGAGAATGACTTCGAGTCGGGCAAGATCGTGCAGCGGCTGCACAGCGACGAGGACAAGCCGCCGCGGGTCGAGTCCGGCGAGATGGTGATGTGGACGAAGTGGGGGCAGCAGGTCCGCTTCAACAAGGACGGTTCGCTGACGCTCAAAACCGGCGTCAAGACCACGCCGATGAAGGGCCAGCAAGACCAGACCAAGAATGCCAAGAAGGTGACGGTGACGCTCGACAACAAGGGCACCATCACCACGCAGACCGACACTGATCAAGTCGCGCAGGTTGGCCGCAACAAGACCGATACTATCCAGAAAGACCGCACCGTGCAGATCAAGGGCCAGCGCACCGACAATGTCTCGAAGACATGGTCAACCAACGCGCAGAACACCACGTGGCCATGGCTGACGGTCGAAGGTGATATTGATGACTGATCATGCCTGACATTTGGTGCGAGTGGCACACCGACTTCCAAGCCGATTCGACCGGCGATCTATTGACGGTCGATGGCGACGACGAAGTGCGCCAGCGGCTGGAACGGCGGCTGTTCACCGCGGTGCAAGGCTATGTCTGGCATCCCGAATACGGAGCCGGGCTGCCGCAAAAGATCGGCGATCCGTGGCAGGTCTACGACATCAAGGCGATCTGCGCTGCGCAACTTGCGCTGGAAGCGGCGGTGGCACCGTTCCCACCTGCGCAACTGAATGTCGCCGCTTCGCCGAACCAACCCGACAGCGTCGGCATCGGCATCCACTATTGGGATGCCGCGACCGGCGTTGCCGTATCCTTCACCATTACGTCATGAGCCGTCATGCCGACGTTGCCGACACAAAGCTTCGCGACCATTGTCGAGAACACAGTCGCCGGGATTCAGGGCCGTGCCGCAAAGCTGATTAACTTCGCCATCGGCTCGACCTTGCGGGCGATCGCCGAAGGCTTTGCCGCGGTGTTTCTGTGGTTTCAGTCGATGATGCTGGCGTTGCTGGCATCGACCCGGTTATCGACATCGACCGGCAATGACGTTGATACCTTCACGGCCGACTTCATGCCGGTGGTGCCCGGCACCACATCGCCGCGGCTCGGGGCGCAGCCGTCCAGCGGGCAGGTTACCTTCACCCGGCTGTCGGCGGGACCGGCGGCGCTGTTCGTCCCGGTTGGGGCGACGCTGCTGACCAACGACGGCTCACAGACCTTCACGGTGACCGCCGATCCGACCTATGTGACCTATCAGCCGTCGCCGCCCGGCTACACCATGGCTCCGTGGATCACGTCGCTGATCGTGCCGGTGGTCAATACCGTGGCCGGGTCGGCCGGGAATGTCGCCGCGGGCGCGATCTCGATCATCGCGACGACGATGACCGGCATCGATACCGTCGTTAATAACAGCGCCTATTCCAACGGCACCGACTTTGAAAGCGATACTGCGCTTAAGAAGCGGTTCAGCGATTACATTCTCGGGCTGGCGCGCGGCGATTATTACGGGCTGGCGGCATCCATCGAGGGTACTGAGACCAATGTCACTTGGAATTTGACTGAGGGTTACAATTACGACGGCTCGTGGCGGCCCGGTTATTTCTTTGTGATTGCTGATGATGGCAGTGGTAATCCGTCGCCAAGCTTTCTGGCGACGATCCGCACGGCCGGTGAGGCGGTGCGCCCGCTCGGCATGCAATTCGATGTGTTCCCGCCCGTGATCATTTGGGCCAGCGTAGCGATGGATGTTGCGACTGCGGCGACCTACGTGCACAACGATGTGGTTGCCTTGGTCGCTGCTAATATCGCAACGCAAATCGATGGGCTCGGGCTCGGCAATGATCTTGAATACACCATGCTGCCCGGTTACGCCTATTCGCAAGCGGGCGTCACCAAGGTCACTGCGGTGACGCTGAACGGGCATCCAATTCTAGACGAGACGCCGGATATGGCGTCAATCACCACATCGCGGCTGACGCAGGACGGCCAGAACACGATCGCCTATGCGACGGTCAAGTGCCGTACCGCAGAAGTGAACTGATGCCGTGGCGACCGGCGACTCACAGGACATCGTCCACCGGGTCCGGCAGCTAATCCCCGGCCGCTGGTTTATGTGGGGCGCACCGCTGCGCGACGCGGTGCTCGGCGGCTTGGCCGACAGCATGGCGTGGCTGTACCAGTGGCTGATTTTCATCCGCCAGCAAAGTCGCATCGCCACCGCTAGCGGCATTTTCCTCGATCTGATTGCCTACGATTTTCTGAACCGCACGCTGTTACGCGGTGCGGGCGGCACCACTGACGACACTAATTTCCGCATTCAGATCACCAACGCCATCCTTGCCGAACGGGTGACGCGCAAGGGCATGATGAATGCGTTGACGCTGTTGCTGACCGTGCCGCCGTTTATTTTCGAGCCATGGAATCCGTTCGATGCGGGCGGCTATGGCGAAGGCAATTTTGCTTACGGCCGGGCGGGCGGTTGGGGCTCGATCCAGCTTCCCGGTCAGGTCTTTCTCAAGGTCTCGCGCGCCGCGCTGCGCTCGACCGGCGTGCCCTATGTCCAAGGTTGGGGTGGCACACCGACGCTTGGCGGCTACGGTGTTGGTGCGATCCAGTACATCGCCACCGAGACGCCCGAGATCGGCGTCACCGATCAGGACATTTACAATACCATCGTGCGCAACAAGCCGACCGGACTGATTGTCTGGACACAGATCGGCACCGAAGTGTTGCTTGGCGCGCAACCGGCGCTGTTGGCATCGATAGGACCGCCCACGCCGCTATTCCAAGCGCTGGAAACCAACCCGCATTGGCTCGGCAAATTCATTCCGACAATGCTTAATCCGCGCCGCCACCTGAACCGAAGCCCTTAAACGAGGATTTTTGAGATGGTAGATCGCGCCATCGTCTATTCGGCGGCGCTGCCGCAGACGTCTGACGTTCTGAACACCAACAAGTTTGGGATGATCGGGCTTGGCTATGCGTTGCAAGGCATTCTCGGCACCACCACCGAAGTGCATAATTTACAGTGCACGCCCACCGTACCCGCAAGTCTGCAGGTCGTGGTTGGCAATGGTGCGATCTATACGTTGGACATGACCGATGCCACCGCGTACAGCGATCTCGGCACCGACACGCACAACATCGTCAAGCAGGGCATTCTGGCTAATCCGGTCACGCTGACGGTCACGCCGCCGAGCACGCCCGGTTACAGTCAGGTCTATTTGGTCGAAGCAATCCTGTCCGATGTCGATACCGGCAGCGCTGTGCTGCCCTATTACAATGCGTCGAACCCGTCACAGCCGTACAGCGGCCCCGGCAATGACGGCATGTCGCAATACACGATCCGGTCAGTGCAGTGCACGATTGCGCTCAAAGCCGGATCGCCAGCGCCGACCGGGACGCAAGTCAATCCAACGCCGGATGCCGGTTACACCGGGTTGTATTACATCACCGTCGTCAATGGTCAGGTCGCGATCACTGGCGCGAATATCGTTCTTAATACCTTTGCGCCGTTCTTCCCGACCTTGCCGTCGGTGCCGAACGACGTGCAGACCAATCTGTGGACCTATTGCGTCGATAACGGCGTGCTTAACGCCATGGCGGCAACGATCTATCCGCCGGTCACGCAATTGGTGCCGGGGACCGGCGTGCTGGTGCGCGTCGCTTTTCAGAACACCGGCAACGTCACGTTCAATCTGAACGGTCTCGGCGCGCAGCCGGTGCATCGCGCCAACGGCGCGCAACTGGCTTCGGGCGACATCAATCCCGGCGAGATACTGGCGCTGTTGTGGGACGGCGCGGCGTGGCAAACGCTGAACTTCTTCGGCTTCACTTCGACCACGACCAACAATAACACCTATACGATCAACATTCCGTTTGCGGTCGATTCCGGCGCGATCAACGCAGTGCACGGCGTGTTCTCGCCCGCGATCACGTCGCTGGCCGCCGGGCTGACCGTCGAAGTTCAGATCGCCTATACCAATTCCGGCAGCGCTACGCTGCAAGCCAACGGCACATCGCCAGCCACTATTCGCCGCAACAATCTGACCTTGCAGCCGCGTGATCTGCGCGTTGGCGTGATCTGCCTCTTTGTCTACGACGGCACCTATTGGCAGTTGGTCAATGCGCGCTGGCCATACGACAGTTTCGATTTGTCGTCGCCACCCGCGAGCGATATGGCAATGGCCGTCGGCGATCAGATCACCATCACCTTTACTAACGCAACGTCGCTGCCGTTGCATATCGCGACGGTGCAGGGTCTTTATGATCTGTTGCTGTACGTCCAAGTCAGCAATTCGCGCAACACTGACCTACGTTTGCAAGCAAACAACACCAGTTATGGCGCGGTTATCGTTACATGGGAAGTGCTCAACTCGGATATGCGACCGACGATCATACCCAACCCGCCTTATCTGAATCAGAGTCCAATCTCGAACAATTGGGGCACGCCAGCCGGTGCCTTTTTGTTTGACTTGTTTGACGGACCACAGGGCAATCCAGCCGATACGCTCAACGACATTGGGCCGTTTTATATGCACATGACAATATCCACTTACACGATTGCCAAGACGATCAAATACGACAGCGCGTTAGCGGGCGGTCCGGCGGCTGGCTTCATGGCGTGGCAGGACAATACGGTTTGGACGTCACTCGGCACCATCGACGTCAGTCAGCCGTTGAGTGGCGGCGCATGGGGCACTAACTCGACTCTGAGCGGCACTTGCGTCGTCAAGCGAATTTGTTAGATGGCAACCAATATTCTCTCGCTGCCGAAGATCGACGGCGCGAATACGTCGTTCTTCGTGCCGAACAACAGCGATTGGCTGGACTCGATGTATTTCAGCCAGCCGGGATTCGGCCCGCCGGTCCCGCTGCAGGGCTGTATTCTCACGGCCAGTTCCAACTTGATCGGCGTGCCGAGTGCTTTGGGCATTCAGCCCGGTATGCAAATATCGGCCACGCCCGGATTGATCGGCGGCGGCTATGTTGGCGCGATCCCAAGCACGACAACGCTGACCTGTGTCAGTATGGCAGGCAGTCCGATCTTGGCTACGGCTTCGACGCCGGAAGCGACGTTGACGTTTAATCCGGCACCGCTCGATCTGAGCGGTATCTCATTCATTGCCTCGTTGCGGCAGTCGATATCGGATGAACGCATTTTTCTGACCGCGCAGACCGCCGACTCGACCATGCTTAACTTCGGCGTGACTGGCGTGCTCGGTTTCAACGTGCCAGCCGGTGCGATATTGCCGGTGCCGGTCGGCGCTTATGTCATGGACATTCTCGCGATTGCGGACGGTCATGTCGTCAACATGATGCCGCAGGTGCCCGCTGCTGTGACCATTGCGTTCGGCATTTCCGATGCCTCGTTGTTCAACGCTACGCTTCTCACCGTGCAAGTGCCGCAAGCATGACCATTCTGTCATTCGCGCTATTGCCGTCAGCGATTCAGACCGTTGCGGGCGCGGCGCTGGCGGTCGGTCAGGCGTTGCCAGCGGGGCCGCCCGGTCCCGCTGGTCAGCCTGGACTCAATGGCGCGAATCTCAATCCGGCTTACGGTCTCACCGTGATCAGTACGTCGACTTACACCGTGCTGAACACCGACACGTCGAGTGTGCTGCGGTTTATTTTGGGAACGACATGCGTGGTGACGTTGCCAGTGTTTCTCAGTGGCACCGGCTATTGGTACATTTTCGACAACGATATGTCCGGTCAAGTGATAATCAATCCAGTCAGCACGGTGATTGATGGCGTGGCGTCAATGACGGTCGATGCGGGCTGTACAGCGCTGATTTTTTTCAATGGCGGCAGTTTCGAGAGCATTGGCCCCACTGACGGCGGATGGTTTTAGATGACGATCCCGACCAAGATTCTGCATTCGACCACGACGGGCAACTCGCCCGCGTCAATGGTGGTTGGCCAGATCGCGATCAACGAGGCTGACGGCAAACTGTTTTACCGCGATGCCAGCGGCAACGTGCAGTTTCAATATCTGTCAATCGTCACAAATAGCGTGGCAAACGCCGTTACCAGAAACACCTTCCTTTCGCATCGCACTACCGGCACGCCCGCTATTGGCATTGGTGCTGGTCTGCAATTTGAAGTCCAGACCGCGGCCACGCCGACTTACAAGATTGGCGGTGCGATTGATTGCGTATCGACCAACATCACGTCCGGCACCGAAGCGTTCGATTTGCGATTCTCGACCATGACGGCGGGCACGCTGACCGAACGCCAGCGGCTCGACGGCGCGGGCAATTTCTGGCTCGGCGGCAATTACACTTATTACAGCCAAGGTTCGCAAAACAATGCGCCGACACTCAATGTCTCAGGCACCGCACCGTTCGGGCTGACCCGATGGGGTGGCTCGGAAGTTCGCTGCTTCATGTGCATGTCGGCCAGTGCCACCATCGGCACCATGACCGCGCTGACCAGCGGCTCGGGTATCGCACAACTGACGTTTTGCGGCACCGACGGCACCGGCTTCCAGAACGCGGCGCGATTCTATATCGGCGTTGACGCGACGCCGACGACGGGCCACGTGCCGGGTTATCTGTCGATTCAAACGTCGTCGGCGACCGCCGACAATAACGAAGTCGTGCGGTTCGATCATAACGGCTACAGCATTTTTAGCGGCGGCGCGGGCAGCGGCAGTATTGGCGCAAATCTGGTGGAGATGCATCGCACGACGCAGAACGGCCCGCTGTCGCTATATCGTTGGGATAACAGCAGCAACCCAACTGTTCTCGTATTTAATAAGAGTGCGGGAACTACCATCGGCACGATGACGACCATTTCCGGCGGTGCTCAATTAGGCCAACTCAGTTTTTACGGTGTTGATGCGAGCGCTACTCCGGTTTTTCAACAGGCGGCGGCGATCATCGTTCAGAACGATGTCGCGCCAACCGCTGGCAGCGTTTCTGGCATTCTATTGTTGCAGGTCTCGCCAAGCGGCAGCGGTACGCCGCAGACTCGACTTAAGATCAACTCCGACGGCAAGGTCGTTATCGGCACGAGTCTGAACAGCATTTCCGGTTGTTGGATTGACGTTAATACGTCTGGCTTACAGAACAGCACCAGTGCCGCATCGTTAGCATTGAACGGATGGGGCGCGAACAACTCACAGGGTACGTGTCGTATTGCTTTCAATTCCAGTCGCAATACCACGGTTGGATCGCATACGGTTGTCGCCGCCTCTGACGCGAT
>Ga0306920_100000313_pt1 | contig 55962 bp, 54 predicted proteins | sample flu12Cox44000170_FD_204666 | JGI IMG/M metagenome (GOLD analysis project Ga0306920, IMG submission 204666) | Lab enrichment of tropical soil microbial communities from Luquillo Experimental Forest, Puerto Rico - flux4day.12C.oxic.44.000.170 (v2)... | ecosystem: Environmental > Terrestrial >... | reverse complement strand
GTCCAGCGCCGCCGCGACCTGCTCGTCGCACGAAGGCCCGCACTGGCCGTCGGCTATCTGGCGGCCAGCCTGACCAGCGCATGAGTGCGTGCGTCCAGGCCGGAGTCGTCGATGTTCGCGGCCGGCATGCCCGGGCTTGCTGGCCGGCCGGCCGCCGGGGCATGGCCGGCCAGCCAGTCCGCGACCACCGCACTGGGCGGACGCCGGGTCACCGTCCGCCGCCGGGCACAGCCCGCGGGCGGAGCACGTCGGCGCCGAGCTCGTTCAGGCTGACAATATGCAGGGCGAACTCCTCGAAGCGATCCAGCAGCCCATAGAGCTCAGAGTCGTCGCGGACCGCGGCAAGGACGCAGGTCCAGCCCCGGCTTGACTCGATGGTGGCGTCATCGAGAATGCCGGCCAGCAGTCGTGCGCAATCACCCCGGAGGATGATCCGGTAGCGGCGGCGGGGGACCGTGAGGGTCATGATCAGGCTTCCTCCCTGGCGGGTTCGTGCCTCCAGCGCCTTGCCTGACTCCCCCAGACGGCCGACGTTAATCCTTTGTACACAAGCAGCGGGTGAGATGTTCTCACCTGCAGGCCCGGTTCACCCGGGTGACCGTGGCCGCCGCCGCGCGGACAGCCAGCGGCGGGGTCAGATCCCCAGTTCCCGGCCCTGCTCCACCGCCTCAGTCCGGCTGGACACGCCCAGCTTGCGGTAGATGGCCTGGGTGTGGGTCTTGACCGTGTTCGCTGACACGAACAGTTCCTGCCCGATTTCGCGGAGCGACAGGGTGCCACCGAGCAGGTGCAGGACCGCGATCTCGCGTTCGGTGAGTGGGGCAGCCGGTCGCAGATCCCGCCGCGGCCCCCCAACCAGCCGGTGCTCGAGCGCGGCCAGCCGGGCCTGCTGTGTTTCCGTGCCGTCCGGCAGGGCGGCGAGCACCGCGCGCGCCTGGCTGATCAGGCTGGCGGCCCCGGCCCGGTCCCCGGCCTCGAGCAGCACCTGGGCCAGCTGGATGGTCGCCTCCAGGGTGGGCCACGGGCTTGTCCCCGGTATCCGGTCTCGGTAGCTGAGTGCCTGCATGAGCTCGCCGCGGGCCTCGTCAAGGTGTCCTTCCGCGGCCTGCACCGCGCCCGCGGCGACATGGGCCATGGACGCCGATGGGGTCAGGCGGAACTGGTCAGCCTCCGCGGTCCGGTACGCCGTTTCCATCAGCCGGCGGGCCGTGGGCACGCTGCCCTGCCCGACCGCGATCAGCGACAGCGTGGACAGCGCCACGATCTGCGTCAGCATGGGCGCTGCCTGCGCGTGCGCCGCCGCTTCCAGCGCGGTCCGGGCCGGCTGCGGCTCACCCGCCAGGTACAGGCTGAATCCGAGCGCCGCCTGGGCCAGGGCGTACCACGGCGAAGCCGGATCACGCTCCAGCCCGGCTGCGATCGCCGCCGACTCCCGCATCGCGTCCAGCCCGTCGAATCCGTACACGCCCTGCAGCAGTGCCGCAGAGAACGTTAGCGACCGCATCCCGTCCGGCAGCGGCCCGGAATCCGGCCCGGCTGCAATGACCGGGAGCCAGCGCTGCGCGGTCTGGGGCTCGCTGGACAGCGCCGCCGACCAGGCCGCACAGTGCGCGGCCAGCGGCCGCCTGGCGATCTGATCCTCGCCGAGCAGCCGCAGCCACCGGTGCACCGTCGCCACCCGGCCGGAGGCGGCATGGCCGAACCAGTGGCTGGCGATGAGGTTGGTGGCCAGGTCCGGGTCGCCAGCGGCGATCGCGTGGCTGATCGCATCGCCGGCCGGCCCATGCTCGACGTGCCAGCCGCTGGCACGGCGGTGCAGTTCGGGTGCGATGGCCGGTTCAGTCCGGGCCAGATACCCGCGCAGCACCTGGGCGAGCAGGTGGTGATAGCGGTACCAGTGCCGGGTCTCGTCCAGCGGCACGATGAACAGGTTCTCCCGTTCCAGCCGCTCAATGATGCCCGCGGCACCCGCCGAGCCGGTGACCGCGTCGCACAGCGGGGCGCAGAACCGGCCGAGGATCGAGGTGCGCATCAGGAACTGCTGGACCTCAGCCGGCTGGCGGCTGAGCACCTCCTCGGCCAGGAAGTCGAAGATGAACCGGTTGTCACCGGTGAACTCGCGGACGAAGGCGTGTGGGGACGAGTGGCCACGGAGCGAGAGTGCCGCCAGGTAGACCCCGGCCGGCCAGCCTTCAGTCCGTTCCACCAGGTCGGCCAGATCCGGCTCGCTGAGCTGGACACCAGACACCGCGGGCACCAGCGTGGCCGCCTCGCCGACGGCGAACCGCAGCTCACGGGCCCGTATTTCAGCCATCTGCCCGGCCGCCCGCAGGCGCGCCAGGGGCAGTGCCGGATCAGCCCGGGTGATGAGCACAATCTGTGCCGTGGGCGGCAGATGGGACAGCAGGAACGCGATCTGGCCATGGCAGCCGCGGTCCTTGATCACGTGGTAATCGTCCAGCACCAGGACCACCGGCTCCGGCAGCGCGGCCAGCTCGTTGGCGAGCATCGGCAGCACCAGCCCGGTGAAGTCCGGCGCCTGCACCCTGAGTTCGGCCAGGATGGCTTCGCCGCCGATCTGGGGGCAGGCCCGCTGCAGGGCAGTCACCACATACCACCACAGCCTGCCGGGGTCATTGTCGCCGCTGTCTAGTGACACCCAGGCGAACGGCCGGCGGCCGGCCAGACTGGCCCGCCACTGCGCGACCAGGATCGTCTTGCCGAAACCGGCCGGCGCGTCGATGAGGATCAGGCCGGCGGTGCTGCCTGCCAGCTGGGCGACGAGCGCGGATCGTCCGATCCACTCCGGGCGCGCCGTTGGGGCATGCAGCTTGGTCTCGATCGGAACATCGAGGCCGGCCCGGGTGCGAGCCGCCCCCGGATCGTCACCCAGGCCGTGCTGTGGCGGCGATCCGGCAGCAGGGTGCAGGCCTGCGGGCACTCTGGTGAGCCTAATAAAACACCCCCGATCCTGGCACGAACGGTCCGCATTCCGGCCGTTTTGCTAGGTCTGCCGCACCAGCCGGAACCGGGCCGTTCTGGCTGCAAGAACTGGCTGGCCATGACTACCTTATAGCCGTCGGGTCACCCGTGCCGGGCGAGGTATTTCCAGACCGCGGCGGGTGAGCATGGGGAGCGAGGAGGTGGCAATCACGGTGACAATCGGCGGCAGCATGGCGCTCATCATCATCGGCGCGATTCTCAAATGGGGCATCACCTGGAAGCCCGTGAACGTTGATCTGCAGGCCATCGGCGTGATCTTGATGATCGCTGGGGTGATCGCGCTCGGTATCTCGATCGCGTTCCTCATCGCCCGGCGCCGCGAGCGGGCCGGGTCGCAGGTTTACGAGGAGCGGCGGTACACCGAGCCCCCCGCCTGACCGCACGCGCGGCTGAGGCCCGGGCCGCAGCGGATCACCCACCGTGGGTGGGGCAGCGCCCGGTCACGGCTTGGTGGACTGGGCGGACCGGTCACCTGCCAGCGAAAGAGGAGACGCATGTCGGACCTGATCGCCATCGGCTACCCCGACGAGACGACTGCCGAGGAAGCCGCCGAGGAGGCACGACAGCTGGCGCGTGACCTCATCATCGAACCCGATGCCATGGCGGTGATCGTGCGGGACTCAGACGGCAAGTACCACGTGCACACCAGTCACCACCCGGTAGGAGCGGGTGCGACCTGGGGGATGTTCTGGGGCCTGCTGTTCGGCCTGCTGTTCTTCATCCCGGTCTTTGGCCTGGCCGTCGGGGCCGGCATGGGCGCGCTCATAGGCAAGATCACCAAATCGGGCATCGACCGCGAGTTCCAGGATCAGGTGCGCGGCATGCTGCAGCCCGGCACCTCCGCGCTGTTCCTGATGGTGGAGAAGGTGACCCCGGACAAGGCCGTTGCGGCGATGAGCAAGTACGGCGGCACGGTGCTGAAAACCTCGCTCTCCAAGGCGGGCGAGGCCGAACTCCAGGAGGCCCTGCACGGCGGGAGCCCCGCGTAACGCGGACAACGGGCGACCCGCCGCCGCCCCAGCGTCTGGTGCATCCGGGCTGTGGGCAATGACGGCGGTGTCTTCAGCCCGGCGGGCCCTTCGTGATGGCGCGGGCCCGCTGGGATCACCTGATGCCCACAGCCGGTTCGGCCTGCTGCTGCTGGTGCTGATCGCGAGCTATCTGCTGTCCGCCTTCACCCTCAGCAAGATCGCCCAGAGCATCGAGCTGGTGCTCTTCCTGGCAGCGCTGCTGCTCGCGCTGCGCACCTCTCACCTGACTTACCGGTGGCGGGTGGTGCTGGTCGTGATCACCGTGACCGGAACGCTGGTGGCTGCCGCGGGGCAGCTGAGCGGGACTGATGCCGGGATTGGCCTGGCCGCGCTCTGGCGCGCGCTGATGCTGCTGCTGGCCGCGCTCATCATTGTCCGGCGGGTGCTGGCCCGGCCGACCGTGACGATCCAGAGCATCTACGGCGCCATCAGCGCCTACCTGATCATCGGATTGATGTTCGCCGCGATCTACTCGGCGATCTCGCACCTGTCCGGGGCACCCTTTTTCGTCAACGGTGAGACGGCGAACACGCAGACGTTCCAGTACTTCAGCTTCACTACGCTGACCACTCTCGGCTATGGGGACTTCACCGCTGCTGGCAGCGGCGGCCGGGCCATCGCGGTAATGGAGGCAGTGGTAGGCCAGGTGTTCCTGGCCACGCTGGTGGCCCGGCTGGTGGCGGCCTTCCGGGCACCCGCTGAGGGGTTTGGCCCGCCGGGGAAGGTGCCGCCGGTGGTGCCGGCGCGCCGCCGCGCGCCGCCGGGGAAGGCGGCAGCCGTGACCTCCCGGGCTCCGGGGCGGGCGCGCCGGGCAGGGCCCGGCAGCCGCCGGCCGTCACCGGGCAGCCGCCGGCCGGGGCCGGACAGCCGGCCGCTGCCACCGCCCGGCTAACCATCCATGGCGGGTGATGCCTGTACCACGGCCCGGCCAGGACACTGCACCGGGGCGGTAGCTGCCGCCTGGCAATGAGCCGCCCGGCCGCAGGCCGGCCCGGACGGCCACGGACTGGATGGACTGAGCGCCAATGTCAGGCTGGTTCTGGGGTTTCGGGCTGGGGATCTTGTATCTGGTCCTGCTGTTCACGGTGGCCCTCATGTCGTTCCGCAAGGGCCACTGGGTGCTCGGCCTGATCGGCTTCATCTTCCCCATTTTGTGGTTCATCGGGGCGATCCTGCCCAGCCGGTACCGGCGTGCCTGACCCCGGCCGCGGCCAGCGAGCGGCGGCGGTTCACACGCCGCGTTCGTCGGTGATCGGGCCGGCCGCGACGGCGTCGGCCAGGGCCTGGTGATCACGCTCGGTCTGATCGGCGTAGTCGGCAGCGAAGTTGGCGATGGCCTTATCGAAGATGTCCGAGTTGCCGGTCCGATGACGGGTCGAACACCGCATGGCTGACCCGGGGGGCCACTGCCCGGGCTGCCTTGCCCCGGGCCGCCCGCTCCGCGGGGGTCAGCCGGGCGGGCGCGGCATCGAGCCGGTACCGCGGCGGGCGCGACGCTGAAGCGGCGACCGCCTGCTCTCTCATCCAGCTTCTGCTAGGCGCTGGCCGTTTCCGCGGCCCGGAGCGCGTGCCTGAGCAAGAACGCCCCGATGATCTCGAAGATCCCCATGATGATGAACCAGATGCCGAGCAGGACGGCGAGCACGGTCACCGAATCGGCGGGAGTGGCTGCCACCACAATGCCGGCGATGAGACTGATCACGCCGAAGGTGATCCACCATGCCCGGCCTTCCCGCACGCCGCCGGAGATTCCCCCGATCAGCGCGGTCAGGCCCTGCACGATCCAGGTAATCCCGATCACCAGGCCGATCAGTGCCCTGGTGAGATGGAGATGGCGAATCAGCACCACGCCGATCACGATGAACAGCAGGCCAGCGATGCCCAGCCAGACCCGGTGCCGCTCCCGGGGATCGAACACCCGGATCAGGTGGAAGATGCCGGACAGGATCATCAGGATCCCGAGCAGGACCGCGATCACGTTCAGCGATCCGGTCGGATGGAAGCTGACGATGACCCCCAGGATCAGCGTCACCACTCCCAGGAACATGGTCGCCTGCCAGGACCCCGTCAGCATGGCCGGGGGCGCTGGCTCGCCACCGTAGTCGTCGGCCACCATGGCCACTCCTTTATCAGTTGCCTGCCGCGCATCTGGTGCCCTGCGCGCCTCATTTATGATGCCCTGCCCGGCCTGGTGTCGTCACCCGCACTGGGTGATAGCGATCTTCCGCTCTGGGCTGGCACTGGGCTGGGGGCGAGGTGCGCGCGGGCTGCGCCAGCGGCCGGAACCGGGCAGGTCACCTGCCCGGGGTGATGCGGGCCACCGGCCCCGCCTAAGATGCTTGCTGATGTCAGCAGGTAAGCCAGTCAGCTGAAAGAGGCAGGGCAAATGGCAATAGGGCCAGTGCAGCTGATCGTGCTCGGGTTCAACCACCCGAACTTCCACGGTGAGGTCATCGCCGAGCTGGAGCGGCTCCGCGAGAACGACACGGTACGCGTCATCGACTCGCTCGCGGTCTACAAGGACGCCGAGGGCAACCTCGAGGTGGAGCACCTCAGCAACCTCAGCAGGGACGAGGCCATCGAGCTAGGCAGCAAGATCGGGGCGCTGATCGGCCTGGGCTTCGAGGGCGAGGAGGGTATGGAGGCGGGCGCGCAAGCTGGCGCCGAGGAGGTCGCCGCGGCCGGGGGGGTACACGTGTTCACCGAGGAGGAGGGCTGGGATGTGCTCGAAGACATCCCGAACGACTCCGCGGCCGCGCTCATCCTGCTCGAGCACCACTGGGCGGTGCCGCTCCGGGATGCGATATTCCGGGCGGGCGGCTTCCGGATCAGCGACGGCTTCATCAGCCCGCTGGACCTGGTGGCCATCGGGCTGCTTTCTGCCGAGGAGGCACAGGGTCAGCACGCGATGGAAACGTCCGCCGCGGCCAGCAAGCCGTAGCAGGCCGGCCGCACCGAAACGGCCCCACCGAAACGGCCCACACCGAAATAAGGAGGCAGGAGATGTTCGGAGCCCGCAGGGTGGCCCGCCGGACCTCGCGCCGCGTCGCCCGGCGCCGGTAGCGAGGCCGGGGCGGGCTTGCTCCGCCGCGCTGGGTGACCAGCCAGGCCCGAGCGGCCAGGCAGGCCCTCGGCGTTGTTAAGTACGCCCATCCGACGGCGGACCGGCAGCCGCCGTCGGTACTTCCACGTGCCACCTTGGTTTCCGCCGCGTGGTGCGGGTACCCCGGTAGCCGGAGGTGCGGCCATGCGGCAGGTCGGCTGGATCGAGCGGCAGGTCCGCCGCGTTGACCGGTTCCAGCAGCGGCACACGGTGATTGCGTTCCCGTGGGCGGTGATGCAGAAGTTCGGCAATGACCAGGCGGGCGGCAAGGCGGCGCTGATCGCCTACTATGGCCTGTTCGCGCTCTTCCCGCTGCTGCTGCTGCTGGCCACGGTGCTCGGCTTTGTGCTGTCCGGCAACCCAGCGCTACGGGACCAGCTCATCAACTCCGCGCTCGGCAGCTTCCCGGTCATCGGCGATCAGATCCGCTCCCAGGTGCACCCACTGGAAGGCAACACCACTGCACTGATCATCGGCATCGTCGGCACCCTGTACGGCAGCCTCGGGATCGGGTTCGCGATGCAGAACGCGATGAACACCGTGTGGAACATCCCCTTCGTGCGCTGGCCAAATATCTGGCTGCGGTACGCCCGCACGTTCGGCATCATCGGCCTGTTCGGGGTGGCGGTGATCGCCTCGACCGCGCTGACCGCGTTCGCCACCGCGGTCGCGACTGGGATGACCGCCAGGCTGGTCGCCCTGGCCGGCGCCGTGCTGCTCAATCTTGCGCTCTTCCTGCTCGCCTTCATGGTGCTCACCGCGGAGCCGCTGCGGCCACGGGACGTGGCGGTCGGCGCCATCTGCGCCACCGTGCTGTGGCAGACGCTCCAGCTCCTCGGCACCTGGTATGTCACCCGCGGGCTGCAGAAGGCCAGCGCGACCTACGGCATCTTCGCGGTCGTGATCACCCTGCTGTCGTGGCTCTACCTCGGCGCGCAGCTCACCATGCTGGCGGCCGAGATCAATGTTGTCCTGCGCTACCGGCTGTGGCCCCGCTCGGTCACCCAGCCGCCGCTGACCCGGGCGGACCGGCTCATGCTGGAACGGCTCGCGCAGATGGAGGTGCGGCGGCCAGAGCAACGGGTTGCCACCTCCTTCACCGCACAGGCCGATGAGGATCCGCTGGACAGCGTGCCCGAGCGGCAAGCTCCCTCGAACGGGTGACGCCCGGTCGTCCCGCTCGGCACAATGCTGTGATGAACATTCGACGGGTTGTAGTCCTGCTGATAGCTGTGCTCGCCGCCGGATTCCTGGCCACGGGCTGCGGGGGCGGCGGCACCGGCAGCGCTAGCATCAGCCAGCCCACCGCAAGCATCAGCCGCCCCACCAGGAGCGCCGACGCCCCGGTGGCCAGCGACGCCCCGGTGGCGACCGACACCGTGACCCCAACCCCCACGCCCACCACGCCTGCCCCCACGCCCACTCCCACGCCCACGTCCCCGGCTACCACCCCGGCTACCGTGGCGCCGACCACGGCCCCCCCGCCGACCACCCCGGCCCCCTCACCGACTACTTCCCCGGCCGCGAGCACCACTTCGTCGCTGACGTGGCTGTGGATCCTGCTTGGCGCGATCGCTCTGATCGCCGTGATGTGGATCATCATCCGGTCCTCCGGCCGCCGGTCGAAGAAGGCCAGCGGCTGGCGGTCGAATGTCATCGACGCCTATGCGAAGGGGTCGGCCCTGTATGACGCGATGAGGGTGGCCGAAGGGCCTGGCGCGCTGGGTGCCGTTGACAGTGGCGCCCGCTGGATGGACATCCAGCGCCGCGCCGATGACCTCACGCAGACGCTGTACCGGCTACGGGAGTCCGCCCCCGATGAGGAGGCCCGCATGCAGGTGGCCGACGTGCTCGACGCCCTGCACGCGGTCCGCTCGGCGATGGCCGCCGAACGGGCCCCGGGAGGGGCCCTGCCGGGGCATGCGGAGGTCGTCCGCAGCCGCCTGTTCGCCTTCGACTCGGCGCTGCGGCGGTTCCGGCCAGAGGACCCGCACCAGCCGTACTGAAGCGCCCGCGGCACCCAGCGCCGGTCATGGTGCCCGGATTCCGGTGCCCTGCCAGGATCCCAGCCGGCAGGGCACCCGCCCGCACACCTCAGCCGTCGGCGCCCTGCCTGGTCCGGTTCCTGGGCGCAGGCCCCAACGGTGCCGCCCAGTGGGCGGCCAGCTTCCCCGGCGGGCTGCCGGGTTCAGCCCAGCAGCTTGGCCTTGGCCGCGGCGAATTCGTCGTCGGTCAGCGCGCCCTGCTCGTGCAGGGTGGTGAGCTGGTTCAGCTGGTCGAGCATGGACGGCCCGGCAGCTGGTGGCGCGGCCGGCGGCTGCTGGTACTGCGGGGGCGGCTGCTGGTACTGCTGCTGCTGCTGGTAGCCCTGCTGGGCTTCCAGGTCGGCTAGCCGCTGGTTCTGCTCCGCCTCCGCGTCGGCCCGCTCCTGGGCGTTCCGTTCCATGTGCTTGCCCGCGACATAGGCGGTACCACCTACCGCGGCCGCCCGCAACAGTGGGCGTCGCCGTCTGAACATGCTTGCCTCCTAAGAGTGAATGGCGTGAGTCCTGGCTCTTGCTACTGGTGACCTTCTGGCAGGGACAGGCCGAGGGCGACCATGAGTTCGGGGGCAGCGGCGACGATCCTCGGACCGCCGACCTGCGGCGCGACCGCTTGCAGCACGCCCAGCAGGTCACCGGGGGTGCACCCGGCATCCAGTGCGTTGGCCACCTGCCACAGATACGACGACGGCGGGGCGTCGAGCGCGATCAGGGCAGCGATCTTGACGAGGGAGAAGGTACGGGGGTCGAGGCCGCTCCGCTCCTGCCAGTTCGCGCGGGCCTCCAGCCCTTCCAGCAGCAGCTCCGGATCCCCTAGGGCCAGCCCGGCAAACTGGGACCGGGCTTCTTCGCTGATCTCGGCCTTGGAAGGCACGTTCATGATGACAATCCTCTCGCTAGGCCCGGTAGATAGCTAGGGCGCAATTCTGCCTCAGCCCCAACTGTTATCGCGTCCGCCCGACCACAGGGTCACCCGTAGCGGATGGTTACCCCGCTACCCGGCCACCTGGTCAGGCCCGGCCACCGCCACCGCGGGCGTTTCAGCCTCGCGGGCCAGGAACCGGAGCCGGGCCGCCCGCGCGTCCCAGGAGTACACAACGGCGGTGCCCGCGATGACGTCGTGCAGGGCACGGTGCTGACGCCCGATGAGGATGCCCAGGAACCCCAGCCCGAACAGCAAGATGCTGAGGGGGAAAGCCAGCGACCGCACCACCCCCTGGCGTGGCCGGATGAGCTGGCCGTCGTCCTGCACGACCTTGATCCCAAGCACCGCCATCCCGAACGTCCGGCCGCTCATCGCCCAGGAATAGCCGAAGTAGAAGAACTGCCAGAGGATGAACACGATGACAACCCAGGTGTTCTCCCGGTTCCAGGAGATCTCGTGGCCGGACACGATCTTCACGACGTAGGAGATGCCCGCGAGAGCCAGCGAGAACAAGCCAATACTCACCGCCAGGTCGATGGCATAGGCCAGGAGCCGGGACATCGAGCCCGCGTAGGTGCCCTGTGCCGTGACCGCCCGGGCGGCGTGGCTGCGGGCGCTCATAGCTTCCCCTGGCCGTTCGGGGTGGCCACTGGCGTGTCCGGCTGGGTGTCTGATGTGACCGGCGGGGTATCGGGACTGTCCGCGCCCGCCTCCGGCCGGACTGGCGAAGCGCCAGCGCCTTCTGGGCTGTCCGGCTGGGTCTCCGGACCGGCCGCCTGGGTGCCCGGGGCGTTCGGCTGGGTATCCGGGACGGCCGCCTGGGCGTCTGGGGGGGCGTCGGCACCGTCGGGGTGGGAGACCGGTCCCAGCTGAGCCGGCTCCTTGCGCCGGAGCCCCCGCTGTACCCAGCGGTCGATGAACTGATCCAGTCCGACCGACGCGCTGCGCGCCGCGTCCAGCGCCTCGCTGGCCGCGCCGCCGGATGAGCGGGCGATGATCGCGCCCAGGTCAGTCTGCTCGACGAGCGCATCCATGTCGATCTTGCCCAGCAGGCCGTTGATGTCGATCTGGCCAAGCAGCGCGTCCATATCAACCTGGCTGAGCAGAGCATTCAGGTCTACCTGGGTCAGCAGGGCATTCACATCCACCCGCGCGAGCAGAGCATTCAGGTCGACCCGCCGCATCACTTCGTTCACGTCCACGGCGTTCAGTACCAGATCGACCACCCGCTCGGCGACGTGCTGGGCCAACGATTCCAGCGGATCGCCCACCCGCTTACGCAGCCGCTCAATTGGATCCACCGCCCTAGTATGGCCTGGGCACAGACGGGTGAATCATCCGGTATGGGTGAGCCGGGGGCTCCGGCCGCGCCGGGCCGTCACGGCCGGACGGCGAGCCCATAGATGCCGTTCGCCACCATGATCACACCGGCCGTGGCCATGACCACGCAGAGGATCGCCCGGGCATGCGCCCGCAGCCAGTTGTTGAATGCTGTTAGGTACCGCGTGGTCACCTCGGGCGCAGCCAGGTACAGCAGGATCGGCAGCCACACCAGCAGCACGTTGATAACCACGACGATCAGCAGCGCCAGCGCGGTCAGGTCGAAGCTGGCCTGGGCGGTCGCGATCACCTGGAGCGCGGCGAGGAAGGTGACGCCGGGGGCGAAGATCAGGATGCCGACCAGGAATGCGCTCACCGGTGCCGGGTTGGCGACCAGCCTGTCCACTATGCCCCGCTTCGCCTGGTCCGGGGCTGGCGGGCGGGCCGGGCGCCGGGCGACCCAGGTGGCCGCCGCCAGCAGCAGTAAGCCCAGACCGAGCCGCAGCACGTAGCGCGGGGTGTACTCGGCCGGACGAGACAGGTTGGCGCTGCGCAGGATGAGCAGCAGGACTATCCCCATCACCAGGCTCATGACCACCGCGCCGGCCAAGTAGATCACGGCGGTGAGCCGCGGCCGCGCCGAGCCCAGATACACCGCGGCGACCAGCAGCGCGGTGGGGGACAGCGAGGCAAGCAGGGCCAGCCCGGCCGCCTGAATCAGCACCGGATGCGCCTACCCGGGCGGGCGGCGGGACGCCGGCCTTAGCGCGGCAGTGGCCGTTGACGTCACGACTCCCCAGCGATCTCCGCCGGGGCCGCGGGCGGCCTGCCGATCAGCTCGATCAGCCCCAGCACCACCAGCAGGATGACGACGATCCCGATGACCACGCCGAGGGTGGGGCGGCCCCAGAACACGAAGATCAGCGCGGCCAGGCCGACGGCGCATACCCGCAGCACGGTCCGGTGGGCGTACGTCCACCGGCCGGCCGGGCCGGTGGACACCCCGCGGCGCTCACCGGACGACCGGACCCAGCCCAGCCCGTTGCTGAACGCCGCCCGGGTCCGGACCGCGCTCACCGACGGCCCGGTCAGGAACGCGCCCGCGGCCACGATCAGGCCGACCACCAGCAGTATCCGCAGGGCCTCCTTGATGAACCTGACCAGCGTGTCGAAGACGGCAGCCGCGGCATCGCTGGGCAGCACGCTGGGCGGGACGCTGTTCAGGTAGGCATTCCGGATGACCAGCAGGCCGGCCCCCAGGACCAGCATGGAGAAGGCGAAGCCGAGGCCGGCGCCGATCAGCGCGCGCCGGTGGTTGCGGTTTATGTAGACGCCGACCGCGATCAGCAGCAGGGACAGGATCGGCAGCACGATCTTGAGATCGTTGAGCAGCCGGTACAGGGTCTGCGCCTGGACCAGCGTCTTCGCCGAGAACAAGTCGATCGCCGTGTGGAACGTCGGGAGCCTTTGCACCAGTGTGAACCCGCGCTTGACCAGGTCCGTCTTGACGATCGCGATGAACGGGGCAAGGTCCAGCACGACCCTGTCGTTGCTGACGCTGAGCGCGCTGGCCTGCCCGGACAAGGCCTTCACCAGGGCCTGATGGCCGACGGTATTGACCTGTATCCAGGCGTTGGCGAACTGCGGGCTGGTGATGATCTTGTGCACCGTTTCGTGGATGAACCCGGCCACCGAACTGGCCAGCGGCCCGGAAAAGGTCTTCAGCAGCGAGCCCACCCGGTCCAGGCCCTTGCTGGTGAGCAGGTCGGCGGCCTGGTTAGTAAGGCCAGCTACGTTGAGGCGGCGGGTGATCTGGACCGTGATCTTGTCGGTGAGCGCATTCTGGATCGCCGGATCGTGGATCAGCGGCTCGATTGTCGCTATGTAGCGGTTGGTGTCGGACACCTGGTTGGCGGTCCAGACCGCCACCACCGACACCGGCGCGAGCAGGCAGCCGATGACGATGAGGACGCTGGCGAGCGGGGCCCGCCAGCCTATCCGGCGACGGCGTTTCAGGCCCGTGCGCCCCGTTGATTCGGCCCGGAGACGTTGCAGTTCAGCGCGCTCGTCCTGGCTGAGCTCGGCGTGCTCGTCCTGGCTGGGTTCGGCGTGCTCGTCCTGGCTGGGATCGGGGTCCTCCGCCACTGGATCGGGCCCACCATCGCTGTCCGACAAGGGTCACTCCTCCCGCATCCAGCACCGCCTGCGCAGCGCGGGTGCCGCGAAGGTCTCATTATCCGGTTATCCAGCGTTTCGCCTACGCTCCTCCCGCTACACCTGACCCACCTCACCCCGCCAGGGTGAATCGCCGCGGAAAGGCCGGCCCGGCAGCCTGGCCAGCCCGTGCGCACCGGCTGGCAGCCTGGGAGGTCGCGGCACTAGTCACTCCATCCGGGCGAGGCGCGCGGCGCCGGACAGGCGCAGGCTAGCAGTCAGGGTCAGGGACAGGTGGGAGGCAGAGCCGGTGTGCCGCCCGGCCGCCGCGGCCGGCACCGCCGGCGGCGCGCGGGCAGACGGGAGTCAACGGAGTCCATGGCATGAGCGCTGGCGGGAGCCGGGAGTACCAGCCGGCGGCCCGGCCCGGCCCTCGGGCTGGCTGGCAGCGGGCGGTCGACCCGCGGCTGCTGCGGCAGGCCCGGGCCGCCCGTGGGTACCTGGTGGTCACGATCGGGCTAGGGCTGGCCGGCGCCCTGCTGATCCTGGCCCAGGCGGGCCTGCTCGCCCAGGCCCTGGCCACCGCGGCCCGCGGCACCGGGCCGGCCGCGCTGGCGGGCGCCCTGCTGGCCCTGCTGGCCGTGCTGCTCGGGCGGGCGCTGGTGACCGGCGGCGGCGAGGCGGCCGCGCTGCGGGCGGCGACCGCCGTGAAATCGCAGCTGCGCCGAGCGCTGGCCGGCCACGCCCTGCGGCTCGGCCCGGGCTGGCTGGCGGGCCAGCCGCCGGGGGAACTGGCCGCGCTGGCCACCCGGGGCCTGGACGGGCTGGAACCTTACTTCGCCCGGTACCTGCCGCAGCTTGTGCTGGCCGTGCTCGTGCCGGCTGCGGTGCTGGCCCGGGTGCTGGCCGCGGACTGGATCTCCGCCCTGATCATCGCCGTGACGCTGCCGCTCATCCCGCTGTTCACGGTGCTGGTGGGCTGGCACACCAAAGCCAGCACCCGCCGCCAGTGGCGGCAGCTGGCCGCACTGGCCGGTCATTTCCTCGATGTGGTGGAGGGCCTGCCCACCCTCAAGGTGTTCGGCCGGGCCAGGCGCCAGGAGAAGGTGATCGCGGAGGTCACCGGCCGGTACCGGGCCATGACAATGGCCACGCTGCGGGTGGCCTTCCTGTCCGCGCTGGTGCTGGAACTGGCCGCGGCGGTCGCCACCGCGCTGGTTGCGGTGGAGGTCGGCCTCCGGCTGCTGTATGGCCACCTGGGCTACCAGACCGCGCTGCTGGTCCTGCTGCTCACCCCGGAGGCCTACCTGCCGCTGCGTGCGGTCGCCAGCCAGTTCCACGCCAGCATGGAAGGGGCGGCGGCGGCAGGCCGCGTGCTGGACATCCTGGACACCAGGCCGGCCGGCCCGCCGGCCCCGGTGCCGGGCCAGCCCGCGCATCCGGTCCGGGCTGATGTACGCGCCGGGGGGATACGGCTGGACGACGTCACCGTGACCTATCCCGGCCGGCCGCGGCCGGCCCTGGCCGGGGTCCAGCTGGCCATCCGCCCGGGGGAGCGGGTGGTGCTGACCGGGCCGAGCGGGGCGGGCAAGAGCACGCTGTTCGCGCTGCTGCTGGGGTTCGCCCAGCCCACCGCCGGGACCGTCCGGGTGGGCGAGGCCAGCCTCGCCGGAGCCGACCTGGGCGACTGGCGGGAACAGATCGGCTGGGTCCCGCAGCGGCCTTACCTGTTCGCTGGCACGGCCGCTGAGAACATCGCACTGGGCCGGCCGGAGGCCAGCCCAGCCGAGATCCAGCGGGCGGCGCAGCTGGCCGGGGCGGCGGAGTTCATCGAAGCCTGGCCGGCCGGGTACGGCACCGCACTGGGCGAGCACGCGCGGCGGCTGTCCTCGGGCGAGCGGCAGCGGATCGCGCTGGCCCGTGCCTTCCTGCGGGACGCGCCCCTGCTGCTGCTGGATGAGCCTGCCGCCCACCTCGACCCGGCCGGGGCACACCGGCTCGGACAGGTCATCGACGCCTTGCCGGCTGACCGCACCATCATCGTGATCACCCACGGGCCACCGCTGGGCACCCGCACCAGCCGCGTGATCCGGCTCGACGGCGGCCAGCTGGTGACGGCGGGAGGCCCGGCCTCGCCGGATGGCCGTGCCGGGCAGGACGAATCCGGCCAGCAGCCCGGCCCACCCGGCCAGGATTCCCGGACGGTGAGCCGGTGAACGGCATGCCCGGGCATCCACTGCTGCGCCTGCTGCGGCTGGCCCGGCCGCTGCGCGCCCAGCTGCTGATCTCGGTGCTGGCCGGGGCGGCGGCCACCGGCTGCGGGGTGGCACTGCTGGCGGTGTCGGGATTCCTGCTGGCCCGGGCCTCGCTGCAGCCGCCCATCGTGGCGATTTCGGTGGCCGTGGTCGCGGTCCGCGGGCTCAGCGTGGGACGCGGGGTGTTCCGTTATGCCGAACGGCTGTCGTCCCACGACGCAGCCTTCCGGGTGCTCGCAGATATCCGGGTCGCGATCTACCGGCGGCTGGAGCGGCTGGCCCCGGCCGGGCTGGCTGACTTCCGTTCCGGCGATCTGCTGGCCCGGCTGGTCAGCGACGTAGACGCGACCCAGGACCTGTTCATCCGCGGGGTTGGCCCACTGGCCACTGCCGCGCTGGTTGGCGGCGGCGTGGTGGCCGCCTGCCTGCTGATCCTCGCGCCGGCGGCCGCGGTGCTCGCCGCCGGGCTACTGGTGGCCGGGGCCGCCGTGCCAGCCTTGGCCGTCGCGCTGTCCCGCCGGGAGGCGCGGTTCACCGCGGCGGCCCGGGGTGAGCTCAGCACGGCACTGACCGACCTGCTGTCCGGGGCCGCCGACCTGCAGGCGTTTGGCGCCCAGGATGGCGCGCTGAGGGCGGTGGCTGCCGCTGACGACAGGCTGACCGCACTGGCCCGGCGGTCCGCGGCGGCGGCCAGCGCCGGCAGCGGGCTGATGACCGCCGTGTCCGGCCTTACCGTGTGGGGCGTCCTGGTACTCGGGGTGGCGGCGGTGTCGGCTGGCACGCTGACCCGGGTGCCGCTGGCGGTGCTTGCCCTCACCGCGCTCGCCGCGTTCGAGGCGGTGACCACGCTGCCCTCGGCCGCGCTAGCGCTGGCCGGGGTGCGAGCATCGGCCAGCCGGATCAGTGCCGTGCTGGACGCCCCGGACCCGGTGGCCGAGCCCGCGCTGCCCCGGCCGGTGCCGGCCGGCCCGGTGACCGTCCGGCTGCGTGGCGTGCAGGTCCGGTACCAGCCGGATGGGCCACTCGCACTCGACGGGCTGGACCTCGACCTCAGCCCGGGGCGCCGGGTCGGGCTGCTGGGCCCGAGCGGTGCGGGCAAGTCAACCGTGGCGGCGGTGCTGCTGCGCTTCCGCGACCCCTGTGGCGGCAGCGTCACCCTGGGTGATGCCCCGCTCGCCAGCTATGACAGCGACCAGGTGCGCACGGTCATCGGCGGCTGCCTGTCCGACCCGCACATATTCGACGCCACCATTGGTGAGAACCTCCGGCTGGCCCGGCCGGAGGCGACAGACGAGGAACTGGCCGGGGCCGCCGGCCGGGCCCGGCTGCTGCCCTGGATCCAGTCCCTGCCACAGGGCTGGGACACCCGGGTTGGGCCGGGCGGGGCGGCGATGTCCGGTGGTGAGCGGCAGCGGCTGGCGCTGGCCAGGGCACTGCTCGCCGCCCCGGCGGTGGTGATCCTGGACGAGCCCACCGCGCATCTGGACCCGGTGGCCCGGGCCGCGCTGACTGCCGACCTGCTGCGGGTCACCCAGGGCCAGGCCACCCTGCTCATCACGCACGACCTGGCGGGGCTCGAGCAGCTGGACGAGATCATCGTGCTGGACCAGGGGCAGGTCGTGCAGCGCGGCACCCACCACCAGCTGATGCGTACCGAGGGCCGCTACCGCCAGCTGCATGCGCCGGGCAGCTGACCGCGCCGGCGGCTGCATGCGCGTGTGATACCGGCTGACGGCGCCTGGCAGCTGACCCCACCCAGATAGCCGGCTGCCCGGCTGCTGGGTGCTGGCAGAGGGATTCCCGGGCGCAGGCACCCCAGCCATCCCGTCAGTCTCATGAAGGACAATGTTCAGCGAATGTCGAGTAAATCGACAGGACTTCATCAGGGATTCGACAGTTACTAGTAGGTAACTTTTGAGCTTTTGTTCAGCTCTGTCACCGACTCTCGAAGCAGACCAAAGCGGAGTTACGCCCGCCGCGAGGGCAGATCGGCGGGAGCCAGCAGACGTGCGGACCGCTGCCGGGTCAGCGCCCCGTCCCTGGATCCGCAGGTGACCCGCCGGGGCCCGGCGGACGACGACATCGAGGCGATCAGGCAATGAGGCACGATTCCGGTGAAGTGGGGCTGTCCGCGGGCCCGCCCGGCCGGCTGGGCTGGAGCAGGCAGCTGCCGCTGCCGCCGTCCGGGCAGGCGCCGGGGCTGGCCCGGCAAGCGGCCCGCGATGCGCTGGCGGCCTGGCGGCTCGAAGAACTGACCGAGACCACCGTCCTGCTCGTGTCCGAGCTGGTCACCAACGCCATCCAGCATGCCAGCGCCGGTGGGTCAGCGATCGTGCTGAGGCTGGAGACGGCGGGCGGCTGGCTGCGGATCGAAGTCCATGACGCGGACCCGTGCGAGCCGACTCCCCGCCCGCTGTCCGTGCTTGAGGAATCTGGGTTCGGCCTGGTCCTGGTAGAGGCCATGGCGGACAAGTGGGGTGTCCGGCAGACGGTGAAGGGCAAGGCGGTCTGGGCCGAGCTCGACACCCAGCCGGCAGCTGGCTGAACCACCCCCGGCGGGGGATGTAAGCCCTGGCCCCGGCCAGCAAACATGGAACCCTGACGGCCCCTGCCGCGGGCTTCTCCGGCGCTGCGGCGGCGGCTGACCGGATTACCTGCGTCCGCCCAGCGGGCCGCGATCGGCAGGGACGGGGACTATGGCTTTGCATGCGCGTGACACCATCCGCGATCAGGACGCCGAGAACGTATTCGTTGGCCGTGACCTGACCAGGCCGGTCCCGAAGTACCGGTTCCCGCGCGATGGGACGCTGCCCCGGGAGGCCCTCCAGGTGGTGGCGGACGAGCTGCTGCTCGACGGCAACGCCCGGCAGAACCTGGCCACGTTCTGCCAGACGTGGGAGGAGCCGGAAGTCATTGAGCTGATGGCGCTGTCGATCAACAAGAACATGATCGATAGAGACGAGTACCCGCAGACCGCCGAGATAGAACGGCGGTGCGTGCACATGATGGCCGATCTGTGGAATGCGCCGGCGGCGGCTAACACGGTGGGCACCTCGGCCATCGGCTCGTCGGAGGCCTGCATGCTGGCCGGCATGGCGGCCAAGTGGCGGTGGCGGGCCAAGCGGCGGGCTGCTGGCAAGAGCACCGATAACCCGAATATGGTGTGCGGACCGGTGCAGGTCGTGTGGCATAAGTTCGCCCGCTACTGGGACATCGAAATCCGTGAGGTCCCGATGTCACCTGGCCATTACGGGATGGAACCGGCCTCGATGCTGGAGCGGGTGGACGAGAACACGATCATGGTGGTGCCCACTCTTGGCGTCACCTACACAGGCGCCTACGAGCCGGTGGCGGAAATGGCGGCTGCGCTGGACAAGCTGCAGGCTGACACCGGCCTGGACATCGATATTCACGTCGATGGTGCCAGCGGGGGTTTCCTGGCGCCGTTCTGCGCGCCGGAGGTGGGCTTCGATTTCCGGCTGCCCCGGGTGAAGTCGATCAGCGCGTCTGGGCACAAGTTCGGGCTGGCCCCGCTGGGTGTCGGCTGGGTCGTCTTCCGTGATGTCGCAGAACTGCCCGATGACCTGGTGTTCCATGTCAATTACCTGGGCGGGGACATGCCGGTGTTCCAGATCAACTTCTCCCGGCCCGCCGGGCAGATCATCGCCAGTTACTACAACTTCCTGCGGCTGGGCTTCGACGGCTACCGCCGCGTCCACAACGCCTCCTATGAGGTCGGCCAGTACCTGGCCGCCGAGATCGTCAAGCTCGGGCCGTTCGAGCTGCTGTGTGACAGCAACCCGAACATGGGGATCCCGACCGTCACCTGGCGGATCGCCGAGGGCGAAACCCCCGGGTACACCCTGTTCGACCTGGCCGACCGGCTGCGTACCCGCGGCTGGCAGGTGCCCGCCTACACGCTGACCGGGACCGCCTCCGACATTGCCGTCCAGCGCGTCCTGGTCCGCCTCGGCGTCAGCCGCGATATGGCCTCCCTGCTGCTGGACGACTTCCGCGACGCGGTGGCGCACTTCCGCCGCCACCCGGTCACGGTGTCCATGACCAAGCAGGAGTCGGGCGGCTTCAGTCACTTGTGATCCCCGCCTGCGGGGTGGTCATCCGGGTTCCGGCTGCTCCCGGCAGGGCGCTGGCCGCGGGGAGGCTGATCGGCTCGCCAGCCGCGGCCCGCTGCGGGACGATGACGGCAGGGGTAGCTGGCCCGCCGGGCTGGCGGTGTCGGAACGGTTGGCCAGGTGGATCCACTGGGAGAGGCCGAGGAGGCAGCCGACAAGGTCGACCGGCTCATCCCGCGGGCCCGTGAGCCGGAGAACGCGGTGCTGGCCGACAACGCGCGGATCGTCCGCTGGGTCGGCCCGGCCTTCATCCTGTTCTCGCTGATCCTGCTGCCCTGGACCATCTACCTGAGCTACACCCTCCCATCCCACCAGGTGTCCGCCGACTACGACATCGCCTGGGTCGGCTTCGACATCATGCAGATGCTGGTGCTGGCCAGCACCGGCTACTTCGCGCTGCGGCGGTCGCGCTATCTCGCCCCGGCCGCGGCCGCGATGGCGACGCTGCTGATGGTGGACGCCTGGTTCGACGTGGTGACGTCGCCGCCGGATCAGCGGATGCTGTCTATCGCACTGGCCGCTCTCATTGAGCTGCCGCTGGCCGCGCTGTGTGTGTGGCTGAGCTACCACAGCGAGCAGCTCGCCGAGCAGCGGGTCGTCCTGCTGCTGCGCCGCGGCAGCGGCGCGCACCCGCACCGCCCGCGCCGCCGCACCCGCCGTTAGGGGGTGTCCGGCTGGCCCCAGCGCGCCGGGCCCTTGCGGCCGAGCGGTAGCCGGGCGGCGAGCATGGCCAGGGCCAGCCCGATGACCATCGGCAGCCACCAGCTCCACGGTCCCCGCCAGGAGACCTGCGAGCCGAACGTGAGCAGGCCGGCGATGACCGAGGTGGTGATCAGGCTCAGCCAGTTCGACGCGGCCGGGATCAGCACCAGGGCCAGCGGGGGCCACAGATAGTAGGCGACCATCACCGGCTCGAACACCGAGCGGAGGGCCAGTCCCAGCGCGGCCCACCACAGCAGTTCGGTCAGCAGCTGCGGGCTCCAGTGGCCGGCCCGCCAGGCTCCCCGCAACCGGCGCCCGGCCACCAGTGCACAGCCGCACGCCACGGCGATGATGATCAGCCGGGCAGGGCCGGCAGCGACTCCGCCGCCGTGCAGCGACGGGGCCAGAAAAGTCCAGGCGGTGGGGTGATCGACGGTCACCCAGTTGGGCTGGCTGGTGATGGCGGTGAAGGTGGCGGGCCAGTTGGCCGCCGCCGCGGCGGCCAGCAGGACGGCCGCCGGGGCCGCGGCCCTGGCCAGGTAGCCGGGCAGCCGCCGTGGCTCGACGACGACGGCGAGGAACGGCAGGGCCAGCAGCACTAGTGGCTGGATCGCCACTGCCGCCCCCAGCAGCCAGGCCGATCGCGCCGTCTTCGACCGCGACAGCGCCAGGATGCTGTACAGCAGCAATCCCACCGCCACCGCGTCCTCGGGGTGGCCCCACTGAACCGATACGTTCCACAGGGCCATGGCCTGCGCGGCGGTCAGCGCCATCCGCCGCCAGCGGGTGAGGCCCAGCTGCTCGGCGATGGCATCGGCGGCGAACAGCACCACCGCGGACAGGACGATCTGGTACGGCCCGGCGATCAGCCAGGCCGCGGGCTGAGGGTAATGCGGGCCCGGGATCCGCAGTGACAGCCCGGCGGCGTCGATGACCGCCGCCGCCGGGGCCAGGATCAGCGCCCCGCCCGGCAGCGTGATCAGGCCAGTGGGCTGGGTGTACAGGCCGCCCACGTCCAGATGCACCAGCCGGCTCGCGGCGATCAGCGTGCCCCACAGGTCGTGCGGCAGCGACCAGGCGGTGTGCCCGATCATGGCCGGTCCCCACCAGATGGTGCCGCCCATCCCGATGATCAGCAGGGCCACGGTAGCCAGCAGCGGGAACAGCCGCCGGGCCAGCCACGGCCCGGCGGCGGGTACCGGGCCGGCGGCCTCACCGCCGGTGTCGGCGCCGGTGGCGGTGACGGCACGGCCGGGGGATTCGGCAGCCAGCGCGGGGCTGCCACCCGGGTCCGGATTCCCGCTCGCCACTATGACCGCCTCAGGCCCGCCTGCCAGATGACGAGAGCATAGCTCCGCGGTCTCCGGCACCCCCCGGTGGCCGGCGGGTCCGCGACCGGTGCGCGATACTGGCGGCCATGCCAGAGCTGATCGGTGAACCGCGCCGGGTGGCGGCCGCAGGTGAGCCGCCGAAACTGATCGACGAATACGTGGGCCTGGCCAGCACCGGTGAGGGCGGGCTGAGCATCGCCTACATGCGCAGCCCGTCCGGGTGGTCCGAGCCCGGCCAGCGCCCGGAGTTTGACGAGTTCACCATCGTGCTCCGGGGCACGCTGATGGTGGAATCCGGCAACGGCACGCTGACCGTGGCTGCGGGCCAGGCGGTGCACACCAGCCCGGGGGAGTGGATCCGCTACAGCAGCCCGGGACCGGCCGGCGCGGAGTACCTCTCGGTCTGCCGGCCGGCCTTCGCCCCGGATACGGTCCACCGCGACGGCTGACCCGGCGCCGGGCAGGCGGGCCGGCCGCCGGCACCGGGCTCGGCTGGGCGATCAGGCAGGCAGCGAACCGTAGACCTCGAACCGCTGCACCGAGCTTGGCGCGGGCCGGTGCCGGTCCGGATCCTTTGCCCGCGCCTGCGCCACGCCCGCCATGCCAGCCTGGTAGTGCTCTTCGCTGTCCCAGACCATGACGCTGACCCGGCGGCCGGATTCCCGGTCGACCAGCCACCAGCCGTGCAGGCCATCGGCCCCGGCCAGTGCCGGGATCACCTCGTCGTGGACGTGCTCGATACCCGCTGACAGATCCGCCGCGGACTCGTTGTCGAAGCTCAGGATCATGCCGAACATGGCCCCTCCTACCGGGGTTGATATTTTCCTACCGAAAGAAATATACTAGCTGGCATGGCGGCGTCAAGAGCTTCCGGGACCCGGGCTCCGGCGGAGCCGGCCGAGACGGCCCGGCAGGAGAGAGCCGAGGGCGAGCTGGCCGGGCAGGAGCCGGCCGGGCATGAGCCCACGGGGCATGAGCCCACGGGGCATGAGTCCGCGGGGCATGAGTCCGCGGGGCATGAGTTCATGGCGCCGGAGGAGTGGGCATCCTGGCTCGCGCTGCTGCAGCTGCAGCAGATGGTACTGGCCGAGCTCGACACCCAGCTGCGCCACCGCCACGGGCTGGCCGTCACCGAGTTCGACGTGCTGATCACGCTGTTCAACGCCCCCGGCCAGCGGCTGCAGATGTCAGCACTGGCCCGCCAGGTCATGCTCAGCCCGGCGGGCACCACACATCTGGTCACCCGGCTGGAACGGGACGGACTGGTCCGCCGGGCCGTGGATCCAGCCGACCGGCGCAGGTGGTTCACCGTCCTCACCACCGACGGGGACACGATGCTGCGGGCGGCCCGGCGCACGCACAACGACGTGCTCCGGCGCACCTTCCTGGCGCTGACCTCGGCGGCCGACCGGCGCACGCTGGAGCGCCTCTGGCAACGGCTGTCGCGGGTGCGGGCGGGCGCCCGGTAATGGCCGCAGGCGTTCTGGGGCCGGCTTATTTGGGCTGGGCCGGTTATTGCCCGGCATGGCGGCGGGCGTGTCTCGCTTATCGCCAGCCATGAGCGCTAGCCTTGCCTGAGCAGTGGCCCGTCCTGCTGCGGGGTAATGACGGACCAGGGGCGGGAAATGCGGCGGGGAGGCCAATGTGTCGGCAGCGGTCAAAGCACGGTACGCCCTCGCTGCGATCCGCATTGTCAATGGCGCGCTGGCGCTGGTGGCCCCGTCCTTCATCATCCAGCGGTTCGGCGAGGATCCCGCTAGCAGTGCCGCCGCCGTGTATGGGCTGCGGCTGTTTGGCGTGCGCACCGTGCTGCTCGGCGCCGACCTGGTCACCGCCCAGGGTGAGGCGCTCGAGCAGACGCTGCGGCAGGCCATCGTCATCCATGCCAGCGATACCGCCACGGTGGCCGGGCTGGCCGTGTCCGGGCGGCTCCGGCCAAAGATGGCAATCCCGCTCGCACTCATCTCGGCTCTGAACACGGCCCTCGCCATCACCGCCTGGGCCGGGCGTGAGCACCAGGACGGGCGGTGACCTCGGGCCCCGGCGGCTCATCCGCTGGCGGCGGTCCGTACGACTACATCGTGGTTGGCTCGGGCGCCGGCGGCGGACCGCTGGCCGCCCGGCTGGCCGAGGCGGGCATGCGGGTGCTGCTGCTGGAAGCGGGCACCGACGGCGGCGACGGTACCGACGGCGCGGGCAGCACTGACAGCTACGACTACACGGTCCCGGCCTTCCACGGCCGCGCCAGCGAAGACCCGGCCATGAGCTGGCAGTTCTTTGTGCGGCACTACGCCAGCCAGGCGCAGCAGAAGCGGGACGCCAAATACGTGCCCAGCCACGATGGGATCTTCTACCCGCGTACCGCGGCCCTCGGCGGCTGCACCGCACACAACGCGATGATCACCGTGTACCCGCACGCCGAGGACTGGGATCAGATCGCCGCGCTGACCGGGGACAATTCCTGGTCTGCCGACGCGATGCGCGCGTACTTCGAGCGGCTGGAGGACTGCCGCTACTGCTCGGGTCCCTGGCGGCTGCCACGCAACCGGCTGCTCGCCAGCCTGGTCCGGAACCTGCCACTGATCTCCGAGCGGTTCAGCAATTCCGCCCGGCACGGGTTCGGTGGCTGGCTGACCACCTGTCTGGCCGACCCCGCGCTGGCGGTGACCGACGGCCAGATCCGTGACGTGCTGCTCGACGCCGCGGCGAAGCACCTGGCCGACTTCCTGGACCGGCCGCTCAAGCCGCTGGAAGGGCTGGGGAGCTACGTCGACCCCAATGACTGGCAGGTGCGCAACACCACGGAGGGTCTCTGGCAGATCCCGCTGGCGGTCCGGGATGGCCACCGCACGGGCACCAGGGAGCGGATCCGCGACGTCGCCCGCCGCAACCCGGACCGGCTGGAGGTGCGCACCGGCTGCCTCGTCACCCGGGTGCTGCTGGACGAGCGGCTGGCCGCGACCGGGGTCGAGTACCTCGATATGGCGCATGCCTACGGCGGCGACCCGGACCCGGCCGGCGGCCCGCTGCCGCCGCGGCAGCAGGTGCACGCCAGCCGCGAGGTGGTGCTGGCGGGCGGCGCCTTCAACACCCCGCAGCTGCTCAAGCTGTCCGGCATCGGGCCCGCGGCGGAACTGGCGGAATTTGGCATCGATGTCCGGCTGGACCTGCCCGGCGTCGGGCGGAACCTGCAGGACCGGTACGAGGTCGGCGTGGTCAGCCGGATGTCCCGGGACTTCTCGCTGCTGCGGGGTGACCGGTTCCGCCCGCCCGGCCCCGGCGAGGAACCTGATCCGGCCTTCCGGGAGTGGCAGGCCGGCCATGGCATCTACACCACCAACGGCGCACTGGTCGCGGTCATCCGCCGGTCGCAGCCCGAACTGCCCGCCCCGGACCTGTTCGTGTTCGGGCTGCCCGCCCGCTTCACCGGCTACTACCCTGGTTACTCCGCCGACCTGGAGCAGCATCACGACTACTTCACCTGGGCGGTGCTGAAGGCGCACACCAACAACCGGGCGGGCGAGGTGCTGCTGGCCTCCGCCGATCCGCGGGACCCGCCGCGGATCGACTTCCACTACTTCGGCGAGGGCGACGACACCGCCGGCGCCGACCTGGACGCGGTGGTGGCCGGGGTGCGGGCCGCCCGGGACATCATGAGCCGGGCCGGCGACCTGATGGCAGAAGAGGTGTCACCCGGCCCGGCCGTGCAGACCGACGAGGAGCTGCGGACCTGGATCACCGATCAGGCATGGGGCCACCATGCGTCGTGCAGCTGCCCGATCGGCCCGGCCAGCGACCCGGGCGCGGTGGTGGACGGCCGGTTCCGCGTGCACCGGACCAGCCGGCTGCGGATCGTGGACGCCTCGGTGTTCCCGCGCATTCCCGGGTTCTTCATCGTCACCTCCGTCTACATGCTGGCCGAGAAGGCGAGCGACGTCATCCTCGCCGACGCGCACGTACTGGATACTTAACGTAACCGCCCGGCGACTCAGGTACCCATGCCGGTCGCCCGTCAGGGGAGACAACCGTGAATCAGCAGAAGCCATCGGGTTACCGGGACACGCCGCTGTGGAACGTGTACGACCAGCTGGCGCAGGCAATCGACCACCAGTTCGGCTGGGACAAGCTGCCCAAGCTGATCGGCCTGCTCGTGCTCATCGGCTTGCGGAACATCTTGCGCCAGCGCAACCTATCCGACACCTCGGCGCTGCCGAGCGAGGGGGCCGTGCAGCCCGGGCCGGCCACCCCGGACATGCTGACCGGGCGGACCGCCGACGGCTCGTACAACGACATCCACCACCCGTCGATGGGGATGGCAGGCAGCAGGTTCGGCCGCAACATCCCGCTGGCCGCGGCCGACCAGGAGTCCCCGGACGACCTGCTGTCCCCGAACCCGCGCACGGTCAGCCGGGAACTGCTCACCCGGACCACGTTCCAGCCCGCCACCACACTCAACCTGCTGGCGGCGGCCTGGATCCAGTTCATGGTCAAGGACTGGCTGAGCCACGGCCTGGGGGATCCGCAGCACACCTACGAGCTGCCGCTGGTGCCCGGCGACCCGTGGCCGCAGCCGCCGCTGACCGTGCTGAAGACGCTGCCCGACCCGACCCGGCCGGCCGGCAGCGGTGGCCCGCGGACGTTCATCAACCACGAGACGCCATGGTGGGACGTGTCCCAGATCTACGGCGGCGGCATCGACCCGCTGGACCGGCTGCCGCGCCGGTCCGGCACCGACGGGAAGCTCATCATCGGGGCCGACGGCCGGCTGGCGTTCCCGCCGGACCCGGCGATCAGCCCGGACCACACGCCGGGCTGGTGGCTCGGCCTGGAGATGATGTTCACCCTGTTCGTGCTGGAGCACAACGCGGTCTGTGACGCGCTGCGCCAGGCTTACCCGGACTGGACCGATGATGACATTTGCCGGCGTGCCCGGCTGATCATCTCCGCGCTGGTTGCGAAGATCCACACGGTCGAATGGACCCCGGCCATCATCGCGCACCCGACCACGGTGGCCGCGCTGCGCGCCAACTGGTGGGGGGTGGCGGGCGAGCAGATCCGGCGCCGGTTCGGCCGGATCAGCCACAGTGAGGTCATCAGTGGCATCCCCGGCAGCTCCGCCGAGCAGTACGGCGTGCCCTACTCGCTGACCGAGGAGTTCTCCATCGTCTACCGGATGCACCCGCTGATCCCGGACGACTTCACCTTCTGGTCGGTGGACAGCGGGGCCGAGCTGGCGCGGCACACGTTCCGGGAGATCGCCGGGCCAGGAGCGCACGAGACGACCGGGAAGCTGGCGCTGGCGGACCTTTTCTACAGTTTCGGGATCTCCTATCCGGGTGCGCTTGTGCTCAACAACTACCCACGCTTCCTGCAGGAATTCCAGCGGCCCGACAACGACCGGCTGATGGATCTGGCGGCCACCGATATCCTGCGCACCCGGGAACTGGGGGTGCCCCGCTACAACGAGTTCCGCCAGCTGCTCCACCTCAAGCCTGCCGCATCGTTCGCAGATCTGGCCGGTGACCCGGCGGTGGCAGCGAAACTCAGCGACATCTATGGCGGCGACATCAACCGGGTGGACACCATCGTCGGCATGTTCGCCGAGAAAAAGCCGGCCGGGTTCGGCTTTTCCGACACCGCGTTCCGCATCTTCATCCTGATGGCGTCGCGGCGGCTGAACAGCGACCGCTACTTCACCGAAGATTTCAACGCCGATGTCTACACCCAGCTGGGCATGGACTGGGTGCAGGGCACGACCATGACCGATGTGCTGCTGCGCCACTACCCGCAGCTGCGGCGGTCGGTGCGCGGTGTCAGCAACGCGTTCGCCCCCTGGCCGGGGGCCGGGCGCTCGTGACCCACGACTGGGACGCGGTCTACACCGCACAGCAGGCCGCGCCCTGGGACATCGGGCACCCGCAGCCGGCGTTCGCCCGGCTGGCCGCCCGGGGGCGGCTGTCCGGCCGGCTGCTCGACGCCGGCTGCGGGACCGGTGAGCATACGCTGCTGGCCGCCGCGGCGGGCGCCGACGCCATGGGCGTAGACGTATCCGCGCAGGCGATTCAGCAGGCCCGGCGCAAGGCGGCCGAACGTGGCCTGACCGCGCGGTTCGAGGTGGCGAACGCGCTCGACCTCGGCGCGCTGGAGCTGACCTTCGGCACGGTCCTCGACAGCGGGCTGTTTCACGTCTTCGACAACGGTGACCGCGCCCGCTACGTGGCCAGCCTGGGCATGGTGGTGGAACCGGGCGGGACCCTGTATCTCATGTGCTTCAGTGACCGCCAGCCGGGCGAGTCCGGCCCGCGGCGGGTCCGGGCAGACGAGCTGCGTGCCGCATTCGCCGACGGCTGGGCCGTCGCCAGCATCGTCCCGGACACCTTCGAGCTCAACCCGGGATTCGGCAGCATGACCGCGCAAGCCTGGCTGGCCACCATCGGCCGCCGATGAAGGCTCGCCATCACCGCGACCAGCCGGAATTCGCAACTCGTGGTAACTGGGCGATAACCATGATGTCCGGCCTGCTAACCCCATTTGGTTGTACCGCGTTGACAAACACCCAGTCTGGCGCGGACCATTAGTCTTATGTCAAAGAGCGTATCGGTCATTATCACCGACGACCTTGATGGTTCTGAGAACGCTCAGACCATCTCCTTTGGATTGGACGGCGTGGCCTACGAAATCGACCTCGCCAAGAAGAACCGGGCCAAGCTTGAGCACGCACTTGCCCCGTTCATCGAAGCCGCCCGGCGGGTACCACGGGGTGGGCGGCGCCGGGGCGGCCGGGCCGCCGGCGCACCGGCGGACCGCAGCGCGGTGCGCGACTGGGCCCGCTCGGCTGGCCTGCAGGTCTCCGAGCGCGGCCGGATCAGCGCCGACATTATCCGGCGTTACGAAGCGGCACATTAACCCGGCGGCGGGCTGACCACGCGGCCGGCAAGGCCGCGCCCGGGCTGGCGGTGCGGGCAGCCGGTCCGGGCGGTCTCCGGATCAGGCGGGCCAGACGACCGGGAACAGCGGGTGATCCATGGCCGCCCCGGCCGCCAGTTCTGCCTCCAGGCCGTCGAACGGCGGGGACGTGCGCCACCGGCGCGGAGCATGCCGGGCACCGGCGGACAAGTAGCGCAGCGAGAGGATCCGCCGCCGACTGTCATAGCGGAAACCGGGTGCGCCGTGCACGGTCAGGAAGTCGAAGAAAATCGCGTCGCCGGGTGCCAGCTCGAAGCGGCGGATGTCGAACGCAGCCCGGTCGGATTCGATATCTGGCAAGTCGGCCAGGGTTCCCTCGGGAAACCAGCGTGCCTCACCGCGCAGGAATGTGCGCGGCATGAGCCAGGGGCCGCGATGAGAGGTGGCCACCAGTTCCAGGCACCCATCCGCGGGCACGGGATCCACCGGGATCCAGGCGCTCACGCCGCGGCCGTCGACGTTGTAATAAGGCTGGTCCTGGTGCCACGGAGTGCGCTGGCGGGTCCGGCCCTCCTTCACCAGCACGTGATCGTGATAGAAGCGGACCTGTGGCGTGGCCAGCAGTGCCGCGGCCACTGCCGGCACCCGCGAGTACCGGGCCAGCTGCTCGATCTCGGGAACCTCCCGCCAGCGGCAGAAGTCCTCGGTGAACGCCCCGGGGTCGCCAGCTCCGCTGGCCACCTGGGCGAGCGGGCCGGGGCGGGCCAGCACGGCGTCGATCCCGCGGGCAGCGGTCACGACCTCACCCGGATCCAGCACCGAGCGGACGCATACGACGCCATCCCGGGCGAAGGCGGCCACCAGTTCACCGTCCACCTGCGGGGCCATGGACTGCACTCTAGCGGCGGCACTTCACCGGACCGGTGCCCCCTTTGAGAGCATGAGGCGTGACCGAACTCGAGCCTGAGGCTGATGCAGCTGAGCTTGGGCTGGATGCGGGCCGGCTGCGGCGGATCGACCAGCACTTCGCCCGGTACGTCGACGACGGCCGGCTGCCCGGCTGGCTGATCACCGTCAGCAGGCACGGCCGCCTGGCTCACGTGTCCTGGCGCGGGTCGCGCGACCTGGAGGCGGGGCTGCCGGTCGAGCCGGACACCCTGTGGCGGATCTACTCGATGACCAAGCCGGTGACCTCGGTGGCGGCGATGATGCTCTACGAAGAGGGTGCCTTCGAGCTCACCGACCCGGTGAGCGCGTTCATCCCCTCCTTCGCCGATGTGCGGGTCTACGCTGGCGGATCCGATCTGCGGCAGGAGACCGTCCCGGCGGCCGAGCCGGTGCGGATCTGGCATCTGCTCACCCACACCGCCGGCCTGACGTACGGGTTCCTCCGGGTTCATCCGGTGGACGCCAGTTACCGGGCGGCCGGGTTCGAGCTGGACACGCCGCCGGGCGTGAACCTGGCCCAGGCCTGCGACATCTGGGCGGACATCCCGCTGCTTTTCCAGCCAGGCACCGAGTGGAACTACTCGGCCGCCACGGACGTGCTGGGCCGGGTGATCGAGGTCGTCTCCGGGCAGGGCCTGGACGAGTTCTTCCGCACCCAGATCCTGGGGCCGCTGGGGATGAGCGATACCCAGTTCTGGGCCGCCGGCCGCGACGCCGCCCGGCTGGCCGCCCTCTACACGCGAGGCCCGGACGGCAGGCCCGCCCGGCTCGACGCGCTCGGTGCCGCCGTCCTCCAGCCGCCCTCGATGTTCAGTGGCGGCGCGGGCCTGGTCTCCACCGCGGCCGACTATCACCGCTTCCTGCAGATGCTGCTGCACCGCCCGGACAGCCCTGCCGGGGAGCTGGCGGGTACCCGGCTGCTCAGCCCGGCCACCGTCGCCTACATGGGCCGTAACCATCTGCCGGGTGGTCTGGATCTGGAGACGTTCGGCCGGCCGCTGTACCCCGATTTCCGGTTCTGGGGGGTTGGCTTCGGCCTGGGCTTCGCCGTGGTGATCGACCCGGTGCTGGCCAAGGTGGTCTGCTCCGAGGGCGAGCTGTCCTGGGGTGGTGCCGCCAGCACCGCCTTCTGGATCGACCCACGCGAAGAGCTGACCGTCGCCTTCTACACCCAGCTCCTGCCGTCGAGCACCTACCGGATCCGCCCGCAGCTGCGCCAGCTCGTCTATCAGGCACTGACCGGCTGACGCCCGGGCCGCCGCTCCCTTCGCTGGTGCGGCGGCGCGGGCGGAGGCCATGATCCCGGCCGGTCCCTCCTGCCCGGACCCGCACGATCTGTGGGGTAGCAGCCGCCGGATCGTGCCGCTGAGGGATAGTCTTGGCTGCCTCTGGCGAGGCGGGCCGCGGTGCCTGCCAGGGGGAGCGGGGCGCATGACTGACACCATGACGATCTGGCCGGACTGGCGGCCGGCAGCGATCGCCGCGCCGTGCCTGCTAGCTCACCGCGGCCCGCGACGGCGGGCGGGCCGTAACCCGGACGAGGACACAATTGCCTGAGGCATGCCATGGCCGCCGAGCGCCCCGGTTACCGCGACGCTCCGGGCTGGCGCGTGTTCACCGCCGTGGTCAGGGGTGCTGCGCATGAGCTAGCCGGGCGCCCGCTGCAGGATGCGGCCGGCTGGACGGCCGGCCCGCCCGGGGACACCGGGTGGCTGGTATTGGCCGTGGCCGACGGGCATGGCGGCCACCCGCACTTCCGCAGTGCCCGCGGCTCGGAACTGGCCATCGAAGCGGCCCTGGAACTGGCGGCGGCGTTCGGGCCGTTGTTCGCCACCGCTCCGGCGGCGGCCCCGGTGTACCTCACCGCCCGCGAGAACCTGGTGCCCGGGCTGATCGGCCGCTGGCAGGAGGCGGTGGCCGACGATCTGGCGGAGACCCCGCTGACCGGCGATGAGCAGCAGATGCTGGCCGCCGACGAGCCCATCATCGCCTACGGCAGCACCCTGCTGCTGGCCGTACTGGCCGCGCCCTGGCTGGTGCTCTGCCAGATCGGGGACGGGGACATGGTCCTGGTCAGCGCGGACGGCGTGGCCAGCGTCCCGGTCCCGCACGACCCGCGGCTGGACGGGCACAGCACCACCAGCCTGTGCCAGTTCGATGCCGCCGACGCTTTCCGGATCGCGGTGCTGAACCTGCCCGACAGCCCGGTCGCCGCGCTGCTGCTGGCCACCGATGGCTTCGGCAACGCGCAGGCGGCTGACCCGTGGTACCAACCGGTGGGCGGTAACCTGGCCCGGCTGGCGGCTGAGCGTGGCGCCGACTGGGTCGGCGCGCAACTGCCGGTGTGGGCGGCCCGGTGCGCATCGGCCGAAGGCAGTGGGGACGATACCGCCCTGGGCCTGCTGCTGCCGGAGGCCCGGAGCGAGCCCGACTTGCCGGTGACGTCGGCCAGCAGCCTGGCGGATGAGGAGACCGAGACCTGGCCGGCCCTGGCCCAGCGTGGGGAGATCCGGCCCGGCCAGGTGCAGCCCGGCGGGCGCTAGCCGCCGGCCAGGTCGATGATCGCCATGGTGAGCGGCTGCCGGATCTCTTCGCGCAGCCCTGCTTCGGTGCCCGCATGCAGGCGGGTGCTGCTGCCACTGACGCCGCTGTCGCCCCGGCTCTCGGTACTCAGGCTGCCTGCCCGCCCGGGGCCGGGCCGGGTCAGCCAGGCCCGGACGGTGCCACGGGAGGTAGTAACGGTGGCCTCACCGGTGGCCAGCATGCGGGCGGCCGCATCATCGGCCCAGCCGCTGACCCAGTCCTCGACCCGGTTGAGTGGGTCCTCCGGCCGGGCGGGCAGCGCCTCCAGCCGGGGGTCGGCCAGCAGGGTGCGGATCAGCCCGGCCGGCCCGGCCAGATAGGTCCAGGGCAGGTCGATCTCGCTGGCCACACACCAGGCCCGGTCGGCCGGCCACCACAGGTTCGCGGTCTGGTCGTCGCCGGCCAGCGGTGCGACCGCGGTGACCGCCGTCACCGGCCCCGCGTAGAGGAAGTAGTCACGGCCCGGCAGCCGCACCCGCGGGCCTTGCCGTACCACCGCGGGAACCGGGTCTGGCCGTGGCGTCCCGCCATCCGTGCCTGGCGTCACCATCCCCGCCCAGCCGTAACCCTCCCAGACGCAGAACCAGCACTGCTCCGGCGTCGCCGTCCAGTCCCGCAGGATCCCGGCCAGCACCTGCGCGTCCGGCAGGTACAGCCGGCCCGGCTGCGGTCCCTGGCCCGACCAGGGGGCGGGACCGGGCGGGCGCCCCGGCGGCAGGGCGATGGAGTGGAACTGCGTGCCGCCGTCCAGCGGCCGTCCGCTCCAGGCGGCCACCTCCGCCCAGCGCACTAGCCGGCTGCCACCCTCCCCTGGCTCCTCGGCCGGGTGCAGCACCCGGGCGTAGCTGGCGAAGCCGCCGGGCACCACCGACGTCACCTGGTAGGCGCTGAACGGGGCCAGCGCCGCCCGGATCCAGTCGGCCTCGCCGACGGCCCGGCTCCACGCTGGCTGGCCGGGCGTGGTCATCTCATGATCTTCGCAGTCGCCCGGAGCGACCCGCCAGCCGATTAACGCCCGCATGCCATGCCGAACGACTGCGTAGGCTGAAACCGCCGACCCGGCGGGAGGCTGCCTGGTGATCTCCGCAGAAGCGCTGGTGGCATTGCTGTACCGGGCTGACTGGACCATGCTCAGCCTGGCTGCCCGGTTGCACCGGGTACGCACCGGCCGGGCGGGTGACGTCCCGCATGCTGCTGTGCCATGGGGCGACCCCGCCAGCGGTCCCGCGCTGCTGCTGATCGCGCCGGGCGGCCGCTACCGGATCGAGACCACCGGCGCCGGAGACGGGCGGGTCATCCGGGGCAGCGACGGCGAACGGGCCTGGCTGCTGACCGAGCCGGGGACCGGGGATCCGGCCGAGGCAGCGGGGGAGCAGCCCGGGGACGGGCCCGGGAGCAGCTTCCGGATGTTCGGCCGCCCCGAGCCGCCCGCGTGGACGCTGACCTGCCCGGCCTGGCTGCTGAACGAGTTCGAGCTGACGCCCGGCGGGCCGGCCACCGTCGCGGGCCGGGCGGCGCAGCTGGTGGTGGCTACCTTGCCACCCGGGCGGACCCGGAACCGGGTGGGGCCGGTGGCCTTCGCGGACCGGATCGAGGCCGCTGTCGACGCCTCGCTCGGCATCCTGCTCCGCTGCCAGCAGCTGGCGGACGGGGAGCCGGTCCGGCTGGATGAAATGACGGATCTGCGGCTGGATCCGCCGGAGGCGACCGACCCGGCGCGGTTCGCGCCGCCGCCTGGGGCGGTGGTGAGCGAGAACGGCCCGCTCCTGTCCGGCCCGGGCTGGCGGATCGTGGGTACCGCCGCCGGGCTGGCCGGTTCCGGCCTGGGGTTCGCGATCAGGCACGTGCCGCACCGTCCCCCGCCATCCCCAGCGGCCGGCGAGGCGGCGATGCCGCTGGACCACCAGGTGCCCGGCGCGGGCCGGCCGGAACCGCTCGCCAGCGAGCTGCTGGGCCTGCTGTCCCGCGCCACCCACCAGCTGCCGGGGCTGACCGCCGAGCTGCACCGGTGGGACGACCCCCGGCTGAGCGTCGAGAAGCTGCGGTCGGCGTGGGACGCCACTGGCCTGGCCGCGCTCCGCGTGCCCGGGGCCGGGCCGGTGGCCGACGCGGTCAGCGGGCACATGCACGTCAGCCACCGGGTCGCCCGGATCCGGGTGGCACCGGGCGGCCGGTACCGGATCGACTACGGCGCCGGCTGGCCGCGCCGTACGCCCCGGGCCATCGCCTGCGACGGCCGCCAGCGGTGGCGGCTCTACCGCGATCACCTGTACGCCGGGGCGGCAGCGCCGATGCCCGGCGATATCGCCGACCTGCTGGACCCATCCTGGCTGCTGAGCTGGCAGCTGTCCGGCGGCACCGGCGCCATCGCGGCCGGCCGCCACGGGTTCCGTATCGACGTGACCGGGCCGGTACCGGTGGCCGGCCGCCCGCCCCTCATCCTGGCCCCGCCCGCAGAAGTGGTCGCCGACGCGGACCTGGGCATCCTGCTGCGGCTGACCTCCTACACCGGCAGCGGGCCTGCGATCGTCTGCGAGCTGCGTGGCATCAGCCTGGCAGAGCCGGACGACGGGGCATTCCGGATCGGCGCCCCGCCCGGCGTGCGGGTCATCGAGGACGCCGGTGGCCTGCTCGACGAGATGGACGCGCCCGAGCCGGTGCGCGCCGCGGTCCGGGCGGTGAACGACCTCCGCCGGGCGGCCGGGGCCGGGGCAGCCGCGGTCAGCGGCTTCCTCGACGCCCTCCGCGACCAGCGCCGGCCGCCGCCTACCGCCTGACCGGCGCGGTTCGGCTGCATCGCCGCCTGGGTGTGTCAGCCCGCCTCGCCGGGCGGAGCGCCGATAGCCAGCACGTGCCAGATGGTCGCGGTCAGCCACAGGAAGGTGGTCGCCACCACCACGAACTCGACCGCATGCCCGCTGTTGGTGATGAGCCCCACCAGCGCGGCGAACAGGGCGATCACGCCGAGCACCGTGGTGATCCGGCGGAAAATCCGGCCATCCCGGGCCAGCTGCCTGGTGTGCAGGTCAAACGCCGCGGCCACGGCGCAGATGGAGCCCAGCACCAGTTCCACCGCGCTGGCCCGCCACGCGCTGGACAGCAGCGGCATCCGGGTTCGGTATTCGAACGCCACGTACGAGAGGATCATCGCCACCACGGCGGCCGAGGACACGAGATCCCGCCAGGTCAGTCCCATGGCCAGCGCCTCCCGCCAGTGCCGGAGCGGCCACCCCCTGACTAGTGTGCGCCCAGCGGGCCACGACCGGGGACACCGGTGGCCAGCTCGCGGCATAGCTACCGGCCACGCCACCCGGCGCGGGTCACGGCGGGCCGGGCGCCGCCCGCCGGGCGGCGTCGATAACGAAGGCCAGGATCTCCGCCTCGTAGGCCAGCCGGTCATACCGCCCCGCCGGGCCGGTGTGGGCCGCCGCACCCAGCTCGGCGCGGAAGAGCAGCCTGCTGCCCTCGGTGTCGGTCGCACGCAGCCAGGCGACCCACTTGGCCGGCTCGTGGATCAGCACCCGGGGGTCGTGCAGGCTCCCGGTCACCAGCAGGTCCGGCCGCCGCCCGGCCGGCACGTTGTCGTACGGGCTGTAGGAGGCCAGGTAGCGGCGGACCACCGGGTCGCGCGGGTCGCCCCACTCATCCCACTCGTTGACGGTGAGCGGGATGGCCGGGTCGAGCATGGTGGTCACGCAGTCCACGAATGGGACCTCCGCCACCACCGCCCGCCAGCGCCGCGGTGCCATCGAGAAGACCGCACCCTGCAGCAGCCCGCCCGCCGACAGGCCGCGCGAGACGATCCGGTCGGGTGCCGCCCAGCCCTGGCCGGCCAGCATGTCCGCGGCCGCGATGAAGTCGGTGAACGTGGTCCGCTTCCGGGTCAGCCGCCCGGCCAGCCACCACCGCCGCCCGCCCTCGCCACCGCCGCGCACGTGTGCCACCGCGTACACGAAGCCCCGGTCGAGCAGGCTCGGGATGGCAACGCCGAACTCTGGCCATTCGCACGCCTCGTACGCGCCGTAGCCGTAGAGCAGGCAGGGGGCGGTGCCATCGGGCCGCAGGCCGGCCCGGCAGGCAAGGGTGACCGGGATCGGGGTCCCGTCCGAGGCCAGCGCGGTGACCCGCCGGGTCAGGTACCGGTCCGGGTCGTGGCCCGGTACCTGCTGTCGCTTGCGCAGCTGCCACCGCCCGCTGGCCAGTTCCACGTCATGCCAGGCGGGTGGGTCGATCAGCGATTCGGTGCGCACCGTGACGGCCGGCACCTGGTACTCCTCGTTCGCCGCCAGCGCCAGCGACAGGTGTGGTCCGGCCGCCTCGATCAGCCGCTGCTTCCCGGACCGCCGGTCGATGACACGCAGCTGGGTCGCTGCCTCCCGCCGCTGCTCCACCACCAGGTAGCCCGCGAAAGCGTGGCAGCGGACCAGCCGGGTGGCCGGGTCCGGTGCGATCACCTCGGTCCACTGCTCCCGGCCGGCCGCCCTGGCCGGCATCGCGACCAGCCGGAACTCGGGCGCGCCGTCGTTGGTGACGAGAATGAACTCCCCGCCGCCCGGGCCTGCGGCGTGCTCGGCCTGGTACTCGACCCCGTTCCGTCTCGGCAGCAGAACGGCTGGCGGCACACCCGGGCTGGTGGCCGGCACGGCCAATGTCTCGCTGGTGTCACGGGAGGCCGTCTCGATGAGCACCCACTCCCCGCTGCGGGTCGCCCGGACCATGACCTCGAACCGCTCGTCGTCCTCGCGGTACACCAGCTCGTCAGTCTCCGGGCTGGTGCCCAGCCGGTGCCGCCACACCTCGTGTGGCCGGTACTGCGGGTCGGTGACGACGTACCAGAACTCCTCCGAGCTGGCTGACCAGGCCAGCCCGTAATACGTCTGGCCGAGCCGCTCGGGCAGGTCGGCCCGGCTGCCGAGATCGCGCACCCGGAGCTGGTAGACCTCGTCGCCGGTGAAGTCGGCCGAGTAGGCGAGCAGCCGCCCGTCCGGGCTGACCTCGCGGACGCCGAGCGCGACGTAGCCGCCCGCGCCAGGCTGCCCGGCCAGCAGCTCATTCTCGTCCAGCAGCACCTGCACCGGCTGCCCGGCCGGGCCGGCCCGGCAGAACTGCTCGTACTGCTCGCGCGGGCGGGACCGGGTGAAGTACCAGTAGCCGCCGCGCCGCCAGCGGACGGACTCGTCCGCAGCTGCCAGCCGGCCGGTGAGCTCGGCGGCCAGCTCGTCCCGCAGCCCGGCCAGCGGCGCCATCTGCTGGTCGTAGTAGCCGCGCTCGGCGGCCAGGTAGCCGCGCACGGCCGGCAGATCCCGGTAGCGCAGCCAGGCGAACGGGTCGGCCACTACCGGCCGCCGCGGGCGGCCAGCAGTTCGCGCAGTTCCGCGGCGGGCAGCTGGCAGGAGGTGTGGCCGTCGCGGCCGGTGACCGTCGCCGACTGCAGCAGGGAGTTGAGCACCGCCTCCTCGGTCGCCTCCACCACCGCGGCGAAATAGTCGTCCAGCCCGGTGCCGGTCACCGGAATCCCGGGCGGCCTGCTGCCGCGCGGTGCGCGCAGCCCGGTCGCCAGGGCCAGGAAGATTTCCCCGCTGGCGTGGCGCCCGGTACTGCCGGTGCGGGCCAGGCCAAGCCCGGCACGGCGGGCCAGCCGGGTACAGCCGGCCGCGTCTAGCGGCCCGTCGGTGAGCACGACGACGATGCACGAGCCGGCCGGCTGGGGCCGCTGGGCCTGGCCCGCCGGGTCGGGCAGCAGCCGGCCGGCCGGGTGCCCGGCCACCGTGAGCTGGCTGCGGTCCCCGAAGTTGGTCAGTGCCACCACCGCCACAGTGTGCCCGCCTGGCACGATCCGGGAGGCGGTGCCGATGCCGCCCTTGTAACCCAGGCAGCTCATCCCGGTTCCGGCCCCGACCGCGCCCTCGCCGGCGGCGCGGCCGCCCACCGACTCCCGGGCGGCCTGCAGCGCCCGGCGGACGTCAGCCGGTTCGACCTGCATCCGGCGGGTGTCGTTCAGGAAGCTGTCGTCGCATTCGGCGACCACCGGGATGATCACGTCCTCGGTGCCGATGGCCGGCTGCTCGGAGATCAGCAGTTCGCACGCGGCGTCGTAGACCCGCCCGACCTGCATGGTCGACGTGAGGAAGACCGGGGTCTCCGCCAGCCCCCACTCGCGGATGGCGAGCAGCCCGGTGCACTCACCCGCCCCGTTGAGCACCGCGCCGCCCGCCGGGACCGGTGCGGCGAACAGGTCTCCGCCGGGGTCGATGACGGTGACCCCGGTCCGGGCGACACCGCGCCCGGCGGGCGGGTCCGGCTCGTCCCGCCAGATGGTGGCGTGGCCCAGCCCGGCGCCGGGGATGTCGAGCACCGAACCGGTCGGCCCCGGCGGCAGCAGGCCGATGGTGAGGCCCAGGTCGGTGACACGCGGCATTCGCAGATGGTAGCCGGACAGCGGCCGCCAGCCCGCCGCGGCCTGCCGGTAACGTTCCCCGGGGAGGATCTGTGAACCTGCCGGTGCCGGTGGTGTGGAGCGAGGACTGCCTGCGGCACGAGCCGGCTGGCGAGGTCTGGCTGGGCATCAGGGATCCCGGCACTGAGGTACCGGCCCGGGCGGTGGTGCTGCGCGACGCGCTGGCCGCGGCCGGTGCCCCGGTGCTGCCCTCGCGGCCGCACGGCGATGAGGTCCTGCGCGCGGTGCACGACCCGGGGCTGCTCAGCCACCTGGCCGGGGTCTGGCAGCAGTGGGAGCTTGCCGGGCTGCCCGCCGAGCACGGCCGGGACCGGGTCGTCCCGTACGTGTTCCCGACCCCGGGCATGCTGGCTGGGCTGCCGCTGCGCACGCCACCCGCCGTGCACGGCCGGGCCGGGCAGTTCTGCTACGACACCATGACCCTGATTGGCCCCGGCAGCTGGCAGGCCATCCGGGGGGCAGCTGATGCCGCGCTGACCGCCGCCGACCTGGTCGCTGCGGGCACGCGGCTGGCCTACGCGCTGTGCCGGCCGCCCGGCCACCATGCCACCCCGGCCGGCTACGGCGGCTCCTGCTACCTCAACAACGCGGCTATCGCCGCCCAGGCGCTGCGCGCCGCCGGGGCTGGCCGGGTGGCCATCATCGACATCGACGCCCATCACGGCAACGGCACTCAGATGATCTTCTACCACCGGCCCGACGTCTGGTACGGCTCGCTGCACATCGATCCCGGCGCGGGCTGGTTCCCGCACTACGCGGGCTACGCCGACGAGGGCGGCGCGGGCGCGGGGGAGGGATGCAACCTCAACCTGCCGCTGCCGCCGGGAGCCGGGGACAGCGACTGGCTGGCCGCGCTGGCGGTGCTGTGCCAGGCGGCACGGGCGGCAGGGCCCGACGCGGTCGTGGTGTCGCTCGGGCTGGATGCGGCGGCGGCGGACCCGGAGAGCCCGCTGCGCGTCAGCGAGGCCGGCTACCGGGCGGCCGGCCATGCCGTGGCTAGCCTCGGCCCGGCCGTGCTGATCCAGGAAGGCGGCTACGATCTCCCCTCGCTGGGCCCGCTCGTAGTCGCCACCCTCACCGGCGCCGCCGAGGCCGCCCCGGTCTGACGGCTCCCTCCGCGCCCGCTCCCACGCCGGACCTGGACATATGGGCGGCGATACCGGCCCGGATCGTGCACACCGCGCCCGGTGCCGGCACTCATACCGGTCAGCCGGGCGGATATTGTGCGATAGCCAGGCGGCATCCGGCCGGCCCGCGCTGTGCGCCGGGACGTTACCGGCCCGCCAGCGGCGGGCAAGCCCGCGGCCGGTCATGGCGGCGACGATGTGGTGCCCCTGGTGTGGCCACCGCACGGTTGCATGAGCGGCCACCGCGACCAGGGGCAGCCCGGGAAGGGGAAGCATGGCACGGGCTAAGTCCAGGAAGGGCAGGCGTCCGGCTGCCGCGGAGCCAGCTAGCCCGGTCACAGCCGGGCCGCCCGCCCGGCCAGCTCCCCGCCGGGCGGCAAATGGCGGCGACGGGCCGGCCGGCCGCGCGACGCCGGCGGCGGGGCAGGCCGGCCGCCGGCCGTCACCACCTCCTGCGGCGCCACCCGCCAGCACGCCGGACGACGTGCCCCGGTGGGCAGCGAAAGCCCTGGCCGACATGCTGGCCGTGACCTGCTGGGTGGACCCGGGCGAGCAGGGCGGCCCGGTGACCGCCACCGTGAGTTTCTCTGGACGCCGGCTGGATGTCACCGGGAAACCCCGGCCGGGGGACACGTTCACGCAGGAAGAGACGATCGAGGGGATTGTTCCGGGCAGCGGGCCGGTGGCCGTCACCGCCGAAGTCCGCGACATCAACCCTGGTGACTGGCGGGTCAGCGCCCGGCCGGTGGCCCGGCCCGGCCAGAGCCTGCTCCAGCCCTATCCGCCGGACGGTCAGGCAGCCGGCGACCTGCGGGTGCCACCGCCACGGCGGGTGAGCATCCCGGCCGAACCGGGCGGCACCGTCCACACCACCCATCTGCTGCGCACCAAGGTGCCGGGGATCAGCCGTTACGTCTACCCGACGCTGGTGCCGCTGAGCGTGCTGGCTGGGCTGGGCCTGGAGGCGGCGCTGCTGATCACCGGGCACTATCCCGTGCTCCGCATGATGCTGTTCTCACTGGCCGCGGTGGCGGCCGGGGTGGCCGGCGGGAAAGCCTGGTACGTCGCCGTGCACCGGGGCCAGAAACGGGACGGCTGGTGTATCCAGGGATTTGTGGCCGGGGCCGCCATCGTCGTGGTGGTCGCGGCGCTGGTCGGGGTGGGCATTCCGGCCGGGGTGGTGCTGGCCGTGGCCGGGCCGGCGCTGCTGGTTGGCATGGGCATCGGCCGGCCCGCGTGCTTCTGGGCGGGCTGCTGTACCGGGCGGCCGACCACGTCCCGCTGGGGAATCTGGTCGTCGGACCGGCGGATGGGCTGCCGCCGGGCGCCCGCCCAGCTCACCGAGGCGCTGACCGCGCTGCTGATCGGGCTGGGCCTGCTCGCGTACGTGCTGGTCGCTGGGCTGCCGCAGTCCGGCCCGGCGGCCGCCGCCGGGCTGGCGGCCTACACCCTGGCCCGGCAGTTCATCCTGGGCATGCGGGGTGAGCCGCGGGTGTGGCGGCACGGCCGCGTGGTGACCGCCGTGATCGCGGCGATCGCGCTGGTCGTGAGCGTCGTCCTGCTCGTGCGCTGACCGTGAGCAGCGCCCTGCCCGGGCCCGGAGGGCACGTCCCGGCTGCTCACAAGAGCAGGCAGGCGGCCTGATGCCCACCGGCGGCGGCGGCCGGCTTCCGCCGCGCCGGGTCCGCGCTGGTGCATCGCCCCGCGGCGACCGGGCAGTGGGACTGGGGAGCTTTGCTGCTAGCCGGCCGGGACAGCGAGGTCAGTGGCGGTGGTGGTGCTGCATCCCCACCTGGTAGGCCTCGGCCAGCCAGCCCGTGAACTCCTCGTCCACGGCAGCCGGCGAGTCCAGCCGGAAGGTATGCACCACGTTGCGCGGCGAGAACACGTCGATCCGGCCGAACCGCGGGCTGTCGACCCGCCGGGCGAGCACGAGATGCCCGGTCAGCCAATTCTGCCGCGGCATGAAGGCGGCGAAACTCATCCGGGCGTGCAGGGCGATGCGCGTCTTCTCGGGCAGCACCTGGACCGGGCCGAAGCTGGCAGCCACGGCCAGCACCCGGTCGAAGGTGGCCCGGACCACCGGCGACCGCCGGGCGAAGTGCGCGTCCAGGCCGCGGAGCGGCGCGCAGGTGTGGACCTGGTTCCGGCTGGCGAACGTGCGCCCGCACCGGGGACAGGCCCACATCCGCGCGACCGGCAGGTCCGTGGGCCTTACCCGGCCCGGCTCAGCCCATCGCCTTCATCAGGCCCACGCGGTTGCCCGCCGGGTCGGTGAAGAAAGCGATGGTCGGCCCGTCCGGCACGTCCATCGGCGGGGTCACCATCGCGCCGCCGTGGGCACCCACCTCGTCCAGGGCGGCCTGGACATCCGGGACCGAGATGTAGAAGACGGTGTAGGGCTGGCCATCCGGGCTCGGCCCGACGCCACCGCTGATACCGCCTTCCGCGGCCGCCACCATCCCGTAGTTCATCGGATTGCTGGCGTCGATCTCCCAGCCGAACGTGTCGCGGTAGAAGCGCTGCAGCGCCGGCGCGTCGGGTCCGCTCACTTCGAACCACGCAACTGGATTTGGCATGGTCAGTCATCCCCTTCCGAGGTGCTGGACCGAGCAGTACCGGGCCACAGTACTCCCGCCCGGTGACATCGCCGGGAACGCAGTTGCGGGGCCTCCATAGCATGGGTACGGACCGGCCGAGCAGAGGGAGGCGGCGCACGGTGACGACACCGGCAAACGCGGGACGGACTGTGATCGTCACGGTTGATGACGACCCCGGCGTGTCCCGGGCGGTAGCCCGCGATCTGCGCCGCCGCTACGGCGAGGAATACCGGATCGTCCGGGCCGAATCCCCGGAGGCGGCCCTGGACGCGCTCAGCGAGATCAAGCTGCGAGGCGACCTGGTGGCGGTGATCCTGGCCGACTACCGGATGCCCGGCATGAACGGGATCGAGTTCCTGGAACGCGCCATGGACATCTGGCCCGCGGCACGGCGGGTGCTGCTGACCGCCTACGCCGACACCGATGCCGCCATCGACGCCATCAACGTGGTTGACCTCGACCACTACCTGCTCAAGCCGTGGGACCCACCCGAGGAGAAGCTGTACCCGGTCGTGGACTCGCTGCTTGACGCCTGGCGGCAGGCCGACTACCGGCCGGTGCCGGAAACCAAGATCGTTGGCCACCGCTGGTCGGCCCGGTCGGGGGCGGTCCGGGAGTTCCTCGCCCGCAATCAGGTGCCCTACCGCTGGTACTCCGCGGACGAGCCGGAGGGCGGCCGGCTGCTGGCCGCGGCCGGCCAGGACGGCGGGCGGCTGCCAGTGGTGATCACCCCGGACGGCGAGGCGCTGGTCGAGCCGGCCGATGCCGAGCTGGCCGCCCGGGTCGGGCTGGCCACCACCCCGTCCGGTGACTTCTACGACCTGGTGGTGATCGGCGGCGGGCCGGCTGGCCTGGGCGCCGCGGTGTACGGCGCGTCCGAAGGCCTGCGGACCGTGCTGGTGGAGCGCACCGCGACCGGTGGGCAGGCAGGCCAGAGTTCCCGGATCGAGAACTACCTGGGGTTCCCGGACGGGGTGTCCGGCGCGCAGCTGACCGACCGGGCCCGGCGGCAGGCGGCCAAGTTCGGTGCCGAGGTGCTCACCACCCGGGAGGCGACCGGGCTGGAGGTCAACGGCTCCGCCCGCACCGTCCGGTTCGCGGACGGGTCGGCCATCGGCGCGCACACCGTCATCCTGGCCACCGGAGTTTCCTACCGGCAGCTGGACGCCCCCGGGCTGGCCGAGCTGACCGGCCGCGGCGTGAGCTACGGGTCGTCCCTGACCGAGGCGGGCAGCTGCATCGGCCGCGACGTCTACATCGTCGGCGGGGCGAACTCGGCCGGCCAGGCCGCGGTCTACCTGTGCCAGCACGCCAAGTCGGTGACGCTCTGCGTCCGCGGCTCGTCACTGACCAGATCCATGTCGCACTACCTGATCCAGCAGGTCGAGGGCTATCCCAACATCAACGTCCGCACCTGCACCGAGGTGACCGCGGCACACGGCCACGAGCAGCTGGAGCAGCTGACGCTGCGGGACACCTCGACCGGGGTCACCGAGACGGTGGACGCCGGCTGGCTGTTCGTGTACATCGGCGCCGCGCCGCGGACCGACTGGCTGGACGATGTGGTCACCCGGGACAGCCGCGGCTTCATCGTGGCCGGGCCGGACCTGTTCGTTTCCGGCGAGCCAGGGGAGCGCCCCCGTGGCTGGACGCTGGACCGTCATCCTTACCACCTGGAGACCAGTGTGCCGGGCGTGTTCGCGGCCGGTGATGTCCGGGCCGAGTCGGCCAAGCGGGTGGCGTCCGCGGTCGGCGAGGGCGCGATGGCCGTCATGCTGGTGCACCGGTACCTGGAGAAGCTATGACCGAGCAGCCCGTGCCGCTGGCGTGCAGCCCAGCCGAGCTGCGCCGCCTGTTCCTGTTCGAGAAGCTGACCGACGAGCAGCTTGGCTGGCTGTGTGCCGAGGGCCGGGTCGAGTTCATCCCGCCCGGCCCGGTGTACACCGAAGGCGACCCCGCCAGCTGCTTCTACGTGCTGCTGGTCGGCACGCTGGTGCTCTACCGCCGGGTCGGGGCCGACGACGTGGAAACGAACCGGACGTCCGAGCCCGGGGTCTACGCCGGCGCCTTCACCGCGTACCTGCGGGACCGGGTGCCGCAGATCTACCTCACCTCCATGCGGGTCACCGAGCCGTCCCGGTTCTTCGTGCTGGACGCGGACAAGTTCGCGCAGATGATGGAGGACTGGTTCCCGCTGTCTGTCCACCTGCTGGAAGGCGCGTTCATCGGGGTGCAGACCACCCAGCGGATCGTCAACCAGCGGGAACGGCTGCTGGCCCTCGGCTCGCTGTCGGCCGGTCTCACCCATGAGCTGAACAACCCGGCGGCGGCCGCCGTCCGGGCCACGTCAGCGCTGCGGGAACGGGTGGCCGGCATGCGCCACAAGCTGGCCCTCATCGCCGAGGGCGGGCCGTTCGCGCCGGCCACCCTGGTCACCCTCATCCAGCTGCAGGAACGGGCGGTGGAACAGGTGGCGAAGGCCAGCCCGCTGAGCCCGATGGAGGCGGCTGACGCCGAGGACGCGGTCGCGGACTGGCTCGAGGCGCACGGCATCAGTGGCGGCTGGCAGCTCGCGCCCACCTTTGTCCAGGCAGGCCTGGATGCCGGCTGGCTGGATCAGGTTGCCCTCGCGCTGGCGGAGCCGGTGCTGGAGAGCGGGATCCGCTGGCTGAACTACACGATCGAGACCGAGTTGCTGATGAACGAGATCGAGGACTCGGCCACCCGGATCTCCTCCCTGGTCGGCGCGGCGAAACAGTACTCCCAGCTGGACCGGGCGCCCTACCGGGAGGTGGACGTGCACGAGCTGCTGGACAGCACGCTGGTGATGATGAGCCGCAAGATCGGTTCGGGCATCACCGTGGTCAAGGACTACGACCGCTCGCTGCCACCGGTGCCCGCCTACGCGGCCGAGCTGAACCAGGTGTGGACCAACCTCATCGACAACGCCGTGTTCGCCATGGACGGCACCGGCACGCTGACCATCCGCACCGGGCGTGCGGATGACGACCTGCTGGTCGAGATCGGTGACACCGGGCCCGGTATCCCAGACGACATCAAGGAGCGGATCTACGAGCCCTTCTTCACCACCAAGCCGGTTGGCGAGGGCACCGGGCTGGGGCTGGACATCTCGTGGCGGATCGTCGTCAACAAGCATCACGGGGACCTGCGGGCCGAGTCGGTCCCCGGCGACACCCGGTTCCAGGTCCGGCTGCCGCTCACCCCCTACGACAACACGCCTGAGGAGCCCAGATGACGGCCATGCCCGGCGTCGACCCGTCCGCACCGCCAAGCGGCACCGGCTGCGCGGAATGCGAGGCCAGCGGTGGCTGGTGGTTCCACCTGCGCCGGTGCGCCCAGTGCGGGCACATCGGCTGCTGCGACAGTTCCCCTGCGCAGCACGCCAAGGCGCACGCGGCGGCCGCTGGTCACCCGGTGATCCGTAGCTTCGAGCCGGGCGAGGACTGGTACTGGAGCTACCAGACCGGCGAGTTCTACGAGTCCGGCCCCGCCCTTGCCAGCCCGCTGCACCATCCACTCGGCCAGCCGACACCCGGCCCGGCGGGCCGGGTGCCCCGCGACTGGCAGATGCGCCTGCACTGAGCCGGCCGGCCCGCCGGCTCAGACGCCCCCGGCACCCGCGGATCCGCGGCCGGGCCGGCCGCTGGGCAGGCCGTGCACCATCTGCCGCACCAGCTCAGTCAGCTGCGGGTCAGCCACCAGGTACACCTGGTGGCGGCCCTCCCGCCGGGAGCGCACCAGCCCGGCCAGCTTCAGCTTGGCCAGGTGCTGGCTGACCGCCTGGACGGTGCCGCCGGTCAGCTCGGCAAGTGTTCCCACGTCCGCCTCTCCCTGCGCGAGCACCCAGATGATGTTCAGCCGTGTGGCGGAGGCCAGCAGGCCGAAGGTGGCCGCGGCGTGCTGGAGCACGTCAGGCGGCAGCCCCTGGCCACCGTGGGTGTCAGCCACGTGACGTTGTGCCACTCCATCCCTGGTCATGGGCCGGGTCCGGCGATCATGTGCCGCTCCGGCGGCTGGTCATCCCGCCCAGGTGAGTACGCGGGGTGCCCACCGGGTAATGCCAACACCAGACGCGCCGGCCAGCGGGTCTAGCAGCTAATTTGCGGAATTGCGCAACTATACTGCCACCGGCGGTGACGACGGGCCGGGGGAGGCCGGAGATGAGCGATTCGCCGCCCGCGAGCGGAGCGGGGGACCCCGCCCCGCCGGGGCAGCGCGGCACGGCGCGGAGGGGGCCGCGGCCGGCCCCGTGGCAGCAGACGGCCGGCCCGGGCCTGCCCCGGGAGCGCCGCCCGTTCGGGCCTGCCCAGCCCAAGCACTACGTCCGCCGGGCCATCGGCTGGGCCCTGGTGATCCTGCTCGCCGTGGTTATCGCGGGCGGGCTGAGCGGCTACCTGAAGTACCGCAGCGTGTGGAACAGCATCCACCGGATCACCATCACCGGCCTGGGCAGGCGGCCCCCTCAGTACAGCGGCGCAGAGAACATCCTGCTGTTCGGCTCGGACAGCCGGGCCGGGCTGACCCGGCGCCAGCAGCTCGCCTGGCACGTGGGGGCCAGCCAGGGTGAGACCAACACCGACACAGTCATGGTTGTGCACATTTCTCCCGGCCGGCACCAGGTCACCGTGCTGAGCATCCCGCGCGACACCATGGTTCCCTACTACGCCTGCCCGGCCGGCCACGGCTTGCCAGGACAGCAGCCCAGCTCCGGCTCTTATGAGCGGATCAACGCGGTGATGGCGGCGGGCGGCCCGCAGTGCCTGTGGAAGACCGTCGAGCAGCAGACCGGAATCCGCCTCGATCACTTCATCGAGCTGAGCTTCAGTGGTTTCGTGCACGTCATCAACGACCTCGGCGGGGTCAACGTGTGCGTGCCGTTCCCAGTGGACAACCCGATGTCGGGACTGCGGCTGACCGCCGGGATGCACCACATCAGCGGTGTCACCGCGCTGTCCTTCTGGCGCACCAGGGAGGACATCGGCCTGGGCTCGGACCTGCAGCGTATCCAGCGCGACCAGTTCCTGATGGCGCAGGTGGTCAAGGGTGTGCTGCACACCGGGATGCTGTCCAACCCGGTCCGGCTAGTTTCGGTGATCAGTGACGCGGCCCGGGCCATGACCACCGACACCGGGCTATCCCCGTCGGCCATGCTGCAGCTCGCGACCAGCCTGCACAGTGTGTCCAGCAAGGATGTGCAGTTCGTGACCGCGCCCAACGTGGCATACCCGCCCGACCCAGGCGCGGAGGTGGAACTTGCCCAGCCGCAGGCCAGCCGGGTCTTCGCGGCCATCGCCCACGACCTGGTCCAGCCGGTGGTGATACGCGCCGCGGCACCGGTCAGGAGACAGGGGCCGCCCCCGGTCCGCCCTCGGCACGTGCACGTCACCGTCCTGAACGGGGCTGGCGTTGCCGGGCGGGCGGGCCAGGTGGCCACCGCGCTGGCCCACCGCGGCTTCCGGATCATCAGCACCGGCGATGCGGCCCGTTTCAGCTACGCCAGTTCGGTGATCGAATACCGGTCGGCGGCCCAGTTGCCGGAGGTGAAGCTGCTCAGCAGCCAGCTCGCCGGGGTGCGGCTGGAACGGGTGCGCCGCCTGCCGCGGGGCCGCCTCGACCTGATCGTCGGCGCCAACTACACCGCCCTGGCCCCGTGGTCACCTCCTCATCATGCGGCAACCGGGAGCGCGGTGACCCGGCTGGCCGGTGCCTATGGCGGCATCCGGGCCAGTGCCTCGTGCCGCAGCGACGGATCGGCGTTCACCGGCCCGCTGAGCCCGTGACCAACCGCGCCCGCTGACGACCCGCCCCGGACGAACGCAGGTGGCGCGGGGCGGGTGAACATTCCGTGAAGAACGGTGCCCCGGCCTTGCCCGGTGACGGCGGCGGAACTTGAATGAGAGCGCGGCCATGGTGCCCATGTCGTCCGCGCGTTCCATCCTGAGCTGGCATGAACGCGCACCTGGAGGCGCGGAATGGGCACCCCGATCGCTCTGCTCGCAAATTCAACCGTCCGGTTCTCGCAGGGCTGGAACGCCCTCATCTACGTGCTTGTCTGGGCTGCTTGCATCGCCGGGATCGGCATCGTGCTGTGGGCCGCGCTGCGCTCCAAGCGCTGGCAGCGGTGGACCACCCAGGACCTCCTCATCGTGGCCGCACTCGGTGTGCTGCTGGAGGTCTATGACAACATCATCGGCGACCAGTTCGTCAAGCCGCTCCTGAACCCGATCCCTGGGGCCGAGTTCCTGCAGCTGCACGACCTGCCGTACATGTTCCTGCTGATGGTCGGGGTGGCGCTGGTCCGCAAACCCGGCTGTGTCACCGCCATGGTGTTCGTCAACTTCCTGCTCTCCCAGCTGCTGTTCGGCAGTGGCCACGGCATGCTGGACTGGACCGACGGCCTCACCCAGGGCATCTTCTGCGACGTGTACATCGTCGCCCGCGGCGGGCGGGTGTTCGGGCCCGGCGCGAGCCGGTGGTCGATGGTGATGGACGGGTTCCTCATCGGCGTGCTGCGCGGCGCCCCGAATGCACTGCTGACCGACTTGAGCTTCGACCCCTACCTGAACGCGACGTACTACACCTGGCTGCAGATGTGGAACGACACCTGGTCGAACGGGCTGTTCAACGGCATCGAAGCAGCTATCAGCGCGCCGCTGGCGCACCGGATCGCGGTGGCAGTGATGCCCTCCCTCGGCGCCAGGCGGGCAAGGGCCACCGGCACCGCGGACCCGTTCGCCGAACCTGAGGAGCAACCGGACCGGGAGGTCACTAGCGGCGGAGGCGTGACATGAAACGGGCCGCCTGGATCTTCACCGTGCTGTCGGTACTGCTGCTGGCCGACGGCCTGTGGATGGAACTGAGCCACTACCAGCCCGGTGACCAGAACACCTTCACCGGCAACCCGAACCTGATCCTTTCCGACGGCCAGGTGGTGCTGATCTCCGGCGGGTTCCTGCTGGCCGCCACCGTGGTGATGTGGGTGCTGGTGCTGCGCCGGGAGGCGCTGGCCCGGCAGGAGCGGTCCCGGCACGCCAGTCGTTCGGCAACGAAGGCATGACGGCTGGCCGTGACCGCCGGCGCTGGGCTGTCCGCACGGGATGTGTCGTTCGCTTACCAGGGCGCCGCCCGGGCATCGCTGCGGCATGTCGACCTGACGGTGACGCCGGGCGAGGTAGTGCTGATCACCGGCGCGTCGGGCTGCGGGAAGTCGACGCTGGCGCTGGCACTGGCCGGCCTCATCCCGTCCCGCGTGCATGGCGAGTTGCGCGGCCAGGTGAGCTTCGGCGACCGGGTGCTGAGCGGGCTGCCCCCGCACGAGGCTTCGCAGCTGGTCGGCCTGGTCTTCCAGAACCCCAACCAGCAGCTGATCAACCAGACCGTGCAGTCGGAGGTGGCGTTCGGGCCGGAGAACCTGGCGCTGCCGCAGCCGGAGATCGCAGCCCGGGTGGACTGGTGCCTGGAGGTCACCGGTATGGCCGGGATGCGGCAGAAGGCGGTGGTGACCCTGTCCGGCGGCCAGAAGCAGCGCACCGCGATCGCCGCCACGCTGGCCATGCGCCCCGCCATCCTGGTCCTTGATGAGCCGCTGTCCGACCTGGATCCGGTCGGCGCGCAGGAGGTGCTGGCCACCCTGCGGCGGCTGGCTAGTGCGGGAGACACCGGCATCGTGGTCATCGAGCACCGGGTGGACGAGGTCGCACCGTGGGCAGACCGGGTGGTGCTGATGGACGACGGCCGGATCGTCCTCGACCAGCCGCCGCGCGATGCCTGGGCCGACGAGACCCCCTGGTCCCGGACCGGGGTCGCGGTCCCGGACCTGATCCGGCTCGGCCACGCGGTGCCGGGGGCTTTCGCGGCAGGCGCACCGCTGTCGGTCGAGGATGCGGTCAGCGTGCTGCGCGGCGGCTGGTTCGCGGCCGGGCTGGCCCGGGCCGCTGCCAGCCGGGCCGCCCGGGACGTGGCAGCCGGGGCACGGCTGCCGCCGGGCGGCCCGGTGCGGCCGGCCGGGCTGCCGGTGCTCTCCTGGCAGGGGGTCAGCGTCCAGTTCGGGCAGGTGCGCGCGGTCGATGATGTGACGCTGTCAGTCGGTGAGGGCGAATGGACGGCGCTGATCGGGGCCAATGGGTCCGGCAAGAGCACCCTGATCAGCCTGACCGTGGGGCTGGGCCGGCCGGCCAGCGGACGGGTCGAGTTCCGCGGCCAGCCGATCCGGCCAGGCAGGGTCTTCGAGCACGCCGCCCAGGTAGCCCTGCTGCTGCAGGCCGCCGACGAGATGCTGTTCGCCGAGACGGTGCGGGCAGAACTCGAATTCGGCACCCGCTTCCGGGCGCTGCCGCCAGATCCGGTGCTGGACGTGGCGGGCGCGATGGAGTTCTTCGGGTTCGATGGCCTGGCCGACGCCAGCCCGTGGGAGCTGAGCCAGGGCGGCCGCCAGCGGCTCGCGCTGGCGGCCCTGCTGGTCGGGGCGCCCGGGGTGCTGGTGCTGGACGAGCCGACCACCGGCCAGGACGCCCACCACATGCAGGCGTTCCTGCGGCTGCTGGAGCAGGTCGTCGAGCATACCGGGCTGACCGTTATCACCGTCACCCACGACATCCGCGGGCTGGCCAGCCGGGCCGCCCGGGTGGTGGTGCTCGGCGAGGGCAAGGTCCGGCTGGACGGCCCGGCCTGCCAGGTCTTCGCCCGCACCGCCGAACTGGCCAAGTGGGGCGTGCTGGCACCACCGCTGGCACGGCTGCAGGTGGGGCTGCTCGGTGATGACTGCGGCGAGGTCCTGCTCACGGTCGGCGAGCTAGCCGCCGCGGTGGGACCCCGGCCGGGTGCCGCGACCGCGGGGGTGCTTCGGTCATGATGCACTCGCTGTTCGCCCAGACCATCATCGGCTATCTGCTGATGTTCGCCGTCCCGCTGCTGCTGCCGGTGCTGTTCATCAAGCTGGTCGGCCTGGGCGGGCTGCGTGAGCTGGTCACCTACGAGGCCAAGAACACGCCGCTGCACACGCTGGATCCGCGGCTGAAGGTGCTCTACCCGGTGGCCATGGGCGTGCTCAGCATCCTGCTGAGCTGGAAGCTGATGCTGGTGGTGTTCGCGCTGACCCTGCTGCCCTGGGTCTGGCTGCGGCCGTCGAAGCAGCGGATCAGGGTGCTGCTGGTGATGGTCATCGGCCCGGCACTGGCGGGCTTCTGGTCGCAGGGCATGTACTTCCTGCCCAACCCGCCTATCCACTTCCTGTACAAGTTCCCGTGGACGGTCGCCTGGCTGGGCTCGCCGGGCATCACCAGCTACGGCATGATCTTCGGGCTGCAGCAGACGGCGCGGGTGCTGGTTACCGTATCCACCTCGATGCTGATCCTGGTCAGCACCGATGTTGGCGACTTCACCTGGGCGTTCGAGCGCTTCCGGGCACCGCCGCACTTTGGGTTCGCGCTGACCGCGGCGCTCCGGTTCCTGCCGGAGATGATCTCCCGGACCACGCTGGTGCTGCGGGCGGTCGAACTGCGCGGGTATGACCTGTCCCGGCCGCACTGGTTCCAGGTCCCCCGCTGGCCGGACTACATCAGGCGGCTGGCCCGCTGCTGCGTGCTGATCACGGTGCCGCTGCTGATCGGCACGCTGCGCGGCACCGCGACCATGGCGATGGTCGCCGACGCCCGTGGGTTCGGGGTCAGCCGGCGCCGCGGGTCGCTGCGGGTGCACCGGCTCACCCGGACCGACTACTGGGGGTACGCGATCCTCATCGCGCTAGTAGCAGCCGCACTGGTGCTGAACCACCTGCATATCGGCGCCCGCTCCTACGGATAGGCGAACAGTCATGCGTTTCGAGGCGGTCCTGTTCGACAACGGCGGCACGCTCACCCACCGCACATCGCCGGTGGCCGCGGTGCGCACACTGGCCGGACGGCTGGGAGTGGACATCGGCGAGGAGGAAGCCGCCCGCTACTGGCGCCGCTCGCGCGAGCACAGCCGCACCCTGTGGGCCGAGAAACGGCGCCGCAACCTGTCCCGGGCCGAGCACCGGGCCGCCTACGTGGCCGGGTACGCGCCGTTCGAGGAGATCGCCCCCGGGCTCGCCGACCTGATGTACGACGAGTGGAAGACCAGCCCGCTGACGATGGTGCCCTACCCGGACACGCTGCCCACGCTGAAGTCGATTGCCAGCGCGGGGCTGCCGATCGGGATCGTCAGCAACACCGGCTGGAGCATCCCGGAGGGGTATGCGGCGACCGGCCTGGACGCGTTCATCGGCACCTTCGTGCTGTCCTGCGACATCGGGGTGGCCAAGCCCGACCCCCAGCCCTTCCTGCTGGCCTGTGAGCGGCTGGGGGTCCCACCCGGCCGGGCGCTGATGGTCGGCAACAACCGGCTGGCCGACTCGGGCGCGATCTGTGTCGGCTGCCACTGCCTGATCCTGCCGCCGGTACCGCCGGGCGCTACCCGGGGCCTGCGCGCCGCGGCCGACCTCGCCGGTGTGCCCTGTGGCCGGTAACCGGCCGGCCTGCGCCGGCGCAACGCCCTCCCTCACGCCTAGGGCGCGGTGGTCGCGCCAGAGATGTCGCTATTGCCAAACTTGGCTCGGCAGGCAGCTAGCGGCCACGGGGCCGGGAACACCTGGTGACCGGCGTTGTACGATGCCTGCCGCCAGGCGTCGATGGCTGGGCAGTCGGCGGTGTTCGGGGCGTCGGTCCACACGCCCGCGCCGTAGGTCCGGGCGCCGATGGCATAGACGTAATCGCCGAGGAACTCGTTATAGAGGATGCGGCCCTGGGCCGTGCCCCGCGCGTCGCCGCTGGCGCCGACGAATTCCGTCGTCCATCCGGTCGGCGCACCGCCCGCGCCGATCCCCGACGACCGCAGCACCCCGTGTATCAGCCGCGGGCTACCCGTTGTGGTGGCGAACGGTGTGGTGAACGCGTTGTAGGCCACGTACACGTGGGAACCGTCGGGGGCGATACCCGGCGCGGTATACAGCGCCCGGTCACCCGGCGCGGACACCGTTTGCGGCGCGGACCAGGTCTGGCCCGCGTCCGTCGAGAACGACAGCAGGGACACCTCGTTGTTCGGGCCGTTCCGGCCGTCGCTCCACGCGTCCACGATCTCGTTGGTGGCATCCGCACCGGTAGGTGCGCCGTTGGCGATGTCGATGCTGGGCATCGCCATCAGGTCGTTCCTGGCGCCGGCAGGCCCCTCGCTGTTGCAGCGCCCGGCGAGCGGGTCGAAGAAGAAGCAGGAGGCGTTCATCTGCATGAAATCGACCGGCTGGCCCCAGTTATCGCCGCCCGTTGTCGACTTCACCATCGTCTGCGTGCCGTTGTTCGACGTGTTGGAGAAGTGCGTGAAGAAGTCGTACACGTTCCCGTGGCTGTCCGTGCGGACAGTGCACCCCTGGAAGGTGCTCCTGACGGTGGTGGGCGGGGCGACGCGGTGCGTCTTCCAGGTCTGGCCGCCATCGGTGGACACGGCAATCATCGGGAACTGGGCGTAGTTGTTGCCCCGGCTGAAGCTGTGGAAGTCGGTGTAGCAGACGTAGACATGGCCGAAGAATGGGCTGGTGGCGGCGTTGTCCGCCCAGACTTGCTCCTTGTCCAGGCCCGCCGAGGCGGAGATGTTGGCCGGGACGAAGTACGGCTTCGACCAGTTCGACTGGTTGGCCACGCGGGCCGGCGTCAGGTTGTCGATGTGCGAGACCGTAATGGCGGTAGTGGAGTTGATGCCGCCGCGCTCGATCCTGGTGTCGGTCAGGTTCGTGGCCAGCGTGGCGTAGTACAGCCGCGAGCCGTTCGCCCAGGAGAACACCCCGTTCTTGGGCACTGGGCCGAAGGCCACACCGGGGTCGCTGCGGGACCGCAGGCCGTTCTCGTAGAAGTTCGGGATGGTGTGGATCCGCCCCACCTGGGGCGTGCACGGCTCGGCCGTCGGATCGCAGCCAGCCGCGGTGAGCCCCCGGTAGGCCGGCTGGATCCAGCTGTGCCCGCTGTTGAAGGAGAAGTAGACCCCCATCAGGCCGACCCCCAGGTTGTAGGTTCCCAGCGGGAACGAGCAGGCTCCGGCCGTGGTGGCCGCCTGCTCCGAGCAGGGCTGCGCATCCACCAAGTCGTTCGCGCCCGCGGCCAGGACATTTGGCGAGGCTGGGTCAACCGCTAGCGCCGGCTCGTTCTGCGCGTTCCGCGGAGCACTGCCCGTGGGGCTCCCCACGCTGACCAGCGCACCCGTGGCCACAGGTACCGAGCCCGCCCGCGCCCCTGGCGCCGCGGCCCACATTGCCCACAGCACGCTGCCGGCCGCCGCGACTACCAGAAATGATCGCAGTCCCCGTCCGTTCATCACGTCTCCTCCCAGGTCAACCGAGGCGCCCAACCCTGCCGCAATTACCATTTCCAGGGGGCTGTGTCAATACTCGTTTACGGATCCAGAGGCCCACGGGTCGGCCTCGCCGGGCACATCGAGCTCGCCGAGCCACTCCGAGCCGCCGGCGCGGTATGCCGGGCAGGTCACCCGATGGGCCAAGACCCTCTCCTCAGTGAAGGGTGGCGGCGAGCGGGATCACTCGGCGTCTGCTGCCCCGAAGCCCATGCGCCATCGGCGGGCCCCCCGTGGCGCCGTCTCTCGCTCTTGCTCTGCCGGTCGGCCACCCTAGCTGACGTGGACTGTTGCGTGCTGGGGGCGGTACGTGCAGACCACGTGCCGCCCTTCTTGGCCCGAACAAGGCAGGGAACCGGGGCCGGGGGCGGGACGGTGGTCCCCGGGCACTGCGTCCGGGGGAGCGTATCACCTGCAGATTCACGGCGTCACCGCCGTGGCCACCTCGTCACCAGGGCAAGAACGCTGCCTGACGCAGCACTAGCTGTGCGTTGCTTCGCTACCCGTGTCATCCCAGGTGGTCAGCCGGAACCTGAGCCGGCAGATGACCACGTTCTGCGTGCCCCGGCGGATCGCCCGGTCGAGCACCGCCCCGCGCTGGTTGTGCAGGATCCACTGCCACCGCCGGGCGGGCTGCACTTCCGGGATCAGCACCACGAGCCGGTGGTGCGGGTGCTTGTGCTCGAGTTTGCGCAGGTAATCCACCACTGGCGGGGCCAGTGCGCGGTGCGGCGTGTGCAGGGTGATCAGCCGCACGTCCGGGTGCCAGCGGTTCCATTCTGTCCGGAACTTCCGGTCCGCCGCAGCGTCCTCCGGGTCGGCGAAGCAGACGGTGACCGCGGTCACTTCGTCCCCGAGCGACAGCGCGGCCGACATCGCTTCCTCGGTCAGCCGGGACAGCCCGCCCACCGGGACCACCACCAGTGAGCGTTCCGGATGCGGCCGGTCCGGCACCTGGTCCGGC
>Ga0306920_100000312_pt1 | contig 56103 bp, 54 predicted proteins | sample flu12Cox44000170_FD_204666 | JGI IMG/M metagenome (GOLD analysis project Ga0306920, IMG submission 204666) | Lab enrichment of tropical soil microbial communities from Luquillo Experimental Forest, Puerto Rico - flux4day.12C.oxic.44.000.170 (v2)... | ecosystem: Environmental > Terrestrial >... | reverse complement strand
GGGCGGATCATCTCCCAGCGCTCCGGCTCCGAGCTGGTAATTCGCTGCGGCCAGATGCTTCACCTGCTCGGCGAAGGTGCGGACGCCGTGGAACTCTCCCTCGGTTGGCGCGAACGAGTATTTGCTTTCCGGCATCGCCTCAGCCGCCGGAAGCACCAGACACTCGGTTTCGCTGACCCAGAATTCAAGCACTTGGCTCACTGTTTTGGGTTTTTCCGGCGCTTGCTTCTGCGCCGCCGCGGATGTGGCCAAGATCAGAATCGAGAGCGTCGCAAGAATAAATTCCCGTCGTCGCATGGCTTGTCTCCTCTGCGTGGATTACCGGCTTACAGCAAGTGTCATGGAACGTGAAATTCGCTGCGCATGAATGCCTTCACTCCGTCCTTTCCGCGCAGCTTCAACCAGAGCGGGCCGTTATCTGCCTGCAGTTCAATCTCAAAATCGAAAAACGGGCAGCATTTCCTTTCCGTTGAAACCCATTCCGCCAGATCTGCGAGCGATACGGCGCCATCCCGAAAGCGAAACGCAAAACCATTGCCCAGCTCGATCGTTTCGGCTCGGGCCCGCTCGATTTCGAGGGTCAATACCATGTGCCGCGCTCTCTCTTTCGTCCCAAGCGCTTTCAAATTGCAATAGAAACTCGAGGCTTCGGCCGTGGACTGCTCTCTGGCCGCGGCGTTCACTCGATTGCCTCTGTGCAGGGTCCGCGCTGCCAAAGCCAATGCGCCGTCTAGAACAAGAGCTATCAGCACGATCGCTGCTGCAGGCTTTTCATACCCAAGCCGTCCGCTCATGATTCCTTTCTGAATTCAGTGGCTTCCCTGACGCACTCATGCTAGAAGCTGAAGTGAACTTCAAGTCAAGGGCTATTTGCAGGAGGGTCGGCGTGACGATCGGAGAGGTGGCCGCGAAAGCGACGCTGGCAGCGTCAGCAATCCGCTACTACGAAAGGACCGGGCTGCTCAAGCAGCCCCTTCGCAAGAATGGCAGGCGCGTTTATTCAGACGGAGTGTTGCACCAGCTCGTCATCATCGAATTCGCGAAGGAGACCGGCTTTACGCTTTCAGAAACCAAGCTGCTGCTCCATGGCTTTCCTGAAAATACACCCGCATCCGCTCGTTGGAAGAAGATGGCCAGCAAAAAAATTGGCGAACTGGATGTCGCGCTGGCTAAAACGAAAGCGATGCGGGACATGCTGGAGGCCATGACTTCGTGCCGCTGCCGCAAACTCGAGCAGTGCGCGGAAGGCCTCGAAAGAAATCGTCAGCGCTGGCGCTGGAACGCCAACCCAAAATCGCGGAACAAAGAGCGGTAGACGTTTGCTCGTCAGATGCGAATAGCAATCACGCCAGCGCGCTTAGATCGAGCGGCAGCGACCGCAGGCGCTTGCCCGTGCTCGCGGCAATCGCGTTCGCTATTGCGGGAGCCACCGGCGGCACGCCTGGCTCTCCGATTCCGGTGGGCCTTTCCGTGGATTCCACGATGTGAACTTCGACCTTCGGCATCTCGCGCATGCGCGTCGGTTCATAGTCGTCGAAGTTGCTCTGCTCCACCATCCCATCTTTGAAGGTCAGTTGATTTCGCAGCGCGATAGACAGTGCGAACCCGATGGCTCCCTCAATTTGCGCGGTCACCACGTCCGGATCAATGGCCACGCCGCAATCAACGGCCGCCACGATGCGTTCCACCTTCAGCTTCGCCGCTTTTGTCGAAACGTCCGCCACCATCGCCACGCTCGTATTGAACGAATGATGAAACGCAAATCCGCGTCCTCGCCCGTCGCCCACGGGCTGTCCCCATCCGCTTTTCTCCGCCGCGAGGCGCACCACCCCGGCATGGCGAGGCTGTTTCGCAAGCAAGCTGAGCCGCAACGCGACCGGATCTTTTCCGGCCAGATGGGCAAGCTCGTCCAGCATCGTTTCCATCACGTAAGCCGTGTGCGTGTTTCCCACCGACCGGAACCACAACACTGTCACAGGCGTTTCGATGTAGTGAACGTCAACCGCCAGATTCCCGATCGCGTAGGGCGTGTCTGCGATTCCCTCGACCATGCTGTTGTCCACGCCGCCCTTCATGGCCATCACTTCGAGGCCCGTGCCCTTGAAAATCGATTTGCTTACCACCGTTTGTTGCCAGCCCGAAATCTCGCCGCTGCCATCCATTCCCACCTTAACGCGATGGACCACCATGGGTCGGTAATAGCCGCCGCGAATGTCATCTTCGCGTGTCCATACCACATGAACCGGAGCGCGCCCGCTGATCGCTTTCACCACCTGCGCCATTTCGGCTGTCCAATCCGCGGTGGTGCTGGCTCGCCGGCCAAAGCTGCCTCCACCAAGAAGCGTATTGATCTCGATCTGCTCGGGCTTCATCCCCAAAAACTGTGCAGCCACCATTTGATCGAGCGTCTGCAACTGAGAGCCCGACCATATTTCCGCGCCTTCGCTATGAAGCTCAATCACGCCGTTCATCGGTTCCATCGGCGCGTGCGCGAGATAGGGAAATGTGTACTCGGCTTCGACTGTCTTGGCCGCGCGCGTTAGCCCCGCCGCAGCGTTTCCGCGCCCTTCGGCAGAAGTACCGGGCTGCTTCATCATCTGGCGATATTGCTCGAGCATCTCAGCCGTGGAACGTTTCTCGGCGCTCGAATTGTCCCAGGTAACTTTGAGCGCGTCTCGCCCGCGTATCGCGGACCATGTGTCCTTCGCGAGAACCGCAACTCCGGCCGGCACCTGCACCACTTCGACGACTCCATCCACTTTCTTGGCATCTGTTGCGTCAAAGAACGCCACTTTCCCGCCAAAGCGGGGCGGACGTTTGATCACCGCGGTCAGCATTCCGGGACGAGTGATATCCAGCGCGAAGATTGCTTTGCCGGTCGTTTTTCCAAGCGAATCGAGCCGCGGAAGCTTCGTTCCGATAAGGTTCCAATCCTTCGCGGGTTTAAGCGTCACGTCCTTCGGCACCGGCATGTGCATCGCTTCGGCGGCCAATTCTCCGAGGTTCGATTTGTGTCCCGAGCGCGAATGGATCACCACGCTCTTTTCCACGACGATTTCACCGCCCGGCACATTCCATTTCTGCGCCGCTGCCTCGATGAACATCATGCGCGCCGCTGCGCCCACTTTGCGCATCTGTTCCCAGGCTTCGGCCATCGAACTCGAGCCGCCTGTGCCCATCAAAGGACCGAAAAGAAGATTGTTGTAAATTCTCGCGTCGCTCGGCGCGAATTCGAATCGCACCGTAGACCAATCGGCGCCCAGCTCTTCGGCCACCATGGTTGCGAGGCCGGTGGTCGCGCCTTGTCCCATCTCGAAGTGCTTGCTCAGCACCGTAACGGTATTGTCCGCGCCGATTTTCAGAAAGAGATTCGGGTCGTACGGCCCTTGCGGAGCTTCGCCCTGCGCGCCGGCAATTCCAGGAAACGCAACGTACGTGCCCAGAATGAACGCTCCCGCAGCCGCAGACTTCAGAAAATCGCGGCGCGAGGCGTCAATCGATGGAGGGCCCGCAGGGGCTGCAGAATTCGCAAGATTCGATGTGCTCATGGCTGTAGCCCCCTAGGCGAGCGATTTCGCGGCTTCGTGGATCGCATGACGGATTCGAACGTACGTGCCGCACCGGCAGATATTGCCTTCCATGCTCAAATCAATGTCTTCGTCCGTCGGCGCTTTGTTTCCCGTGAGCAAGACGATTGCGGACATAATCTGCCCCGACTGGCAATAGCCGCACTGCACCACGTCGAGCCGTTGCCACGCCTGCGTCACCGCCTCGGCAACTTTTCCCGAGACTGCTTCAATTGTTGTGATCGTCTTCCCGGCCGCCTCGCCCACCATGATGGAGCACGAGCGCGCAGCTTGCCCATCAATGTGCACCGTACACGCGCCGCACATCGCTTTGCCGCACCCGAATTTTGTGCCGGTCAAGTGCAGCCTGTCGCGCAAGGCCCACAGCAGCGGCATCTCCGGACTCACGTCCAATTCGTGTGATTCGCCGTTAACCTTCAGAGTGATCATCTGGATTTCTCCTCTGCCGGCCTCGCGTACAAACCGACCGGATAAAATCTTGAGCTCGCGGCTAATTCGGGCAAGCCATGCCGCCGGCCACCCAAATCTTCATGTCTTCCACTACCTTCTTATGCGGAATCGGCACCGACTCGCGCCCTTTGCCCGGATTCCAGCCGTACAGCACGAGCGCTTCGTCTTCCATGTGCTTGACGAGCGCTGCGCCATCGCGATTCCCGTTGCGCTTGGCATCCTTCACTGCGCGGCATAGATCTCCGCTCGATAATCCCTGCCACAACATTGACACCGGAGCAAGTTGCCAATGCAGCCCGCCGGGAGTTCCCGACGTGGGATTGTTTCCCATATTGTTATGGCAATTCCCGCAGCGCATCGCGCCTACGCCCTGATTGTCCGGCCCGCGCACCACGTGAGGAATGTGCGCCCGGCGCGAATCGCCCTGCAGCGGCGAATCGAGTTGATGGCAGTTGAGGCAGCGCGGATTCTGCAGCACAGTCGCGATTTCATTCCAGGCCGCAAGACTAGCGGCTTGGTCGTCGGCTGGAGCGGCTGCCGTTCGCGCGGCGCCGGTCGACGAGAGAGCGATGCCGATCACGGCAAGAATGAAAGCGACCGAAAAATGGTTATTCCGCAAGGGGGACTCTGAAATTCGCATCGGCGCCTCCAGCAATATGTTACACCGCGAGACTCACGCGCTGAGAAGACCTTGCCACGCAGTTGGATGCCCGGAATAAACCAAAGATTCCACAGGAAGCCGCCGAAATCAGCGCGGCGCAGATTCGAAGAGGCATGCTATTTGCTTTTGGCTCCCACAGTGGATGAGGTGAGAGCGCCCTTCTGTGTGGCCCACTCCACAAATCCGGGCGGCGCATTCTTTACGCCTTCGATCGTCGCATTCTTGGCGCTTGCGATTTCCCGCCACTGAACTCCCGCGAGATTCGCTCCGCTTAAGTCGGCGTCATCGAGATTGGCGCCGGCCAAGTTGGCGTCCGTCAGCTCCGCTTCTCCAAGGTCGCTGCCGCTGAGATCGGCGCGGCGAAAATTCGCTTTGCTCAAATTGCTTCCGCGGAAGTTTGCAGACTTCAGATCTGCGTCGGTGAAATCGGCGAGACGGAAGTCGCTGTCGCGCAAATCGGCGGAATTAAAATTTGCGCGCAACAAACGGGCACTATCCAATTTCACCCCCTGCAGAAAAGCGCCGGAGGCATCCACACCAACTAGAGGGACGCGGTCGGTGTTCAATTCCTGCAAGGCTTCGATTCTGCCTCCACTTCCGCCCTTGCCTTGCGCTGTGTTGATCACCTGCCAGGCTTGATAGTGCTTTTGTTTGAGGCGGTCGCCGGATTCGAAGAAATAAAAAAGGACGGCGAAGAGAATGCTCAGGCTGCTCATGTATTCCAAAACTTCGAGAAATTTCCAGCGGCTAAGGAAATAAGCGAGCCATTCCCATCCCCGCTCCAACTTAACGAAGGGCAACATCCATGATTGGGTGACGCGTTTGCGCCGAGCTGTCCAGGGTTCGGGGCGCGGGCTAGGCGAGAAAACTCTCATACCGGTTTCACTGCTTCCAACAGGCCGAAGAGGCCTTCCGCCAGCGTGGGATGAATGTACACGGCGCCTTTCAGGACTGTGTACGGCGCATCGGCCAGAATCATGGCGCCGAGGATTTGCACGGTCTCGCCACCTTCCACGCCGATTATGGATGCGCCGAGGATGCGGTTCGTCTCCGCGTCAATGATGATTTTCATGAAGCCGGTTGTTTCGCCGCGTTCGATGGCGCGGGACACACTGGACATCGGGAAGGCGCCGATTTTCAGCTTGCGGCCGCTGGCGCGGGCTTCTTTTTCCGTGATTCCAACGCGACCAAGCTGAGGATCGGTGAAAAGCGAATACGGAACATAGCGATTCACGGTGGTGAGATTTTTGCACTCGACGAGATTGCCGTAAACGATCTGGTAGTCATTGTAGGAAATATGGGTGAAGGCTGGGCCGCCATTCACGTCGCCGAGAGCCCAGATTCCCGGCACGGTGGTCTCCAGCTTTTCATTCACCGTGATGTAGCCGCGCGAATCGAGCGCAATTCCGGCTTTTTCGGCGCCGAGATCATCCGTGTTGGGCACGCGGCCGGTAGCCGCGAGGAGGTGAGAGCCGCGAAAGGTTTGCGAACCGGCCGGCGTACCGGCGGTGAGAATCGTTTCGCCGTTCTGTTTTTCTACTTTGCTTGCGCTTGCATTCAAGTGGAATTCGATGCCTTCGGCTTCGAGGGCTTTCTGGAGCGCGACGGCGACGTCGGCGTCTTCTCGTCCCAGGATTTGAGCGCTGCGATGAATGACTGTTACGCGGCTGCCAAAGCGGCGGAACATCTGGCCGAATTCAAGTCCGATATAGCCGGCACCGAGAACGATCAAGCGTTCGGGAATTTCGAGCAGCTCCATCAGCGACTCATTCGTCAGGTAGCCGGCGGAATCGATTCCAGCGATGCGCGGCAGAGCGGGCCGGGTTCCCGTGTCGATGAAAATCTTATCGCTCTCGAGAATTTCGCCGCCCACCTGCACTTGCCGCGGCGAAAGAAAGCGCGCCACGCCCCGGTAGAGACGTAGTTTCGGATGCTTATCCACGCGGCGCTGCTGGCCATCGCGAAAACCCTGCACTACGGCGTTCTTGCGCGCCACAATCGCGGGAAGGTCCACGCTCACACCGCTGGCATTGACGCCCCACTTCTTCCCGCCGCGGGCGTAGTGCGCCACCTGGGCTGAAGCGATCATCGTCTTGGTCGGCGTGCAACCGGTATTGATGCAGGTGCCGCCGAGGTACGATTTTTCGATGAGCGCGACGCTCCAGCCGTGCTCGGTGAGGGCTGAGGATAGAGGGTTGCCTGCTTGTCCTGAGCCGATGATGATGGCGTCGTATTTCAATTTTTTTCCTCGACCCTCTGGAAGACTAGCCGCGGCTGTGCGGGCAGGGGAATCAGCGGCGTTTCTGCTTCTTGGAGCTTTCGCGCTTCCGTTTGCCGTTCTTTTTGGAGTTCGCTTCGGGATTCGCGTCGGGGTTGAGAGCCAGCTCGTGAATTACTTCCGGCCCATATTTCTCCAGATCGCGGCCCAGGCCTTCGTCGGAGAGATCAATTGGCCGCGAATGTTTCCAGTCGCGCTCAATCACGTGACGCAACCTGCGCACAATCTTGTGGTCGTCCACTTCGATGGCGAGCTCGCGCCTTTCATCGAAGCTGCCCGGGGCCAGATTCACAGAGCCGACGATGGCTCGCTCGCCGTCCGCCATCACCAGCTTCGCATGGAGCTTCAGGTGATGCAGCTTGTGAACCTTGATACCCACGTCGTCAAGCACGCGCATTCCTCCGACGCCTTCCGGCAGCTTCTTCTCTTTTAATGTGTGCGGGGCGCGCGCCATCACGCGCACATCCACACCGCGCATCTTGGCGCGCACCAGGCGCTCGAGAATCACGGGATCCTGATAGCGCTCGTGCTGCAACCAGAGCGAGTGCCTCGCGCCGTCAATGAGACTGGCAATACGCTCGCGCGCATTGCCAACGGCCCAGATCATGTGCGCGCCTTGGCCCGGGTCAAAGTGATGGCGGTGCCAATCCGCTTCAAACCCGGCGATCACCTCCTGCACTTCGTGCGGATGCTTTGTGCGAATCGAGTAATCACGGGTCTGTTCGAGGTTTTCGGTGTCCCAGTTGAGCGAGTTGATGAAGGCGACTTTCGAATCCACCACCATGGACTTCTCATGGGTGACCGGAAATTTGGGGTTGCTGTCCATCACTTCAACACCGGCGGCCAACAGAGCCGCGCGGGTCGCTTTGTTTTCGCCGGTGCCATCGCGCCGGACGGGATTCAGCATCACGCGAACTTTCACGCCGCGCTTGTGCGCCGCAATCACCGCTTTGCGCATGGCAGGGTCGGAGAAAATGAACATCTTGATCCGCAACGACTTCTTCGCTTTGGAGATGGCCTTGAGAAACGCTTTTGGCGAATCGTCGGGCAGAACAATCAAGTGTCGCGACATTGCCGAATATTCTCCCCTTAGGAGCCGGCAGGCGCTGCATGCCACGCACCCTTGGTCCGCAACATGGTTGGATTCTCACGCAGCAAAGAATCGGTGAACTGTGTGCGGTGCATCTCCGCGTACAAACCATTGACAGTCATCAATTCGTCGTGCGTGCCTTGCTCGGTGACCACACCGTCCTTGAGAACCACTATCTTGTCTGCGTCGCGAATTGTAGACAAGCGGTGCGCGATCATGATCACGGTCCGATTTTTCATCAGCTCCTCGAGCGCTTCAATCACTGTGCGCTCCGATTCGCTGTCGAGGGCGGCGGTCGGCTCGTCGAGCAACAAAATCGAGCTATTGCGGACGAACACGCGCGCAATGCCGATGCGCTGGCGCTGGCCGCCGGAAAGGGCCTGTGCGCCTTCGCCAACCATCGTGTCGTAGCTGGCCGGCATTTTCTGAATGAACTCATCCGCGTTGGCAGCCTTGGCCGCGGCAATCACCTCTTCGCGAGTGGCGCCCGGACGGCCGAATGCAATATTTTCGGCGACGGTTCCGCGGAACAGGACGGTATCCTGGAGCACATAGCCAACCTGATTTCGAAAGGGCTGCAGCTTCAGATTTGCGACATCCGTGCCGTCAATGCGAATCGTGCCGTCCGTGGGATCGTAGAAACGCGGGATCAGACTCATCACGGTGGATTTTCCGCTGCCCGTGGGTCCCACGATGCCTACCATCTCGCCAGCTTTCACCGCGAACGAAACATCTTTCAGCACAGGCTGGTCCGGCTGGTAGTGGAATGCGACGTGATCAAAGGTGAGGCCTTCCTTCAATCCAGGCGGGTCCACTGCATCGGCGCGTTCCGGCGTAATCACGTCGGTCTGCAAAAGCGTCTGGACTCGTTCCACACCCACCGAAGCTTGAGCCATGGTGTTGGACATCTTGGCTAAATCCTCGACCGGCTTGAAGAACCGGCTCAAGTAGGTGAGGAAGACGGTCAAGTCACCAATCGTCATAGCGCCGCGCAGGATCAACGCCGCGCCGCGCGCGAGGACGATCGCCGTGCATCCGGCCACCGCCACATTCACGACGGGGGAAAGCGAAGACTTGATGCGGCGCGCCCGCAAGGCAGCCTGCACCGAGGCCTTACTGACGACTTCGAGTTGCTTCTGCTCCAGCTCCTCCTGGCCAAACGCCTGCACGACGCGCATCGATTCGAGACCTTGCTGGACGGCCGAGACGATGTTGCTCTGCTTCTTGCGAACCTCGTGCGTGGCCTGTTTTACGGCGCGCTTGAATCGCGAGACGAACAGAAGCAGAAAGGGGGTGAGCCCCAGGGCGATGAGAGCGAAATCCCAGTTGAGCCAGAACATCAGGCCCACCATACAGACAATCGTGAGCAGATCGACGGCGATGCCCAGGGTGGAGGAGCTTGCGAACTGCTGAATCGTATCCACGTCGTCGGTGATCGTGCTGAGCATTGCGCCGGTTTGATGGCTGTCGTAATAGCTCAACGAAAGCTTTTGCAAATGGTGGTACGTGCGCATGCGCAGGTCATGGGCAATCCACTGGCCGACGCTTTCCGTGTAGTAGTTCTGAATGTAGGACGCGATGGCTCCGATGATCGCAATCGCTACGAGCGCGAGAGCCGCCAGGGTTGCCAGCCTCATCTGCGGCTGATTCGTCATCAGGGGCTCGATGAGATGAGCCAGCCATTTCGGCAGCGGACGATGGCTGACCACGGAATCGAGGATCACTTTCAGCGGCCAGGGAGCCGCCAGAGCAGCGGCCGTCTGCACCAGCATGGCCACCAACACCACGGCCAAAGCCAGGCGATACGGGCGAATCAAATCGCGAATCAATGCGAACAAAGCGGCTCCTCCCACAGAGCCCTAAGGCCAGGGAATGAGCGTAACCAAACAGGCGGTGCAGAATCCAGCGAAGAATATTGGGTAAATCTTCTCAGCCGCCATGGTGCGGCAGGAATTTATCTGCCGTGGATTCAGTTCCCAGGAGTGAGTCCTGATGGGATAATTCCGTGCACTCTCGGCGGGCCGCGGTGTACAAGTAAGTGCGCGCATCGCGCGGTCGAAAGAATGCGGGGGTTCCACTCGGAATATCCATGGCGAACTTCGGCGAATATCAAGACGAAATCTATCTTGCGGGATTAAGCGGCAAACTTCCCAAGTTGCCTGTGGACTTCGCGACTCTCGAGAAACAGGCTCACGCGGCAATGCCGCCGTCGCTGGTGAGCTACGTGGCTGGCGGCTGCGGGGACGAGCACACGCAAAGAACGAATGTGACTGCATTCGAGCACTGGGGAATTGTTCCGCGGATGCTGGCTGGGCGACCGGTTCGCGACCTTTCGATAAAACTATTCGGCATGGACCTGCCTACGCCGATCTTCATGGCGCCGATCGGAGTGCTGGGGCTCTGCGCGCAAGACGGTCACGGCGATCTGGCTGCCGCGCGAACAGCGGCGCGAAGCAAAGTTCCGATGATTGTCTCGACGCTTACGGTGGATCCGCTCGAAGCGGTGGCCAAGGAATTCCAGGGAACTCCGGGCTTTTTCCAGCTCTATACGCCCAACGATCGCGCGCTCGCGGAAAGTTTTGTGCACAGAGCCGAAGCGGCCGGGTTCAGGGGAATTGTGGTCACGCTGGACACATGGATCACGGGGTGGCGGCCCCGGGATCTGAATCAATCGAATTTTCCGCAGCTGCGCGGTCATTGTTTAGCGAATTATTTCTCGGATGCTCGATTTCGCGCCAAGCTGGAAAAATCTCCGCAGGAAGATCCTCGCGCGGCGATCCTGGCATGGGCAAGGGTGTTTGCAAATCCGATGACGTGGGAGGACCTGCCGTGGCTGCGTTCTCTCACGAAGCTGCCGCTGCTGCTCAAGGGCATTTGCCATCCGGACGACGCGCGCAGAGCGATTGATGGCGGAGTTGACGGGATTTATTGTTCGAATCACGGCGGGCGGCAGGCCAATGGCGGGATCGCGACGATCGATATGCTGCCAGCTGTGGTGAAAGCGGCGGGGAACACGCCGGTGCTGTTTGATTCCGGAGTTCGCTCGGGTTCAGATGTGGTGAAAGCGCTTGCGCTGGGAGCAACGGCGGTGGGCATCGGGCGCCCGTATTGCTACGGATTGACGCTCGATGGAGTGGATGGAATTATTCACGTGCTGCGCTCCATACTTGCGGAGGCAGACCTACTGATGGCTATTGATGGCTATCCGACGATTGCAGATTTGCGTGGCGCGGGCGTTCGGCTGCCGCTGTGACTGCACTCGAGCTTTAAATTCCAATTATTTCGGCGGTTCGTTATGAACGCTGTAGGGCTTTCTGTCGCGCAGATAGAGACGGCTGGCTTCAGCGCGAGTGAACGGGCGCGCGCCGCGGCGGCCGAAGACGGCGATTTCATGGCCGCTTTCGTCAACTTTAATGTCTGCTGCTATAGCACCAGATTCCACAGTATTCACGTCGGGATGCGGGGGCGTTCCCTTAACGGCTGACGCCGTCGCCCACGAGGCAAGCAGAGATGTTTCTGATGGCCCTGGGTGCAGGCGACGCGGGCGGGTCTGAGACCCGCCCTCCTGGAGGAGATTCGAAGGTGACGGGAGGAGAGAGAACGAGAGCTATTGCTTGCGGTATTGGGCGATTAGCTTTTGGTAGCGGGGGTCTGAGCGGAGGTTGGCGAAGTAGGGGCTGGCATCGAGGACGGCGAAATCGCGGAAGCCGGTCTGCAAAGCTCGCGTGAGAGCTTCTAAGGCTTTATTGTTATCGCCTTTTGCGGAATAAACTGAGGCGATCCAGTATTGATCCATCGTGGTTCTCTGCAAGTCACTACGCGACGCGAGGTGCTGAAGAGCATGGTCGTAATTGCCGCGCGCCAATTCCAGTTGAGCCATGCCCAGGGCCTCGTAATCCGAGCTGCCCAAGTCGCGGGCGGTCTGAAACGCTGTAGCGGCGTCCTGGAATTTTCCCTGAAAAAGAAACGCCCGGCCGAGGTGATAGTGGGCGGCAGCGGAAGTGGGCTGGAGCCGAATGGCTTCAAGGGCCGCCTTCTCGGATTCGATGGCATTGGGCGGTTGCTCATAACCGAGAGCCCAACTCAAGAGATCCCAGGCGAGGGAATTGTCCGGCTCGAGGCGGGTGGCATTACGCAGCTCGTCGGCGCCACGAGCATAGTCAAAGCGCAGCGCATATAACTGGCCCAAGGCGATGTGAGCTTCGGCGAGCTGAGGGTCGATGCTGATGGCGCGTTTTGCGTATTCCTCCGCGCGCTGGAGGTGTGCAGGATTCGAATCGAGGTCGCGATAGTAGAGTCCTTCGACGTGCGACAGGCCGGCAAGAGCAGGAGCGTAATTCGGATCGAGTATCAGGGCCTGCTGGAAACTCTTGCGCGCGGATTCAAGCTTCTCGGGGGTTTCCACAAGAAGCAGAGCGCGGCCGATGAGAAAAGCCTGATATGCCTCTGGATTCTGGGTGTAGCGCTGCTCGATGGCTTTTTGTTCTTGCGGCGTGAGACGCAGGTTGAGGGCCTGCGCGATTTTCATCGCGGCTTGTTCCTGAAGTGAAAAGACATCTTTCATCTGGCCGGTGAAGTCGTCGGCCCAGACCTGAAAGCCGGTGGTGGAATCGATCAGGTGGACGTTGATGCGAACCTGATCGCCGGACTTGCGAATCGTGCCTTGCAAGAGGTAGCGGACGCCGAGCTGGCGGCCGAGGTCGGCAGGAGCCTGCGATTGGGGTTTGATGGCGGCGACGGAGGAGTAGGAGGCGACGTCGACACCGGAGATTTTGGAAAGCTTGGTGGTGATTTCGTCGGTCATGCCGTCGCTGAAGTAGGTACTATCGGCATCGGAGCTGAGATTCTGGAGAGGCAGGACGGCGATGGAAGGTTTTGCGGCAACGGGGCACCGGAATGTTTCTTAAACCAGAATGTGCCGCCGATGATAGCGAGAAGCAGCAGGGCCGCGAGGGCTGCATAGAGCGGCCAATGCCGGGGACGCGCAAGGGAGCGACTTGAGCCGTCCAGATTTTCTGGTTGCGCTAGGGCTTTGGACTTCAAGCGCGTGGATGAGGAGTCGGTTTCGCGCTTCACGCGACGAAGGTCTGCGCACAGGTCGGCGGCAGACTGGTAGCGGATGGTGCGATCTTTTTCGAGCGACTTATTGATGACACGTTCGAGCTCGACCGGGACAGCGGGATTCAGGCGAACCGGTGGAACAGGAGCGCGATTCAGTATGGCTTCGAAGATGACGCCAGAGGTGGAGCCGGTAAAGGGCATTGTGCCGGTGGCCATTTCGTAGAGAACGGCGCCGAGAGAAAAGAGATCGGTGCGGCGATCGAGGTCAGCGCCGCGAACCTGCTCGGGAGACATGTAGGTGACCGTGCCGATGGCGCTGCCGGGACTGGTGAGAAGATTTTCGGAAGTGACCAGACCGGCGGAGACGGTGGCGCCTTCGGCGACTTTCTGGCCGACGGGAGCGAGCTTGGCAAGGCCGAAGTCCATGATTTTCGCGTGGCCGCGCGCGGTGACGAAGAGATTGGCGGGTTTGACGTCGCGATGGATGATGCCCGCGGCGTGGGCGGCATCGAGGCCGTCAGCAATCTGGATGCTCCAATCGAGGAGAGTTTCGATTTCGAGAGGGCGGCCCGCGATTTTGTGTTTCAGAGTCTGGCCGTCGAGAAATTCCATGGCGATGAAGTGGCGGCCCTCGAATTCGTCAATTTCGTAGATGGTGCAGATGTTGGGGTGATTCAGGGCGGAGGCGGCTTGCGCTTCGCGCTGGAAACGTTCGAGGGCTTGCGTGTCGCGAGCGAGATCTTCGGGGAGAAATTTGAGCGCGACGAAACGGCGGAGCTTGGTGTCTTCGGCCTTGTAGACGACTCCCATGCCGCCGCCGCCGAGTTTTTCGAGGATGCGGTAGTGGGAGATGGTTTGGCCGATCATTGATTGTTCAAGCGACGGGAACGATTGGGCGCACATGTTAGGCTAGGGCGCGAGGGCAAGTCAACGCGGGGCGGCCGCGATGTGCCGTTTCTTACCAAGAACATCCTGAAATAACGGACGAGCATCCAAAGGGCCAGAAGCGGCGGATCCCTCAAAGGTTTCAGATGACTGAACTTTCTCAGAGTGCCGGGTTGCTGATCATTGATGTTCAAAAAGGATTCGACCATCCAAAGTGGGGGCCGCGCAACAACCCCGATGCCGAGCAGAGAATCGCGGGGTTGCTGGCGGCATGGCGCAAGAGCCAGCGGCCTGTTTTTCATGTTCAACATCTATCCACATTTGAAAACTCGCCGCTGCGCCCTGAGCTTGCGGGCTGCGAGTTCAAGGAGATTGTGCGGCCGCTTGCGGGAGAGCCTGTGTTTCAGAAGCGCGTGAACAGCGCGTTTATCGGGACGCGGTTGGAAGAGACTTTGAGAAAAGCGGGGGTGCAGACCGTGGTGATGGTGGGACTGACGACACCGCATTGCGTTTCGACGTCGGCGCGCATGGCGGGGAATTTGGGTTTCGAAGTGTATTTGGTGGGCGACGCGATCGCTGCGTTTGACATTGTGGGGCCGGACGGCACTCGCTATTCTGCCGAAGAAGTTCACAAATTTTCGCTTGCTACGTTGCACGACGAATTTGCGACGGTGGTCGACTCAAAGATGTTGATGGCGTCTCTTTAGCGATCCTGCTGCGGTGATGATGGGCGCTTACCGTTTGTGATTCAAAGAAAATGCTTGAATTCGACCGACCATTCTTGACGAGGCTCGTCTGAAAGAAGGCCGGCGCCGCGTGAAAGAACTGCTTTCGAAAGGAATGTAATGGCGACATGGCGGATGATGGTGGTGGCGGCAACCGTGGCGACTTTTCTCGTGCCGGGTGCGACGGTGGGGCGAGAAGATGCGGCTGCTCAGTGGAATTCGCTGGTCGACGATTATATCGAACGGATTTTGTTCGCGTTTAATCCGAGCTCAGGAACGCAGGCGGGCGTTCACCAGTTTGACGCACTGCTCGAGGATTACAGCCGCGCCAACATCGAGAAGCAGCTGGCCGCGCTCGAGGAGTTCGAGAAGCGCGTGGCGGCCTTTGACGCGCGGCTGCTATCGCCGACCGACACGGCCGACCGCGAGATGCTGCTCGGCGCAGTGCGAAGCTCGCTTTTGACACTGCGGGTGATTCAACCCTGGAAAAAAACCCCGACAGCTATTCGAGCACGGCAAGCAATGGGATCTACGTGCTGATGATCCGCCGGTTCGCGCCGACGAACGAGCGGCTGCGCTCAGCGGTGGCGCGCGAAAAACAGATTCCCGCGCTGCTCGCGGCGGCCCGGCAAAACCTGAAGAACCCAGCGCACATCAGCACGGAAATCGCGCTCGAGCAACTGCCCGGCATCATTAGCTTCTTCGAAAAAGACGTACCTGCAGCGTTTGCCGACGCGCCGGACGCATCGCTGAAGTCCGCTTTCGCGCATTCGAATGCAGCGGCGATCGCGGCGCTGCGGGACTACCAGTCGTGGGCCAAGAGCGATCTGCTGCCGCGTTCGAACGGAGATTATCGAATTGGTCCGGAGACATTTGCAAAGAAGCTGAGCTATGAAGAGATGGTTGATATGCCGCTCGATCGTCTTCTGGAAATCGGGATGGCCGATCTGCGGAAAAACCAGGCGGAGTTCAAGCAGGTGGCGAAGCAATTGGACCCGAACAAGAGTGCGATCGAAGTGCTGCAGGAGGTTGTGGCTGTGCATCCGGCGCCGGACAAATTGATGCAGACGTTCCGGGACACGTTCGACGGGCTGATTGCGTTCATCCATACGAAACACATTGTCACGCTCCCGGAGGAAGTGCGCCCGCAACTGCAGGAGACGCCGCCGTTTCAGCGGGCTACGACGCTCGCTTCGATGGATGCGCCGGGGCCTTTCGAGAAGGTAGCGAAGGAGGCTTATTTCAATGTGACACTTCCCGCTCCGAAGGACACGCCTGAAGAGATCAACGATCTGATGAAATCGTATAACGCGGGCACGATCGTTCCGATTTCGGTGCATGAGGCATTTCCCGGCCACTTCGTGCAGTTCCTCTTCGAGCGCTATACGCCCACGAAGCTTCGCAAAGTGGTGGAAGCCAATACAAATGGAGAAGGGTGGGCGCACTATTGCGAGCAGATGATGCTGGACGAAGGCTACGCACAGCCGGGAACGGGAGCGAAGGATCAGCGCGAATCGCTGCTGATTCATCTGGGCCAACTGCAAGAGGCGCTGCTGCGGGACTCGCGTTTCGTTGCAGGCATACTGATGCACACGGGGGACATGAGCTTCGAGCAGGCAGTGGATTTCTTTGTAAAGGAAGGGTATCAGCCAAGAACGTCCGCGGACCTGGAGGCTAAAAGGGGAACCTCCAACCCGACATACCTTTATTACACGCTCGGCAAGCTGCAGATTTACAAGTTGCGCGAGGACGTGCGGAAAAAGCAGGGCAGCGACTTTTCCCTGCAGAAATTCCACGACGAGTTTCTGAAACAAGGCTTTCCGCCGATTGCGATCGTTCGCCGCGCGATGCTGGGCGATTCTTCGCCGTCACTTTAGGCGCGATGTACGGCCTCGGGTTGCAAGGCTGCGGGAACGGGTGTAGTCTCTTGCGCATGAGGGATTGCTGCCAGAGGAGCAGGTGTTGTTGTGCGTGTTGTCGAATGGTGTGCTCTGGCACGGGGAGGCTGGGAGGGTAGAGGTAACCAGCTTAGGGATTTAAGCCCGCCGCCAATGCAACTGGGCGGCTTTTTTTTTGGTGTGAAGGCGGAGGCAGGGAGAAAAGTTTGAATGGTGGAGTTGCAGCGAGCGGGTCTGTGCTTTGAAGTAACTGGGAAAGGTCGTCGGAGCACAGGCAGGAGTGACTGTGCCACTGAAACCTGGGCGGGGATTTTTCCGGGGGGGGCAGGGAGGCAAGGCGGCGCGTAGCCGAACGGGGGACCGAGCTGTGGGCTGCGCGGGCGGGTCTTAGACCCGCCCCTACTGGGCTTGGGAGGAACCGATTTTGTTGAATAGAGATGGGGGCGAGGGGCATCGAATTTCATACTTCAAGGAGGAATAGGACATGAGCGAGTACAAGCATCCGGAAGTGCTAGTTTCGACGGAGTGGGCGGCGGGGAAGCTGAATGATCCGAAGGTGCGGCTGATCGAGGTGGATGTGGATACGACGGCGTACGACCAGGGGCACATTCCAGGGGCGGTGGGTTGGAATTGGCAGACACAACTGCAGGATAACGTCCGGCGGGATTTGATCGACAAGGCGACGCTGGAGGGGTTGCTGGGGAAGTCGGGCGTGGGGAACGACACGACGATTCTGCTCTACGGCGACAATAACAACTGGTTCGCGGCGTATGCGCTGTGGCAGCTGAAATATTACGGGCACAAGGATGTGCGGTTAATCAACGGCGGGCGGAAGAAGTGGATCGAGGAGAAGCGTCCCCTGACGACTGATCCCGCGAAGGTGGCGGCGACCACTTATCGCGCATCAGGTCCGGACGAATCGATTCGGGCGCGCAAGGAAGATGTGTTTGAGTCGGTGAACAAGAAAAAACAGATTGATCTGGTGGACGTGCGGTCGGTGGATGAGTTTACGGGGAAGATTATTGCGCCGCCGGGAATGAGCGAGACGGCACAGCGAGCCGGTCATATTCCGGGCGCGGCGAATATTCCGTGGGCGCAGGCGGCAAATGAGGACGGGACGTTTAAGTCGGCGGATGCTTTGAAGCAGCTCTACGGTGCGAAGGGCGTGGATGGCGATAACGAAATTATCGCGTATTGCCGGATTGGAGAGCGAAGCTCGCACACGTGGTTTGTGCTGAAGTATTTACTGGGATACGACAAGGTGAAGAATTACGACGGCTCGTGGACGGAGTGGGGAAATTTGATCGGCGCGCCAATCGAGAAGGAGGTTGCGGCGGCGGCGCGGTAGAGAGAGAGACACGGAAGCACGGAAGCAAGGAGGCAGGGAAAAGGCGGCGTGGCAGCGCACTGTTTAGGATATTTGGGTACTTGGCTGCGTGGTACGCGGGCGGGTCTTAGACCCGCAGCGATCCGGCCGATTGAAGCAGGCGTGGATGGAGGCTCTGAGGCTGAGGTTGGCCTTGAAGCCTTTTTTTTTCGCTTGACATATTCCTATATGGGAATGTATATTGGTTTGTGCCCAGAGCTACTACTACTTCGGATGCGTTTAATGCGGTGGCTGAGCCCCGGCGGAGGGAGATCTTGAACTACCTGGCGTTGCAGGAAAGGCCGGTGGGGGAGATCGTCGCTGCGCTGGGGATGCAGCAGCCCTCGGTATCGAAGCACCTGCGGGTTTTGCGGGATGTGGGGCTAGTGCGGGTGCGGCGGGAGGGGCGGAACATGCTTTATAGCCTTGATGCGGAAGCAATCCGGCCCTTGTTTGAGTGGACGCAAACGTTTGAACGATTCTGGCGGCACCAGTTGCAGCGGGTGAAACAGCGGGCGGAAGAGAAGCAGGCGGCGAAGAAGGACTGAGCGGTATTCATCTTATTTTTACATTGAGGAGGAAACATGGTGGCTACGGCAATGCAGATTGAGAACTTGACGCTGAGCATCAACGAAGAGATTCGCGTGCGAGCGTCTTTGGACACCACATTCGCAGCTCTGCTCGAACAGCTTGGTCCGGGAAACGAGAGAGGCGACGGAACAGCAATGCCGATGACGCTCGAAGCCCGGCCGGGCGGGCGGTGGTTTCGCGATCTGGGCAACGGAGACGGGCACTTCTGGGGAGTGGTGCAGGCGATCAAACGTCCGACGTTGCTGGAGATCACCGGGCCGCTCTTCATGTCGTATCCTGCGATATCGAATGTGCAGTACCGGTTGAGCGAGCAAGGCGGCGTGACGCTGATTCAATTTCACCATCTGGCGCTGGGATTGATTTCCGAGGATCACCGCAAGGGAGTGAGCATCGGATGGGCGCACATCAACGAAAACGTGCGGAAACGCGCGGAGAATCGGGCGGGGACGAACACGGGAGCATGATCAGCGCGGCGTAAAGATTCAAAAAGGTGAGAAATGTGTCCAGCATGCATGGCGACGGCGGCATTGATCGTAACCGGGGCGATATCAACGGGCGGCCTCGCTGCGATTGCAGGAAAGTTTCGCGGCCGCAGGAAATTCGAAGGGCGGTTCGTAGGCCGTGGGAAGCCGGCTGAACCGAGAAATCCGAATGCGAGGAGAGATGCACATGTCTAGCACAGCGAGCGGAAAGATAGTTTCACCAAAAGTGGTATCACAAGATCAGTGGCTAGCAGCGCGAAAGAAGCTGTTGAAGAAAGAGAAGGAATTCACGAAGTTGCGTGACGAGCTGAGCCGGGAACGGCGCGACTTGCCCTGGGAGAAGGTGGAAAAGCTGTACACGTTCCAAGGGCCAAATGGAAAAGAGACACTAGCTGACCTTTTTGACGGAAGAGGCCAGCTGATCGTCTACCACTTCATGCTGGGTCCGGGGTGGAAGGAAGGATGCCCGAGCTGTTCGTTCCTCGCGGATCATTTCAATCCGTCGGTGGTACATCTGGCACAGCGCGACGTGACGCTGGTGGCGGTTTCGCGGGCGCCGCTACCAGAGATCGAGGTTTTCAAGAAACGCATGGGATGGGAATTTAAGTGGGTGTCATCTTCGGGGAGCGATTTCAATTTCGACTATCATGTTTCGTTCACCAAGGAACAGCTGGAGAAGGGCGACACGTTCTATAACTTCGAAATGCAGAGGAAGTTCGGGGGGGAAGAGCGTCCGGGCGCCAGCGTGTTCTACAAGAATGCCGGTGGTGAAATTTTCCACACCTACTCGACGTATACACGAGGACTGGATATTCTGATTGGGGCCTATAACTTCCTGGACCTGACACCAAAGGGCCGGAATGAAGAAGGATTGCCGCACGGGATGGCGTGGGTCCGGCATCACGATCGGTATTAGGGAACCGGTGGAAGCGCGAACGGTCTTACAGGGGGCGTAAAAAACGAAAGCACATAGGAGAAAACATGGGAAACGCAACGCACGAGCAAGTGAATCTGATGTTGAAGTTGTACGATCTGCGACGAGAGCCGAAGTTGCGAGAGGCGCGTGACTGGTATTTCCAGAATTTCTTCGTCAAGACCGCCGAGGACGTGATGCGCATCGCGCCTTTCGGCGGGCAGGAAAACGCCTACATGAGGATGGTGATGAGCTACTGGGACATGGTGGCGGGCATCGCCAATCGCGGATTGGTGGACGAAGAGCTCTTCTTCGAGAGCACCGGCGAGCAGTGGGGTGTGTGGGAGAGAATCAAGCCGGTGGTACCCGCGTTCCGGGCGATGTTCAGCAATCCGAAATTCCTCAGCAATCTCGAAGAGCACTGCAAGCGCTATGAGACATGGCGGGAAAAGGTGGCACCGGGATCAGGCGAGGCGATGCGGAAATTCCAGGACCAAATCCAGCAGCAGATGAGCCAGAGGAAGGCGCAGGCGGCTGGCGATTAAGGCCTGACCCTTTTCAGTCGAGTGGTTCGCAAAAGCCCCGAGGTTGTTTCAGACCTCGGGGCTTCTTTTTTCCACCTGCAAATTTAACGGAGCTACGGGGAGAGCGTTGGTGGCCACGCCGTCATGGCGAGCTTCGTCTTCGAGGGCGGCAATTTTGTCGAGGGTGTCCTGCCGCTTTGCTTGCAGTTTCTCCAATTGCTCTTTCCAGTCGCCGATGCGATTGCCACCATCGTGGAGCGGCTCATTCGGCGTCTTGCCATCGAGCACGGTCTGCAATTCGGCAATCGTCTTATCGAAAGGAGGTATCTGCGCCTGGAGTTTTGCGATCTGATCGTGATACCACTTCGCGTCTTTCCTGGGCTTTGGTTTTGCCGGCGCAGCGGGGCCTGGATGCGAGTCCGATTGTGCGGTTGACGAATCCTCCGGCTGGCTGTGCACGAGATTGTCGTTGGTCCAAACTTTTTTCGGAGGCGCTGCGGCTGCGATTGGGCCGGTCGGCTGAGTTGACGCAGAGGTCGTTTGCGCGCGAGTGGCGGAGGCCGCAGCAAGCGCGAATATCAGGATCGCAAGCGTAGCGAACGAGAATCGAGTGAGGCGTGGTGCGTTCATGATGCCTCCTTCGAGGCCGCGAGACTATAGAACTATTAGGCGCCTTGGACGCGAATCGAAGCTATTGGATTGAACCCGGCTGGCGCGGAAAATTTACGGGTCAGCAGGAAGGGCTTTGCCGCTGGCAAGCTCGCTCTGTACAAGGGCGAGAGCCTCCTTCGGCGTGCCAACGCGACGGTAATGGGAGACTTCAATCCACTGGTGTTGTTCAAAGGTGAAAAGAAACTTTCTTGCGGTGTAATCGTATTGATAGCGAGTGGGGAGCCAAACACCGGGAGCGACTTCGGATTGATCGAAAGCGAAAACGCCTCCGCGATAAAGCTTTCCGAGGATGCCCCCGCCGAATGAGATGTCGCGAACCACGTGGGCTTCGGCGCGGACAAGCTGGTTTGCGCTGTGATCCACCCAGATTTTCGCGGTCACACGCGTGATCGCTTCCTGAAGAGTGGAGCGAGGATGGAATTCAGGATTGGGGCCGAGCTGAATCACGTCGCACAAGTGGCCGTTGACGGTTTCCTGCCCAACCCATTTGCGCAACAGGCCCTCTTTCATGCTGTTGATCAATTCGGCGCGATCTTTTTTCTTCTTCTCGAACTTCGCATAGGCGGTCTTGGTGCGTGAATCGTTGGGCTTCAGCGTGAGTTCGAGGGTTTGCTCCCAAAGCTGAAGCTCCTTGCGGTACTCGGCAGGGTCGGTGGATTTTGCGCGCTCGCTGACCAGGATCTTCATGGTTCCTGTGCCGGTGGGGACGATGCGGTAGGTACGGTCTTCGAGAACTTTGGGCGTCATGCCGGCAGTCTGGTCCACCTGGCGCTCGAGGCGTTCGTACTCGTCGAGAAATCCCTCATTCCGGTGCTGGTTGGCAATGAGCGTATCGGCGCGAGCCTGGAGTTCAGCGTCGGACGGGGGTTGGGGCAGTTGAGCAGGCGGAGCGAAACCCGGCGAATGGATCGTTAGCGCCAGCACGGCGGCGGAGACGGCGATGGCAAGGAACTTGGGCATCGAGTAGGCCAATTCCGTTTGGATTGCGCGGCTGGCAGCCGAGTTGCAAGTCTATTGTAACCGCAATTCTGCTCCTGGACTGGCCGAAGAAAGGGATGTTTCAGGATTGTTTTTGGCGGGGCGCCGAACTTTTTCGGCTGCTCAGCCGTCTATAATGGATACAGTGAGCGCACCCTCCCGATTCACGCAAATCCAGCGAGCCGCCGTGGCTCTGCAGGAGACTTTTCGCATCGCGCTTGATACGTTGAGGTCGCATAAGCTGCGGACTTTCCTCACACTGCTGGGAGTGATCCTGGCGGTGACGACGCTGGTGGCCGTGATATCCGTGCTGAATGGGCTGAACGTATACGTCTCCGACAAAGTGGCCAACCTGGGCGCGAACGCGCTGGTGGTGGACAAGATAGGCATCGTTACAAATCTCGATCAATGGACGCGGGCGCGGAAACGGCCGCCGTTGGATATGTCCGACTACGAAGCTTTGCGAGACGGGATGAAGCTGGCATCGGCTGTGGCGGCGGAGCAGAACAATGTGGCGGATGTGCGCTATGGGAACGGGCTGAGCGAAGACGTGACGATTCTTGGCACCACACCTGCCTTTGCGGACATTCGCCAGATCGAAGTGGCGGGTGGGCGCCTTCTGACGCAGGCGGACGAAGACCATGCAGCGAATGTTTGCGTGGTTGGAATGGATGTGGTGAACAAGCTGATGCCGGGGGTGGATCCGCTGGGCAAAGAAATTCGCGCCGGCCAAGGACAGTATCAGATCGTCGGCGTCGCAAAGCCGAAGGGAACCGTGCTCGGCCAGCCGCAGGATAACTTTGTGATGATTCCGCTGCGAACATATCGCTCCGTGTGGCTCCAGAAGGGCGATTCGGTGACGATGTTCGTGCAAGCGCGGGGACCGGAGTGGATGTCCGCAGCGGAGGACGAGGCGCGCGTGATTATCCGGACGCGCCGGCACCTGCGGTATGAGGAAGACGACAACTTTGCGGTGATCATGCCGGACTCGATTACGGGAATCTGGAACCGGATCACGGGAAATGCATTTGGAATCGCAATCTGGGTGACATCGGTGTTTCTGGTGGTGGGCGGAATTGTGATCATGAACATCATGCTGGCGAGCGTGACGGAGCGGACGCGAGAAATCGGATTGCGCAAATCGCTGGGAGCGCGCCGCAGCCAGATCGTGATGCAGTTTATGGTGGAATCGTCGATGCTGGCGACGCTGGGAGGCGCCATCGGTGTGGTTTTCGCGCTGGCGATCGCGGCGATTGTGCGGGTGGCAAGTCCGGTGCCGATTTCAACGCCGCTGTACGCAGTGTCGATAGCGCTGGCGCTCTCGACGGGAGTGGGATTGTTTTTTGGAATTTATCCGGCGATGCGCGCTTCGAAGCTGGACCCGATTGAAGCGTTGCGAGCGGAGAACTGAAATGATGCCGGTGCGGCAGGATTTTCGCGAAAATCTGGGGCTCGCGTTCGATACGATTCGAACGCACAAACTGCGGAGTTTTCTTGCCGTGCTGGGCGTTTTGATCGGTGTAGCGCTGATCATTCTTGTGGTCGGGCTTGTACAGGGATTCCGGTCATCAATTTCGGAGGAAATTGCGTCGGAGGGCCTGGATACGGCGTGGGTGGCGCGTTTTACGCAAGGCCCGGGACTGAATGGGCGCCGGCCAAAGGAAGAGCGCGAGCGCAAACCGCTGACGTTTGCGGATGCGCAAGCGGTGATGACACAGTGCCCGGCCGTGAAGCAGACGGCGATTTCCGTTTTTGAATGGACGCAGCCGCACACAGTGCGCTACCAGAGCAACCAGGTGGCGGGCGGCGAGTTTCGCGGCACGTTTCCGGCATACCTCGAGGTGTATTCGAACGCGAACATCAAAGCCGGGCGTTTTTTCACCGAAACTGAAAACGAGCACCGCGACAGCGTGGTTGTGCTTGGTGAAAACATCGCCACGGCGCTTTTCGGAAAGGTGGACTCGGCGCTGGATAAACAGGTGCTCGTGGACGGAGTGAATTTCCGCGTGATTGGTGTGCTGGAAAAGCCCGTAGGGCTTTTTGGAACGGCGGATGAAGACCGGCGCGTGGTAATGCCCTATTACACGTTTTTCAAAATCTACCCCGCCAGCTTTGAGCTGGCCATGCGAATTCTTGCGTATCCGGGAAAGCTTGATCTCGCCGTGGACCAAATTCGCGAAGTGCTGCGGCGCCGGCGGAATGTTCCGTACAACAAGCCCGATAATTTCGCGATACAGACCAACGTGGAAATGGTGAAACAGTTCAACGACATCATCGGCGGTGTGGTGCTGGTGATTGTGGTGCTGAGTTCGATCGGGTTGCTGATTGGTGGAATGGGCGTGATGAATATCATGCTCGTCTCAGTGACAGAGCGCACGCGCGAGATCGGTGTGCGAAAGGCGATCGGCGCGCGAAGCCGCGACATTACCTGGCAATTCTTATTTGAGGCGATGACGCTGACGGGAACCGGCGGACTGATTGGAATTATTGCCGGCAGCGCGATCGTGATGCTGGTTCCGGTGGTGAGTTCTTTGAAAGCAATCGTGCCGCTTTGGGCGGTGATCGTCGGATTCACCGTATCCGTGGGCATCGGACTGATATTTGGCGTGTGGCCGGCGACAAAGGCGGCCAAACTGAATCCGGTGGAAGCACTTCGCTACGAATAAGCTGCGAATTTGAAGTCGAACTCAATAGTAATGCGGCTATTTAGGAGTGGGCGCGCCCCGGTCAATCGTCACGGTGCTTTTTGGATCTAACTGAGATTTGCCATCCGCCCCGAACGCGTAGGGAAAGCCGTTCGGATCAGCCGGAATTCCCTTAAGCATTCCTGCTTCGACTAAGTCTCGCGCGAATTGCGGGTAGTGGCCGAAGCGCGTGCGATAATCCTCGGCGAGTTGGTCGAGTTGCATTTCATCCGACTGAGCTTTCAGCCCTTTGAGTGCTTCGAGCGCGCGCTTTTTAACTTGCTCGTCCTTCGTCGTCTCGTACACTTCCGACCAGATCATGCGCGAAGTGTCGAGTGCGCCGCCTTTCGTGGCAATGCGAGCGGCCAAAATTTTGAAGAGCTGGGAGGCGCCGGGAATCTGGCTGGTCGCGAGGTAAGCCGTGGCAGCCTTGTCGTAGTCTTTGAGCTTCATATAGTAGAGAAATCCGAGATCGGCGGAAATTTGGGTGTTGTTCGGGTTTGCAGCGATGCCTTTTTTCACCAGGGCAACTGCAAGATCGGGCCGGCCGGCGCCGCCCTGATTTTCGGATAGGAAAAAAGCGCCAAAATGATAGGCAGCGATCAGGTGCGGGTCGAGCGTGGTGGCCACGTCGAGAAGCGGGGCGAGCAAGTGGAAGTCGCGATCGGAAGTGGGCAGCTTGGCGCCGTAATATTGGACAGCGCGCGTCCAGTAAATATCGCCGAGCAGCGCACCGTAATCCAAACTCAATTTTTTCAGCAGCGGACCCGATTGAACGAGTAGCTCGTCGCCCTGCTTTTCGAGGGTACCCCGCGAGGAATCGATTCCGCGTTGAAGGGCTACAACGCAAACGAGCAACAGGGGCACGGCGATTGCAGCAAGCCACGCGAGCGGATTTCGATGGTGTTCGCTCACTTCAGATTCTTCTCCGAAAATACCGCCGCCGCCGCAACCAGGAGGATCGCCGAGTAGAGAAGCGCGTAAACCGTATTCTGCAAGATGAGTTGGGGCGGAATCGCAAATCCATGGGATGCCTGGCCGATTACGTCGAAATTGTGAAAGTTGGGCAGCACGTAGTAGAGGACGCGCGTGATGGCTTTGACGGCGGGATTTTGCGTCACCATGCCGATACTCAGGAAATCCGTGGAAAACATTCCCGCAAGATAGATTCCAATGGTGAAGAGCGTGGACAACATGGGCGTGGAGAAGCAGGAGAAAAAGAGCGCCGAGGCCGTAACGATCGCCAATTTCAGCAGGATAAAATAGACGGCCACTAGTATGTAAACATCGGAGCGTGCGAAGGAGCGGTTCACGTAAAGCAGCGCCAAGGCCACGCCGAGGGTCATGAAGCAGGTGTTCACCAACAGGGTGAGCAGCAAACCTGCGTATTTTCCCACGATGAATTGCCAACGGCGGATGGGCTTTGCGAGCAGGCTGTAGAGCGTGCGCTTTTCCATCTCTTTATAAATTAGGCCGACTCCGATGAAGATCGCCATCACCAGCCCGAACGCAGAAATCGCCGAGAGGCCCAGATTTGCGATGACCAGACTGTCGATCCCAATGGAAACTTGCCCCACGAGAATCGCCGCGCCGATCATCATCAGCGCAAAAAACACCAGGTTGTAGAGCACGCGATCGCGAACCGCTTCGCGAAACGTATTGACAGCGACGACTCCCGGTATCGCGCTCATCGAGCGAGTACCTCCACCGCGTGCGAAGCTGCTTTCTCGCGATTCACCATGCGGAAGAAATATTCTTCGAGCGATGGCCGAACAGGCTGCACGGAAAGGATGCGCGCGTCGCAGGCCCGTAGTTTTTCGAGCGTCGCGTAAAGGTCTGCTTCCGGAACCTCAGCGCGGTAGTGCGCTCCAGCCTTCGTGGTGAAGGCTGAAAGTGCTTGAGGCAACGGGCGGCCATCTTTTAGCTTGAAGAGAATATCCATTGCGACCACATCCATTGAAACAATTTCGCCGGGATTGCCCAGGCCCTGCAATTTTCCGTCAACCAGCACCGCGACGCGGTCGCACAGCATTTCTGCATCAGAGAGAATGTGGGTGGAGAAAAACACAGTGCGGCCCTGGTTCTTCAGGTCGAGAATAATGTCGCGAACTTCTCGACGGCCGATGGGATCGAGGCCGGACATGGGCTCGTCGAGGAAGATGACCTTGGGGTCGTGCAGGATTGCCTGTGCGATTCCGGCGCGCTGGAGCATACCTTTGGAGAATTTTCGCAACTGAACGTCGGCCGCCGCGGTGAGGCCGACGAGCTCGAGAAATCGAGTCACGCGCTCGCGGCGGTCGGCGGCAGCGAAGCCAAAAAATCTTGCGTAATAATCGAGCAGTTCGCGCGCAGTCAGATAGTCGTAGAAGTAAGGCTGCTCGGGAAGGTAGCCAATTTCGCGGTGCATGGCTACGTCGTCGATCGATTTGCCCCGAATACGCGCTGTTCCAGCCGTTGGAAAAATCAGCCCCATGAGCAACTTCAGCGTGGTGGTTTTTCCGGCTCCGTTGGGGCCAAGAAAACCGAAGATTTCGCCGTCCTCAACACGCAGAGAGAGGTTGTCGAGGGACCGCCGCAGGCGCTTGCGCCAAAAGCCCGTGGCGTAATCCTTGGTCAAACCTTCGATTTCGATTACTGCGCTAGACATGGCTGTCATCATTATTATTTTTTTTTAGATGATTAGCTCGTGTCAATCGTGGCCTGTTGCTCCGTAGGCACAGGTTACGACCGACCGGTGCATTCGGGCACCGTCACTCGGACGACAATCGCAAGGCGGCTGCGTAGGCTCGCCGCAAGGAAAGCACCTCATGATTGGCCACACCTCTCGCAGTACCTGATTACGTCAGAACTATGCGTGGCGGAATAGGCGTGGTGTATCGCGCGATCAACTGATGATGAATCGCGATGTACCATTGAAGTTGATGCTCGAGGACAAGCTGAGCTAGGAGCTCAGTCTTTGGAAAGCGAAGCCGCCGCCTGATCTGCGGCGGTTGAGTCGGCAGCAGATGGACGAAGATTCTCGAATGCGGCGCTGTTTGCGAAGGAGCTGGGGAAATTAGATTCGAACGAGCCCAGTCCATGGCAGACCATGCGATGCTTGAAGGAAAAGCCAAATGATTCCATTTCACGGCGCGACTCTTCGGCTGTCCAACCCTGCGAGATTCGATAGGCAGCAACCATCATGCCTGTGCGGTCCACGCCATACCGGCAATGCACAAATACCTTTTTATCCGGATGGTCGTGCAGGATCGTGAGGAATTTGGCAATGCCGTCGGCAGTCATGTGAGAGCACTGCGACGGAATCGCAACGTATTTCATCCCCAACTTTGTCACCTGCTCGCGCTCGTTATCGCTGTCGCCTCGCAAATCCACCACGATGCCAACGCCCATTTTCGCAAGCGCTCCGAATCCATCGTCAGATGGCTGAGCGCCGCGGAAAAGCGAGGGCGTCACTTGTCCAAAATTCGACACGCCCTGCACAGCCAATTTCTGGGCAACCACATGTTCCACTGCGGCAACCGCGGGCTTTGGGTTTTCCTGTGCACGCGCTGAAGCGCATAGCATTAGCCCGGCAATTCCGATCTGCAAAGCCTTAGCGAGTCTCACAGTCATTTTCCTCATTTTAGCCATTAGATGCTGTGCCGGCAGGAAAAGTAGCTTGTGGTAGCCCGCACATGTACCACTATGGATAGACGCTTTCGACAACTGCTGCCTAAGATTTTGTGGTTATAGTATGAATTTTTCTTGACAACTTTTCATCCAGCGCCGATACTGCGCACCCAGACTCGGGGGAAACGTGAGCCGGTTTTTCGCTACTAGAGCAGCCGGTTAACCCAGATAGCAGACCGGGTTTTACCGAAAATCCAAGGGAACGCCCGCAAATCACACCGCGCTTGAATTTCCGGCGTGGCTTGGCTGGGCTTTTCGCTTTTTTTCGGTCTGGGGCGAGCAATTTTGCTTGCCACGTCCCCAATTGTAATTGGGTCAACAGGGTTTCAAAGATAGCTCGGTCAACAACAAGAGTTCCGGGCCCGGGCGGTTGGGAGTAAAATAGTGGTTGTCCCTCCCGCATGGCTTCCCGGCGAACATCACGGCGGAAGTGCTGCCGGCGCGGAGGCAGAGATGGCAGAAACGAGAACAGCATTGAACGGGCACACAGAAGCACAACAAGTTACAAGACGAGCGAGTGGGCTGGAATTTCAGCGCCGGTTTACAGACGAGAAAGTGTCACCATTTGACGCGGTTGAATGGGAGCGTCGCACCGCACTCATCGGCAATGATAAGGGTCAGGTAATTTTTCGCCAGGAAAACGTGGAAGTACCCAAATCCTGGTCGCAGACCGCTACTAATATCGTAGTTTCGAAATATTTCCACGGCAAGCCCAACTCGCCGGAGCGCGAGACGTCCGTCAGGCAGTTGATCGCGCGTGTCGTCGATACGATCGTGCGCTGGGGCGAAGAAGGCGGCTACTTCGCTTCCAGCGAATCCCGCAACATCTTCCGCGACGAGCTCACTCACCTGCTTGTCGAGCAAAGAGTGGCGTTCAATTCGCCGGTGTGGTTCAACGTAGGCGTGCAGGCGAAGCCGCAGTGCTCGGCTTGCTTCATCAATTCCGTCCAGGACAACATGGACTCGATCATGAATCTGGCCAAGACGGAAGGAATGCTTTTCAAGTGGGGCTCAGGCACGGGGACCAACTTCTCATCGCTGCGCGGCAGCAAGGAATCGCTGTCCGGCGGCGGCATCGCTTCCGGACCTGTAAGTTTTATGAAGGGCTTCGACGCTTTCGCGGGCGTGATCAAGAGCGGAGGCAAGACGCGCCGCGCCGCGAAGATGGTAATCCTCAACGCCGATCACCCGGACATCATGGAATTCATCGAGTCCAAGATGAAGGAAGAGCGCAAGGCGCACGTCCTGATCGAACAGGGTTACAACCCTTCGATCGACGGTGAGGCATATTCTTCCGTTTTCTTCCAGAATGCGAATCACTCCGTGCGCGTCACCGACGATTTCATGCGCGCGGCCAAGGAAGATCGGGATTGGTGGACGCGCAACGTGAATGACGGCAAAGCCTGCGACCAATATCGCGCCAAGGATTTGCTGAAGGAGATGGCCAAATCCGCCTGGCAGTGCGGTGATCCCGGCATGCAGTACGATACGACGATCAATCGCTGGCACACCTGCAAAGCCACTGACCGCATCTACGCTTCGAACCCGTGCTCGGAGTACATGTTCCTTGACGACACGGCCTGCAACCTTGCTTCGCTGAATCTTCTGAAGTTCCTTGGAGCAAACGGCCAGTTTGACACTGAAGGCTTCCGGCACGCGGTGGACGTCACCATTACGGCGCAGGAAATCCTGGTGGACAACGCCAGCTATCCCACCGAGCGTATCGCGCGCAATTCGCACGACTACCGCCCGTTGGGCCTTGGCTATGCGAATTTGGGCGCACTGCTGATGTCGCTTGCGCTTCCCTATGATTCAGACGGAGGCCGTGATTTCTGCGGCGCGATAACCGCGTTGATGACTGGCGAAGCCTACGCACAATCGGCCCGTGTTGCGGAGCGCATGGGTCCATTCGGCGGGTACTTGCGGAATCGCGATTCGATGCTCGACGTGGTGCGGATGCACCGCGATGCGCTGCGGCCAATCAAGGAAGACAATGTCCAGCCCTCGCTGCTGCATGCGGCGCAAAAATCGTGGGATGACGCCGTCGCGCTCGGCGAACGCTTCGGCTACAAGAATTCGCAAGTTTCCGTGCTCGCGCCCACCGGCACCATCGGCTTCATGATGGATTGCGATACCACGGGCATCGAGCCGGATCTCGCGCTGGTGAAGCAGAAGCGGCTCGTGGGCGGCGGGGTGATCAAGATCGTCAACAATACCGTGCCGCAAGCGCTGATGAAGCTGGGCTACCCGCCGGAGCAGGTGGCGCAGATCGTGGATTACATTGACGCGAACGGCACGATCGAAGGCGCTCCCGGATTCAGACCCGAGCATCTCGCGGTGTTCGATTGCTCGCTAGCACCGCTGGGCGGAGGCCGCTCGATTTCCTGGCGTGGTCACCTGCGCATGATGGCGGCGGCTCAGCCGTTTATCTCCGGTGCGATCAGCAAGACGATCAATATGCCGGAGGAATCCACGGTGGAAGACATCATGGAAGCGTACATCGAGTCCTGGAAATTCGGACTCAAGGCCGTGGCCATCTATCGAGACAATTCGAAGCGATCGCAGCCGCTTTCTGCCGCGGGCAAGAAGGAAGAAGAAAAGGCTGCCGAGCCTGCAGTTCCCGGCGCAGCCGCTCCGGTTGCGGTTGCCGGACCGGTCGCCGAAGCGATTCCCGCGCAACAGAATCTTTTCCCCGGCACGCAACGCCGAAAGCTCTCTGCCGAGCGCGATTCCATCACGCACAAATTCTCCATCGGCGGGCACGAAGGCTACCTCACCGTCGGAAAATACTCCGACGGCACACCGGGCGAAATCTTCATCAAGATGGCGAAAGAAGGCTCAACGCTTTCCGGAATCATGGACGCGTTCGCGCTTTCCGTCTCCATCTCATTGCAATACGGCGTCCCGCTGCGCGCGCTCGTCGATAAATTCGTCAACTCGCGGTTCGAGCCTTCGGGCTACACGGGCAACCCGCAAATCCGTTACGCGAAGTCGATCGTGGACTATATCGGACGATGGCTCGGCGGGAAATTCATCTCGCCCGATTATCTCGACGCCGATGCAGCAGCTGCGGTGACCACGGAGGTAGTTGCTCCGGTTATTGCAGCAACGCCCGCTTCGCTGACGGCTCCCGCGGAGGCGGAGGCATCCACTCGCCAACGCGCTGCCATCGACGACGCACCATCGTGCTCCGAGTGCGGCATGCTGATGACTCCCAACGGCAGTTGCTACAAATGCGCGAACTGCGGCAGCACGTCGGGCTGTAGCTAAGCTAGAAACGTACGGTAAGTTCAGAAGGGGCGCTCCGCTATAAGCGGAGCGCCCTTTTTATTTGCTACGGTTGGTCGTCGCGTTTCTGCAACGCTGGGAATGCTATCATGGGCTCGCTTCGAGGTCTTGACGCCGTGCTGCGCAATCGACAACTCGTCCCGCCACTAACGATTCATACGCCTGACGGGCGTACCATTCGCGGCTGGGATTACAAACAGAAGAAAAATCTCGTTATCGCATTTTTCGATACAGATTGCGCGCCGTGTGAGGAGTTTCTGCGCGCTCTTGTGGATAGCGTAGCTGTGTTGCGCGAGAAAAACGCGGTCGCGCTGGTGGTGTTTCTCGCCCAGCCCGCATGCCGCCTGACCGATTCGCTTCCACCCGGCATCATCGTTGGTGCGGACATGCCCGGAAATTCGGCGCGCGCTTTCCTCGGCGAGGACGCGTTCGCATCGCGCGGATTCGTCCGCGGCGGCGTGTTTCTCACAGATCGCTATGGCGAACTCTTCGCGCAGTGGACTATCGAACGCCACAAATTCCCGGCCATCGCGGAAATTCTCGCCGCGCTCGACCACGTCGAGATGGCCTGCGACGAGTGCAGCACTCCCCTGTGGGCCGCTGACTGACGCAGCCCTAGCATCGCCCTAGGTAGGATCAAAAGAGCTGGCGAGACGCCGGCGTTACAGAAGTGAATGCTTGGCGCGAACGAGCGGCCGGGCGCACGTCGGAACTCCTTCCAAAAGCTGCAAAAGGCACGAATCGAGGCAGACCGGGGCGATAGATCTGAGCGTGCACATCGTTCCGGAGCGTCGAGCACACCAAATAAAAAAGGGAGTCCCGAAGGACTCCCTTTATTGCTCTACCCAAGATTCCGGTTTCGGCGCGGCGAAACCGGCCCACCCCGGGATAAGAGACAGCCGATTATTTGGTTTGCACGCAGGCTGCCACCAGTTTCATCTTTCAACAGACGGAACCACGGATTGGCAGGACATGACTTAGCTCGCGCGAAGGCATTCTGGAGCTGACTGAAAATCCGGAAACCTCCAGTTTCTGAAATTCAGGTCTCCCGTTTTCTACAGTCTTTGGAAGTGTCACTCGGTAGGCTTTTGAAAACGCATTATTTCGCGAAGTCTCGGCCTAGGCGGCTGCAGGCTTGGGGGTGGGTGCCAATGCGCGGCGGACGCGCCTCCAAGCCCAGCGGACCGGGAAGAAGAGAATCGCGATCCACAGCAACAGCGTCGGGCCGGATTCCAGAAACCATGCTGCGAGGCCAATCACATTCTCCGTCAAGCTGTGAAAGCCCGTGACAAATGCGTTGTGAAGGCGCGTGCCCGTTGACGATGAGCCGGCGTTCAGGCTCGCCTTATATTCTTCACCCACCGAGAGCGTAATTGTCGCGAAGTCGATGCGCGCCTGCAGCGTGCGTTGTTCCGCTGCCATCTCTTCGATTTCGCCGCGCACGCGCGAGATTTCGTTCTCTACTTCGAGCACGTCTTTCACTTTGCCCGTGTTGTTGTGCAGCACGCCGAGCAGGCGGTCTTCGGTGGCGCGTGAATTCTTCAGCCGAGCCGGGAGGTCCACATACTGCTTCGTCACTTCTTCGCCCGCCTGCGACTCCTGGTCCGCGCGACCGAGTTGCTTCAATTCGGCAAGGACTGGCTCGAGTTGCGCGGACGGTACCCGCAGCGTGGCGGAAAACGTCTTCGCTGCGTCGGGAGGCGCCGACGTGCTGAGCTCGCCGATGTAGCCGGAATGCCGCGACACAACTGCCTTCACCGCGGATTCGATGCCTTCAAAATTCTTCACCACAAGCGCGAGCGAAGCCGTCCGAGCAATCATGGGCGCAGCTTCTAGCGAAGCAACAGTCTTCGCCGATGGTGCTATCGGCGGAGCCGGCGCGGCGTCCCCAGGTTCGATGGAAACAGAGTAGCGCTGTGCGGGAGACTGGTTTTCGAGGGAACTCGATATTTGCTGCTGTGCGATCCACTTCTTATACTCCTCGAGTTGCTCCGGGCGAGGGGGCCTGCCTCCCACGTTTCCGGTCAGTCCGGGTGCGCTTCTCGACTTGGCCGCGAAAGGCGCCCCATCACGAGACGCCACGTAAGAGGAAAACGCAGCGTTTCGATAGAGCGAAGGAATGCCGACAGCGAGTGCAAGGATCGCAACCAAGGCGCCGCCCAGCGCCCATGCCGGGCGGCCTTGCTTCCACGAAGAAATCGCTCCATATAGCCGCTGCACAGGCGTCAATTGAAGTACGGTGGATCCGGTTTTCGCCCTCCCGTCAGCCAGCGTGGCCGCCTGCTCGTGCATTTGTTCGCTGAGACGCGCGGACGACGGCTCGATTTCCCATACTGCCAACTCGTGTGAAAGATTTCGGAAACTGGCAGCCAGCTCGCGGCATTCAGCGCACTGTTGCATGTGTTGCGCGATTTCCGACGCGCGATCGGCGGAGATTTCGCCGTCGAGGTAGGCCATCACTTCGTCTTGTTCAAATGGATGAGTTGAGCGCATTTTCTTGCCTCACGGATTTTGGGGGAGCGCTTACTAAAAGCTCCTTCAACGCCAGGCGCGCGCGGAAGAGCCGCGACCGCATCGTATTCACCGGCACGCGCAGCACGCCGGCAATTTCTTCATAACTCAAGTCCTCGTACTCGCGCAGCAGCAGCACTTCTCGATCGTTGCGGGGGAGCTTTGCGATCGCCTCGCGAACCCAAAGCCCGTTCTCCGCCTCTCCGGGCGCGGAGGGGCTGGGGAAATCGGGCCCGAGCCCCGCGCCATCGGAGTTCTGGTCCAATTTGCGGCGGTGATTGGCCAGAATCTTGTACGCAACTCCAAAAAGATAGGTGCGGAACGTGGCGCGAGGCTCATATCTCTGCGCGGCTCGCAGAATCACGACAAACGTCTCCTGCGACAACTCCTCCGCGCGCGCCGGGTCCTTCACCCGACGCCGGAAAAATGCATAAATGAGCTCCCGGTAGCGAAGGAAGAGTTCGCTGAAGGCTTCGCGGGAGCCTTTCTGGAATTCAAGTATCAGTTGCTCGTCAGTCGCCATCGAAGTGCCCATTGAGCTGCTCTCGGATCGCCACTTTGTTCTCGTCGCCCTGAAGCTCCCGGCTGTGCTAGCTCTCTACTATGTGTAATGTCGTGGCGAGGCAAAATGTTCCCACCGAACGAGACTGGAACGGGAAGAACCAAACATTTGGCACGCAAGATGGGGCTTCCAGCCTTGTGTCAGGCACGGCTTCAGGTGCGGCTTCTGCCGTGCGGCAATGGACGCTGGGCCATTCGGCTTTAGCCGCTGAGGTGGGGTTTTGCCGGTCACGAATTAAGAACGTCCGAGGTAGGATTTCTTGCAGGGCGAGGGCCAGCTAAGCGCCGATAGCGGATCGAACCGCAGAAGCCAGTGAGTCCGTCCAGCGGCGAACATCTTCGTCGCGCTCAGCTTCGACCATCACGCGCGCGAGCGGCTCGGTGCCCGAATAACGCAAGATCACGCGGCCGGATTGGCCGATCGCTTTTTCCGCTTCGCCAAGAATCCGCGAAACTTCTCGCAGAGACCCGAGCGGCGGCTTCGATTTTACGCGGACGTTCACAATTTTCTGCGGATAAATCTTCAAATCGGCGACGAGCGAATCAAGCGGCCCGGCAAGCGAAACAATCGACGCGATTTTTACGGCCGTAAGCATGCCGTCGCCGGTGGTGGCATCGTCAAGAAAAAGAATGTGCCCGGATTGCTCGCCGCCAAGATTCGCGCCAATGCGGAGCATCTCCTCCAGCACGTAGCGGTCACCGACGGCGGTGCGCACCAACTCCAACCCGGATTGGTCGAGGGCGCGTTCGAGTCCAAGGTTCGCCATCGTGGTGCCGACGATCACGTTGCCCTTCAGCTTGCCCGCGGATTTCATATAGCGACCCGCAACGAGCAACACTCCGTCGCCATCCACCAGCTTTCCCGAGGCGCTCGAAAAAATCGCGCGATCGGCATCGCCATCAAACGCGACGCCAAGCGTCGCACCGGACTCGACCACGCTCTTCTGCATCCCCTCGGGATGAAGCGAACCACAACCTGCATTGATGTTTTTCCCATCCGGAGCATCGTTGATCGCGACAACCTCCGCGCCGAACATGCGAAAAAGCTGGGGTGCGAGTTTGCTCGCCGCGCCATTCGCGCAATCCAACACAATCTTCATTCGTGCAAACTTTGCACCCGGCAGCGCCGCAGCTCGCAACCCGACGAGATAGTCCTGGTGCAACTTCTCGTCGCCGTCCGGATGCTTTTTACTTGCTGCCTCCGCATCCTTTGTCCGGATAGCCGGCGTACTCCCATACGGCGAAAGAATCAAACGCTCGATCTCGTGCTCTGCGGCATCGGGAAATTTCATGCCCGATGACGAAATCAGCTTCACGCCATTGTCGTGATACGGATTGTGCGACGCGGAAATCACCACACCCGCGGAAAATCCCTTGCGGCTCACGAGCCAAGCAACTCCCGGCGTCGTGACAACCCCCGCCGATACCGGCTCCACTCCCGCCGACACCAGCCCCCGCGCAATGAACTCCGCGATGTGCGGACCGGATTCGCGCGGATCACGGCCGATCAGAACGCAGGCCGGCCTCCTGTCTGCATTCTTCTGAGCCGCCAAATGAAGGCCCAAGGCGGAACCGACGCGCTCAAGTGTTGCGTCGTCCAATGGATATTCACCGGGAATGCCGCGAATTCCGTCCGTGCCGAAGAGCTGTTTTGTCTTTTCTGTCGCCATTGAATCGGATCTTAACTCTCGATGGGTAAGCCGATAATTCTATCATCGCTCTTGCGCGCGCCCGCACCAACCACCTACCGGGCAACCCAACCCGTTACCCACTTTTTCAGGATGCGCTGCGAACGTCATTATCCGGCGCGGCACATTATGTCCCCATCCTGCACGCCTGTGATATCGTACGCGGGTGCCAGTTGAAACCACCAATCCAGTCAAAGCGACTTCGACCCCCAACTCGGTAAGCGCGCGAATCATTGCCGCGGGCATCGTGATTGCCTTTTGTTATTGGGCCTCGACGGTTCTGGTCACGTTGGTGGTCGCCGTTCTTATGGCCTATTTTCTCGATCCAGTGGTCAACTGGCTCGAAGAATGGCACGTTCCGCGCGCGCTTGGCGCGCTGATCGTCGTGCTCTCGACGATTTTTCTCGTGCTGCTTCTCGCCTGGACGCTGATTCTGCGCGTGGATCAATTTGGTGCGGACTGGCCGAATTACCAAAAGCCTCTGAAAGCAGCGGCCAGTGCGGTCTCCAAGAAACTTGAAACGTTCGAGTCACACGTCTCAGAAATCGAGCCGACGAATAAACCCGGCGAGCGAATCATCGCCGTCGCCGATTCTCACCCGGTACGAAACGCTGTGCTCTCCCGGCTCGGCGCTCTCGAGGCGGTTTTTGTGGCCGCGACGTTTGTGCCATTCCTCTTATTTTTCATGCTCGCGGCCAAACGACAGGTCTGGCACGCCACCATGCAGCTATTCCCATCCACAGAACGGACGCGCGTGAAACAAACACTCGGCGAAGTGACGCTTGTCTTGCGCAGTTACGTTATCGGCACGGCGTTGGTCGGACTAATATTGATATTCGCGAGCTGGATGTTTTTCCTGAGCATCGGACTCGAGTTCCCGTTTCTGGCGGCGCTCGTCTCAGGACTGGTGAATTTGATTCCTTACTTCGGCGTGGTGCTCTCCTGGTTCCCGCCCATCATCATCGGCCTAAAACAATTCAAGCACGTGGAGCCTTACATCGGCATCATCGTGATGATGACGTTCCTGCACCTGATTGCCGCAAACCTGCTGATGCCCGCGCTGGTCGGCTGGCGCGTGCGGCTCAATGCGCTGGCGCTCACGGTGGCGTTGCTTTTCTGGGGCTGGCTCTGGGGCCCGATGGGCTTGATCCTCGCCGTTCCGATCACGGCTGTGATCAAAGTAATCTGCGACCACGTCGAAAGTCTGCAACCAGTAGGACGCTGGCTCAGCGCATAGCCATTCCAAGGAAGCTCTTTCTCCGCGTTTTGTCCTAACTTTTCACCGCGAGTTGCGAATTGCCGTCACCGCTTCATTGAGCGCGTCTGGATTTTGCGCGCCTTGAATTAGGCGGATGGCAGCTATCCCCGCCGCTCCAGCGCGAAGGCAGTCAGGAGCGTTGGATGCATTCACGCCGCCGATAGCGATTACTGGAATACTCACCGAGTTTGCCACCTGCGCAAGCTCCTCAACGCCGTGCGGCTTGCCGAACGGTATCTTCGATGGCGTCTCGTAGATTGGCCCGAAGTAGGTGTAGCTGGCGCTTGCGTTCTCTGCTTCTTGCGCGCCTTCAAGGCTATGGCAGGAGACTCCGACCAAAAAATCAGGAGGCGCATTTCCGGCGCGGCACCATTTGACCACTTCGCGCGCCGGTGCTGATGCGTGTCCCAATTGCACGCCGGCCGCGCCGGCGGCCAGAGCTACGTCAAGGCGGTCGTTGACGATCACTTTAATTGAGCGTGGACGAATTGCGCCGGGGTGCTCGGAACCGAGGGTGAGGGCCACAGCCTCCCGGACGAGCGTGAAAAGCTCGCGCGCCGGCAAATCCTTCTCGCGAATTTGCACCCAGTCAACGCCTGCCGCCGCTGCTGCGCGAATCACGGCGAAAAGCGCGGGAAGACTGTTGTCTCCGGAGAGAGCCTTGCGGTCTGTCACGTAGCAGATGATCGGTAGGCCGGTCGGACCGCCGGTGGATCGGCCGATTGGTTGGTTAGCCCTGGCTGGCAACGGTCGCGGCCCTGCGTCGAAATGCTTCGAGTGCGAGGAAAACATTCATGATTCCCAAGCCCGAAATCGCTCCGCGCATAAACGGATTGTTAGCGAAAAAAGCAAGCGCCGGGTACTGATATAAAAAATAGTTGGTCTCCCAGATCTCCGACCACGGCACGAGGATCAGCACCAATCCCAGCTCAAGCCAGACAAGGAGCGACACGACTCGAAACAAGCGGGCCATCATCAGTTTAGGATTATGGGAGATTCTCTCCGGAGTGGCAACAGGCCAGCCGCCGATATTGCATTGGGAAGTTGAACTGAGTAAATCACAGATCTGGAAAAAATGGATGAACGGTTCCGGATACGCAACTATCAGGCACTAGGGGCAAACAAAAAGATACTATTCTTTTGTCATTGCCTCAGGTGTGATCAGGCCCACGTGAGCCATCTCCCGCATTACGTCATTGATATTTTCAAAGAACGTGCGGAAAAGGTGGCCTTCGTGAAAGGCGCAGACGAAGCGAGCCACGCGGCCGAGAGGGCACCAGTCTGGTGCTCGTCACAGTCTTTGACACCTCACCGCGCGGGTTTGTGCCACGCAGGCGCGTCCCTGAGGGAATTTTTTGAAAACTGGGAAATTCAGTGACGAAAATGACGCCGGCCCACCACTAAGATTGGCAGGCCGGCGCGGCACCCCAAAACTCGAATCGACCTACCCAGTTGAGCGTTGGAGCAGCCACCAAGCCGCCTACGGCTTCCAGAAATCCGGGTCGGCTTTGATCCACTCTTCCTGTACGTAGCTCATATGCGGGTTGAAGGCGAACAATTGATGCAGAGACGATTCAACTGACGCGGCTATGAGCTCATCGAGCTTCTTCATTCCGTCGGCGCCTATAGCCGCCTCGAATTGCTTGTCCTCCACCTGAAAGCCATGGTCGACTTCGGCAAGCGTTTTGCGCGAGGTAAGCACGAGATACGAGCCTCCCTCACCCCCGTACACTTGATTGAAGACGCCCCAATGCGAACCGGGCACTCCCTTCTCATAAGCGGCTTTCACCATCTTCACCGCCTCATTCCATTCCCTCTCATGACCAGGACGAACATGGTAAACGGAGACTTCCACGAAACGCATTTGGGAAAGAAGTGAGGAACAAGGCGCGCTGCTTGCCCGAGAGCGAAGTCATAGCGAGGTAGTGCGTCGGCCACTTGGCTCGGGCGGATGCCTGTACGAACGCGCTTTCCGCTGCGTCGTGTACGATGCCCGCTCTGCCAGGCTTGGTATATTCGCGCGTGATCTGCAACACCTTTGGTATGGAGTTTGCCTGCGACTTTTCCTGCGCCGCAGAGATGCAACAACAGGCAAGCACTAGAAACAATCCGAACAGAATTCGACTGGCTTTATTCATGGACGCAATCCTCCTGACTTGCGGATGGACTTAGCTTGGAAGGGGCCTTAGAGACCAGCGTGTGATCTATGCCGGAATCCGGGCGGAGACTACATGTGCCCGGCTATGATGTCAAGCGCGGCATCCCGAGGCATCGTCGATTCACGGTGCTGTCTATTTCGGACTGGTCCCTCAGCGTATCGCGTATCCGCCGTCGACTCGAATTGTGGTTCCCGTGACGAAGTCGGATGCGCGCGAGGCCAGATACACGGCGGTTCCGGCGAGTTCGTCCGCCTGGCCCCATCGGCCGGCGGGAGTCCGGGCAAGCACTTCATCGTTGAGTGGCATTTTGTGCACCGGCTCCGTCATGGCTGTTTCAATCCACCCTGGCGCAATGCAATTCACTTGAATGTTGTGCGGCGCAAGCTCAATGGCCATTGACTTGGTGAGCTGGATGATTGCTCCCTTCGCTGCACTGTAAGAAGGCACGAGCCCCGATCCAAAGAACGAGTACATGCTGCCGATGTTGATGATTTTCCCGGATTTTTGGGGGAGCATCGATGCAGCAACGAGCTTGGAAAGAAGGAACACAGAATTGAGCTGGGTCTCGATCACGCAGTCCCAATCTTCCGGTTTTTCCTGCAACACTCCGCCGCTCAACGACACGTTGCCGGCATTATTTACCAGGATGCTCGCCCTGCCGAGCTTGCTCTCCACTTGATTCAGAGCGGGCTGCAATCCGGCGCGATTCGTCATATCCACGTTCAGCGCCATCGAAGGCACACCGATGGACTTCAGCTCTGAGAGCACCTGCTGATTCTTTTTTTCGTTTCGTGCGAAAACTGCGACGGCCGCCCCAGCTTCCGCGAAGCCGAGCGCAATACTGCGGCCTATTCCGCCATTACCACCCGTCACAAGGGCAACGCGGCCGGTGAGGTCAAACAAAGCGGGCATGTTCATCAAGTTCTCCATGTGTCGAGCGCTTGGAGCGTATCGATACAGACGGGCTGGAATCCCTGGTGCGCAGGGGCAAGTCGAAGGAGCTCGGAGAAGATTCCTTCATTGAACCGGGATGCTGTAGTGCGAGGCGATTACCTGCCATCGCCCGTCGACGTTCATCCAAACATCAGTGAAACGGTCATGGTATTCGTACGGCTTTCCTTTGATTGTTCCTTTTTCGTGGTAGGCGCCCGTGACCACAGCTGTGTTCCCGTGGACGCGAACTTTGAGGTCCGTCATATCGGAGATTTCGACGGCGGTGGTGCCGCCGCCTGTGTGTGCGATGTAGCCAGCCTTGCTGTATGTAGCGCCATCCTCAACCGTAATGATGAAGTCGTCAGACAGCAGGGAGTTCATAACCGTGATATCTCCGCGCTTGTATGCTTCATTCCATTTGGACTCAAACGCCAAAACCTTCGCTGCAGCATCCGGTTTCTGCTGGGAGAGTAAAAAAAATGAGGGGAAGGATGCGAGAGAGACTGCCGCGAGAAGGCATAGGCGAAGTTTCATGGTTCGTGGCGCACATTATCATGCTGTCGTGCGAGCGACTCAAGGCAAAGAAACACAGAAAGATGTACCGTCTTGGCTACCAGATCTCGATTCCGGGCGTTTACGGGGCGGGATTACTAGTGGCGCTGGAGTTCGGCAATGCGGTCGGCCACGTCGCGGTAGTCGATGTTCATGGCGTATACCTGGCGGAAGCTGTCGAGCGCTTGTTTGGATTCGCCGGCGTTTTCGAGGGCCATGCCCAAATCATAGCGTAGCGCGAGAACCGCGTCCTGCTCGAGCCCAGGGGATTCAAGGGCGCGCTGGTACCACATCGACGCGACTTTCGGCTCGCCCTTATCCATGAAGCAGAGGCCGAGCATGGTGGAGCAGTTCATCGCGTAACGGAAGGGCTTGCCCTTCTGCACGGCTTTCGCGACTCTCTGAAATTCGCCGATGGCTTCGTCGAGCAGGCCCATCTCGCGATAGGCGATGCCGAGATTGTAGTGGGTCTCGAGATCTTCATCTTCTTCGCCAAGTTCGCCCAGCTCGGCGCGGAATTCCTGGAACACTTCGGACAGCTGGTTCAGGCTTTCGGCTGAAACCTGCGGGACGACCGGCTCGAGGGCGTTGCCGTTGGTTGGTTCGGGAACGTGCGGCAGTGCCACCGCTTTCATCGGTTCGGGCTCTTGTTCGAATATCTTGCTGAGCGACGCAGCGGGGACTTCGCCACGCACTTCCGCCAGAACTTTCCCCTGTACGTTCGGATGCACTTCAGCGCTGGAGCGCGGGGCATCGAAGCCATCAATTTCAGCGACTAGTTCGCTGATGAAATCTTCCGTCGTCGCCGGCTCAGGAGCGCTTGCGGATTTGGTTGGCGCTGTGAGCTCGAGGTCAAATTCATGGCTGGCTGCCGGAACCGGCTCGTGTTCGGCGGCGGGCTCGGCGCTGGCTTCGGCGGGCAGAGGCGCCAGATCTACGGGCTCAGCTTCAGCGGCGGCGTCTTCGACGAGTTCGAAGCTTGGCTCGGGCGCTGATTCTTCACCGAATTCTGCGGAGACGATATCTTGCAGTTCGATCACTTCGGCTTCCCGTGGCGCGGGCGCCGGAGCTGGCTCATCGAGGTCAGCTTGCGCAAGAGTAAGCTCCGGAATTTCGGCGGCTTCGGGGATCGCCGCGGGCTCTGGGCTCGATGCAGGCTCGGGTTCGAGCGCCGGCGCGGCTTCTTCCGGGATGACGAACTCAGCCGGAGGCTCGGTGGCGGCTTGCGGCGAAGGGGTCGAGGGCGCCGGCGCGACCGGCGCTTTTGCCGCCGTGTCGGCCACGTCTTGAATCATCGCTTCCCATTCGTCCGAGAGATCCACTTCCTCAGGAGCCCCGGCGACTGGAGCGGGCGGCGCATGCGTTTCCGCGACGGCTGGCACCGGCGGAGGCGCCTGCGGCGGAGCCGAAGCGGCTGGCTCCGCGGCCGCGACCGGTTGCGATTCCGGTTGAATGAGCGAAATTTCGAATTCTTCGAAAACGGATGAGGTGGCCGCGGCGGCTTCCGCTTCCGTAGGAGACGAAGTGACTTCGAACGTGGCGGGTTCGGATGCGGGCAAGGCGCTCTCGACCGCTTGGGCTTGCGGCGCGGATGCGGATGGCGCTGCAGGCGTTACGCCGATTGGCGGAGCAGCCGGCAATTCGTCTTCCGACATGCCCGCGGCTTTCTGGAATCGCTGGCGAAGCTCGAGGAAGCGGTCCATGTTTGCCGTATCGTTGCGTTCGCGATGAATCTGTTCGAGCTGCGAAGCAAGTTCTGCGGTGCGGCGTTCGTTTCCAGCGCCGAGGTGCAAATCGAGCAAGCGCTCGAGCGTGGGAGTATGACGCGGCGCGCGTTGCAAAACATTTTCGAGCAGATGCGTGGCTTTCTGCGTCAGACCGTAGCTCGAGAACAGGTCTACGTCGGTAAGCGCCTGCGCGATGTATTTCTGCGTTTCCTCATCGAATGATTCTTCGATGATGGCAGGCGGAGGCGGAGCAACCGCTTTTTCATCTGCATCGATTCTTGGCGCCAGTTCGGAAGCTGCTTTCTCTTCGACTGCGGGCTGCGAGGTTCCACCGCTTTGCACACGCAGCTGATTCAAGCGCTCGACGAGACGCTCGTCATTCTTATTACGGTCGATAAGCTCCTGCAGACATTCTTCCGCGCGCGAATAATTTCCGGTGGCAGAGCAAAGCTCGGCCAGCTGGCTGAGCGCGAGTGGCAGCTGATGCGAATTGCTCGTATAACGGCAGAAATCCACCATCATTTCTAGAGGCGCCGCTTCCTTCGGCTGTTTTTCCACGATGGCCGCAACAGCTTTGAGGAACTTGTCCTGTTCACCCGCTTCGATCATCGGATGGCGAAGCTCTTCCAGCAAGCGCATCGCTCCCAACTCCTGCCCGTTCGCGATCATTGTTTCAGCCACCGTATAGAGAAGAGCGGTGTGCTGGTGGCCGCGCGCGAGCTGCTTGCGGGCGCGATCGGCGGCTTTCTCGGTCTGGCCGGCCTTGATTTCGAGGTCCAGCAACATCTGGGAAACTTCGCCGCCCGCATGGGCTTCGGGATGTGATTCGAGGAGCGTGATACCTTCAGAGTCCTTGCCGCCCGCGATGAGAGACTTGGCGCGAAACAGCACGGCTGCGCCGTTTGCCGGATCGACTTCGAGCGCGCGTTGAACAAGCTTTTCCGCTTCGTCGTGCTCGCCGCGATCGAACAGGCGCTGGGCGTAGTTCAAATAGGTCTGGGCTGCTTCCTTCTTCTGGCCCATCACGTTGTAAAGCTCGGCCAGGCGCATCTGGACGCGCAGGTTCTCGGGTTCGACGTCGAGCAGCCGGTGCAGCACTTCTACGGCTCGCTGCGCGTGATTCGCTTTCAAGTGCGCTTCGGCAATTTGCAGGAACAGAGGTCGCGCTTCGCTTAACACCCCCTGCTGGACGTAGAGGTCGGCGAGGCGTTCGAGCGGCGCGAGTTCATTCGGCGCGAGCTTGGCAATTTTTTTGTAAATCGCGATGGCTTTGCTGTTGAAGCCGTCGTTGAGATACACCTGGGCGAGACGCTCGAAGTATTCGATGGCGTGCGACATGTCGCCCTGCCGGGCATACAGGTCGCCGACCGTCATCAATGTGGCCTGATCCTTCGGGTCGTTGCGGAGAATCTGCTGATACTCGGCGATGGCCTGAGGGACTTTGCCCTGGTTGAGAAACTTCAGCGCGTTTTCGAGTGCTTTGCTTTTATTGAATGCCATGGATTATTTCGTCTGGCTCTCGCGCGCAGCGCCGACGGCAGAGCCTTCCGCCCCGTTAGCCCCCCACAGCAGGTAGAGATGGAAGGTTAGCACGGCTGAAAATGGAGGGTCTATGAGACGGCGAGTATGTGGTGACGAACGGGATAACAGGGTACTAGGGTACCACTAGGACTCGGGGTGGAAGGCGACTGGCTGCTCCGGAAGCGGAAGAGGATTCTGTGTGGCGCCGGTAGACCAGCTGCGAGCTTCTCTCACTGGCGCGTACGAAAATCGGTGCAATAGGGTTGGACCGTGCTGGCGGAGGGCGGCCAAGTGTTCGGGGGTGCTGTAGCCCTTGTGTTGAGCGAGACCATACTGAGGATAGAGCCGGTCGTACTCCTCCATCCTGCGATCGCGCTCCACTTTTGCCAGAATCGAAGCGGCGGCAATGGAGGCGGAGCGCATGTCGCCATGGATTAGAGCCTTTTGCTCGATGGGCAGGTCGAGTTCCACCGCGTCGAGAAGGAGGAAGTCCGGCAGAGGCTCGATCTGCGAGATGGCGGCCACCATCGCCTGGCGGCTGGCCTGGTAGATATTCCAGGCATCGATGCGGCTGGCGTCAATTTCAGCTACCGCCCAGGCCAAAGCGTGCAGGCGGATGCGCTCAGCGAGAATGAAGCGGCGTTCGGGATTGATCTTCTTGGAATCGTCGAGGCCAACGATACGGCGAGTAGGACTGAGGATGACGGCGGCGGCGACCACTGGGCCGAACAGCGAGCCGCGGCCTGCTTCGTCGAGCCCGGCGATACGAAGCCAGCCGCGCTGCCGCGCTTCGCGTTCGTAACGCCTCGAGCAGAGCCGTTCCACGTCCGCGAATTCTAGCACAGGCTTGGCGGTGTGCTGCGGTTGGATACGGCGACTCATGTCGCCATTTCACAACACGGGTTTCGTGAGGAGTTGTAATATGGGCCGAATTTCGGCGCCCTCGTGTCACCTGTCAGCTTCGTGAGGAGAGAGAATCGAATATGTCGTCTTCACATTATGATCTGATTACCGTCGGCGGAGGGATGGCAGCTTCGGCTCTGGCGAAGTCGATGGCGGAAAGCGGCGCGAAAGTTCTGGTTCTCGAGCAGGAGACGCGCTTCCGCGATCGCATCCGCGGCGAGTACATCATGCCGTGGGGCGTGGCGGAAATCCAGGCCCTGGGGATTCTCGAACTTCTTTGCAGCGAGTGCGCGCAGAAAATTTCCTGGATTGATCTGGGCATGGGCGATCCTCCGCGCGAATTAACCACAACGACGGCCCAGCAGCTGCCCGGCGTCGGCTACTCGCATCCGGAAATGCAGGAAACACTCCTCACAGCCGCCGAGCGCGCGGGCGCGGAAGTGCGCCGTGGAGTTAACGTGCAGGGAGTGGAGCCGGGCGCGCCGGCGGCGGTGATCGCCACGACCGGCAAAAATTCCGAGCGAATTTCGGCGCGGCTCGTGGTTGGCGCGGACGGGCGCGGCTCGCAGGTCCGAAAATGGGCTGGGTTCCAAACGACAAAAGAGCCCCATCCTTTCTTGCTCTGCGGAGTGGTTTTGAAGGGAGTTGCAACCAAGGGAGACATCGCCTTCGTCCAATACAACCCTGACCTCGGCACGGTGTGCACGATTTTTCCCCAGCCGAAAGGCCGCTTCCGCGTTTACCTCGGCTATCCCTCGACAATGAATTACCGCCTGCAGGGCAGCGGCGATGTGAAGCTCCTTTTTTCTGAATTTGCGCGGACGGCGCCGGGGCTGGCGCCCTTTCTGAGCGGCGCGGAGTGCATCGGCCCGCTGGCTACATTTGATGCAAATGATTCCTGGGTGAAGCATCCCTACCGCAACGGTGTCGCGCTGATCGGTGATGCGGCTGCCACCAGCGATCCAAGCGCCGGGCAAGGAATGGCGATTTCCTTCCGCGATGCGCGCGTGCTGCGCGACCATCTTCTCGCCACGCCCGATTGGGACCGCGCCGCGGATGCGTACGCTTCTGAGCACGACAATTATTTTGCTACGTGCCATACGGCTAATGTGTGGCAGCGGCAAGTGTTCCAGGAGCAGACGCCCGAAGCGAGATTGCGGCGGCAGAAGGCGATGCCGTTAATCGCGGAGGATCCCACGCGCGTCCCCGACTATCTTTTCAGCGGGCCCGACTTGCCGATGGATGATAGTGTGCGCGCGCGCTTTTTCGGCGAGGCCTGAGCTTCATGGCTGGACATGTCGCTTCAACTTTGGAGTGCGAGAGCTTGCTCTCGCTTTCATAGGTCGAGGTTTGCCTCGACCGGTTTTTGCAATGCGGATGGCGAGTCGTAGGGCGGAAACTACGAGATAAGAGCGTTTCCAGCAAGCTGGGTCACAACAAAAGCGGCGGCAAGCCGCCGACTCTAAAGAAAGTCGAACGAGATTTTACTTGGTTTCTACGGTTCCCGCGCCGGCCGCGGCTGTCTCGAATTTCTCGGCGCGCTTGACGCGGGCAGCTCTGCCGCGCAGTCCGCGGAGGTAGCCCAGTTTCGCGCGACGCACGCGCCCCTGGCGTACCACTTCGATGGACCCGATCATCGGCGAATGCACGGGGAAGATCCGCTCGACGCCGATTCCGAAGCTGACGCGCCGCACCGTGAACGATTCGCCCAGCATTTCGCCCCGGCGGCTCATCACCACGCCTTCAAACGGCTGGATGCGCTCCTTGTCGCCCTCACCTTCTTTCAGGCGCACGTTGACGCGAACGGTATCGCCCGGACGAAACTCGGGGAGATCCTTGCGGAGTTGAGGGTCTTGCACACTGCGAAGTATCGGTTTCATTTCTATTTTCCGGGCAGACCCGCTTAGGTGGGGCCAGCTAACAATGCACAAACTCTAATTATAACGGTTTTCGAGCGCTTTGCCTACTGCAAATTGCGCATCCCGGACTGATTGCCACTTTACGTGGGTACGTTGCTTCCGAAGCTTCGGAAAAAATCGGATCTCGAGCAGCCGAAAGATGGGCTTCCACGGAATTACACCGATCAGAATCAGCATGAGGCCGAACATAACGTAATCAGCGGACGGCCCATAACCAACTCTACCCAGCCGAGTATCCAGCAACCCAAAGATACCCGTGTCGAAGGATTTGACGGTCCATCCACCAAAAAACAGCCTGCGCCGATGGTGAGCAGTCGCCACCGCCATTCCGGTTCTGGCCGTCTCGGCGACGTCATCTTGACCTCGATGGATTGTCCCTCAGCAGGTCGGGGCGATTGCGCCTGGTCTTTTCAAGGGCTTGCTCGTGGCGCCAGCGGCGGATTTCTTCGTGATTTCCGTTCATCAGCACTTGCGGCACATCCCACTCGCGGAATGACTGCGGGCGAGTGTAGTGCGGATAGTCGAGGATGCCGTAACTCGTAACCGGTGACTTGTGGCTCGTGGTCTCTGCGTGAGTGGCGCTTGGTTCCGCGGCGCTGAAGGATTCATTTACCGTGGAATCTTCGTTGCCGAGAGCGCCGGGGATCAGGCGTGTGACCGCGTCGAGAATCATTGCGGCGGCGAGTTCGCCGCCTGAGAGTACGAAATCGCCGATGGAGATTTCGTCGGTGGCGAGGTGCTCTGCTACGCGCTCGTCCACGCCTTCGTAGCGGCCGCAGATCAGGATGATTCGGTCGAGTTGTGCGAAGCGCCGCGCAGTTTCCTGGCAGAAGAGTTTGCCGGCGGCTGAGAGCAGGACGATCGCTGTGCGGGGCGGCGGATTCGCGCTGGAAACAGGCCCGGCAAGCGATTCGACCGCGTCAAACAGCGGCTCGCACTTCATCACCATGCCTTCGCCGCCGCCGAAAGGGCGATCGTCTACCGTGCGGTGGCGGTCGTGAGTGAAGTTGCGCAGATCGTGGATGTGAGTTTCGATCAGGCGCGCTTCGCGGGCACGCCGCACGATGCCGTAGTCGAGCGGGCCTGTGAAGAATTCGAGGAAGATTGTGATCAAGTCGAAGCGCATCGGCGGTATCGGCGACAATCGTACCTCATTTGGATTTCATTGACGCGCAGAAGCGGAGGCAAGGCGAAACGCGAGACAACGGCGGCAAGATTGAAATTCGTGGAGAAACTCAAGAACTCCCGCGGACCGATGCATTGAAGTTGCGTAGTTATTCGTGATTCAATTCGCGGAGGCCTTCGGGCAAGACGGCCTCTATGCGGCGGGTGGCGGTGTCGATCTGCACGCAGATTTCCTGGGCCAGCGGAATCAGGATCTCGCCATGAGAGGAATCCACTTCGAGCAAGGGTGTTCCTTTCAATTCTTCGCCGGGAAACTGCACATCGCGCACTCGGCCAATCAATTTTCCGCTGTCGCGCTCATAAATCTCGCAGCCAACCAGATCGCTGATGTAGAAAGTGCCGGCGGGGAGAGCGATTCGCTCGCTGAGCGGGATTTGGACTTCGAGGCCCACCAGCATTTCGGCGTCGGAGATCGAATCGGAGCCTTCGAAATGGAATATTGCTTGGCCACCGCGGTTCTGGCTTAGCCAGCAGGAGCGGACGCGAACACTGCGCGGCGGTTCCGTGCGGCCGTTCCATAGCTGCGCTTGTTGCAAACGGGTGAGTCGGTCGGGAAAATCGGTGAGGATTTCTGCGGCTACTTCGCCGCGCCTGCCATGCGGGCGCAGTACGCGCGCCACGGTGACGCGGTTCGAATGAGGTGAAGGCTCGATTTGCTCTACTCGAGAATTTCCAGCGTGAACCGTTTCCGCAATTTCATTCCGGCTGCACCGAGCAGCGTCCGGATCGATTTGGCCGTTCGGCCCTGACGTCCGATCACTTTGCCCAAATCTTCGGGATGGACTCGAAGCTCCAGCACGGTTACCTGTTCGCCTTCCACTGACTTAACCTGAACATCATCCGGATGATCCACGAGCGCTTTCGCAATCGACTCGACAAGCTCTCTCATCGCGATTCCTCCGCAGCGTGACGAGCAGAGAAAAACTCGCACGAACATGTACGTGAACTAAGCACATATCTCGGCTGGGAGTGAGACGGCTCAGGCAGGCTTCTGGTTCCGTAGGAAGCTGCGGACGGTGTCGCTGGGCTGCGCGCCTTTGCTGATCCAATACTGTGCTCGTTCGCGATCCAGCTCGATCGTCGCGGGCTTCTTAAGGGGATCGTAGGTCCCGATAATCTCGACAAAGCGTCCATTGCGCGGCCGGGTTTTTTCGGTAACGATTACGCGATAGAACGGACGCTTCTTCTTACCGAATCGGGCCAAGCGAATCATCAACACTAGAAATTCCTCCTGAGTGCAATCTTACCATTATATGGCAATGAATGGGATTCACCTATCGATAATCTGGCCTGAAATTAGGGGTTTCACAGTAGGCCGGGCGGTTTGAGATGCCTACTTTTCGCCCGCCAGGCCCGGCGGCGGCTTCATGCCGGCGAATTTACCGAGGCCGCGCATCTTGGTTTTTGCGAAGCTACCGTACTGCTTCACCATGCGGCGCATGTCGGAATATTGCTTCAGGACCTGATTTACCTCCTGCACGGAGGTGCCGCTGCCGCGCGCGATTCGCTTGCGGCGTTTGCCGTCGATCAGGCGGTCGTCAGCGCGCTCGGCGGCGGTCATGGAATTGATGATGGCTTCGACAGAGGTGAGGCGCTTCTCGTCGATTTCCGTATTTTTCGGGAGATTCGCGAACGGGCCTACTTTCGGCAGCATACCCATCAGCTGCTCGAGCGAGCCCATCTTCTTAATCTGGCGGAGCTGGTCGCGGAAATCCTCGAGGGTGAAATCGTTTTCGCGCAGCTTGCGCTCGAGCTCGCGGGCTTTCTTTTCGTCGATGTGCTTCTCGGCTTTTTCGATCAGGCCGAGGACGTCTCCCATCCCGAGGATGCGGGAGACGATGCGGTCGGGGTAAAAGGGCTCGAGGGCATCGTATTTCTCGCCGATGCCGACGAATTTTACCGGCGCGCCGGAAACTTTGCGGATGGAAAGGGCCGCGCCGCCGCGTGCATCACCGTCAAGCTTCGTGAGGACGACACCGGTGATGCCTAGCTGCTTGTGGAATTCGCCCGCGGAGCGAACGGCATCCTGGCCGATCATCGCGTCGGCCACGAAGAGAATTTCGGTGGGATTCAGTTCGCGCTTCAGCATCTGCAATTCGTTCATCAGCTCGGCATCGATGTGAAGGCGGCCGGCGGTGTCGACAAGGATCACGTCGTTCGCGGAAAGCTTTGCTTCGCGCACGGCGCCGCGCACGATTTCGAGTGGCTTGTCAGTTCCTGTGCCGGGCCACAGCGGCGTGCCGGTGGCACGGGCAACTTGTGCGAGCTGTTCGCGGGCGGCGGGGCGATAGACATCGGTGGAGACGACCATCGGGCGATGGCCGTGCTCGGCGAGCCATTTGCCCATTTTTCCGGTGGAGGTGGTTTTGCCGGAGCCCTGCAGGCCGACGATGAGCCAGATCGCAGGCGGGCGCGAGCCGAATTGCGGTTTGGCTTCGCGGCCGAGAAGGTCAGCAAGCTCGTCGCGAACGATTTTTACCACTTGCTGCTCGGGCGAGAGTTGTAGCAGTACTTCCTGACCGAGGGCTTTTTCGCGAACGTGGGCGATGAATTCGTCCGCGACGCCCAGATTCACGTCGCCATCGAGAAGCGCTTCGCGAATTTCGGCGAGGCCGGCGTCGAGGTGCTCGTCGGTGAGCTTGCCCTGGCCGCGCATGTTCTTGAAGGCGCGTTGTAATTTTTCGGTGAGCGTTTCAAACATGGCGAAAAGTTGTTAGACGGTTCCTTGTTTGGCTGCCTCGGCGCGTTTGGGCGGCGGCGCGGCCACGCCTTTCAAAAGAGCGCTGATTTCTGCGGACGTGATCGTGTCGTCGACGAAGTTGAAGGTTCCCTTTTCCTTCATTTCCTTCGCGGCTTTAAGGAATGCGCCGATGGCGACGCGAGACAACGCTGCACCGAGGCTGATTCGCCGCGCACCTGCTGCGACGAGGTCGGCGACCGGGAAATTGAGTCCTTTGATTCCGGAGAGCGCGTTCACCGGCTTCGGTGCGACGGCGGCGCAAACTTCGCGGATGGCCTCGAGACTGGGAAGGCCGGGGGCGTAGAGCACATCGGCGCCTGCGGCGGCGAAGGCTTGGAGGCGGCGGATGGTGTCGTCAAGGTCATTGCGGCCGTGAAGATAATTTTCGGCGCGAGCGGTAAGCGTAAAAGGAAACGGAAGCGCGCGAGCGGCTTCGACGGCGGCGGCGACGCGTTCGACCGCGTGCTCGTGGTCGTAAATCGGGCGGTTTTCGTTGCCGGTGGCGTCTTCGACGGAGCCGCCGACGATTCCGGTGGCGCCGGCGAGGCGAATCGTTTGCGCGACGAATCGCGGAACGTGGCCAAACGTATTCTCGAGATCGGCACTGACCGGGAGATCGGTGGCTGTGGCAATCGCGGCGCTATGTGCGAGCGCTTCTTCGCGTTTTACTTCGCCATCGCTGCGGCCGAGGGTGAAGGCGAACCCGGCGCTGGTGGTGGCGAGAGCCTCGAAGCCGAGACCGGCGAGCATGCGCGCCGAGCCTGTGTCCCAGGGATTCGGGATGATGAAGGCACCGAGCCTTGTGGGCCCGAGCGGGCTGCTCGGCTGGCCCACTTGGGCGGTGAGACCGTGAAGCGTGCGGAACTTGATTGCTTTATCGAGCTGACTAATGCTCATGCGATTCTCTTTTCTGGGCGCGAGGTGCGCGGATCGAGGGGGCCGTCAACCGCCGATTAGAAATTGTCAAGTAGTTGATTCGCAATGGGATAGCCGGCGTTTTAATCGCGGTACCGTAAATTAAAATTTGCTGCGCCGCAGACTGCGCCGAACAAGTGGCGAATTCATAGCCATTCTAAGGCTAGCACGATAAAAGAATGATGCAAGTGGGTAAGAGGGCGGAGAACTTTTCACGCAGAGAAAATGCGGAGGCACCTTTGCACGCAGATGGGTTCAGAACGGGGGAGGAGAGTGCGGGGGTTCCGCCGGAGATTCGAGGAGGAAAATTGAGTAGCGGTAGACTGCGAGCTTTGTGGCATCGGGTACGCCACCGCCGGCGAAGATTTCACCGAACGAGCGGTGAAGTTGATGCATTTGGTCTTCCGGGAGCAAGCCCAAAAGCTCGCCGAAGTGATTTTTGGCTTTTGTGAATGCGTCGGATTCTTCCCGGGTGAGCGGCGGGGGATTGAAATTCTTCTGTTCGTACTCGCGGTAAAAATCGTAGCGGAACTCTTTAGCGTAGAGCGCGGCGTAGGCTTTCTTTGCTTCGTCAGCGGGCGGATTGGTGGCTGCGAGGGCTTTGGCCGCGAAATCGTTGAGAGCTCGATCGAAATCGCGGAAATTTGCGCGCGCGCCCATCAGAGGGCCTTTCCCGGATTTCGCGAGGGCTGCGGCGAGGCGATTGGTGCGCGCATCGTAGCATTTGCCGTAGGCGGGGATTGCCTCGATCGTCGCCTCCGCGGTTGCGCCTTTCGCGGCGGTGAATTTTTTTACCCACTCAGTGGATGACATTTTTAGGATTTGGGCGCAGGTGAGGCCGAGGCCATCAGGGGAGGATTGGTTTTGTGTCTGGGCCGGGAACGAAGCGACGCGAAGCAGCAGGATGAGAGCGACCGCAATCGAATAGATTGATTTCATCGGAGTGAGATTATAGCGGCGAAAAGAACGATGTGGCGAGTGCCGCCGGGAATTGGCGATCGAAGTGTGGCTTTGGGTTAGCACAGGCGTCATCTGCCGGCGGGGCTCGTCCCACTGAACGGCGAACCAAGAGACGATTTCAAATTTAAAATTTCGGATTTCAAAATACGGCAAGTGAAAAGAGCCGGCGAGCCGCCGGCGGTACGAAAGGACCGAGAGCGCGGCTGAGACAAGCAAGTCGATCGAAGTGTGGCGCTGCGTTGCACAGGCAGGGATGCCTGTGCTACTGAAAGGCTAGCGCGTCGCGGCGGCTGAGGATTGGGCGTCGAGGAGGTCGAGTTCGTATTCGAGTTTGCGGAGGGTTTCGTCGCCGATCTGGCCTTCGTTGCGCAGGTTGAGGATCGTGGCGCGTTGCAGGGCACGCACTTCTCGCGCGAGCTCGAAGTAGCGCTCGTAGCGAGTAGCATCGCGCTCGCTGCTGCTCGGTTGGCGAGCGTCCAGGCGGCTGAGGCGGTAGCGCTGGATCTGAATCAGCTCGTTGTAGACGGACTCAAATTCAGGATTGTCGCCTTCCTTTGCGGCTTCGAGATAGGCGAGAGCGGCGGCGATCATGTCGCGGCGAGCCTGGTCTTCTTCGGGATCCGCGTCGCCGCTATTGGACAAGCCGAGATAGCGGATGAGCGGAGGCAAAGTGAGTCCCTGCAGAACCAGGGTGACGAAGATGACGGAGAAGGTGAGGAAGATAATCAGGTTGCGCTGCGGAAACGGCGCGCCATTGGCCAGAACTTCGGGAAGGGAGATGGCGGCGGCGAGCGCGACTACACCGCGCATGCCCGTCCAGCCAATAATCAGAATTCCGCGCGGATTCGTGAACGATTGAGGCTGATGCAGGAAACGCGTGCGCACGAAATTGGAGAACCACGCGCCGGGAAAAACCCAGAGCATGCGGAGTCCGATAACGACGGCGCTGAACATACCGCCGAGCAGCAGGAGCCTGCCCATGGAATATTCGTGGATGCCTTCGAGGACGTAGGGAAGCTGAAGGCCCAGCAGGATAAACACAAAACCATTCAGGATGAATGTGAGCGTGTCCCAGACGGCGGCGCCTTTGAGGCGCGCGCCAAGCGAGAGATAGAGCGAGCTTTTGTGCCCGAGGTAAAGGCCGCAAACCACGGTGGCGAGAACGCCGGAGGCATGCGCGCTTTCGCCGGCAAGGTAGGCGAAGTACGGCGCAATGAGGCTGAGGGTGATTTCGATCGAGGAGTCGTCAATCTTCGTTTCCATGTAATAGATGAGCCGGGCAATCAGCAGGCCGATGACGATGCTTCCGGCGATGAGGTAGAGGAGGCGCTCGATGCGAAGTTCGAGGCTAGGGGCGGCGCCGGAAACGACGAGAGCGACAGCTAATTCGAGGGCGAGGAGACCGCTTGCGTCGTTGACGAGGCTTTCGCCTTCGATCACGTCGGTGATGCGCTTGGGGATGCCGAGGCGCTTGGCGATGGAGGTGGCGGCGATGGCGTCTGTGGTGCTGACGACGGCGCCGAGGACCAAGCCGAGGCGGGAATCGAAGCCGGGAAGAATCCAACGGGAAATTTCAGCGACACCGCGCACGGTGAAGACGACAAGTCCCAAGGCAAGCATCGAAATGCTGAAGAGGTTGTAGCGAAAGTCGCGCCAGGAGGTAACGAAGGCGGAGGAGAAAAGCAGAGGCGGAAGGATGACGAGGAAGACGAGGTCCGGGTTGAGTTCGACGCGCGGAACGCGCGGGAAAAAGCTGAGGAGCAGGCCGCCGATGACGAGAATGATGGGGTAGGGCGTCTTGCAACGCTTGGCGAGAGCAGCCAGGCCTGCGACGAAAAGCAGGAGGAGGAGAAAAATCAGTTCGATGCTGTGGATGCCGGCTGATTCCATGATGGCGATAGCGCGGGCACCAAGATAGCGGTTCTGGAGGCTAGAGGCTAGAGGCTGGAGACTGGAAAGAGAAAAGAGGGAGCAAAAACAAAAAGGCCGCAGACGCGATGTGCGCTGCGGCCTTGAATTTAAATCCTGGCGGCGACCTACGTTCCCGCGCAGTTACCCGCGCAGTATCATCGGCTCAGCAAGGCTTAACTTCCGTGTTCGGGATGGGAACGGGTGTGACCCTTGCGATAAGACCACCAGGAAAGTTGCTAGATGCTGGAGGCTGGAAGCTAGAGGCTGGAAAAAACCTCTAACAGCAGAATCCAGGATCTAAATCCCGGGAAAACCTGCAACTGAGGGAAGTAGGGCAAACCACAAATCTCCACGAAAAAGCAATGCAATGTGGAAAGGAACTTGACCTTCCTTGGCACGTTTTGCCGCGCACGGATGAATCCGTGGTTTGGCGAATGCGCGTGCTGCTCTTCGAAGTTCTGGCGAACTTCTCAGGATAACGCTACGCGTTAGGAAAGTATTATGGTCAAGCCGAACGGCCGATTAGTACGGGTTAGCTGCACGCATTACTGCGCTTACACTCCCCGCCTATCAAAGTCGTAGTCTTCGACTGGCCTTCATAGGGGACCGCAATCCCCTTGGGAAACCTTATCTCGAGGCGAGCTTCTCGCTTAGATGCTTTCAGCGATTATCTCTTCCGGATTTCGCTACCGAGCGATGCCACGGGCGTGACAACTCGATCACAAGAGATCCGTCCATCCCGGTCCTCTCGTACTAGGGACAGCTCCTCTCAAGTTTCCTGCGCCCACACCAGATAGGGACCGAACTGTCTCGCGACGTTCTGAACCCAGCTCACGTACCGCTTTAATAGGCGAACAG
>Ga0306920_100000311_pt1 | contig 56200 bp, 59 predicted proteins | sample flu12Cox44000170_FD_204666 | JGI IMG/M metagenome (GOLD analysis project Ga0306920, IMG submission 204666) | Lab enrichment of tropical soil microbial communities from Luquillo Experimental Forest, Puerto Rico - flux4day.12C.oxic.44.000.170 (v2)... | ecosystem: Environmental > Terrestrial >... | reverse complement strand
TATTTCGGGGTGATGCCGGCGTGATAGTTGATGAAGGGCGCCTCGACCGCCTGCAGCACTTCCTCCGCGATGATACGGGTCCCCACTACGAGGATCGCCCGCGGCTGCAAACGCTTCAAATGCGCAATACATTCGAGCGCGTTGACCGATGGTACCCGAATCAAGTCGCTTGCGTCGGGCCATCGCGGCTCGAGGTCCGCTTGCCGGACAATTTCGGCGATGCGCCCTCTCGAAACTCTGCGTTGCACGCGTTGAAACGCCATGAAGGCGAGCTGCCCGCTGACGCGAACGAATCCCAGCCGCTTGAGCCGGCGACGCAACAGCAGCGAGCGTGGCGCGTTGCGCTCGACGATCACCGTCAAGCCGGGAAAGCAAACGGCGAGATAGCGCGCGGCCATGCGTGCGGCTTCATCCTCGCACGTCAGCAGCACGACCTTCCCGGTATCCATGAAGGACCTCGTCGGCAACCTGCCCCATCGTCATCGACCGCATCCCATAGCGCTCCTGCAACATGCGGAAACGATCCAGGATGCCACGCAGAAACGCCAAGTTCTCCTCCAGGTCGACGCCGAAATTGTGCGGGTGCCACCACAGATGAAACAGTTTTCGATGCCGGGCCGCCATTTCCATCGCCGAGTTGATGCGCCGCAAGCGCAGCCGCTCCAACGCAGCGCCCTTTCCCACCGGCCGCAGAAAACGGCTCGCCGGGACGTTGACCATGCCGTCGACGACGGCCGGCTCATGCTCATGGGTTCCGCCGATTGGCAAATAACTGTCGAGCAAGCGCGACGCACGGACGAGATGCGTTTGCTCGGCCTCGCTGCGGGCTCGATGGAACCAAGCGCGCTCGTTTCCCCGGAAAGCCCGCAAGCCGAATTCGCGACAGACTGGCAGATGCGTCGAAGCAACTTGGTTGCGCGGGAAGGCGATGCTTGCGAGCGTAATGCCGAGCGTGCCGGCGGCGGATCGCGCGGCCTCAAGATCCGCGCGAAAAGCCTCGACGCCGCCTCCCCGTTCCAAGCAATAGAAATGCGAAAAGGTATGCGTCCCGATCTCCTGGCGCGGGCAATCCAAGATTTTCCTGATCAGTGACAATCCGTAGTGGTAGGGATCGCGCTCTTCGTCTGCTCCGACCTCGTTGAGGTAATGGTAGGAGGAAATTCGTGCGTCGCTGTAGCGCGGCTTGCGCGCTGGAAGCCCGGCGCGCAACGCCTTGTTCGTCGCAAAGAACAGAAGACCTACCGTCGCCCATGTGCAGGCGATCTCGCGCTGCGCGAAAAGGTCGAGCAGAGCGGGAACGGCCTTACGGACGCCGAGAATATTGGGGCCGTAATCCGCAATCGTGCGCTTGTCGCGAACGCCCCATAACAGCTCGAAGTCCAGCGAAATGACCAGCGCGCCATATTGCACTGCGCGTCTCCTCAGCGGCGACGAGGGCGACCATAGGTCGGCACCGGGCGCATGAGCAAGCGCGACCGCACGCGTGTTACCCTCGCCCCTCCGGCCAAGCGTCCGCGTTCGAAAACGCGTTTATGGGTCCCGGCACGCAGAGCGAGGCCAGTGTCGCCACGATCCACTTCGCCTTGAGGCCCGACTCCGATTGTGGCATCAGTCGCCGATATGATACGCAGCTTCATTGCGGGAGTGACGGTCGCAATACTGAGCATGACCGCTCTCTTCGCCGTCAACTTCGCCCTTACACAAATTTCTCCGGAGCACTATCGCCGCGTCGTTTTGCAGGCCCTGGAATCCGGCACACTCGCCACCGTGACACATTTATCGTTCGCCCCCGGCAAGGACATCTATCCTTTCGGAGGCAATGATTGTCTCATCCTGGGCGCATTGGTCGTGCCTCGCGACGCGCCGCTCAAAGCCAGCGTATCGCCGCGGCAACCGCTCGCAGGCGAAGAGACCGACAGTGCGCCAGGATATCCTGCAGCCGCGCTATGCCGGGGGCTCGCAGCCACGATGCAGGCGATTGCGCGTAACCCGGCAGCCGACCAGTTTCCGCCGCCGTCGTACTATCACCGTTACATTCACGGCGATACGACAGTCGCAGCGCTCCTGTTGGGCGGCCTATCCTTTGCCGCAGCCACAACGACGCTGCTTGTTGCCTGCTACGCAATGATCGCCGCGATTGCAGTGCTGGCGCTGTTTCGGCTTAGGAACGGCGATGCGGCCGAGCGCAGACGCGCAGGCGCCTTCCTGATTATTGCCGCCACGCTGGCATGCTTCTACGGGCTGCCGGTTTTCGATCGTTCGTTCTCGTTCGCACCGACCGATCTGGTCGTGTTCGCGTTCATCCTCTATGGCCTGCTCCAACCCCTTGGCGCCATTCCGCTGCAACGCTTCGTCATTGCCGCAGCCGTATTCGGCAGCCTGATCGCGATCCTCGAGTTTCTCACGGGCGGAGTCCCTCTGGGGTTGGCCACGTTAATTGCACTGATCGGGCTCGGGCGGACTCCGGATTGGCCCACGTTGCGCAACCGTATTGGCATCGGGACGACGGCGTTCACTGCCGCTGTGATCGCCTGCTTCGGTTACAAATTGGTAGCGGTCGCGACTGTCTTCGGAACAAACGAGCTTTCGGTTTTTGTTGAGATGCTGGGACAGCGGATGGGAGGGTCGGTAGAGGTCAATCTTTCCGAGAGCGCGAAAGCGGCTCTCTCCGCTTACCATATCGATCCGCAATGGCTCGACGCCAACATTCTGACCCGCGTGGCCTTCGCGGGTCTCATGCTGACCTATTCCTCGTTCTTTCTCGGATGGGGCTCACACCTGCTCGGCGCGGCCATCGTTCTTGTTCCGACGCCGCTTCTCGTCGCGCTTGCCTGGTCTTCATACCGCGAGCGTCGCATATCCCCAGTGGCGCGCGAGCGCCTCGCATTGGCGGCAGCAGGCGCCGTGCCGGTCCTGTGGTATGTTGTGTTTGCCAATCACACGATCCTGCACTCATCTTACATGGTGCGGCCTTTGGCTCTCAACGTGGCGCTGTGCGTGGTGGCTGCGCTGCCTAGCCGGCACGCGACGACCGGCCGATCCCGCGCCCGCATTGCCGACGTGGCCCCAATTTGAGCGCCGGGCAGGGCAAGGGGCTCCAGAGATCATGGCGCCCATGAAGATTCTTTTTCTCGTCCGCGATCTCGCCATCGGCGGCAGCCAGCGTCAGCTCGCCATCCTCGCCGCCGGCCTTGCGCGGCGCGGCCACGACGTGGCGGTTGCGGTCCTCTATGCCGGCGGTGCCCTCGAACATCTGCTCGGCGGCAGCGGCGCACGTCTTCTCACAATCGGCAAATCCAGCCGTTGGCGGGCCGTCGCGCCGCTCGCGAGGTTGCGGCAACTCTTTCTGCGCGAACAGCCCGATCTGGTCTACGCTTTTCTTCCCACACAGACGACGCTTGCGGCACTGCTGTTGCCGCGGCGCGCCAAGACAAAACTCGTCTTCGGCTTGCGCGCCGCAGGCGTGCGCCTGGATCGCTACGACGCCTTGAGCGCGCTCATGTATCGCTCCGAGGTTTGGCTTGCGCGCCGCGCCGACCTCATTGTCGCCAACGCCCGCGCCGTGCGCGCCGATGCTGTCGCGCGTGGCTTGCGTGCCGAGCGTATCGTCGTCATCCCGAATGGGATCGATACCGCCGCGATGCGGCCCGATGCGACCGCCGGCTTAGCCCTTCGCCGCAGGTGGCAGCTTCCCGATGATGCCTTCGTCATTGGCTGTGTGGCGCGGCTTGATGCAATGAAGGATCATGCCAATCTGTTGCACGCGGCGGCGAGTTTTGCTCCCCATCATCCGGATACACATTTCGTTTGTGTCGGAGGCGGCCCGCCCGCCTATGCCGAGGAGCTCAAGGCGCTCGCGAATTCGCGGGGCTTGGCGCATCGCGTCGTATGGGCGGGCGAGGTGAACGATGTGAAAGCTGCCTATAACAGCTTCAACATCGCCACCCTCTCGTCCTCCTTCGGCGAGGGATTTCCCAATGCGGTCGGTGAGGCGATGGCGTGCGGCACTCCAGTGGTGGCGACAGATATTGGCGATGCGCGATGGATCATCGGCGAGCTCGGCGAGGTCGTGCCACCGGGCAATCCTGACCTCTTAAGTGCGGGATGGACCCGGCTGCGAATGCGTCTGGCGCGGGATTCCGGGCTGCGCGAGGCGGCGCGCGGCGCAATCGTCGCAAACTATGGGGTCGACGCCATGCTCGGCAGAACCGAAGCCATCCTCTCGCAAGTCGTTGCCGGTCGAGCGGCTGCCGATCTAAGCCGCGATCTTGCATGAGTTGCCGGCCGCAGCTGACTGTCCAGCGCGACCAAATTCCTCAGATCAAGGGACTGAATTCCGCCGCGTCAGCTGACCCGGCGATACAGATACTCGTCGCAACCCGAGCCGAAGATGCCAGTCGTGAGTGGAGTACCGGTGGCGTAAATGCCTGCGAAACCGAGCGGCCGCATCAATGCGTCAACTTCCGGCGCGAGAATTGATTCATAGGGATAGCCGCCCATCCAGTCGTGCACGTCATGCACGAAGTCCATTCCGCGGACGCTGTGATAATTGGCGACGTGGGATTGAAAGTCTCGGCCCATGACAAAGAACGCCGTCCGCAAGAGGCCGGTGTAAATGGCACGCGCGCGCTGCTGCGCCTGTGGCGACGCCCCGCTGTACCAGCGCTTTTCCCATCGCCATAGGCCGCACATTAGCGTGCGATGGTAGAGCGCAAAGGCCAAGAGGCCGCCTGGCGCGACCAGGCGAGCCGCAGCAGCCAACGCGTCATGCATGGCTCCGGTATGGTGCAGGACTCCCCACGCATAAACCACGTCGAAAGTACCAAGACCGCGGACATAGTTGTCATCAAGGATCGAGCCTTGCTCGATCGTCCAGTCACGGTCGCCGGTAAAATAGCGTTCGCGCAACTGCGTAGTACAAGCCACAGAATCTTTATCAAAGTCGAACGAGTGCACGCGCGCACCGAGCTTGCGCGCCGTAAGCGAGAACAATCCACTGCCTGAACCAATATCGAGAAAGCTCAGCCCGGCGAGGATATCGCGTTGAAGCAGCCGCCGAAGCGACCGTTCCGCTTCGGTCAGCTGATCCACGCTGAGAGTGCGAGCAAAGTCCAGCCAATTGTCGCCAAATCGGAAACGACGGTCCTGAATTTCTCTATCCGACATTCCTAATGATCCAGTCAGTACCCCGCGGCGCAAGATAGCTGGTTCGGTTTCGCTGTGGCAATGCGACGGCGAAAAGCGCGCAGGCGTTGGTGTGCGGTCTGCGCAGGAATGGTATCGTGCGATGGTCGCGGCGGGCAAACAGTGCAGCAATGACTGAGCAAGTCACTGAGCGTCTCTGGGTCTTGGGCCCCGTCGCTCTTGTCGCATTTATCTTGACGACGGGGCTGATGCTGCTGCTGCGCCCCTGGCTTGCGCGCTTCGCAATGGTCCCGCCGAACGCCCGCTCATCCCATCACAAGCCGACGCCTCAAGGCGGCGGCATCGCGGTCGTTGTCGCGACGCTGCTGGTCGCCTGGGCCGGCGTCACCCTGTCGTCCAACCTGCTACCGTATCAAGGCGGGCAGCTCCTTGCGGTGAGCGGAGCAACTGCGCTCCTCGCCGTAGTCGGCGCGCTCGACGACATTCACTCATTGCCGGCAGCGGCGCGGCTGGCCATGCAATGCATCGCCGTCGGCGCTGTTATCACGGCACTTCCACCCGAGGTGCGGGTCATCCCCCATGTGCCCTGGGGCATCGAACGCGCGGGCCTGTTTCTCGTCGGGGTATGGTTTGTCAATCTCGTCAACTTCATGGACGGCATCGACTGGATGACCGTGGCCGAGGCCGTGCCGGTGACGGGCGCGATCCTGGTACTCGGGCTTGCCGGCGTCGTGGCGCCGTTGCCTGCCTTGCTCGCCGCTGCGCTGCTCGGCGCAATCATCGGCTTCGCGCCCTTCAATAAGCCAGTGGCGCGGATCTTTCTCGGCGATGTGGGTAGTCTCCCGGTGGGTCTCTTGCTCGGCTGGCTCTTGCTGCAGCTCGCCGCCGCCGGTCATCTGGCAGCGGCGCTTCTCCTATCGCTCTATTATCTCGCCGACGCCACCATCACCCTCGTCCAGCGCATCGCAAGGGCTGAGACGATCTGGCAGGCCCATCGCACGCATTTCTATCAGCGCGCCACCGATCGCGGACTGAGCGTGACGAACGTCGTGGCGCGCGTGTTTGTGGTCAATTTGCTGCTGGCTGGGCTCGCGTTCATCACTGTCGCCGCGCAGAATTTGGCCGTATCCCTGGCGATGCTGGGCGTCGGTGGCGCAATCGTTCTGTGGGTGCTTGCCACATTTGCGAGCGGCAAGGAAAGACGCGAATAGTGATTTTTTGCTGTTGACCTACAGCAGCAGACCCTCAAGCCGCTTCCCCACTGAAATCCGGCACGGCGTCGTGCAGCACGCCGAAGATGACCGACCGGTCTTCGCGCGCGAGCCCCTGCTCAAGCGCAGCAAGCCAGCCTCGCATCGCCTCGAGCGATGGACTGACGGGCTTGGCTGCGACGATGCCTTCGATGCCGATTGGCGCGGTCGGCTCTTCGCGTGCGAACAGGATTTCTTGTAGGCGCTCGCCCGGCCTGATGCCGGTGAAGGTGATGTCGATGTCGCGGCCGGGTTCCAGGCCGGAAAGCCTGATCAATCGCTCGGCGAGATCGACGATCTTCACCGGTTGGCCCATGTTGAGCACGTAGACCGCCACGTCGGTCCTTGTCTGCTCGAGGGCGTGGCTTGCCGAGGTGACCACCAGATCGCAGGCCTCTCGGATGGTCATGAAGTACCGCACCATCTCGGGATGCGTCACCGTGAGCGGGCCGCCCGCTTCGATCTGCGCCTTGAACTTCGGCACCACGGAGCCATTCGAGGCGAGCACGTTGCCAAAACGCACCGCGATCAATCGCATCGGCCGCTCATGTGCGGCGGCGCGACGTGCGAAGTCGTTGTCGAGCGCCTGGCAATACATTTCCGCAAAGCGCTTCGAGGCGCCGAGCACCGAGACTGGTTCGATCGCCTTATCGGTCGAGATCATAACCATGGCTGCAGCGCCCACGGCGGCAGCCGCATCGGCGACATTGACCGAGCCGAAGACGTTGGTCTTGACCCCTTCTTGCCAGTCCCGTTCCAAAAGCGGCACGTGCTTGAGCGCGGCCGCGTGGAACACGATGTCCGGTCGAAACGCATTCATCAGATGGAGGATGCGGGCACGATCACGCACGTCGGCAAGACGCCCTTCGATCTTGGCCTTTGACTGTTTGGCCATGAGCATTTCCAGCACGGCGTGCAGGGCAGGCTCCGAGTTCTCGATCACAAGGAGGCGTGCCGCGCCAAAAGTTACGATGCGGTCACAGATTTCGGCGCCAATCGATCCACCGCCGCCTGTCACGATGATCGACTTGTCCCGCACGAAAGTTTCAAGGCGACGGTAGTCGATCCTCACCTTCGGGCGCAGCAGCAAATCTTCGACGTTGACCGGCGCAAGCCGCAGCGCCTCGCCGCCGTCATCGAGCGAGGGAAGGCGGCTGGTAGCCAGCCCCAAGCGCCTGGCCCGCATCAGGATGGTTTCCGGTTTTGCCTCGGGCGCAAGCGCACTTGGCGTAAGCACCAAGCGCGTCACGTTGGTGCCGCGCTTGCTGAGCTCGGCGACGACGCTTTCGAGATCGTCTGGACCGCCGACCACGGAAATTCCGCGTATGGCTTGGCCGCGGTCGGCCAAGGACGGCGACAGAATGCCGACGGGCTGGATCTTCGTCACCGCCCCGCTCTCAATCGCACGCAGCAGAACATCAACATCAGCAGTGCGACCGAGGACGAGCATCGGCGTCGAATCGCGGGCCTTGGCGTGCTGAAGCGTGCGGGCATAGCGGAAATAGCGGTAGGCGATGCGCGGTCCTGAGAGAAATGCAATCTGCAGCAACCAATAGAGGACAATCGTAATCTTGCCGAAGAAGAACGTGCCGTAGACGTTCGGGGCCACGAGCACGTAGTCGAGCGCCAACAATGTCGCCGCCAGCACGGTTGCGGCGCGCACGATGTTGAAGAGGTCGGGCAGCGAGGTGAAGCGCCACTTTGCCCTGTAGAGGCCGGAGAAAACATAGATGAAGCCCGCATAGACGAGGAAGCCAGGCAGCAAAATCGCCAGGAACCGCCAGCGCTCGACAAGCCCGGCCTCTTCGAAACGAATGAAGAAAGTCGCGACCACCGCCGCCGCCGTGGCGAGGAGATCGTGCACCAGAATGAGCCACATCCGTGTGGTGAAGGTCGAAAGCCGTATCATCATCCCGATATTGCCGCTCAATGCGGCGCCGAGCCATCAATATCGGCCTTTGGGCGCATGCGCTACCTGGCGGAGGTATGGCCCAGCGGCGCGGCACCAATCAATCGCCGCATTTCTGGAACCATATGGTTAATGGCCATGGCAGGTTCGCCGGGCGTTTGTGCGTGCGATGTGACACGGCATGCCCTTGAGACATCCTTCACCGCAGTCAAGGGCCTTCGGAACGGCCGCGCACGAGGGGCAACGCGGTCAATTCGTTGTATGTGCGTACCTGGCAGCGCTGGCAGTGACCTTGGCCGGTTGCTCGGCGAGCGAGTTGGTTCAGAATTGGACGCCGGCTCCGGCTCCCAGCACCACAATCTCCACCGACCTGTCGCCGCCGAACTATCGCCAAATCGTCGGCGACAACATCAGGGCAATTTTTCCGAACATCGAGAAGCTGGGTGATCTGGAAATTTCCAGCGTGCGGCCAGTCGATCATCTCAAGGGGCCCGCTTGGCTCACATGTCTCAAGCTTGATGCGCACGGAAAACCGCAGGAGTACGCCTTGTTCATTCAGGACAACAAGATCATCGATTCCCGCGCCGGCGTGGTCATCGATCAGTGCTACAAGCAGACATTCGAGCATTTCGACTTGCCGACTCCGGCAGCCAAAAAGGCTGGGCCCTGATCGATCCACCTTCTATCCAGCTAGATCTTTCGGCCCAGGGCGCACCAGAAAGGCTCGGCATCGCGAAAACGTATCTCGCGCAGCCCGGCATTTTCCATCAGCGTTTTGATCTGCGCTTGGGTCATGCGACGCTCGATGCGCGTGCCAAAGCGATCGAGTGCATCCGTGCGCATGGCATAATAGCTGCGCCAGCGATAGGCGGCGAGCGGCCAATGGGCGACATTGCCACCGAGCCGCTCGAACAGTTGTGCACCCCGCGCCAACGGCCAATAGACGCAAGCCGCGAGAAGTTCGGCGATTGCCGATTTCAAGCGAAACGGTGCCCTCGAAACCCCCTGGCGCAAAAAATCGCTTGCACGCCACAGCAAACGAAACCACCCCGGGCGATTGTCGAAGGCGTAATAGATATAGACGAGCATCGGCGCTCCGCGCTTGAGCTTCCTCACGCAGCCAGCCAGTCCGACCGCGGGATCGGGCAAATGGTGGAGGACGCCAAGGCTGTAGCCAAAATCCATACTGTCGTCGGCCAAAGGCATGGCGTCGACGGCAGCCACGTGAAAGCTCACGTTCCCCGCACCCGCGAGATTCCTTTGCGCGACGGCCAGAGCGTCGGCGCTTGCATCGATGCAGTGCAGCCCGCCGACGCGCGGCGCTACGAGCGCGGCCCAGCGTCCACTGCCGCAGCCCGCGTCGAAGCCCACCGCATCGCGGGGTAGACCGTTCCAGGGAAAGATCGCGAAATACTCGTCGAACATGCGTCGCAGTTCTGCGCTCGACACGTCGCGCTGGTCGAAGCGCTGCCATTCCCGGCCGAAATCGTCGACGGTGGCGCGATCGAAATTGGGACGGTTGCTCTGCATCGCTGCTCGTTGTGCGAGAATTCTACCCTGCCCTGCTTTATCAAATGGCGGGAATACGAGGCTCGTCTCGCACCGGGCACCACGTCCCCTAATGCCGCAGAACGGCTGCCGCCCCCAGCGCCTGATCGACCGCGGTTAAAACCGCGCGGACCGGCATTTCGTCGAGGCAACGGCTGTAGCTTTCAAGATGGCCTTCGCAGCCGAGCTTCTCGCACGGTAGGCACGGGAGCGGGTTCTGCACCACCCACACATTGCCGCGCCGTTGTATCGTGCCGGAATGATCCCAAGGCGCGGCCAGGCCGCCCAGGGGCCACGGTCCGATCAGCCGGGGGCTCGTGGGACCATACAGCGCGACAGTGGGGCAGCCGCTCGCCGCAGCGAGGTGGGTCACTGAGGTGTCGGGCCCGACATAGATGGCCGCGCCTTTGAGCAGCTCTGACAGACCCGCCCAGTCCAGCCGCCCACGCACCCGCACCAACGGCGGGTCGGCGGGCCCCCACAGGCCGTCGATATAGGCTTGCTCGGTGGGGTCGCGCCCTTCGGTCGCAACGAGAGCGAGGCCGCGCTCGGCCAAGCCGCGGGCGAGGCCGCGCCAGCCTGCGTCGGTCCAGCGCTTGTAGCGATAGAACGGACTGGCATGTACGACCGCGTAGGGCGTCCGAGGCGTGAACTCCTCGGCTCTCCCACCCTGCGGACACACGATATCCGGCGCCTGTTTCAGGCCGAGCGCGGTGGCAAGACCCAGGAGCTGCGTCACCCGATGACAGTCAGGATCCGCCGGCACCGAAACATGATGTGCGTGCCGCTTCCACCAAGCCCCGGTCTGGCCCGTAGGCGGCACCAGTCCAACCCGGCGCGGCGCCGACATGAGGGCGAAAAAGGTGGGCCGGTCACCGGCCTGAGTAGAAACCACGAGATCGTACTTGCGCCACAGGCGCCCAACGAGCCCGGCCATCTCCGCGAACGAGGGACGATGCGACGTCGCGATCACCTCGTCGACGTCGGGGTTCCCGGCGAGCATGCCTTCGGTGCCGTGAAACACCAACGCGGTGACCGAGCTGCCCGCAAACCCAGTCTTCAGCGTGCGGATGAGCGGAGTCGTGAGCAACACATCGCCCAGCCGGCGCAACGTGATCACCAGGATGCGCGGGTTCTTAGGTAGATCAACGCTCGTCATCGCCAGGACCGAAGGTGCGAACAGAATCCCTCAACGATTTGGATCACAATTTTCGCGCTGAGGCGGTTGATGGGACTTCTCCTTAGAGACGGGCAATGCGGATGCGGGCTGTCTCGTCGACCTGCCAGCGCTCGTCAACCCTAGCACCCATCGCACTCGCGGATGCCATCCTTGCGGCGCGGACTCTCGCCGCCGCTCATGGTTTCTGCTCGGCTCTGGCTGCCGCATCCGCCGCGCGCAGAACCATACCGCCGAAGATGCCGACGCCAAAGACATACAGCCAGCCTTGGCCGAAGTCGAACAAATGCGAATTGAAGAGGGACGACACGATGTTGTAGCTCACCACAAGCAAGCCAAACCACGCGGTCAGCGTAGCGCCGCGAAACAGGGCGAGATGGGCCAGCCACATCGCGAGAAGGATAACCGTGCCGAGGAGGCCGATCTCGATCGCTACCGCCAGAATTTGATTATGCGGGTTGGTGGTGATGAGCGCCGGAATCGTGCTGACGGTAGCGTCACGCTGGAACAGCTTTGGAATCGTCCCCGTTCCATGGCCGATGATCGGCGCCTCGGCGATGAAAGCGAGCGATTTCTTCCAGTATTCGAGGCGCAGCCCGGTCGGGGTGTCGATGTCCCCGGTCTCGTAGATCCGCAGTTCCTTAATCGCAACCGCCACGCGCTCGCGCAAATAGGGTGAGGATACCCACACCGCACCCGCCAGGATCGCGCCGATAACTGCAGCACCGAGTGCCCCCTTCCAGCCGAATTGCCGCAAGCCCCATAGCAACAGCATCACCGCTAGAACGACTAGGGTCGTTCGCGCGGTCGACACATAGACGATATTGGCAATGAATGCCGCCGCCAGAAGAAGCAGCGCCAGTGAAACCCGCAGCCGCCTGCGCCAGAACTCGGCGGCCTGCCCAACAAGCCCGAAGGCGCAAATCGCAAAGATGGCACTCTGCATGATGTAGTTCTTGACCGGCACGCCTGGTGACAGCCTGCCGCGCCACGTCAGACCGGGCGTGAGCACGAGTGCCCACGAGACGACGAGCAACACCACACAGGACGCGAGAAAACCGACGATCGCCCACCTTGCCTGGCCGGAGCGCCGGAATTGCGCGAGCAAGAACGGAATGAAAAGCAATTTGTGAAATCCACTCAAACCCGCGATACGCTCGCTCCAGCTCACGTCGGCCCACAACATCCCGATCACGGCGATCGCCCAGAGGAGCACCGGCAGGCCGCCGGCCGGCGACATGACTTCCCGCCGCAGCGAGGCAGCATCCAGCGTGGGAACGAGCGCAATCAACCAAAGCACGATTAGGATGCCAGTGGCGGAGGTTGACCACGGCAACGAAACCGCGACCGCCGCGACCAGCCCATCGGCGATTTGCGCGAGCCGAGGAGCGCGAACGGACCGGCTCACGGCGGCTGATTCAAGACTGCGCTCGGACATGGCAATCGTTCGACAAATCATGTTCGCCGATGTCGGCGTTTTCGCGCAGCGCCGACAGGCCGCGCTGCGCGCGTTTACGCTCGCTTTGCAACACGGCAGCGAGCCGCCCATCATTGGCGGCCAAATGCGTACGGTCGATTTGGGGATGCCAGAGATGAATGACGCCGGTTGCAAAGCGACCATCCTTCCGGCGTAGACCGCAGCGCAGCAGTCGGATCAGCAGATCGGAATCCTCCCGGCCCCAACCGGTGAAAGAAGCATCGAACCCGTCAACCCGTTCGAGATCGGAGCGCCAAACGGCGAGATTGCAGGAGCGCGCGCCGCGCCATTGTCGCGATCGCAGCTTGCGCAGCGGACCGAGCGGCAACCGCAGCAACGCCGCCAGCCGATTGACGCCGCCACGCAACCGCTGCCGGATCCAGCGCGATGCGCTCCACGCCTGCGGCTGTGCGTGGTCGCGCAACACCGCCGCCGTGAGGGCCTGCGAGAGCAGTACGCGGTTGCCGGTGACGAACCAGCCGGCCTCTGCCAGCTTGCGATGCCGCGCGACGAAGTCTGGTAGAACGATGCAGTCCCCGTCGAGGAAGACGCAGTAGTCGCCGCGAGAGGCGAGGATGGCGCGATTGCGGATTTCCGCGGCGCGAAAGCCGGTATTCATCTGCCACACGTGACTGAGCGGCACGCCAAGACGCGCTCGCCAGGCTTCTATCACGACCGCTGTCGTAGGGCGCGAACCATCGTCCGCGATCACAACCTCAAATGCGCGATCGCTCTGGCGCGACAATGCCGACAGGACCGCATCGAGTGCGTCCTCGCGATTATAGGTGGTCACGATGACCGAGATGAGATCAGGCACGTCGACGCGGTTCCGATCTTTCGTCCTGCATGTCCAGCCCCGCTGTGATAGCGTGCGGCGCCGTCGGGCTCAACAACGAGGGAACATGCAAAAAATATCGGCCTATATCCTCGCCTTCAACGAGGCCGAAAAGATCGCGGACGCCGTCTCGAGCGTCTTGTGGGCCGATGAAATCGTGGTCGCGGATTCCGGCAGCACCGACCGCACCGCCGAGATCGCGCAAAGCCTTGGCGCTCGGGTGATTCAACTCCCCTTTCACGGATTTGGCGACCTGCGCAACCGCGCCGTCTCCGAATGCCGGCACGAATGGATCTTCAGCCTCGATTCGGACGAGCGCTGCACGGGCGAAGTGCGCGACGAAATTTTTGCCATTCTGTCGTCGACGCCCTCGCACGATGCCTATCTCGTGCCGCGCCGCAATTACATGATGGGCCGCTGGATCAAAGGTTCCGGCTGGTACCCGAATTTTCGCCAGCCGCAGCTCTTCCGCAGGGGCGCCATGCGCTACAACGAAGATCCCGTCCATGAAGGTTACCAACTTTTGACGCAGCGGCCGCTAGGCCAATTGCAAAGCGCTATTTGGCAGTTTCCGTTCCGAAATCTCGAGGAGCTCATCAATAAGATGAACCGCTACTCCTCGCTCGGCGTGCTAAAGCTTTCAGGAAAGCGAGTATCGATGGGCAGCGCGCTCGGGCATGGGTTTTGGGCTTTCCTCAAGCACTACCTGTTCAAGCACGGCTATCGCGACGGCTGGGCGGGTTTCGTGATCGCGTTTGGAAATTTCGAAGGCACATTTTACCGCTACGCCAAGCGCTACGAGGAAATGAAAGCGTGGTCAGCACCGCCGGCCGCGCCGCTGCTCGAGTCGCCCGCTTCGCCTCCCGCCGCAGCGAAGACTGCCTCCGTTCCGGCGGAGCGCGAGGCGCCAACGTCCTCGAACCCGCGATAATCGCCGACCAGTCGGAGCTCACGCGGCGAAGCGCTCCCGTAGCCGGCGGCGAACGGCTCGGGAGGCATTGCGCGCCATGCGGAACGGCAGAGCAAGGTAGTATTTGCGAACGATTTCCCACCGCTCGTGGGGACCCACGCGGAACGCCGCGTTACGCGGAACATACCAGCCGTTGTTTTCGAGGCGGCGGATCAGGCGATAACCAGCGGCGCGAAGAAACCAGTGCTTCTTGAGATTGCCTACGTGATCCTCGAGCAATACGAGGCGAGGCCGCCAATGCGCGAAATCGAATCCGCTGAGCACCTCGAGCTCGTGCCCTTCTACGTCGATCGATAAGAAATCGAGCTGGCGCGGTGCACAAGCCTCGATCAGAACGTCGTCGAGCGTCCTCACTGGGACTTCGATGACCCGCTCCGGCTGCGCACCGGGTGCCATTCGGTCGCGGTCCAGCGCCGACAATGCGCCGGCGACATGAAGCTTCATGCGCCGGCCGGCATTCTCCGGCGAGGAGCAAGCCACGGCAAACACTTTGGCGGAGCGCGCACTGCAGAGGTCGCTGGCAAGCTCGGGCTGCGGCTCGATGAGGATTCCCGTCCAACCGAGCTGTTCCAGATGCCAGGTCTGCGATTCCTGCTGCGGCCGGTTGGCCCCCACCTCGACAAAGAAGCCTGACCGGGCACCGCCAAAAAACTCCCGCACGAGTTCCTGCTCGCGCCCACCGGGCAAGGTCATGCGCGCAGCTCCGTGGACCTTAAGAGCTTCTGACCGGGGCGGCCACGCGCGATCGACGGACGATTTTGGATGTACTGAAACCGGGCATGAGGTCGATGAGGATCACCTCGCCGCCATCGCTTTCGACAAACTCGCGTCCCACCACCTCCTCGCGACGATAGTCGCCACCCTTGGCCAACACCTTCGGACGCACGCGCCGGATCAGCTCGAGCGGCGTATCCTCGTCGAAGATGATGACCAGGTCGACTGCTTCGAGTGCTGCCAGCACTTCGGCGCGAGCATGCACCTCCTGAAGCGGTCTGCCCTCCCCCTTCAATCGCCGCACGGAGGCATCGCCATTGAGACCGACGATGAGCCGATCGCACGCGGCGCGCGCCTCGGACAGGAGCTTGATGTGCCCGGGATGCAGCAGATCGAAGCAGCCGTTGGTGAAGCCAATGCGCAGGTCGCGCCATTGGGCGAGCCGCTCATCGAGCACCGACCAATCGAAAATCACCTTCTCCTCGGGGGCGAGCGAGGCGGCGGGAAGAATGCGGGAGCGCAGTTCCGCTGCTGAGACCGTCGCAGTGCCGCGCTTGCCGACCACTACGGCGGCCGCCGCGTTGGCCGCGCGCACGGCAGGTTCATAGCTTGTCTTCGTTGCCAGCAGCACGGCAAGCGCCGCGACCACGGTATCCCCCGCGCCGGACGTATCCCTCAGTTTGACCGGGTAGGCGGGCACATGGACCGCCGCGCCGCTTGCCGGCACCAGCATCAAACCGGCGTCGCTAAGCGAAACGACGACGGCGTCGGTATCCAACAGGCGGTTTAATTCCAACGCCGCCGCGATGACGTCCGCATCGGAGTCGACGCGCCGGCGGGTCGCGTCTGCAAGCTCCTTGCGGTTCGGCTTGACCACCGTCGCACCACGATAAATGGAATAGTCGACGGCTTTGGGATCGACGATGACCGGTATTCCTGTCTTTTTCGCCGCCTCGATGACTTCGCGGATGAGCCGCGGCGTCAGCGTACCCTTGGCATAATCGGACAAGACGACGCTTCCTGCGCGCGGCAGCGCGGCCAGCGTACGATCGATCAGCGCCTTTTCAGTCATGGCGTTGAGCGCCTCCGCCAATTCCCAGTCGGCGCGCAACAAATGGGTGGAATGATGCTCGGAAACGAAGCGAACTTTGCGCGTGGTCGGACGCCCGGCATCGACGACGAGATGGGGCTCGATCAAAGGCTCGGCCGCGAGGGCGCGCATCAGCGTGCGGCTCGCGTCGTCCTCTCCAACGACGCTGAGGAAAATGCAGCGCGCCCCAAGTCCCGCTATATTGCGGGCGACGTTGCCGGCACCGCCGACCGTGAGCTCGTTGCGCCGCACTGCCAGGATCGGAGCAGGCGCCTCGGGCGAGATGCGCGAGACCTCGCCGTACACGAAGTCATCGAGCATCAAATCTCCGACGCAGACGATGGTCTGCTCGGGAATGAGCTTGAGCGCGTCCTCGACATTGAACATGGCGCTATCGCTGGTGGCTGACGGTGCCCGTGACTTTCACCGATACCGGTCTGGCTGATTCAGAAACAGGGTGACATAGCGATACACCCCCTCCTCAAGCGGGGTGAAGCCGGCGTTGTAGCCTGCCCGCCGCAGATTTTCGACCTTGGCTTGGGTGAAATATTGATACTGATTGCGGATCTCCGAAGGCATGTCGACGTATTCGATATCGGGCTGCCGCCCCAGCGCACGGAATGCCGCGGTGATCAGATCGCGGAAGCTGCGGGCCTTGCCGGTGCCAACGTTGAAGATACCGGACACCGAGGGCGTGTCGAGAAGCCAGCGCATCACCGCGACTGCGTCGTCGACATAGATGAAGTCGCGTTTCTGTTCGCCGTCGGCGACGCCATCGCGGTAGGACTTGAACAAGCGCACGGACTTGCCGCCCTTCGCCTCGTCAAAGCGCTTGGCGACCAAACTCATCATCTCGCCCTTGTGGTACTCGTTGGGGCCGAAGACGTTGAAGAATTTAAGCCCCACCCATTGCGGCGGGAGCTTGGCGCCTTTGGCGACGCGATCGACCACCGCGAGATCGAAAAGATGTTTGCTGAAGCCGTAGAGATTCATGGGCTTGAGCCGCTGCAGCGCCGGAAGCGACCAATCGTCGTCGAACCCGGCGGCGCCGTCGCCGTAGGTCGCAGCCGAGGAGGCATAGATGAACGGGGTCCGTGTCGCCGTACACCAATCCAGAAGTTCGAGCGAGAGACGAAAATTGGTGGCGAGGACGAGATCGGCGTCGGTGGCGGTGGTGTCGGAAATCGCCCCGAGATGAATGACCGCCTCGAGCTTGCGGCGATCCAGCCAACCGATCAGTTCGCCGGGCGGCACCACGTCGGCGAGCTGGCGCTTGCCCAGATTGCGCCATTTGCCAGCATCGCCCAACGCGTCATTGACGACGATGTCGGTCCGTCCCGCCTCGTTAAGGCCGGCGATCAGATTGGACCCGATGAAGCCGGCTCCGCCGGTGACCAATAGCATCCCTACCCGCCGCTGCTGGGCTCCCTTTGCCCCAGGGCGTGCACCCGTGCAACTTCTCGAGTCGAATAGCGTAAAGTGGCCAACGGGTAACCTTGGCGGGCCTGCGCACGCTGGACAGGCTCAAAGGGCCGAGTTAACGGCCCTTCTGCGGCTGCCGGCCAAAGGCGCCGGGATAGAACTGAGGATATATTCAGTTCTCGGCGGGGTGCCAGGAACATATGTCGAACTCGTCCATCCTGATCGTCCCCTACATGTGGATCGGCGACTTCGTTCGCTGTCACACGGCGGTAAGGCTGCTCAAGGAGCGGTGGCCAAACGCCGCGATTGACGTGTTGACCACCTCGATGGTCGCCCCGCTCCTCGACTACATGCCGGGGGTGCGAAAGGGGATCGTCGGCGACCTGCCGCGCAAGCGTCTCGCCTTCAAACAGCATTCCGCCCTTGCGGAGAGGCTGCGGGCGGAAAACTACGCGCGCGCGCTAATCATGCCGCGGACTTGGAAAGCCGCATTGGCGCCGTGGCTCGCCGGCATTCCGCGCCGCACCGGGTTCGCCGGCGAAGCCCGTTTCGGCCTGATCAACGATTTACGCTTTGGCGAGCGCCGACTCCCGCGCATGGCGGACCGCTGCGCCATGCTCGCCCTCCCCAAGGGTGAGGCCGCACCCGACGCATGGCCATTGCCCGAACTCAGGGTGGCGGCCTCCGAGTGCGCCAACTGGCGGCGGCGGCTGGGGCTCGCGCCCGACCGCCGCGCGGTCATTGTGCTCGCACCGGGAGCGGTCGGTCCCTCCAAGCGCTGGCCGTCCGGATCGTATAGCGAACTCGCGCGCCGCCTTGCCGCCGAGGGTCATTGGATCTGGGTGATCGGCGGACCGAACGAGAAAGAGCTTGCTGCAGAGATCGCCGACCACGCCGATATCCGCGACCTCACCGGACCCGACCTGCGCAACGCCATTCTCGCGCTGGCGGCGGCAGACCTCGCAGTGTCGAACGATTCCGGCCTGCTGCACGTCGCGGCCGCACTAGGCACACCGGCGATCGGAATCTTCGGTCCGACCAGCGCATGGCATTGGGCCCCGCTCAACCCGATCGCCGCAACGATCGAAACCACGCACGCCCTGCCCTGCCGCCCGTGCCACAAGCCGGTCTGCCGTCTGGGCCATCACCGTTGCATGCGCGATATTTCCGTTGATCAGGTGGCCACATCGGTGCGGCAAATCATTGCCGCTGCGCCGGCGCGCGCGTCGATCTGAGCCTCGCGTTGTCCCAAAGCCGTCCGCGTCGAGCGCTTAGGCCAACTGTTCGAATCCACCGAGGACATCCGGCACGGATACCTGCTTGTGCTTGCCGCCAACCACCACGATCGGACCCGTTCCCATCGGTCCGGTGAGGGCAGGCTCGCTACCCGTGAAGATTGCGACGAGCGGCACGCCAAGCGCCGCGGCGAGATGGATGAGCCCCGTATCCACGCCGATGACGAAGGATGCTCCGGCCATCAGCGCCGCCATGCGGTCGAGCGCTTGCCGATCCGGCACGCGGGCATTCGCAAGCGCCGCGGCGATGCGCCTGCTGCGCGCATGCTCCACCTCGCTTCCCCACGGCAGCAACAGCGAAGTGCCGCGCCCGCCGAGCGCACGGCCGAGCGCGATCCACGACGCCTCGGGCCATTCCTTCTCAGGCCGTGCGGTGGCATGGAGCAGGATGCCGTACGGCGCTCCAGTGGGTGTGCCAATATCCTTGCGCGACAGCCCGAAATCGACCGCGCCATCGGGCGTGTAGCCGAGCGCAAGTCCGGTCAATAGGCGATTGCGTGCGATCGCATGGAGGTCGCGCGCGATGCGATGCTTCACGTCGTAGAACCGCGATGCCGCCGGCTCGCGAATACTGCTCGAGTCGTAGCCGTGCCGGCGGCCGTGGGCGAGCCGCGCAACCACCGCGGAGCGCACCAGGCCCTGGCTGTCGACGATGTCGTCGTAGCGGCGCGCGCGCACCGCGCGAGCGAACGCGGCGATCTCCCGCCACGTCGATGGCGCAAGCAGCATTCCTCGCCAGCGGCGGGACGCAATCGGAATCACGTCGGAGACCGCAGGGTGCATTCGAACCAGGGGCGCGAAGGCCTCCTCGACGACCCAGGAAAACCGTGCCTGCGGCCGTTGCCGCCGCGCCTCCGTCAGCGCCGGCATATGATGGATCACGTCGCCAAGCGAGGAACTCTTGATGAACAAGATGTCGGACATTTCCAAACGCCCCGCCTATGCGGCCCGTACCGGCTTGTCATCGCACGCCAGCGCGTGCATTCACGTCTGCGCGCGGCTGTCGCCGGCAGTAACGCCAAAGGACATGAAAGCGCCTCCAGCATGACGGTCCTGGTCACCGGCGGCGCCGGCTATATCGGAAGCCACATGGTTTACGCGCTCCTCGATGCCGGCGAGCGCGTCGTGGTGCTCGACAATCTTGCAACCGGTTTCGATTGGGCGGTAGCGCACGGCGCCACGCTTCTTGTCGGTAACGCGGGCGACCAAGCGCTGGTCGCCGCCCTGGTCGCCAAGCATCAGATCGAGACCATCATCCATTTCGCCGCCTCGGTCGTCGTGCCGGACTCAGTGCGCGATCCGCTCGGCTACTATCGCAACAACACGGTGAACTCGCATGCGTTGATCGAGGCTGCCGTCAACGCAGGCGTGCGCCATTTCATCTTCTCTTCGACCGCCGCGGTCTATGGCAATCCCGAACGGGTACCGGTGCGCGAAGACGATCCGACCGTGCCGGCCTCGCCGTATGGCTCCTCCAAGCTCATGACCGAGATCATGCTGCGCGACGCGGCCAGCGCCCATGGCCTCCGCCACGCAATCTTGCGTTACTTCAACGTCGCCGGCGCCGACCCGCTCGGCCGTGTCGGTCAATCGACCAAAGGAGCCACTCACCTCATCAAGGTTGCAGTGGAAGCCGCGGTCGGCCTGCGGCCGACCGTCAAGGTCTTCGGCACTGACTATCCGACGCCAGACGGCACCTGCATCCGCGACTATATTCACGTCTGCGACCTCGTGCGCGCGCATGCCGATGCCCTGGCCTATCTGCGCGCGGGCGGCGCTTCCGTCACGCTCAATTGCGGTTACGGCCGCGGCTTTTCCGTGCTCGAGGTGATCGACGCGGTCAAGCGCATCTCGAGGGTCAATTTCAAGGTCGAGGTCGCCGCGCGGCGGTGGGGAGATCCCGCATGGGTCGTGGCGGATTCCGACCGCGCCCGCGCTGTGCTCAAATGGCAACCGCATTTCAACGACCTGGAAAGCATCGTGTGCCATGCGCTGACATGGGAACGCAAGCTTTCGACGCACGCCAGGTGACGTCTGCGGACTTGTCGATTTCCGCTTGAAAAGCGGGCTGGTCTGGGCAAAAAGGCTCGCTGCAGCGCCGCCGCGCCGCGCAACGGATGGGCATGCTGAAATCGTATTTTCAAAGATTGTTCGCGGACCCCAACAGCACGCCTGCGTTGGTCCGCAGGCTGCTGGTGGAACAGGCCGCCGGGCAGTGGCGGCGCTACGCGCTAGCATTCGGCTTGATGGGGATCGCCGCGGCCAGTACCGCGCTCGGTGCCTATTTGGTGGGCGATGTCATCAATCAGGCCTACGTCCACAAGAACCTTCCGGGAATCGTCGTCCTCGCCGTCGTGACCGCTGTGATCTTCATGATCAAGGGGATGGCGACTTATGGCCAATCGGTGATGCTCGCACGCATCGGCAACAGAATCATCGCCGACAATCAAAAGCGGATGTTCGCCAGGCTGCTGCAGCATAACGTCGGCTTTTTCGCCGACCGGCACAGTTCCGAATTCATGGCGCGGCTTACCACCGGCGCCGCCGCTGCGAGCCAGGTGTTGAATCTGCTCATCACGTCATTCGGTCGCGATCTGCTCTCGCTCATCGGACTCCTGGCGGTGATGGCGGTGCAAGACCCGGTACTGTCGACATTGAGCATCGTCGTGGTGCCGCCGGCGATGCTGCTCTTGCGTAAGATGATCCGCCGCATCAAGACAATTGCGCATCATCAATTCACCGGCAGCGCGCGCATTCTCGAAACGCTGCAGGAAACGTTGCAGGGGATGCGCATCCTCAAGGCTTTCAATCTCGAAGATACAATGAGTGCCCGCTTCAACTCCCGTGTGGCGGATCTGGAGAACGAATCGAACAAATGGGCGCGCGTCGCCTACCGCTCGGGTCCGCTGATGGAGGCTCTCGGCGGATTTGCAATCGCCGGCGCCCTGGTTTACGGCGGTTTCCGGGTCATCGAGACCGGGGCAACGCCCGGTCAATTCTTTTCCTTCCTCGCCGCCTTCATGCTGGCTTACGAGCCGGCCAAGCGCCTCGCCCGACTCAATCTCGACCTCAATAGCGGACTGGTCGGCGTGCGCATCCTGTTCGATGTGATCGACCATCCGCCGACCGAACCGGCCGATGAAGACAAGCCACCGCTGAAGCTGTCGAACGCGCGGGTCGAATTCGCAAACGTGCAGTTCGCGTACCGTGCGGGCGAGAGGGTGATCAGAAATCTGTCCTTTGTCGCCGAGCCCGGAAAGGTCAGCGCATTGGTCGGCCCCTCGGGCGGCGGCAAATCGACAATCCTCAACTTGATGCTGCGCTTCTACGAGGTCGACGGCGGCGCCATCATCATCGACGGGCAGAATATCGCGGCGGTGTCGCGGCGCTCGTTGCGCAGCCAGATCGCCTATGTCGGGCAGGATGTTTTCCTGTTTCGCGGCTCGGTACGCGAGAACATCGCATTCGGGCGCTTGGGCGCGAGCGAGGCCGAAATCGTCGCCGCGGCCCAGGCCGCTTACGCACATGACTTCATCATGGCGTTCCCGCGCGGATACGACACGCCGGTCGGCGAACATGGGCTTCAGGTCGCTGGCGGCGAGCGCCAGCGCATCGCCATTGCGCGTGCTCTACTCAAAAACGCGCCGGTCATCCTGCTCGATGAGGCAACCGCCTCGCTCGATTCCGAATCCGAGCGGCAGGTTCAGGGCGCGATCGAGCACCTTTGCCAGGGGCGAACGACGATCGTGATCGCACATCGCTTGCACACGGTCGTTGATGCCGATCGCATTTTTGTCATCGAGGATGGAGCCGTCGTCGAATCCGGCCGCCACGAGGAGCTGCTGCGCAGGGGCGGTCGTTATACCTCGTTCTATCGGCTGCAGCTGCGGGGACAGGAGTCGCCGCCGGTCGCCATCGCCTCCACCGCGTAAAGTCGCAACAACTGCAAGAGAGACCATGACCACCGACGCCCGTAGCTACGTCGTTCCACCGCCGCCCCAGGCGTCCATCGCGGTTGCCGGCGCCGACAAGAGGTTTCCGGTGCGCCGCGTCTGGTGCGTCGGCCGCAATTATGAGGAACACATCCGCGAGATGGGGCAAGACGTCCGCGATCCGCCGTTTTTCTTCGCCAAGCCCGCCGACGCCGTCGTGCCGGATGGGGCGAATGTGCCCTATCCGCCCCTCACCAAGGACATGCATCACGAAGTGGAACTCGTGGTCGCGCTCAAGTCGGGCGGAAGGAACATTCCGGTCAATAAGGCCCTCGACTGCATCTACGGCTATGGCGTCGGCATCGATCTCACGCGGCGCGACCTGCAGATCGCCTCGCGCGACATGAAGAGGCCGTGGGAGATCGGCAAGGCATTCGACGCCTCGGCGCCCTGCGGACCACTGCAGCCCGCCAGCAAGATCGGCCATCCCGGCAAAGGCCGAATCGCACTCAAGGTCAACGGCAAGCTGCGCCAGAACGGCGATTTGGCGCAGATGATCTGGAACGTGCCCGAGGTCATCGCCAAGCTCTCGGAAATGGTCGAGCTCGCCGCCGGCGACATCATCATGACAGGAACCCCGTCAGGCGTGGCTGCCACGCTTCCCGGCGACAAGCTCGAATGCGAAATCGAGGGCGTAGGCACCTTGACCGTCACGATCGGCCCGCCAGCGGCGTAGATGCGACGGCAGCGACGAGGGGCGGCACTGCCTCATATTCCGAGATAGGCGCGCCGCACGCGATCGTCGGCCAACAGCGTCTCGCCTGCGCCGGAGAGGGTGATTCGTCCGTTCTCGAGCACATAGGCACTGGCAGCGAGCTTTAGCGAGACCGCGACATTCTGCTCGACTAGCACACAGGTCAGGCCTTCGCGGTTGAGGTCGCGAATCGTGCGCAAGAGGTGCTGCACGACGGACGGCGCCAGCCCAAGCGACGGCTCGTCGAACATGACGAGTTCCGGCGCAGCCATGAGGCAGCGGCCGATGGCCAGCATCTGCTGCTCGCCGCCGGAGAGCGTGCCCGCCGCTTGCCCCGCCCGCTCGGCGAGTACCGGAAACAGCGCGAGTACCCGCTCGAGATTTCTCGCGCGCTGTCCGCGGGCGCGCGGAAGCATCGCCGCCACGTCGAGGTTCTCCGCGACCGAGAGCGTCGGAAACACCTGCCGGCCTTCCGCCACCTGCCCGATGCCGAGATTGCAAACGCGGTGGCTTTCCCATCCGCCGATGTCGATATCGCGGAATGCGATACGGCCGCGCGCCGGGCGATGCATGCCCGCGATCGTGCGAATGAGCGACGTCTTGCCGGCTCCATTCGCGCCGACAATAGCTACGATCGATCCTTCGTCGATGTTGAGCGACACGTCGTCGAGCGCCTGCGCGTCGCCATGGAAGACATCGAGATTCTCGACGCGCAGCATCAGTCGACCGCCTCCGCGCCGAGATAGGACTGCACCACCGCCGGCTCGCGCACGACCGCGGCGGGCGTACCTTCCGCGATCGGCGCCCCGTGATGCAGCACCAGCACCCGCGCGGCGAGCGCCATCACCGCCCGCATGACGTGCTCGATGAGCAGGATCGTCAGACCGGACTCGCGATTGAGCTCGATCAGCACTGAAACCAGGCGATCGGTCTCGGCCGGCCGCAGTCCCGCCATCACCTCGTCGAGCAGCAGCAGCTTCGGATCGGTGGCGAGCGCGCGCGCAACTTCGAGGCGCTTGCGGTCCGGCAGCGTCAGCGCGGACGCGAGTTGATGACGTTTGCCGAACAGATCGAGCCGAGCCAGCACCTCGTGGGCGCGGCGGCGCGCCGCCGCGGGATCGTGCCGGCGCAACATCGCGCCGATGATGACGTTGTCCTCGACGGTGAGCGCAGGGAACGGCCGCACCAACTGGAAGGTGCGGCCGATGCCGCGACGGCAGATCTCGTCGGGCGCAAGTCCGTCAATGCGGTCACCGGCAAACGCGATCGAACCGCGGTCAGGCGCGAACACTCCGGCAATGATGTTGAACAGCGTGGTCTTGCCCGCGCCGTTCGGGCCGATGACGGCGAAGATCGAGCCGCGCTCGACGCGAAAGCTGACGTTGTCGACCGCAAGCAGGCCGCGAAAGCGCTTGCTGACCGCTTCGACCGATAGAAGCGCCGTCATGATCCCCGCCTTGCAAGGCCGAGCTTGCCGGCAAGCCACGGCCACACACCGCCCGGCAGCGCCATCACCACCACAAGCAGGCAGAGGCCGTAAAAAACCTGTTTGGCCCCGGGGGCATCGAGGCCGAGCGCCGCCAACAGCTGCTGCATAGTCTCCGACAGGCCGGTCAGGAGAAGCGCGCCGACGAGAGGCCCGAACAGCGTGCCGATGCCGCCGATGATCGGTCCTAGGATCAGCTCGATCGAGCGTGAAATATGAAACACCTGTTCCGGGAACAGATTGTTGTAATAGAACGCGAAGAACACGCCGGCGACAGCGGTCATGCCCGCAGAAAGAATGACCGCGTACATCTTGTAACGGAAGGTATTGATACCGACCGAGCGCGCGGCGATTTCGTCCTCGCGGATCGCCCGCCAGTAATAGCCGATCCGGCTGTTGAGCAGCACGTGGCAAAGCGCGAATGCTGCGACCGTCAGCGCGAGCATCACGTAGTAGAACATGGTCGGATTGCCGCGCAGGGTCCACAGGTCGTTGCGCGTGTAATTGGCGACCGGCAGAAAGAAGCCGCTCGAAGCGCCGACCCATTGGAAATGATCGAAGCCGATGCGCGCGAACTCGGCGAAGGCGATGGTGAGAATTGCGAAGTAGACCCCGCCGACGCCGAAGCGGAAGGCAAGAAAACCGATGACGGCGCCGCACGCGACCGCGATCGCAACCGCGGCGGCCAAGCCGAGCCACGGCCCGATACCGAAATGAACGTAGAGCGCCGCGGCCGCATAAGCGCCAAGCCCGACGTAAATGGCGTGGCCGAGCGAGAGCTGGCCGGCGAAGCCCATCATCACGTTCCACGCCTGGCCGGTATAGGCGGAATAGAGGACGATGATGAGGATGGTGAGCAGATAGTCGTTGGCGACCCAAGGCGCCGCCAGCAGCACGGCGAGCACGAGCGTCAAGAGCGCAAGACCTCGACGCGGCACTCCGTCGAACAGCCGGTCGGTCATGTGAGCCTCTTGCCCAGAATGCCCTGCGGCCGGAACAGCAGCACCAGCACGAGAAGGCCGAACGAGAACATGCTTTTCGCCGACGGCGTGAAAAAGAGGCCAGCCATGGCCTCAGTGAACCCGATCAGCACCCCGCCCAGCACCGCACCCGGCATTGAGCCGAGCCCGCCGGTGATGACGATGATGAAGGCGAGCAGCGTCAAAGCAGGCCCCAACGCGGGCGTCACATCGACGAGCAGCACCAGCATAGATCCCGCCGCTCCCACGCAGGCGGCGCCGATGCCAAACGTCAGCGCGTAGAGCCGTTTGACGTTTAGCCCCACCACGAGGGCCCCGGTATAGTTGTCGGCGCAAGCACGGATCGCCTTACCGAGCGGCGCAAAGCGAAAAAACGCGAACAAGGCGGCGGTAATCACCACGGTTGCCGCGCCGGCATAAGCCTTGGTTGCATCGATGATCAGCGGCCCGACGAGGAAGCTGTCAAACGCATAGGACGTCTGCACATTGCGGGCGTCAGGGCCGAAGACGATCAGCAGCACGTTGACGATGATGATCGCCGTCGCCACCAACAAGATGAATTGACTGTACTCGGGGCGGGTGATGAACGGATTGATGACGCCGGCCTGCATCGCGTAGCCGAGCGCGAACAGCACCGCCGCCAGCGGCACCACCATCACCAAGGGGTCGAGCCCGAAACCATTGAACAGCACGATGGCGAGGTACATCGCGATGGTCATCATCTCGCCATGGGCAAAATTGACCACGCGCACGACCCCGAAAATGACCGAGAGCCCGACCGCCATCAGGCCGTAGACAAGCCCGGTCAGAAGACCGCTGACCGCGACATTGAAATAGATCTCGGGAGCCACCGATCGGTCCTGCCTCAGGGACGCTTTCGCCCATCCCACAGCCCGCGAAGACGGGCGTCAAACGCCCTTACGGCAAGGCTCCGTCCGTTGCCGCGGCTGGAGCAATATCAGCGCGGAATCGTCTCAGCGGCGCCGATCGTATGGGGTCATCGGCAATTCGGGCTTGGCGTTCGACGCCTCCTTTGGCGCGATGGTGAGAAGCTTGCCGCCGCGGTTCTGGATCGCCGCGTTCTTGAGTTTGTCGTTCTGGCCTTTCTCGTTGAACTGGATGCCGGGGCCGATGCTGACGTTGTCGGTGATGTTGGTGGTGCGGATGGCGTCCGCGAGCGCCTTCGGATCCGTCGAGCGAGCCCGCTTGTAAGCGTCCGCCGCCACCAGCAACGCCTCGAACGTGAAGACGTGATTGGTATTCATATTGATGCCGGGATAGGCCTTGGCCAGCGCGCCTTCGAGCTGCTTGCTCAATTTCTTCTTCGGGTCGTACCACGGCACGAAGCTCATCGGTCCGTCGGAGAGTTTGCCCAAGGTTTTGAGATACTGGTCTTCATACCAGCCCGGTCCCATACTCAGCACAGCCATCGGCGACCAGCGCTGCTTGACCAGTTCGCGCGTGATCAAGATCGCGTCGTTGAGACGGCTGACCATGAGCAACGCTTCCGCCCCAGTCGCCTTGGCCTTGGCCACTTCCACCGAAAGATCGCGTGCGGTCGGATCGTAGGCGATTTGCTCGACGATCTTATAAGGCATGTTGAAGCGAGGCAGCACGGCGTTGATGCCTTGCTGCATTGCAGTGCCGAAGGTGTCGTTCACGTGCATGAACACTACCGATTTCGGCGCCACGCCTGTTGCCTCGAACAACTCCTTCTGATTGGCGAAGGCGTCGCTGAGGATCATCGGGGCAGTGGGAAAATTCCTGAATACGAATTTGTAGCCCTGTTCAGTGATCGGGGGCGCCGCGGCGATGTTGATGACGAAGGGTATGCCCTTCTGCTCGGCGACTTGCGCGATGGCGGTGGTCTGGCCGGAATCGAACGCGCCGACCAAAAGCTGCGCACCGTCGTTGATCAGTTTTTCGGCGCGCGCCCGTGCCACCTCCACGTTGGTCTCGGTATCGGCGTTCATGATCGCGAGCTCGGGCAGGCCAAGCTGCTTGAAGATCGCCGGCGCCAGCTCGACCCCGCGCTGACAATCCTGACCGATCCCCGCCTGGGCGCCCGAGCGCGGCAAAAGAACGCCAACCTTCAGCGCTCCACTCTGCGCACGCGCGAAGTCGATCGCCGTGCCGCTGGCGAGGAGCAATCCGGTCGCGCCCGCGCCGGCGGCGAAGCTGCGCCGGGTGACGCGCGCGGACTTTGTTGGCGAAGTACGCATCATTTGCAGTCCTCCCAAGATATCATTTGACTGTCGCCTGCGCGGTTTTTCTTGTCGTTTCGTTGAGCATGTCCCTTACTTGTTACGTGGGGGAATCTGGATCAGTTCGGCGAGCTGCTCCTTGGTCAAGGGCGCGTCGACGAACTTGAGCTTCACCGCGTCTCTCTGGATGCCGGCGATGTCCTTCATCTCGTCGGTCTGCATCGTCTGTTTTGGATGAAACTCCTGGATCGAGTCCGCGATCAAATTCTTATCCAGCTTCATCTTGTCGGCATACATTTCGATCGCCTTGGGATCCGCGTACATCCAGTCGACGGCTTCTCGGTAACCCTGGACGAAGCGCATGATCGCATCTTTTTTGTTCTTCAAGGCATCGGCGTTGACGATGATGACTCGCACCGTCTGCCCGCGCAGCGAAGGGGCCTCGCTGCCGCGGATCAGAATGCGGATTTTTCCCTCCTTGAGCTCCTTCATCCCGAACGGCGGAGCGGCCCATCCGATATCGATTTGTCCGGACATGACCTGGGTCAGCGTGCCGGCGGGGCCGCCGGTCGCCGTCGGCTTGGCCTTGACGCCGAGTTCATCGATGAACGCCAGCACGAGGTTGTTCGAGCTCGAACCGCTGGTGGAATAGGCGATCGTGTTGTTGGGGGTGATGTCCTTGATGCTCCTGAGCGGCGAGTCCGCTTTGACGTACCAAAACAGGTCTCCCGTGCCCGTGAAAGCCGGCAGCAGGATGCGCACCGGCGCACCGCGGGAGAAAGCGCGCATGACCCCGGCCACTCCCACACCAGCGCCGAGATCGGCGCTGCCGGCGATGACCGGCTGCATGGTCTCGCCGGCGCCCTGGGTGCCGACATTGTCGAGCACCAGGTTGTGCCGCTTGAAGATGCCCGCGTCCTGACCGAGCGTCGGCGCCTGGTTTTCCCAGTTGTTGATCTGGCCAATCGCGACCTTGAGCTGATCTTCCGCCTGCGCTGGCGCCGTGGCGAGGCCGATCGCCGCGAGGGCGACAAGGGTGGCGCCGAGGCGGCCGCTGAGCACGTTGGTCGCAGCAATAAGTCTCATCGGGCTCTCCTGCTCTTTCGCATCTTTTGACCCTGCGCTGGCGTTCTAGTCGAAGTCCTACGCCTCCCCGATGCGGCCTGCGGCCGCGCCTTGGGCTTGGCGGCGCGCGGCGGCAGTCCTCCCGCCCGCGCCAGGCGCAACGTCCAATATTCCCACGTCCTGTTGGTCACGTTGGGCATCGCGTTGAGCGCGCCCGCAAGCCTGATTTCGCCAGCGGTCAGTGTCGGGGCCTTGCCGAGGAGGTGCGCCCGCAGCTGGTAATCGGCGTTGTGACACATGAAGATCGAGCGCGATACCAACTCGCGCAGATCGCCTCCGACCACGGTCGCACCGTGGTGATTCATGAGGACCGCGTGCTGCTGGCCGAGCGCGCGGGCGAGCGAGCGGCCCTCCTCGGGCTTGACCACCAGCAGATTGGTGTCGCCGAACTCGTCGCGCTGGTTCCAGAACGGCACCTCCTCCCCTGCCGCCGCGCCCAGTTGAAAGACCGCAACGATGGGAAGGCTGGCAATGCAGAACGGCATCACCGCCGGGGCGTGGTGGTGGCAGACCGCCATCACGTCAGGCCGCGCCTGATAGATGCAGCCGTGGATGACACGCTCCGCATAAAGCGACACCGACGGTGGCGCAACCGGCTCCGAATCGAGCGTGAACTCCAGAATATCGTCCGGCTCGATGAGTCCCGGCGAGCGGGAGCGCGAAAGCAGATAGCGGTCCGGGTCGGCGGGATGGCGCAGGCTCACGTGGCCGAATGCGTCAAGCACGCCTTCGTTCGCCAGCATGCGATTGGCCAGCGCGACCTGATAGCGGACGTCGGAGAGATCGGGCACGGTCTTCCTGTTTGTGACTGGGGCAATGGATGCCGCTGAGCAAACCGGAAATGCCCGCCGTTGCCAAGTCGCAACCATCAAGCGCCCGAAGACAAGCCTTGCCAACGGCGCGTGATGTCAGCAGATTTGCAGCCGCCACCGGCCAAAATTGGAGAAGGACGCATGCATCCTCTCGTCGCCGTCATCGCACCCGGCATGATGGGCGCCGCGGTCGCAAAGCGGCTGGTCGATCACGGCCTCAAAGTGCTCACCTCGCTCGAGGGGCGAAGCGCCGAGACACGCGGGCGCGCCAAATCGGCGGGACTGGTCGCGGCGAGCGACGAGGAGATCGCGGCTGCCGATTTCATCCTGTCCATCCTGCCGCCGGGGGACGCGGTCGCACTGGCGCAGCGGTTCGCCCCGCCGCTCGCGGCCAGCAACAGCAAGCCGGTCTACGTCGACTGCAACGCGGTGAGCCCGCGTACCGCCGAGCGCATCGCCGCCGTCATCGCGCCGACCGGTTCGCCCTTCGTCGACGCCGGCATCATCGGTGCGCCGCCCAAGCCGAATGATGCCGGCCCTCGCTTCTATGCCTCCGGACCGGACGCGTCGCGTTTCGCCGCGCTGAAGGATTTCGGGCTCGATATCCGCGTCCTCGGCGGTCCCATGAGCGCGGCCTCGGCGCTGAAAATGTCCTATGCCGGCATCACCAAGGGCACCCAGGCGCTGGGCGCGGTCATGATGCTGGCGGCGACGCGCGGCGGAACGGCGGATGCACTCGTCGCCGAGTTGCAAGGAAGCCAGCCGCAGATGCTGGCATGGCTCAAGCGCAGTTTGGCGCTCATGCCGCCGAAGGCCTACCGCTGGATCGCGGAAATGCACGAGATCGCCGATTTCGTCGGCGAAGACCCGGCGGGGCACGAACTTTATCTCGGCGCCGCGCATTTCTACGAGCAGGTCGCGCGCGACTTCGAGGGCGACAAGACAGAAGTTTCAGCGCTCGAGGCGTTCCTGAACAAGGGGCCGGCGAACTGAGAGCGCCGCCACTTCCTGTAAAGAACAGGGAAAAACAGGGCGGCGGGTACAACCCAGAACCAAGGTTCGCGCTTGCGCTTGCAGCTTTTCTCGCGCAGGCGCCTAAGCCCGCCCCCGTCATGACGGCTCGCTCAGGTCGAGCCGCGGCCATGACGAAGGCCGGTCTCTAAGTCTCCTCACGATATCAAACAGCCCGCCCGCCTCCGCTGAAGCTTCGGCGGGTCATTGATCAGGTCCGCCATAGCCGTGGCGACGGCGGACAATCTCGTTCCCTCACTCCGCCTTCAGGATCGTCTCCGGAGACGCCCCTCAAAGAGCGAGGATGCGAATCTTCTACTCAGCTTCATATCGTAGTCAATAGAAAAGTGCGATTTGTAGATAGTCTTTGGCTTGGCGCAAATGGATCGACTACGCATCCACCAATGCTGCCCACCGAAGCCCGCGCATCCACTTGATAGATCAGCAGAAAACCACACTACAGGCCAGGCTAACGAGCTGAATTTCGCGCGCGGCGCAAGTCGAGGTGTATTCAAGCCCCGCGTAGTCAAACGTAACCAGCGTCACAGCCGTTCCTGCAGGAAGCGCAGGAGTCGCGGCGCCAGGAAACCGGAATAGCTGACCGGCTCCTCGATCGGATCGTTGAGCCAATAATGCGGCGCGCCCTGCACGATGCACGGGCGCACGAAGAAATTTGCCTGCTTCAATCTCAGCAGGAAAGCGTCGGTCTGCGCCCGCCGATTGACGAGGTCGTCCTCGGTGCCCACGCTCAAGAACACGCCGATCTGATTGTTGGCAAAGGTCGCATAATTGATGGGCGAGGCATCGAAATAGCGCTGCGGATCGTCCATCGGCGCGCAGCCCATGAAATTCTCGATATTGTTCTCGCGCGGGCTCTGCAGTTGGTAGCGCTGCCACATCTCGACGAGATCATAGACGCCATAGACGCCGATCAGCGCCTTCACCTTGCTGCTGACCGCGGCGTGGGCATCGTTCGGATATGCATTTTTGAAAACCGCACTTCCCCCGCCGAGCGCCGCCAGCGAAACGAGATGCGCCCCCGCGGATGCGCCGAACAAGCCGATGCGCTCCGGATCGACTTTGATCTCTCTCGCGCTGCCGCGCACGAACTGCACCGCCGCGAGCACGTCCGTGACCGCCTGCGGAAACATTTTCTGTCCCTTCTTCGCCAGGCGGTAGCTGATCGCGAACAGCACATAGCCGCGGCTGGCGAGGTAAGGTCCCCAGAACTGAAATGCACTGCGTGCGCCCGCCTGCCACCCGCCGCCGTGGGCGGCAACAAGCGCGGGAAACGGCCCCGCGCCAGGCGGCAGATAGAGGTCGCCGAGCAGCGCGACGCCGTCATGGGTGGCGTAGGTAACGCCGGCGCGGGCTTCGATCGCTTGCGATGCAGGCATTGCTTGTCTTTCCAGAGGCGTGGGGATTCACTGGTTGCGAGCGACCCTTGCGCAAGTCGGGATAGTTGGTCCGTTCGTTTCCGCGAGGGGCACCCCGCGACGCTCGCATGGCGGGGACCCCGTTGCGGGGACCCAGATCTTGGATTCCCCGCTGGAGTTTATCCGCGCGAAAGGGAGGGCGGGAACGAACGGAGCCCAGCACGAGCGCCGCTCAAAGCCCTCCGAAGGATCCGCGCAAGATACTCACGCCCTCGCGTAGCGGCCGCGATTGAAGAAACGGTCCTTGTCGTCGTCGGATGCGGTTTCGCGGTTGGACTTGATGACGCCGATCTTGGCGAGCGCAGCCTTGACCGCCGGACGCTCGTTGATGGCGTTGAACCAGCGTGCGAGGTTGGGGTTGTCGTCCCATTTCACGCCCTGGGCGTCGTGATTGCGCGTCCAGGGGAAGGTCGCAATGTCTGCGATCGAATAGTCCTGGCCGCCGAGATAGGGCACCTTGCCGAGCCGCGTCTCCAGCACCTCATAGAGGCGCTTTATCTCCGAGGTGTAGCGCGCCATGGAATAGTCATTGCCTTTGGGCGCGAACAGCTTGAAGTGCGTCCACTGCCCAAACATCGGCCCCACGCCGGTGAGCTGGATCAGCAGCCACTGCAGGACGTCGTACTTCTTGGCCATATCCTTGGGCAAAAACTTTCCAGTCTTCTCGGCGAGGTACATGAGGATCGCGCCGGACTCGATGACGGTATAAGGCTTGCCGCCCGGTCCTTCGCTGTCGACGATCGCCGGAATCTTGTTGTTGGGATTGATCTTGGCGAATTCCGGTTTGTACTGCTCGCCTTTCCAGACGTCGACGAAGTGCTCTTTGTAGGGCAGCCCGCATTCTTCGAGCATGATGTAGATTTTCTGCACGTTCGGGCTGGTGAGTGCATAAAGATCGATCATGGGATTGGCCTTTGATTGTGCGGAGAGACGGCAACGGTACCGAGCACCGCACTCCGGGGCAAGCGCCCAAGGCCCGATCGAGGGCCGCTCCTTTTTCGCCGATTGAGATGGATGTAGAGTGCGCGGCGGCAAAGGCTGCGGCGCCGGGAGTGCTCCTGAAGGTGGCAGAGACCAAGCGGCTGACCGGCCGCATCGCGGCCGAGAACATCAAGCTCATGGCGGTGCCGCGCCCGCCGCAGGGCGCGGTCGAGCGCCTCGTCGCGCTCGGCGACGCAACCGGAATCATCTCCGACACCATGGACGAGCTCGGCATTCCGTGCGGCGTCATCGGCGCATCGGTGCTCAAGCCGACCATTCCTGGCCGCATCGTCGTCGGCCCGGCGCTGACCGTGCGCAATATTCTCCAGCGCATCAACCCGATCGACGGGGCGCGCGCGCACGTCAACCGCATGGCGGAGTTCGAAGCGCACAACCTCGCGCAGCAGGGGGACGTCCTGGTGATCCAGGGCGTGGCCAACGTCTCCAATATGGGCGGCATCTCGGCCCAGACCGGCAAGCGCCAGGGAGAGATCGGGGCGATCGTCGAGGGCGGGGTGCGCGACGTCGCCCATTCCCGCGCCATCGGCTATCCCATCTGGGCGAGCGACGTCACTCCCGTCACCGGCAAATGGCGGCTGGAGACCGTAGAGATCAATGGTCCCATTCAGATCGGCGAGGTGCGAGTTGCCCCAGGCGACCTGGTGGTCGCCGACGATACCGGTGTTTGCTTCATTCCGCGCGATCTCGTGCTCGAAGTGCTCGACGCCGCCGAGCAGAAAAGCAAAGCCGAGGAGAGCCGCTGCAAGGCGATCGACGACGGTGTGGCGGTGCCCGACATTTCCCGCGCAACGTATGGAGAGAAGTAAAAGCCAGATCCAGGCGCCGACCACCCTGCGTCATTGCCGCGCTTGACCCGGCAAACCATCCTATTGAACTAAAGTTCTTTCTTTTCACGAGTGGAAGGGTACGACGTGCAGATTTTCCGACGTACAAGGTCCATCGCCGTCCTGTCCGCCGCCTTGGCCGGCTCGATCATCCCGGCCTCGGCGCAAACTCCCGAGCAGTTCTACGCCGGAAAAACTATCGACTTCGTCATCGGCTACCCGCCCGGCGGCAGCAACGACACCTTGGGACGGGTCGTTGCCCGCCATCTCGGCAAGCACATTCCGGGAAATCCCACGCTCGTGCCGAAGAACCAGCCGGGCGCCGGCAGCTTCCTGGCGGTGAATACGGTCTTCAACGTCTCGCCCAAGGACGGGACGGTCATCGGCATCGGCGCGCCGACGATCGCCCTCGACGAGAAGCTCGGCACGCAGGGCGTGCGCTTCAAAACCGCCGAGCTCAACTGGATCGGCCGCCTCGATTCGCTCGTCAACATCGTGTTCATGTGGAAGACCTCGCCGGTCAAGACCTTTGCCGACGCGCAAAAGATTCAAGCTACGCTGTCGGGAACGGGGGTCGGGTCGACGGTCTCGATCTACCCCACCGTCATGAACAACGTGCTCGGAACGAAGTTCAAGCTGATCATGGGATACAAAGGATCGAGCGACGCCATGCTCGCCGTCGAGCGCGGCGAGGTCGAGGGTCATTCGACCTCTTGGACCGCGCTCAAAGTCGCGCATCCCGACTGGCTGCGCGAAGGCAGCGTCACGATTCTCGCGCAGTTTGCCCTCAAACGACACGCCGATCTCCCCGACATTCCGACCGCCGTCGATCTCGCCCGCAACGACGAGGAGCGCGCGATCCTGCGCGCCGTCATGAACGCGACCGAGGTCGGCACCGCGTTTTTCACGACCCCCGGTGTTCCCGCGGATCGCTTGACCACGCTGCGCCGCGCGTTCGACGCGACGCTCGCGGATCCGGAATTGCGCGCCGATGCCGAGAAGATCAATGTCGGCGTGTCGCCGATGGCGGGCGAAGAGCTGCAAAGCCTGGTGGTCGAGGTCAGCAAGCTGCCGCCGGCGCTGCTGGAGAAAGTGCGCGCCGCCTACTCGATGCCACATTGACCGTCGTTGCAGCCCGGATGCGCGGAGAAATCCGGGTTACTTTTCCTTTTCCTCGGGCGTTGAAGCCGGAGGACTGGCGGAATCGGATTTGCTGATCCTCGCCCACTCGACGATCCGCCACGCTTGTTCATCCGCCCGCAGCATGGCGTTGCGATACTCGGGACTGTTCTTGAGCCCGCGCTGCTCAAGCTCGCGCGAAGTCTGGTAGAGCTCGTCCACCAACTCCGGGTGCCACTGCCCCAGGCGTTTCTCGGCCAGGAGTTCGGTCGTCAACCGTTGGAAGCGCGCGATGATCCGGCTGTCGTCAGGATCCATGAACGCGGCCCTTCTGCTCGAAGCGTGATGGCTTTGGCATTCCCACCCCGCAGCCGCTGGCGTGGGTCGTCTTTTGTCGCCGCTCGGATTAGTGCTTGCGGCCTACGGGCCCACCCACTGCGCCGCTCTCGCCATCTTCGCGACGGCTGCCGCGTTGGATCGAGTGGAGCCATTCAATGTGCTCCGCAAGCCCGAGCCAATGGCTCGCAACCTCTTTGAACGCCGCCTTCACGTACGGATCGATCGCTGCTGCCGCGGACTGCTTGGCCACTATTGCCCGTCGCCGGTAATACGTCGCCTGTACATTCATGAAGCCCCCCGTTGTTGTCGTCGGGCGACATTGCAATAGAAATTGGTGCCGGATTGCGGTGCGATTCAAAAAAATGCAGAGCGTTGCAAAAATCTCACAAAGTTCCAAAAGCCCGCGTGTCTCTGGCTGCAAAGGCCAACGTCATTGAAATTAGAGCGTGATGATTCTCGCTCGAATCGTTGGCTTCTCCATCCTCATCGCCCGCGAAAAGCGAGTGACCAGGAATCACAAAATTTTTCTGGATTAATGGATGCTCCGGTTTCGCGGGGCATGACACTCTTCCTCCGCGTCAACAAAAGCGAGGAGATTTTGATTCGATTGTCGCGGGAAGGAACGCAGTTTGCTGCGCGATCGCCGGCCCGTCTCGCCTGGTCAACACGCTCGGCATTGCCGCAAATACCTATTGCGGCTCTGTGAAGTTGTCCTCCCCGAGCCTTTTCATTGCCTGCTCTCGCCGTTCTTTTTGTTGTGGCCCTGGCTGAAACCGCGTCGGCGCATGCCCCTCCCGCGAAACGTGGGCCTCGGCGAGAACCCCACGGATCGTGACTTTTACGTGCGCTCTTGGCGAACTTGCCGCAAAGTCATGCAATTTTTGCCGGTCTCTGCCACCTTTTGGCCATGGTGCGGGGGTCGGCTATGGCCACGGAAGGGGGACTTCCGGATGGGGGAGGCTGTCATGGCCAAAGTCCTGAATGATATCTTGCTATTTTCCTGCATCGCTGCGTTCGTCACGGGGATCGTGCTCGCGGCTGCAAGCCTGCTCACCTGATCGAGCAGACGAAGCGAAGAGATAAAAAAGCCCGGCAGGCGCTCCTGCCGGGTTTTTTGCTTATCCCGTGGCGGCCATAGCATTCACACGACGCCAGCTCCTGCGGGGCGTCACGGCGTCGGTGGGGTTTCTGGGTACACCTGTCGCCGTCAGGCGAAGTCTCGGCGACGAACTTGCTGCTGCGCCGCTGCGTCATGGTGAAATACTGCCGGATCCGGATTTTTCGCTCCTGCGGGCCAGCCGCCCTTACCTGGTCGGCATTCGGCCGCACCGGGAAGGCGGGGTCTGCCTCAAGCTCGACGATGAGCTCATTCCCAGCCGACACGGATCCAAGTTCCTGATTCACAATTATGGACACGGCGGCGCCGGGATCACGCTCAGCTTCGGATGCGCCAGCGTCGTCGCCGACCATGTCCAATCGGTCAGACAAAAACTGCACCGGCCGTCCGTCGCGGTGATCGGCTGCGGCGTGATAGGCTTGACCGTTGCCGCTGAGCTGCGGCGCAGGTGGCGGAATTTGCGTATCACCATCTACGCCAAAGACCTCGACATTCGTGCAACCACGTCCTTCGTGGCCGCCGGCCAGTTCGAGCCGTCGGGGATCTGCGACGAGTACCAGACCGAGGACGAAAAGCAGATTCTGGCCGATTATCTGCGGCGCTCGCGCGACCGCATCGTCGAGCTGGGGAATTCATCGCGCTGGCACAGGTACGGCATCGCGCTGAGACGAGACTATACGCTCGACCATTGGAATCGCGCTTACGACGAGTATACGCCGCAAGACGTCGTGCCTCAGTACCGGTCGGGCACGCTGCCGTTCGCTAAGCTCAATGCGGCGGGCCGCGAATACCGGACTTGGCTCATCGATCCGACGATCCTGCTGCCGCAACTGGTCACCGAGCTCAAGCGAAATGGCGTGCGATTTCGGCAGCGGCAATTTGCCAGCAAAGACGATTTCGCCGAGTTAAAAGAAAACATCGTCATCAACTGCACCGGCTATGGCGCCAAGGCATTGATGAACGACGACGATGTCATCCCCAAACGCGGGCACCTGGTCGTGCTGCGAAGGACGCTCCCCAAACAGTTCTACTTCTTCAGCGGCGGCTGCGGGAACAGGAGGAACATGTACGTGTTCTGCCGCCACGAGGACATTGTCGTCGGCGGGACGGTGCAAACGGGAAACGACGCCGAAGCCATCATCGAGCCCGATCGCCCCAGGTTCGACCGCATTCTAGAGAACGCGCGAGCGATGTTCGACGGTCGGCTTGCGGAGTGCGTCAGCGCGTAGTGTGATGTCCGGCAGCACTACGGCCATCGCGCGGCCACCCGCCTATGACGCCGTAGCAATGGAGGCAGCTATGACCAAGATCGCGGCAATTGCGCTGACGGCAGTGATCGCCACCGCAGGCGCGGCATCGGCGCAGGGAGTCTATTTTGGCGTTGGACCGAATCCCTATTACGCTCCTCCGCCGCCGTACTACGGTCCGTCGCCCTACTACGGGCCCGCGCCGTATTATGGCCCCTCGCCATATTATGCCCCGCCTCCGCCGCCCGCCTATTACGGTGGCGGCGGATACGCGCGTGAGGCGACGTACTATCGCCCGGGCCGCTTTAGAACCTGGAACGGCTGCCAGCCGGGCTGGACCGTCCAGGACGGCCTCTGCAAGCCGTACCGCGGATATTAGACGGTTCTCTATCCGCTGTCCGTTCGAAGCCCGCTACGTCTGCTCGGGCTGAAAATTCATCGCGACGCCGTTGATGCAATAGCGCAGATGCGTCGGCGGCGGCCCGTCCTCGAACACGTGGCCGAGATGGCTGCCGCAACGGCTGCAGTGCACTTCGGTTCGTACCATCCCGTGACTGCGGTCGGTCGAACTTTCGACCGCACCCGCCACCGGATCGTTGAAGCTCGGCCAGCCCGTGCCGCTCTCGAACTTCGTCTTCGATACGAACAACTGTTGGCCGCATCCGGCGCAGACGAACGTGCCGCGGCGCTTCTCGTAGTTCAACGCGCAGCTGCCGGGAGCCTCGGTGCCGTGCCGGCGCATGATCTGATATTGCTCCGGGGTGAGCAGACGCCGCCACTCCTCGTCGGTGTGGGTGACCGGAAACCGCTTGCTGTCCATGCTCTTTAACTCCGCTCGACCCCCGCTTGGTTCTCGTTCAGGCGATGTTGCGATCGAGCAGCTCGATCGATACCCCCTCCGGCGCGCGCAGGAAGGCGACGCGGACGCCTGGCCGCACCGTCGTCGGCTCCCTGGTGAACTCGACGCCCTTGGCCTTGAGCTCGGCGACGATGGCATCGATGCCGCTGACCGTGAGCCCGAAATGATCGAGGCCTTGGTACGGCGTGACCGGGGGAGGATTGACGCCGTCGCCGGCCGTCACCGGCGCGATAAAAATGTTGGCGCCGCCGAGCTTGAGGTCGATCCGCGGTTTGCCTTGCTGCATGGTGCGGATCACCTCGGCGCCGAGCATGCGCTCGTACCATTGGGCCGTCGCTTCGGGGTTGGCGGTGCGTAAATGGATGTGGTCCCAAGTGTACTTGGCCATTGCCGGTCTCCCTCGTCTCGCCGCCTCAATGTAGCCGGGATAACGCGGCGGCGAAATCCCGGTTCGGTGAGCCTACTCGGCGGCCACCGCCTTGCCTTGGCGAGATTGCCTGCCCGCAGGCGTTCGGTCGGCGGATAAGCCAAGTTCGGCAAAAATTTCCTCGTTGTGCTGGCCGAGCGTGGGCGGTGCCGCGTCAATGCGCGGGCCGCCATGGGCGAAGACGAAAGGCGCAAGCGGCACGCCGAAGCCACCCTCTACTTCCGGCGCACCGGTGTGGCGGTGAATGACGCCGCGCGTCGCCAGCTGCGGGTCGGCGAGCGCCTCGCCCATAGTGCGCACGCGCGCGGCCGGCACGTGCCGCGCCTGCAGGAACTCCTCCCATTCATCCGCGGTGCGGGTCAGCATGATCTCCGACAACACGGCGATCTCGCGATCGTGGTCCGCGTCGCGCTCGTCGTTGCTGCGCTTGATCATGTCCGGCCGCCCTAGCACGGTCCACAATCGGCGCTGCTGGCGCAAATTGCTGGCGCCCAGCATGACCAGCCCGTCCTTCGTCTCGAAGGCGCCGTTGGTTGCATGGGGATGCCGGTTGCCGTGCGGCTTGGGGTGAGCGCCGTTGCGCAGATAGCCGGTCAGATGCGAGCTCATCAGGATCATCGCCACGTCAAGCATGGCCATATCGATACGCTGGCCGCGTCCGGTGCGCTCCCGCTGAAACAATGCCGAGGCCAAGGCGAAGGCGCCGCTCATGCCGGTCGCGTAGTCGATGGCCGGCGCCCCAAACTTGATCGGATGCACGCCTTCGGTGCCGGTCATCGCCATGATGCCGGAGGAAGCCTGGATGACATGATCGTAGGCAGTTTGCACGCCGCGCGGACCGTGCTGGCCGAAGGCCGAGAACGAGGCATAGATCAGGCGCGGGTTGATCGCCGAGAGCGCCTCGTAGCCCAGCCCCAGCGCTTCGAACGCACCGGGCCGATAATTCTCGACGAAGATATCGGCCGTGGCGACGAGCTTCTTGAGGATATCGCGATCCGCGGGCGTCTTCAGATCAAGGGTGATCGCGCGCTTGTTGGAGGCTTGGGTCAGGAACGAGGTGCCCATGTTGCGGCGGTTGAGCGCCTTGTCGGTCCCGTTGGCGCGGCTCTGATCGGGCTCGTCGGGATGTTCCACCTTGATCACATCGGCGCCGAGCACAGCCAATTGATAGGTCGCAAACGGCCCGGCCAGAACATGGGTGACGTCGATTACCCGTATGCCTTCGAACGGTCGCGTCATCGCGGTCTCCTGAGTGTGTCTCTCACGCTCAATGGACGTTTGAAAACTGGGACGTAAGGTGCGTGACTTGCGCGATCGGACTTTAGCTAATAACCACCTGGACTTGTACTGGCAAACCTCGACCCGCAGCGGGTTTGAGCGGCAAAGGTTATTTCGCGCGCTCGCAACCTATTGCATCATGGTCGCCGCCGTTGCTTGGCAGCCTTACGGCGCTGAATTTCGCGGGCAGTTCGGGTCTGCATTCACCGCTTGCAGGAACGCGATGCCGCTAAAGAGCTGATGGAAATTGCGCACCATTTGCGGCGATTGAGTTTCCGTGCGGCGCCAGACGAAACGACAACGCCGCAACACTAGCCCACCGGTCCCGCGTTTCCTCCGCCGGGCGCCGGCAAGTGGCGACGCCCGAAGCGGCGTCCAATGCTTAGGCGACTGCATCCCGCACGTCCTTCCCCGCTCAAGCTACCTTGCTAAGTACCGGTGTGAGCTTGACCAGTAGTCCTATGATGCAACGCCGCGCTATTCGGAGGCATTTTGGTAGCCGTGGTTGCTCCGTAAGCGATGATGCCAACCATAATCACAATGGCAACGATGGTGGCAGTCACGCTGCCACTACCCCATTCCCTATGGCAAGGGTCATTCGGGTTTGTCACTGACTCATTGTCGGGGTCTCGGTGCGTCATGGCGAACCTCCTGACACACATGGTTGTCAACGCCGGTTGCTTGGCGGCTTCTCGGCCTTGTGAGACGTTCGATTAATACGGCTCGACGTTTCGGTTGCGATTAACGAAGGCCCGCCGCCGCTAGTCATTGTGAGACGACGGCCACCACCGGCGAATGGGCCACTCTCATTTGCAGCGCGCCCGTAAGCGCCAAGCCGATCATGGTGACCGCGCCGATGAACATGCAGATTGCGATGAACTGGCTTTTGCGATCGCTCATTGCACGCCCCATTTGCGCTCCTCCCCTGAGCGTTCGTTACGATCGGCCTGTAATCGACTCACGAGCGCCGCCAGCCGACCCGGCAGCGGGGAGGAAACAACGTCGGCGAATGTCGTCTGTAACCTTCCCGCAACTGTCAGCAGGAGCTGCATTGTTCGGTCGAGCGGTAGTAGGACCGTTGGACGACGCATGGCGCTGGTCCCTCCGAAGGGAACCTTCCCGGGCGGCTTCGCGTCCCTATGTCGACAATGCGACATAGGGGAATTGGTTCGGGGGATGGCTATTTTTTTGTGTGGCAAGGACAGCAACGGCGCCAGAGCGACCGTCCCGCATCTTTTTGATTTTTCAGAAGGTTCGTTTCCAACCCCACCGCCTGCTCGGCGGGCCAAGACTTCAACTCGGCCACGACCCAGCGCCGACTTGGCGGGCCTTCGTGTCAAATTACGAAGGTCTCCCATTTCAGCTCACACACGGCGGACTGAAAAGAAAAAGCCCTGGCCTCCTGAAGCACAGGGCTTTTGAGGTGGATCCCTGAGGCTCATGAAGTCTCCGGCCTCACCCACCATCAGTTAACTAGGTTCCAGAGGCGCTGGCAAATCCCGGCTCGCATTCAGCATGCTGGCGAAAGTCGGCGATGAGGTCTTCGGGCTACGGGCTGCGGAACTGTGCCGGTCCGGCCCAGTTTATTCTTCACACTAAGGAGGAAGCGCTCATGATGAAAATCGCTTTCATTGCGGCCACAGCTGTAGCAGTGCTGATGACTGCGCCGTTCACCGCTCCCGCCAAGGCCCAAGGCGTTGATGTCCGGATCGGCGGGGATCACTACGACCACCGCTACGACCGCCGACGGGACGACTACACGGTCGGCATCGGCCCGGGAGGTGTCAGGGTTGGTCCACGAGGGCACTGTCGCACGATAACGACCAGGGTCGAAAGAGACGATGGTCGGATGATCACGCGGCGGGAGCGCCGTTGCGACTAATGCAAAGATAGGAAGACACTGACGAGGGACGTGCGCCGTTCCAAGGGCGGTATAGGCACCCGGCAGCCATTGGCCGCGAGGGAGCTGCGCGCGCTGCGTCGGTTGCAACGGGAAGCCTCGAGCGTCCACATCTTCGTTTCCGAGCGGGATGCGCCACTGAGCGTTGCGGGCTATCAGCGGATGGTTGCCCGCGCCGGCGAGGCTGCCTTTCCCGTTCCTGATCCACAGCCACATGCTGCGACATTCCTGCGGCTACAAGCTTGCCAATGATGGGCATGACACGCGGGCGATCCAGCACTATCTCGGTCACCGCTCGATTGCCTCGACGGTGCGCTACACGGCCTTGGCGCCCGACCGCTTTAGAAATTTCTGGAGGGATTGATGGACATGGCCGCAGAACCGGCCCGTACCGCCTTTACGGGAGTCAGTGATGAGAAAACCACCTCGGGTGGTCTCCGATAGACTCCGCGCTGGAAAATGAATCCTGGCGCCCCTGGATGGCCCGGTGTGCGGATCATTGCCAAGAACAAAATGCAGCCTCATACCGGCAGGAGCCACAGCGCCAGGGTGAACGCCAATGCAGCGACCATAAGCCCCATAAGGGTCAACTCGGCGTTGTTGCGCGGTGCCAGATGAGCCGCCGCCTGCTTAACTAGTACGCGATCTAGCAAATCGAATAGTGTCTGGTGGCGGTAGCGAGCCGTGTCCATCGCATCGGCAAGGAAGCTTGCTGGGTAACCAACAAAAAGCCAAGCCCGAGACAGCAGTAGCGAGCAGAATCGATTACCCATCGTCGGACCTTCATGTTGATGATCATGGAGATCGTGATGTCGCGCTGCATCATCTGCGCACGCACGTGTTGCACGTCTCGTTCGCTCAGATTGAACCACACCCAGATCGGGTCGAGCTGCACGATGGTGGCGAGCTCGCTCGTGTGATCGCCGCCGACCAGTTCGCCGACCGACACCTGACGCGCGGTTACGACGCCGTCGAACGGAGCCGAAACCGTGGTGTAGCCGAGATTGATTTCCGCCGTCTGCGTATTGGCCTGCGCCTGGAGCACGGCGGCGCGGGCGGTGTCGCGGTTGGCGCGAGCTCGGTCGAGATTGGCCTGCGTCGACACGTCCTTGGCTTGCAGCTGTTCCTGACGGGTGAATTCCGCTTCGGCGTTGACCAGCGTCGCCTTGGCACCCTCCTCCGCCGCTTGCGCCTGCTCGAGCTGGACCTTGTAGGGCTCCGGCTCGATTATGAACAACGGCGTACCCTTCTTCACCATGGCGCCGTCCTGATACTTGATCTCCTGCACGTATCCTTGCACGCGCGCCAGCAGCTTGACGGTATTTATCGATGCGGCGTTGCCGGTCGCCTCCAGATACGGCGTCACGGTCTGCTGGACGGGCAGTTGGACGATCACCTTGGGCGGCGGCGGCGCGACGAACTGGTTTTCTTGGCTGCATGCCGTCAGCAGGGTGAGCGTGCAGGCGAGGAGCGGCAGACGGCCTCGCAACACGTGTAATCCACCCTCGGCGAGGCGTCTCATCTTGTATCGGTGCCCGATCGTTTTGTGCATTCGACGTGGTAGTGTACATGAGCATGCCGAGCCGGCAAACGCCGGCAAGACGACCAAGCGATGCCTACGAGAGTATCGATCGGAAAATTGGCCATGAACACTTTGCGATATTTCCCCGCGCTGATCTTCTTCGCGTTGTCGGCTGCAGCGCCGGCGTCAGCGCAATATACCTGCACCACGAATTACTGCATCAGCAGCCAAAGCGTGTCGTTTCAAACTCCGCCGGGATGGCCGGCGGTGCCGATTGAGACCTGCTGCCAGACCCATTGGGGCGCCCTCCCCGGCGGAATCGATTGGAGCAATGGCGCACCGATCATGATTTGCACCGGCCGGGCGGAGTACGTTACCGCGTTTCCGAATTGCGGAGATCCGAACAATCTGTCGCAACCGTTTCCTCTGGATTAATCCCAAGGATTATCGCTACGAAATGCAGAGCGTGCCGCTCGTCGACGGACCCGATGGAACATGCGCTCAATATTCCAATCGTCCTGGTCAAGTAACGAATTGGTGGGTGTACGAGCTTAAGGAGCCCAAGCGCGGATCCTACGTGTTCACCGCTGCGGTCAGCTTCCAGAAAGGCGACAAGGGCTATTACGCAGTGCTCGGCAACTGCAACCTTAAGCCGCCAGCTTCCGCGACAGCGCGATAGCGCCGGACCTGAAGAAGCCGTTGACCCCCGCCGGGCCGCGGGCTATGCCCGCGCTCGGCATGCAATTCGCGCATCAACTCGCGCAAACGGGAGCGGAAAATGCTTCCATCAGCGTTGCTTCTCGCGCTCGGCGGCGCGCTGCTGGTCGCGGACGGCGTTCCCGCTTTAGATGTGGAATCCGGCTGTCGCGCAGCGGCGAAGATGGGGGACAGCTTGAGCTTGGATAGTTCGCTGCGCCAATGCTTGGCCGACGAGAAAGGCGCGCGTGCCGAATTGGAAAAGCAGTGGTCGCAGTTCTCGCCGGCCCTTCGCCAACGTTGTGTTGACACGACCGAGAGCGGGGGCAATCCCAGCTACGTCGAAGTTCTCGTTTGCCTGCAGATGGGGCGCGACGCGGCACAAATGGAAAAGCCTTGAGAAGGCTGGCTGTCAAATTCTGAAAAAGTTGCCGTCGTCTGCTCGAGGTTCCGGCGGGTTTTCCAGGACACCGGTCTCGGCAAAGCGGGAGTGGCGTGACATGCGTCTTAAGGACAAGGTTGCCATCGTGACCGGCGCCGCGAGCGGCATCGGCAAGGAGATCGCCAAGACCTTCGCGCGCGAGGGGGCGCGCGTCGTGATTGCGGATTTGAACCAAAAGGGCGCCGACGCGGTCGCTGCGGAGATCGGCGATACGCGCAAGGCCTTGGGCGTCGTCATGGACGTGACGAACGAGCAGCAGGTCGAGGCGGGCGTCGCGCGTATCGTGGATCAGTTCGGCAAGATCGACGTGCTCGTGAGCAATGCCGGCATCCAAATCGTCTCCCCGCTCGACGAGTTCAAGTTCGCGGACTGGAAAAGGCTGTTGAGCATCCATCTCGATGGTGCGTTCCTCACTACCCGCGCCGTGCTGCAGCGGATGTACAAACAAGGCACCGGCGGTAGCATCATCTATATGGGATCGGTGTACTCGAAAGACGCCCCGGTGCTGAAGGCGGCTTACGCGACCGCCAAACACGGATTGATCGGACTGGCCAAGGTGGTCGCAAGAGAGGGCGCCAAGCACGGCGTGCGCGCCAACGTCATCTGCCCCGGGTTTGTGCGCACACCGCTGATGGACAAGCAGATCCCGGAACAGGCGAAGGAGCTCGGCATCTCGGAAGCCGACGTCATCAAGAAGGTGATGCTCAAGGATACCGTCGACGGCGAATTCACCACGGTTCAAGACGTGGCCCAAACGGCGGTATTTTTTGCCGGTTTCGAAAGCAACGCTTTGACCGGGCAGTCGCTGGTGGTGAGCCACGGCTGGTTCATGCAGTGAGGAGCGCAGCGGCGAAAAAGTAAGATCCCGTTGCGCTGCAAAATTCATTTCCGCGGGCGGCTGAGGCTGCCCAGGCGGCATCGTCGCCACAATCCTGCCAAGTTACGGTCGGGCTAGCTTCGAGCGGCCGTCCAAGATCGCCAATGGCGTCATATGGTTATTCTGTCTATCGGCGCCCCGCCCGATTGCGCTCGAATTACGGCGGCGGCGACACGCATTTTTCCTTGTGCCCACGCAACATTTTGAACCTCCGCCCCCTCAGCCGCGACTAATAGAGACGCACGCCACCACCCGCCCCTCATGGACCGGACAAGAGTGGATGCGACTTTCAGGGCGAGGTTCGTCATGAGTGTACAAAGCAGGCATTGGCTCGATTACGACCCGGTGGCTTTGGTTATCCTGGTCGTGGGTATCGGCGCGGTGGCATTGCTCGCGCTGAGCATTTAAATCCCCCTCCGGCAGCGGCTGGGGCCCGTCACGCGCGGCCCCCGACGCGGCCTCCACGCGCAGCCCCCGCCGACCACGTTCGCCCCGGTCCCGCGCAAGCGGGGCCTTCGCATTTCAGCGACGATGATGATAGGTCCACGCTATCGCGGGCACCTATGGTTTTGGCGCTAACGCGCAACGACGCGAGAAGGAACGCCCCGCCCCAACTCAACGCAAGGCAGTGCCGCCGCGATTCCAGCCACGGCCGCCTTCGCCGTAGATGTCGAACCCCCCGTCGGTCACCACCACGGTGTCCTCGAGCTTGATGAACCCGCGCTGCGGATGCTGCAGCGTCGTCTCGACCGACACCACCATTCCGGCTTCAAGCGGGCGGTCGGCATCGTAGGCGTCGTAGGGCACGGGACCCGTCGCCGTCAGCCGCGGCGCCTCATGACTGACCAATCCCATTCCATGGGCAAGGAAATGCAGATGGTTGTGGTGCTTGGATTTTTGCACGAGGGGCTCGGCCGCGGCGTAGACCACGCTTCCCATGGCGCCGGCCTTGATCGGCTTCATTGACGCGCGCTGGATGTCTTCGATCTCGGCGAGCAGATCCTCGAGCTCGGAGTCTGGCTCGCCGTGGATTGCCATCCGGCAGAGGTCACCGATGTAGCCGTGATAGTTGCCGCCGGAATCGAGCGACAGGATATCGCCCTTGTTCCACCTCTGGTCCGATGGCGCGCGGTTGAGGCTGGTTCCCGCCGTGATCAGGCAATAGTCGAAAACGAGCCCGCGATTGGTCTCCTCCCGCCGTAGCGCTTCGGTCAGGTCGCGCTTGGTCGTGCCGGGACCATGCTTGCCAATGACCGCCAGCATGGATTCGATCACGCTCTCGGAGGCGATGCGTAGCTTCTGCAATTCCTCCGGGCTCTTCACCGCGCGCAGCCGCTCGAGCACGAAGAGGGCATCGACGATTTCGCTCCCGAAGAACGCATTGCGCAGCGCGTTGCCGGCGTCGACCGGGAGAAAGGCGAGCTCGGCCCCGATCCGGCGCGGCTTCAGGCCCAACTTGCGGACGTAGTCGATCGCCTTCTGCATGGTATCGAGCGTTCCGGAGCAATCAGTCTGCGACTCCGAGACCCAGAATGGATGGATCGCCTTCTGGAAGCCCTCCATGCGATGGCCAAAATATCCCGCCTTCTGTCTGCCGCCCTTAGGATAGACGAGGATCGGCAGATACCGGCTCAATCCCATCGCATCCATGGACTCGAAGAAAAAGGCGCGATGGCCGCCGAGCAGATACTGCACGTTGTGTTTCGAGGTCGCGAGGAGGATGTCGATCCCGGCCTCGTCCATCAAACGATCCAGCCGATCGGCGTCGAACGGAATTGCGCGTGCAGCTTGTTTGACGACGTCGAGCATATCGAAACTCCTTCTGGATCGGTCGCAGTGCCCTGTCGACGGACGTGGCGTCAAATGGCCGCTTCGATCATACACAAAGGCGGCGATCCGACCATCCCGGCGGGCGAAGATACGTCATGCGTTCGCGCGCGGCCGGCGCAACGCCTGCGCCGGTCTTAGTTCCGATAGCTCGGATCGAAGCGGTCGAGCATGCGAAGATAAGCCGGCCAGTCCGCCGCGCCGCGGCCGCTGTCGTGCTTCTCGTACTGAAGCACCGTCTTCTTGCATACGTCTGGCGGGATTTCGATCAACTCGCCGCCGGTCGCTTCCATGGCGAGCTGGATCTCGGCCGCTTCCAACAAGTGCTTCATCAGGATGAAAGCCTCGCGCGCGGTCTCGCCCACCGTGAGCACGCCGTGATTGTGCATGATCATGGCGCGATTGCTGCCGAGATGGGCGATGAGCCGCTCACGCTCGCCGAAATCTTCGGTGATACCCTCATAGGGATGATAGCCGACGCGGCCGAAGAAGCGCACCGACTCCTGCGAGATCATGCGTAATCCGCTCTTGAGGCCCGCGATCGCCATTCCGGTGCGGGTATGCACGTGCACCGCGCATTTGACGTCAGTCCGGCCGCGCAGGATGGCGCTGTGCAGCGTGAAGCCCGGACGATTGACGCCGGCGCGCTCATCGAGGTCCGCATCCATGTCGACCTTGACCAGGTTCGAGGCGGTGACTTCCGTCCACAACAGCTCGTGGCGCTTCATCAGGAATTTTCGATCTTCGCCGGGAACGCGCATCGAGCAGTGGTTATAGATGACGTCATCCCAACCGTGCTGCGCAACAAGCCGATAGACTGCGGCGAGGTCAACGCGCGCCTGCCATTCCGCAGGCGACATGGTCCCGGTTGGGCTAGCTTTGGCATGGATGTTCACGGATGAAGCTCCTCATGGCGCAAGGCGGATACGCATGGCGGCGCCACCTTGCTTTTCGGCATGGTAACGAAATCGGCCTGCCCGTTCCAGCGAAGTTGAGCTTTAAAATTCTCGTCCGATGAGAAGATGATCGAGCGAGATCGCGCCGCCGCCGCGCACCAGAAAATAGAGCGCGGCGATGGTCCACATCAGCGTGTATTCGAGACCGGTCTTGTTCCAGAAATAGCCGCCCACCCGCCAGCGTTCGTAATTCGACACCAGCAGAAAGATAACGATGGGGATGGCAACGAGCCGAGTGAATAAGCCGAGAGCGAACATCGGACCGGCCACGAGCTGGGTGAGCGAGATTGCAGGCGCCCAGAATTTTCCCGGACGATAGCCGTCGCGGTCGAGCTGTTTCGCCAATTCGCTCAAATTGTGTGCCTGCACGCCCGTCGACGGGAAGAGGCCGAACGTGTTGCGCAGCCCGTGCGGCACGAGCGCAAGCCCCACCACGGCGCGCAGCAGCGCCTCGGCCCACGGCAGCAGTTCCTGATAGACCGGGCCGAGTTGCGGGAAGGCGAGTGCCGCGGAGTCAATCATCTTCGGCGCGTTCCCCGCCCGTGCAACGACGATGGAGACTACAGCCTGATCTCGCCGAGATTGATACTCGCGCCCAAATGGGCCTCGACTGATTTCTTGCTCCGCCCCTTCGCGGAAATCTCGACAACATACGCGCCCGACTCCTCATCGAGCCTATCGAATTTGAAATCGCCGTAGTTGTCGCTGGTCGTCTCCGCGACCGTTCGGCCGTCCTTGATGAGGCGAACGCTCGCGCCCTCGACGCAATCGACCGAGCCGTTCGCCTCCGCCGAGAGCGTGCCGCCGATGAAGCATTTCGAGTAGCGCCAGAGATTGCGGTAATAGACGCGGGGACGAGTGCCCAATTGCGGTTTCATCACGTCGAGGTCCTGTTCGCGCGCAATGCGCGCCATTTCCTCGTCCTCGACCTTGATCGCGCGCATGGCGCCGGTCGGGCACGATTGCTGGCCGCGGGTCTGTTGCCAGCCCTGGTCGAGGAGATGGGCGTCGAACGGCCAGATTTGCGGGAGCTGCAGCTCCTCGTTCCACCAGATGTGACCGTAGGGACAAGCGTCAACCAGATCCTTGCGCCCCCTCGCCTTCTCGGGATCGATGAGCACGATGCCGTCATCGCGCTTTTTGATCGCGTCACCGGCTTTGGCCATGCACGGCGGGTCGTCGCAATGGTTGCACATGGTTGGAACGTAGGCGATGTCGATCATCGGCACCTGCCCCCGCTCCTTTTGCAGGATGTTGATCCATTTGTGCCCGTGCTTCGGCATCGGCGCGCTGTAGCCCGGCCAAGCATTGCCGACATACTCATCCATGACCGCGAGGGTGCACAGGTTGCAATTCGTGCACTCCGCCACGTCGATGACCATGTTCCACTTTTGCATGACGATGCTCTATCCCAGGACTGAGCGTCACTTCGCCGGCACGAGCTGGGCGGCCTTGAGCGTCTCGCGCACCTCCTTGTCCTTCTCCATGCGCGCGAAGGTTTCCGACATGTGCTCGGTGCGCCCGTCCCACAGCTCGACCTGAACGAGCGCATTGGCGCCGGCAATAGAATGCGTCGAGTTGGTCTGCGTACGCTCGGGCGTGAGCAAGTTGAGACATCCGCCGCGATCGACCGATTTACCGGGTTCACCCATCGGGTCGTAGACCGCAGATGATTCATAGCCATGGCAGACGCCGCGGGGGAGCCGCTGGGTCGGCAGCGCCGCGCAGATCACCGCGCCGCGATCGTTGAAGACCTTCACCAGATCGTGCTTCTTGATGCCGCGCTCGGCGGCATCCTCGGCATTGAGCCGCATGATCCAATAGTAATAACCATCGACCTTCACTCGATGATCTTCGATGTTGAGCAGGAACGAGTCTTTGCCGTCGCCTTGGGTGTGGAACGAGTATTTCGAATGCGGCGTGAGCATCTGCAGCGGATAACGCTCATACATCTCGCCCGAATGCGGCCCCTCCCATGAGGGCTCGTATTTGACGATCGGCGGCCGCTCGGGATCGTTGAAACGCTTGAGGCTGTTGCATTCAAATTCGAGCTTGCCCGACTGGGTCTGCAGCCCGCGCAGATACTCCTCGGTGTAATCGGACGGCAGCGGCTGCGCCTCCGGCACGTCCTTCTTGCGGTTTTCCCAGAACCAGCGGAATGAGACCGGGGCGCGCAGCTTTTCCTTCTCTGCCGGCACCACGTAATAACCGCGTTTGATGAACTTCTTCCACGAGATCGCCTTGGGCAGATCGGACGCGAGATAAACGCGCTTGACCCAGTCGATCTCGTTGACGCCCTCGGAGAAATAATTGGCAAGCCCGAGCCGCTTGCAGATCTCGTTGAAGATCCAGAAATCTGACCTCGATTCGCCGAGCGGCGCGATAGCCGGCGCTTGGAAGATAATGACCCGGTGATTGAGTTGCTGCTGGCCGTGATGGCCGTAGCCGCCCAGCCCCGCCCACTCGCTGATGTCGACCCGCTCGAAATTGGTGCACGCGGGCAGAACCACGTCGGCGAATTTGGCCTCGCCCTCGAACCAGATCGATTGGTTGACCACGAATTCGAGATTGGGTGACTGATACATGCGCACCCAACGGTTGGTGTTGTTCATGGTCGAGAGGATCGAGCCGCCGTATTTGTACATCATGCGCACGGGCGCCTGGCCGGGCGCCGGATAGGAAAACTTCGCGAACTGGTGCTCGATCGATTTGCCGACCCACGGATAGCCTTCGGCCTTGCCATCAGCGATCGCTTCGGGTGTGCGCAACCGGGGAATGCGTTGAAACGTCGTCGCCATGCTCGGCAGCTGCGGCATGCGCTGATAGAGCTCGACCGGCATCGCGGTGTTTTCGAGATCGCCCGACATGCCGCCGTCGGCGTAGCCCGGGAAATAGAATTGGAAGTCGAGCGGGCATCCCCACTGCAAATTGCCCATGTTGACGCCGGGCTTTCCCAATCCTTGCATCGCGGTCAGACAGACCATGACGCGCGCCCACTGGATACCGGTCTGGTTGCGGCAGGCGCCGCCGTGGCCGTTGCCCCAGCCGCCCGGCGCAAGATAAACGCGCTTCTTGCCCCATTCGCGCGCGAGCGCGCGCACGTCCTTGGCCGGAACGCCGGTCTCTTTCTCTTGCCACTCCGGCGTCTTCGCGATGCCGTCCTCTGCACCGAGCAGATAGGCCTTCCATTTGTCGAAACCGATGGTGTGGGTCTCGACATATTTCTTGTCGTAGAGGTCTTCCTTGATCCAGACATAGGCGATCGCCATCGCCATCGCGACCGAGGTCGTGGGCCGCGGCGCGAACCACTTGCCCGGCAGGAATTGCGCCGACGCGTTGTAGTAGGGATCGACGTGCACGACCTTGATGCCGAGCTTGGGGTTCTTCAGCCACTGGCGTCGCACGGTGCCTTCCTGCGCGCCATAGGAGCCGCTGGTGCTCTCGGGATCGGCGGCCCAGAACACGATCATGTCGCAGTTCTGCAGGCAGTCCTCGACCGTGCCGTACGTCTCCGATTGGCCGACGCGCAGCGTGTAGCCCCAGTGGTGCACCGCGCCCCAGTACCAGCCTTCCCAGCTGTCGGGATTGTGATGGATCTGCGTGTAGCCGACCGCGTTACGGAAGCGAAACAGCGCGGAGAGGTAGTAGCCGATGTTGCCCCAGGTATGGTGCGAGCCGTGCGACACCGCCATGACGCCGGGGCCGTAGGTGCGCTTGAGCCGCTTGATCTCACCGGCGACGAGGTCGAGCGCTTCCTGCCAAGAGATGCGCACGTAAGCTGACTTGCCGCGGTTTTGCGGATTGCGCTCGCCGTTGGGATCGAAGTCGACGCGCTTCATCGGATAAAGCAGGCGATCGGGCGAATAGACGATCGACTTCGCGTTCTGGCCGTGCGGGGCAAGCGTAGTCTTGCGCGGCGGCGTGAGATCGAGCCCGCGCGCGTGGATGGTCCACGGCGGCGGATCGTCAGCGCCGAAGTCGATCGGCGTCATGCGGACGATCTTTCCGTCCTTGACGTAGACGAAGACCGGACCGCCATTGGTCATGTTGCAGTAGCGCATCGCGCCGTCGGCCAGCCGGGTGCCGATCTGCAGACCGACGCTCTGGCTCATCATGATGGTCTGCGCGAACCAATTGCTGAGATTCTCCGGCCCTTCGACGGTGAGCTTGAAGTCCTTTTGCGCGTTGATCTGATCGAGCCAGTTGATCGGCGGCATCAGCAGATCGGCGCCGAGCGCGACGGTCTTGAAGGAAAGCGTTACGTCGGCATCCGCACGCAAGCCCGCGCCGGAGGTTACCTTGCCATCGTAGATGCGGTACCAGCGGCCGATCTCCTCGTCGCGCGCCTTAAGCTGCGCGAGGAGATTGTGCTCCTTGAGCCGCGCGCGGAAGGCCGGATACCGCCACGCCGCGTATTTGAGAAGCTGCGCCATTCCCCACAGGATGATCTGAAACTTCATCGCTGAGAGCATGGTCTCCTCCTCGCCGGCTTGGGTGTCGGCGGCTTCTTGTGATGTTGATCGACAGTATTGTCCGCCCTTTACAGCGGATGCGCAATATCGAGAGACCCCGCGTGCGGCTGAGGTGCCCCACCCGGTCCGTCATGGCCGGGCATAGCGCGTCGGAAGACGCGCGAGAACGCGCTTGTGACCTGGGCCATCCGCGTCTTTTCGATCAAAACAAGACGTGGATGCCCGGCACGAGAGTCTACACTCGGGCCGGCCGGAGGCCGGACCCGGGTGCCGGGCATGCCGCGCCGATAATCAGGCCGCTGTTGTTGCTGCGACCGCAGCGGCCGAACCTCACTCCGCCTTCAGTCCCGCCGTCTTCACCACCTTCGCCCATTTTTCGATATCGGCGCGTAGATATTTGTCGAACTCGGCGGGCGTCATCACCAGCGGCACCGCGCCCTGCTTGTCCCAGGCCTCCTTCACGTCGGCGCGGGTGATCACCTTGTTGATCTCGGCGTTGAGCTTATCGACGATCGCCTTCGCCGTGCCGGCGGGCGCCATGATGCCGAGCCAGATGGTCGATTCGTAGCCGGGCACGCCCGCCTCGGCGATGGTGGGAACATCGGGCAGCACGGATGAGCGCTTGGTGGCGGAGGTGCCGAGCGCGCGCACCTGCCCTGCCTTCACATTCGGCGCCATCGTGGTGATGGCGTCGAATGCCATTTGCACGTGGCCGCCGATGACGCTGTTGCGCATTTCGCCGGACGCCTTATGCGGCACGTGCACCAGGTTCGTGCCGCTCATCGCTTTGAACAACTCGGCCGCCATGTGATACGGCGTGCCGGCGCCGGAGGAGGCATAGTTGAGTTCGCCAGGTTTTGATTTCGCGTAGGCGATGAACTCCTTGAGATCCTTCGCCGGAACCGAGGGGTGGACCACCATGACAAGGTCGGAATAATTGATGCCGGCAACCGGCACGAAGTCGCGCATCAGCTGAAACGGCTTGTTGGCAATGAGCGATTCGTTGGTGGTGTGGGTATTCGACATGGCGAGCAGCGTGTAGCCGTCGGGCGGCGACTTCGCGACCGCGTCAGTGCCGATGATCGAGCCAGCGCCCGGCCGATCCTCCACGACGAAGGGCTGCTTGAGCGCCTCGGAGAGATGCTGGGCGAGCACGCGCGAGAACACGTCGGCGGGTCCGCCGGCGCCGAACGGCACGATGATCTTGACCGGGTGCGTGGGATAGTCCTGGGCCAGCAAACCAGCGGGCCAAGACAGCATCAGCACAGGCGCAAGAGCAAACACAACAAGGGCGAAACTGCGCGGCAACACGATCATTCGAATTCCTCCACTCACTTCGATTCGGCGACGATAGAGAAGGTCTCGGGACCGCTCAATGAGGCGTCTCGCCGCTCGTTGATGCCAACCCCACCGCTCAACATTCATTCCTTGGCCATCAGCGAGGACACGGCGACTGAGCAAAATGCGGCGAAGGTGATGACGGCATTGACGGCGTGGGAATACTCCCACCGCTTGCGCAATTGCTCCCAGTCGTTTGGAATCATCGTCCAATTGTTGGTCGCCTGATTGGCCGGATAGGTCCAGATGAAGAAAATGACAAGCGTGAGAGCAATGCAGAAGGATCCAAATAGCGCGAGCGCGAACGGCGCGCCTCGGCCGCGCAGCAGCAAGGCCAGCGCCAGATTGGCGATCAGCGCTCCGATCAAGACGATGCCGAAAAGGCTCCAGCCGCGGTAAATGTTTTGTATGATGAAATACGGCTCCGCCTCGAGGTTGATCTTGCTGGGAAGCTCGAATAGATGCGCGCCGCTTGGCACCAATGCAAGGGCGGTCAGCGCCAGCGCAAGGAATTGAACGATTTTGAGCGGCACGAGTCGGACCTCTGCACGGCATTGCTCGCTGTTTGCCGCCCTTGCTGTGGCAACCGGCCCAAGCACAGTGCCATCATCCCGAAGGCTCTTTGCACCCGGCGTCGCCGGCAATAAGCTCATTCTCCAGCGCTTCATTAAAAGGCGCAACTTTCGCCCATCGATATCCGGTGAAGGCGAAAGCGACGAAGCACATTGAGGGGTATGTCAATGACCGAAGCAACGTCAAATCACTACATTCCTGCGCTCGGTAACATTTACAGCGCAGTGGACGAATATGCCGAACCGATCTTGCGCATCGTGCTCGGCGGAGTCCTCATCCCCCACGGCATGCAAAAGCTGTTTGGCGCCTTCGGCGGCATGGGCTTTGCCGGCAATGTGGCCCTGTTCGATCGCATCGGCTTCACGCCCGGCATATTCTGGGGCACGCTCGTCGGCTGCACCGAGTTTATCGGCGGCATCTTGCTGGTGCTCGGACTGTTCACCCGCTTTGCCGCGGCGGCGGTGCTGATCTTCATGATCGTGGCCGTGAAATTCACCTCCGCGAGAGGCGGATTCTTCTGGGGCACGCAAGGCTTCGAATATCCGCTGCTGATCGGCGTCTGCGCGCTGTTCTTCCTCATCCGCGGCGGCGGCGCCTGGTCGCTCGACCGCGCGATCGGACGAGAGCTGTAGAGAAACCATTTGGCGTAGTGCAGGGAGGTGTCCGCCCGCGACGGGCGGATCACCCCACAGAGTCTTGCTGGCAAGGCGGGCGCCGTCCGCCAACGCCTCGAGCTTGGCCCACATGATCGAAGGGTGGACGCGCCGATAGAACGGCCCCTGCGCGAAGCCGCAATCGGTTCCGGCGAGCACA
>Ga0306920_100000309_pt1 | contig 56371 bp, 95 predicted proteins | sample flu12Cox44000170_FD_204666 | JGI IMG/M metagenome (GOLD analysis project Ga0306920, IMG submission 204666) | Lab enrichment of tropical soil microbial communities from Luquillo Experimental Forest, Puerto Rico - flux4day.12C.oxic.44.000.170 (v2)... | ecosystem: Environmental > Terrestrial >... | reverse complement strand
TGTTATTTGACATGCGGTACGATCAGACTGGACGTCGGTTCAACTGGCTTTCTGGCCTTGGGTGAGCGAAGGCCCAACCTTCTCCGCCAATTTGGGTTCCTGGCGCGATATTGTTGGCGCCGGTTAGATGGAGCCGCGGGAGCGACCCCCGTCTCCTCCGCCTGACGTTAGATAGACTGCCTGGATCACGCATCTGGGGAGCGACCCCGCGGGATCCTAACGCTGTCCATAATCTCAAGGCCAGGCTTGCCGGTAAGTAATATCCACGTCAAAAGTTCCGTAGCGAGCGACGCCCCAAGTGCATTAGATTACACTTGGGAAGTAGCCACTCTCAGTGGGAGGCTAAGTATGATCGCGCCCCGCGCATCTGTATGCGTATCACTGACGACTAGCATTGTTGGACTTACGGGCGGTGCGCTCGCCGCCGGAAAAATCAGGCTGGCGCAAAGCTCAACTGTCACGAATTGCATGGTGAGCTGCAACAATACGTATGCCCGTTGCAATCGTCATGCCGCAACCCCACTCAAGCGGTCAGCGGTGTCATTCAGGCACCACGAACACCGGTAATCTTGTTGCAAACGGTTCGTGCCTCTCGCTTTGCACAAGTCAACAGCTGTTATGTTCACAAACGTGCGCACGTTCGTCGCCCTCGCAATGAGCTGCTTGCTACGCACTTGCTACGCGCTTAGCGCCGACCAAACTCTCCACAAAATCATCGGATCAAATTACGTTTAGCGCGGTCAGCTCAACTGCACGACGCGACGGATTTCCTGCCAGACGAATTGCGGGCGAACTTCGCCGTCGCCTTAAGCTTAGCTGAGATCGGCGATCGATTCGGTGATCGATTCGATCGCCTTTTCGGTCGCGGCGCGGCCGACCGCAATGGATTCCGCGGCGCGATGGAAATCGAGCCAGCCGATATGGCCGATGCGAGGAGTGATATGAACATCCGGCGGATCGCCCGCGAGCCGCATCCGGGTGAGGCGGTCCTGCATGATGTTAAAGGATTCCACCATCACCGTGGAAAAGCTTGGGCGGCTGTCGCCGGAAATGATTTGCCGCTTGAGCGCGCGTTCGGCACTGAATATTCCGCGTAGCCGCGCGAAACCGTTGCGCGGATGTTCGATCGCGGCAACCGGCGGCGCGTCGCCGGCTTCGGAGCCATGACTGGCGATCGTGGTGCCGCGGCCGAACCGGTCGGCATCCATATTGACGGCGATCACGACACGGGCGCCAAGAGCGCGCGCGGCCGAAACCGGGACAGGGTTGACCAAAGCGCCGTCGACCAGCCAACGGCCGCCGAGATGCACCGGCGAAAAGATCCCCGGCAGGGCGTAGGAGGCGCGAACGGCCAGCGACAGCGAGCCGCGGGTCAACCATACTTCGTGCCCGGTGCCGATCTCGGTGGCGATCGCTGCAAAGCGGATCGGCAAGTCTTCGATGGCGATTTCGCCGATCGATTCTTGCAGCCGGTTGGCGAGCCGGCCGCCGCCAATGAGACCTGAACCGCCGATGCGCACGTCGAGATAGCCGATGATGCGCCGCATGGTCAGCGAGCGCGCCCAGTCCTCCAGCGTGTCGAGCTGATCGGTGGCGTAACAGCCGCCGACCAGTGCGCCCATCGAGGTGCCGACGATGATGTCGGGTTTGATGCCGTGTGCCATCAGGGCGCGCATGACGCCGATATGGGCAAAACCGCGCGCCGCGCCGCTGCCGAGCACGAGTCCGATCGACGGACCGCCGCTTTTCACGCCGAGGTGTCCGGCATCAAGTGTTTTGTTTGGAATGTCGATGCTGGTCACTGGACCCTCGCGGCGGCTCGATCTTCGTCGAATACGGCCTATTCTGCCGTAATCTACCCAACATATCGTGAACGGGGCGGCAACTTGGCTATAGGTCGCGTCACGGTGCCGCCTGGGTTTAACGTCGGCGGCTTGAAATTGCCGCGATTGCGACAGAGAAAAATCCGATGGGCGGGTGGGTTTCGGGCAGCCTCTGGCGTGAGGCTAAGCCAGCAATAGTGCCAGCAATACTGGCGGCCAATCTGGCGACGCTGGCTCTGGTTTTCCCCACGGCTTCGGCGCACGCGCAAGGGCATGGTCTTGTGGCGCCGCAATCGGCGACCGGGTCGGCCACTGCGCCTGCGCCCGGCACCGGATCGCCTGGCGCGACCATCATTACGCCCAATCCGCAAACCCAGCCCATTGCCCCGCCTGCGGTACCACCGGTCGCGCAAGCGGCACCGGCGGTTCCGGCAGGCCAGGTCGTGCTCGCGGTCGCCGCCCGTTACAGCCAGAACTCGGCGCCGATCAACGCGGGGCTGATCTGGCGCGTCTACGCACCAAGGGCGGATTCGCCCGGCAATTTCCGGCTCGTCAAAGAAGAACGCGCCGCCGCGCCAACATTCACGCTACCGCCGGGCAACTACGTCGTGCATGCAAGCTTTGGCCTTGCCAGTGCCGCCAAGACAATCCAGTTGCGTGCGGACACGGTGCGCGAAGTCTTCGATATCCCGGCCGGCGGCATTCGGCTCGAAGGTAGGGTAGGCGACGTGCGCATCCCGCCGGGTCACATATCATTCGAGATTTTTAGAGGCAGCCAGTTCGACACCAACGAACGGCGGCCGATCGCGCAGAACGTGCTCACCGGCGATGTCGTGTTGATTCCAGAAGGCACGTATTACATTCTCTCCAACTATGGCGAGGGCAATTCGGTTGTCCGCTCCGACGTCCATATCGAGGCCGGCAAGCTGACCGATATTGTAGTAACGCATCGCGCCGCGATCATCACTTTCAAGCTGGTGAACAATCCAGGCGGCGAGGCTCTCGCCAATACGCAGTGGACGGTGAGTACCCCGGGCGGCGACGTGATCAAAGAATCGATCGGCGCCTTTCCGCGGCTAGTGCTCGCAGAGGGCGAGTACCACATCATCGCGCGCAACGAGGGCAGGACCTATCAGCGCGACTTTAAGGTCGTCACCGGCGTCGATCGCGAAGTCGAAGTGCTGGCGCGCTGATTGCGCACGCTCGCAGGTGGGATATTGAGGCGGCGGGAGCTCATTCATTGTCTCGTCAGTGCGGCAGCGTTATGGCCGCTGGCCACGCGCGGCCGATGCTCGTTATCTCCGTGCCCTTGACGAGCTCAAGCGATCCTACGGCAAGAACTCTCATCCCAGCGAAGCGGCGCGCGCAGATTACATCACCCGGCTAGTACGGTTGCGCGAAGAGGCGGCGGACCGCCACACCGACGCTTGGAAAGCGATCGATGCGCAGATCAGGGATCATCCCGCCCCGGCCGGTTCAGACAGCAAAGCCCTGTCGGCTCGTCTCGTCGGCAAATGGGAATCGCCGCGACACGATTATCTTTACCGGGCGGACGGCACCTGGACGATGTTGCCCGTCGAACCCGACATCGCGCATGGCACCTGGCGCATCGAAGGCAATCAAGACATCGTGTTTTACGAGCCGCGAACAAAATAGCCGCGTGGCGCGCGCTGTTCGCAAAGAAAAAGGGACCGACCAACGGTCGGTCCCTCTACAGCCCCCCAGAGATAGCTTGCTCAGCCTTTGGTAACGACCGGCGGCGGGGCTTTGCCCTTGCCGTAGTACTGCGCACAGCCGACGATGCTCAGCAGAGCCAGCACCGCAACCGCTGACAGAACGAGTGCTAAGCGTAGCTGCGTCGTGCTTGTTTCCTCTAGTGTTGAAAAGACACAGCCGCGATTTGGCAGGTGCCGAGATCGTTGCCGTCGTCTGGCTTTTTTGCGGCGATGTAACCGGTTCGCCTCCCACCGTGTCCCACCGTTGCTCACCAAAGATCGTGACGATACGCGCTAACACCCTGTGCCAGCAGCCAAAAATCCGCTGTCCTTTTTGGGCAAATTTTTGGCCCAGAATGACAAGCGTTTGGCCTCTTCTCACCCCATATGTAGTGCACAACCGACAAGCAGCTTTTCAGATCAGAGGTGAGGGCATGCGCGCGCATACGGATCGATTCGACTACCAAGCGACGGCGGAGCTGTTCTTGGGCAGAAATCCGCGTGGCGGGACTCGGCACCCTAAATATAAGCGCTTTGATAGCGCGAGCGATGCGATCCGCTTCGCGATCGAACGGTTGTCGAACGAAGTTCTTATTGGGACCTATCTGGAGGTCAATGAGAAGCGCTACGACAGCAGCGGAATACGTCGCCTCTACGAGCAGGCGGGATTCGCATCGGAGCACCTCGCCGACGTAGCCTGAACGCGACGGGTCTTTGCGCGACCGCTGTCAGCCAGCTTTTTTGATCCGCGCGACATCGGGCGGAACCGCCTCTTGCGCCAGCGCCGCGATTGCGGCGTCCAATCCCATCGCGTGTTGCGCCTCGCCGCCGAGTCGCCGGATCGAAACGGTGCGTTCGACGGCTTCCTTCTTGCCGACGACGAGCAGCGCCGGGACTTTGGCCAGCGAGTGCTCGCGGACCTTGTAATTGATCTTTTCATTGCGCAGGTCGCCTTCGACGCGCAGCCCGGCGCGGCGCGCCTTGTCGATCGCCTCGCGCGCATAATCGTCGGCGTCCGAAGTGATCGTGGCAACGATCGCCTGAACCGGCGACAGCCATAGCGGCAAGTGGCCGGCGAAATGTTCGAGCATGATGCCGGTGAAGCGTTCGAGGGAGCCGAACATCGCGCGATGCAGCATCACCGGGGTGACCTTGTTGGAATGCTCGTCGATATAGAACGCGCCAAGCCGACCGGGCATGTTGAGATCGACCTGGACCGTACCGCATTGCCAGTCGCGCCCGATCGCGTCGCGCAGCACATATTCGAGCTTCGGCCCATAGAAGGCGCCTTCGCCCTTGTTGAGCGTCCAGGGCCGGCCGGACGCTTCGAGCGCCTGCATCAGCGCAGCTTCCGCTTTGTCCCACACTGCATCCTCGCCAATGCGTTTGGCCGGGCGGTCGGAGAATTTGATGGTGACGTCGTCGAAGCCGAAATCGCGGTAAATGCTCAGGATCAGATCGTTGACCTCGATGACTTCTTCGGCGATCTGCTCCTCGGTGATGAAGATATGCGCATCGTCCTGGGTGAAGGCGCGCACGCGCATCAGGCCATGCAGCGCACCGGAGGGTTCGTAGCGATGCACCTTGCCGAATTCGCAAACCTTGAAGGGCAGGTCGCGGTATGACTTCAAGCCGTTCTTGAAGATCTGGATGTGGCCTGGGCAGTTCATCGGCTTGATGACGAAAGTCCGCTCGTCCTCTTCGCGCGGTTGCACCAGGAACATTGAATCGCGGAACGTCGCCATGTGGCCGGATGCGACCCACATGGATGAATCGATGAGCTGTGGCGCATTGACTTCGGCATAGCCGGCATGGTCCTGACGGCGGCGGATATAGCTTTCCAGCGTCTGGAAGAGCGTCCAGCCCTTCGGATGCCAGAACACCGAGCCAGGCGCTTCGTCCTGGAAGTGAAACAGATCCATTTCGCGGCCGAGCTTGCGATGGTCGCGCTTCTCCGCTTCCTCGATCTGCTTGAGATAGGCGTCTAGCTCTTCCTGCTTGGCGAAGGCAGTGCCGTAGATGCGGGAGAGCATTTCGCGCTTGGAATCGCCGCGCCAATAAGCGCCGGCGGTTTTCATCAGCTTGAACGCATTGCCGACCTTGCCGGTCGAGGTCATGTGCGGGCCGCGGCATAGGTCGAACCAGTCGCCCTGCTTGTAGATCTTGATCGGTTGATCCTCGGGGATGGCGTCGATAAGCTCGACCTTGAACAACTCGCCTTTGTCGCGAAAGGTCTTCTTCGCCTTGTCGCGCTGCCAGATTTCCTTCGTGAACGGTTTGTCGCGCGCGATGATTTCGCGCATTTTCTTTTCGATCGCCAAGAAATCCTCCGGCGTGAACGGCTGATTGCGGAAGAAATCGTAATAGAAGCCGTTGTCGATCACCGGCCCGATCGTCACCTGCGTGCCCGGCCACAGGCTGTGAACGGCTTCGGCCAACACATGCGCCGCATCGTGGCGGATGAGTTCGAGCGCGCGCGGATCCTCGCGGGTGAGAAATTCGATTTTGGCGTCATGCTCGATCGGATCGGTGAGGTCGGCGAGCCTGCCATCGAGCGCCATGGCGGCCGTACGCTTGGCAAGCGACGGCGAAATACTCTTGGCGATGTCGAGGCCGGTGGTGCTTTGGGGATACTCCCGACGCGCGCCGTCGGGAAAGGTCAGCGCGACCATCATTCACTCCTGTTGCTCACTCGCTGCCTACTTCGCGCAGCGTAAGCAGACGCGTGGTTTCTAAGCGTTTTCCGTCTTCGGCGTCAATGCCCTGGCCACCTTCCTTGGACCTATTCACGCCTTGCGCAGTAGCGGAATAGCCTCCCGACCAGACAGTTCGTGCGCCTGGGTCACTCTGTCCAGCGGCGCGCTCCAATTGAGCACGGTGAGGAAATGTCCGGCGCCGACGGAGCGGCACTGCTCGATGATGTTCTGTGCCGCTTCTTTCGGCGTGCCGGTAATGAACTCCTCATTGCTGAGCGTGAACCCGCCCGAGGGTGCCGGCGCATCGGGAGCGTGAGTGCTCAAGCGGTCGTCTTCGGCGACAAAGCTCTTCAAGCGCTCGGTTACGGCCTGCGCGTACAAATGTGCTTGCTCGCTGGTCGACGCCACCGTTACGCGCCGCCGCAGCGCAAAGTATTCGGGCCCCGCATGAAAGCCGGCGGCGTCCGCTTCCTGGCGATAGGCGTCGAATATGCTTTTGATCAACTGGTCGAATAGAACCCGGTGCTAATCTTTATCCGCTTTCGGGCCACCCGCCTGGCCGAGTCTACGCTGATGACGGTCTCCAGCGCGGCGGCGACGGCTGCTGCAACGGGCGGGGCAGAAGACGCAGATTGGAAAACGAGAAATATTTGCTCTGATGGGAGATCACGCGATTAGCCAATGCATCGAGAATCGTGACGATTTCATCGTTGCGTTCGCGCGCTTCGGCTATTCAGGCGGCTGAGTTCTTGAGGCACGCCTATGGCGGTGCCGATTTCCAACCGGCCACCGGGTCAAGTGGTCCAGCATGCCGATTTCCTCCACCACGCGGGCTGGATGGTAGTAGGGCAGTACGACTCCCATGACGCCAAGGCGCAGTCGATTCGTTCGCGGGCCGAGCGCGGCAATCAGCAGGTTGGGCGAGGGGGAGTACGAGCGGCCGAAACGGTGCTCGCAAAAAAATATGCCTTCAAAGCCTAGCGCCTCGTCATGAACCCACAGATCGAGTAGCGTGCGAACAGTGTCGTGACATCGGCAGGATTCGGCGCCACGCTTGGGCTGCCCAGTTCGGGCAAGTATTCAAACACCCCGGGCTTGATCATCGGCAGCCTATGCGTCTGCGCTCGTGGTCGAGAAATTTTGGTTTGGAGGAGAAATTATAGGCAGTCAAAGAAGTTTAATGAAACTCGTAAGCTAATTGCGGGCGAAAACGAGATTGGAAATACCTATTGTAGCGCTTGTGTCCGATCAGTAATGTACGCAGCCTTCTTTGGAGATGGAAAATGGCTACAGGTACTGTGAAGTGGTTCAATCCGACAAAGGGATATGGGTTTATTCAACCTTCGGGCGGTGGTGGCAAAGACGTTTTTGTTCACATTTCGGCTGTTGAGCGGGCCGGGCTGCGGAGTCTCAACGAAGGACAAACCGTCGAATACGAGATTGAGAGCAACCGAGGCAAAGAGTCCGCGGTTAATCTCAAGGTCAAATAGCCGTAGATTCGATCGCCGGCTGGTCGCTGTTAGCGACAAGCATTTCCGGTCGAATGCCGAGTTCTTTACCTCGATTTTCTTATGCGGCGGCGCTTGGGATAACTGGTGCTCTCGTATAGGCGATGGATGTCATCGCTGTTAAAGCGATCGTCTCCCACCTGCATCCAGGGATCCAGAGTGCTAACGGCGGGCAATTCTTCCACCACGAAGCGAATTGCCTCTGCTGCGGTCGAAAAGCGACGGTACTTGAGCGGCTGACGCGCGCCAGGCTTACCTTTGGGCATGAATAGTTCGGCTGCCGCCGTGTAGTCGAACGTCATGATCATTGGCCTTTGACTCAGAGCCCCAGTATTAGCCGACGCGATCAAGCTGGCTTTCCTTGGCCACTCTCTCATGCGGCTCAGCGGCGCTCTTGATTTTGTACTGAAACTCGTCGCCTTCCGGTGGCAAAAGTTGCGTGATCTTATAGACGCCGCCGCCGATGCCCAACGCTCCTGATGTATAATTTACTGACTGGCCGATCTTGAACTTGTGGCTGGTCACGGCAGCCTCCATGATCGTATTAGATCGGATCCGCCGATCTGGGACAAAGTGAACCCCTAGACTTGCCGCTGCACGCTGCTAGCCAGATGGAAGCGGCATTGCGACCCTAGACTAGATCGGAAATCAGCTATCGTCGCGTATTATTTCTGGCCGCAATCTACAGCGAGGGCGCCCATCAACGATCCCCTGTTCTCTTTGCGCCGGCGCGACGAATGCTTTTTATGGACAGGGGCGGACGTCCCGATTTCTCGGCGATTTCCCGATCCTGCTCGACGATGAAGCCGCGTGCGGGTTCGTCTTTTTCTAGACCGCCAAGCAGTTCGGTCGGCACGCGCCGATTGGAGCGCCGTGAGCCATCCTCATAGACTACGTCGAAAAACACGAATTCGTTCTTGGGATTGGCGCCTGGCTTTTTCGCCATGTCCATCATCCTTCGGTAACAGAAACGCCAGCGCTTTCGCGCTGGCGTCGTCTTTCGAAACGAAAGTTAGACCGCTTGCAGATTGGCGGCAGCGGACTTGCCGCTGCGCGGGTCGGCCTGTACATCGAACGAAAGCTTCTGACCCTCGTTGAGATTATGCATGCCGGCGCGCTCGACTGCCGAGATGTGAACGAACACATCAGGGCCGCCGTTGTCCTGAACGATAAAGCCGTAGCCCCTCTGGGCATTGAAGAATTTAACGGTACCTGTGGCCATCAATGGCCTCCTTATAAAACGCGCAAAGGCGTTGTTTCCCGTACAAACCATTTCGCATCGGGACTCATATCCGGATTTTGCGTGTTCTTGGCGAGGGCCGTGAGGCCGAAACTACAAGGTCAGGCGCAATCGCGAACACCCGCTATATAGCTATGCCCCGTACGCATTGCAATCATTGTCCGGATCTTGATTCATTTACCTTATCTTTGGCCGGTGCATGTCGTTTGTTTGTTGTTATGGCCGTGATTGGGCGGACAGCGTCGAATTCGTGCCCCGCCATCTCCCGTAGCGCCACGGCATATACCAGCGCGATTTTTCCGGCAACGCATCGGGCACGAGATCCAGGCCGCAGGTGCCCCATGGCTGGCAGCGCAAAAGCCGCGCCAGTGTCATCCAGCCGCCGGCCCACAGGCCGAAGCGATCTAGCGCCACATCAGCATATTCGGAACAGGTCGGAAGATGCCGGCAGCGAAAGCCGACGAGCGAGGCAATCGTGTAGCGATAGAGCACCATCAGGCCGCGGCCGAACAGGCGAGGAGCGTTGCGGCAGATTTGCGCCAATGAGGGCAAATCGCTGCGCATTACTGCGCTTGCGCTTTGCCGTCGCGCTTGGCCTCGATCTGCCCGATGGCGTCGACGACGGCGTCGAAGGTGAGCAGCGTCGAAGCATGCCGCGCCTTGTAATCGCGCACCGGTTCGAGCACCGCGATATCGGCCCATTTGCCGTTCGCCGGTGGCGCGCCGTTTTCTTTCAACATCTTACGCACGCCCTCGCGCAATTCGCGCAGCTCGTTGGCTTTGGAACCGACGATGTTGCGGGCCATGATCGAGGAAGACGCCTGGCCGAGCGCGCAGGCCTTCACCTCATGGGCGAAATCGGTCACCGTATCGCCGTCCATTTTCAGATCGATCGTCACTGTCGAGCCGCAGAGTTTTGACAGCGCGGTGGAGCTGGCATCCGGCTTCGCAAGCCGGCCAATGCGCGGGATTGCGGCGGCGAGTTCGAGGATGCGGCGGTTATAGACTTCGTTGAGCATCGCCGATTTGCGCGCGTTAACGCGGGTTTATTGAGTCTCTTTGACAATCCACTATATAAGCGCGGCCGGCGCGGATTTGAAGTTATAGCGCCAAACAGCGAGGCGAGGGTGGCAGAGCAAACGCTTTTCGCAAAGCCAGGAGGCGTCGCCGAGCTTGAAGAAGGCTTGGGCCTGGCGCCGAAATTCGATGCCGACGGGCTTGTGACCGCTGTCGCCACCGATGCGGCTTCGGGCGATGTGCTGATGGTCGCGCATATGAATGCCGAGGCTCTGGCGAAGACCATAGCGACCGGCGAGGTTTGGTATTTCAGCCGATCGCGCAAGGCGCTGTGGAAAAAGGGCGAGTCCTCCGGACATACGCAACGCGTGGTCGAGATGCGCATCGATTGCGACCAGGATGCCGTCTGGATCAAGGTCGAACAGGTCGCCGGCGCCTGCCATACGGGGCGCCGCTCCTGTTTCTATCGCGCGGTGCCCCTTGGCACGGCGGGGGAGAAGCTGCGCGCTGCCAAGCTCGAATTCCGCGACGCGCGGATATTCGATCCCAAAGCGACTTACGGGAAAAAATCTTCGTAGGATTGTGAACAGAGCCATTCACGCTCCCCTAGAGGGAAGGGTAACAGTTATCGTTCACGCATTGCACGCGCCAGCAATTGCTTGGCCCGTGCCAGATGCGGCCGGTCATACATCACTCCACCGATGCCGACGACGCCGGCGCCGGGGGCGACCGCGAAAGCCGCGACAATCGACTGTGCCTGCGCAACGGCCTCCGTCGACGGCGTGAAGACTTCATTGATGATCGGAACCTGCGCAGGATGGATGGCCATCTTGCCGACGAAGCCGTCGCGGGCCGCCTCCTCGCATTCGCGGCGGAAACCGGCGTCGTTGCGGAAATCGACGAACACCGTGTCGATCGCGGCGACGCCCGCGGCCGCCGCGCCGGCAAGACACAAGGTGCGCGCCAGGCGATAAGGATCGAGAAACCGCCCATCCGCGTCGCGATTTGTATGCGCGCCGAGCTCGGCGGAGAGATCCTCGGCGCCCCAGGTCAGCCCGATCAGTCTTTGGCTTGCGCCAGCAAAGGTGCCGGCCAGGAACAAAGCTGCTGCCGTTTCGGTGGCAATCGGCAAAATTTTGATGTGGCCGTCCGGCAGATCGTTTTTGGCCTCGCGCACCGCGAGCTTGGCGTCGGCGTGAATGACAGCGGCGCCGCCTTCGGCTTTCGGCAGCATAATCGCGTCAGGCTTCGCTGGGGCAATCGCATCGAGATCGGCATCGGTCAGTCCGGTGTCGAGGCCGTTCACGCGCACCATCAGCGTGGGCCGCGCCGCGTTCGCGATCGCCGCTTTGAGAAAATCCGCCGCGGAGGCGCGCGCGCGCGCTTTGCCGTCGAGTGCGATCGAATCTTCAAGGTCGACGATTAGGGCATCGGCGCCGCTCGACATTGCCTTGTCGAGCTTTCTGGTGCTGTCGGCCGGAACGAAAAGCAGCGAGCGCATCGAGCCCAGTACTACTTCGGCCGCATCCGGATGAATGCCTGCCGGCGGCACTCGGCGACCAGTTTATTGTCCTGGTTGTAGGCGCGGTGGTGGAACTCGACGATGCCGGCGCCCGGCCGCGATTTCGATTCGCGCTTGCCGATCACCTCCGTCGTGCAATGCACGGTGTCGCCTTCAAACAGGGGATGAGGAAATTTGACGTCGGTCATGCCGAGATTGGCGATGGTGGTACCGACCGTCATGTCCGAGACCTGGATGCCGATCATGAGCCCGAGCGTGAACAATGAGTTCATCAACGGTTGGCCCCATTCGGTCTCCTGCTCGCAGAAGTGCCGGTCGATGTGCAGCGGCTGCGGATTGAGCGTCATATTGGAGAACAGCATGTTGTCCATTTGCGTGACGGTCCGGGTATAGCGGTGCTCGACGAGTTCGCCAGGGATGAAATCCTCGAAATAGAGGCCGCCGCGTTTGTGCCGGGTGGTCGTCTGCTGCGCCATTTGGGTGCCTCCCTTAGGGGTTGCCGTTTTGGGCTGCCGAGTTTGCCGAATTGAGACTCGTTCTCGGCGACGTGTACCACACCCGTTAACGATCTCGAATGCATAAGCCGCCCCCGCGGGCAGTGGCGAAGAGCCAAAATGGCTTGGCCGCCCGCCAACCGCAGCCACGCCCGCCCATCGCTGCCTGCCGGAACCCGCTAATTTTTATGGTAAAGAATTTGTTAAGGACGTCCGTCCTAGCATTGGGATCAGACTTCGACTCTCGACTGGGTGCGGCTCGCAATGATGGTCGTTCGCGATTTTCTTCGATGGCTGGAGAGTGCACCCGCAATCGATCGCGCGGAAGCGGCGGGTGCTTTGGCGCGCGGCTATATCTGCTGCGATTTCGAGGCCGACGCCGATGAGCTCGCCGCCGTCGAAGGCCTCATGCTGCGGCTCCTCGACGATCCGTCACCGCTGGTGCGGCGCGCACTCGCCGACGCGCTGGCCGCAAGTCCACTCGCGCCGCCGACCGCGATCATGGCGCTGACCGCAGATCAGTCGCAGATTGCCGCGCCGGTCTATGCCTTGTCGCCGCTCCTGATCGATGCCGACCTGATTGATGCAGTGGCGTCCGGCGGGGATGCCATTCAAGCCGCGATTGCCTGTCGTGCGGAGCTGCCCTCTGCGGTGGCGGCCGCGCTCGCAGAGCTCGGCAGCGCCGAAGCCTGTTTCATTCTCGTTGAAAATGACGGAGCGGAAATCGCGCCGGCCTCCATTCACCGCATCGCCGAGCGGTTCGGCGAGGTTGCGACAATTCGCGAGGCACTGCTCGCGCGCGACGACATGCCGGCTGCGACACGGCAAAGCCTCGTGACGAAGCTTTCAGAAGAAATTGCCGGCTTTGTCATCGGCCGCTCCTGGCTCGAGTCGGATCGCGCTCAACGCGTTGTGCGCGAAGCCTGCGAGAAGGCGACCGTGATCATTGCCGCCGATCGCCCACAAGCCGAGCTGCGCCCGCTCATCCGCCATCTCTGCGCCAGCGGGCAACTCACGGTTGGGCTGATTTTGCGCGCGTTATTGTCTGGGAATCTCGTCTTCTTTGAAGAAGCCCTGGCGGAGTTGAGCGGCATGCCGGTGCGGCGCGTGTCCCACCTCGTTCACGATCGCTTCAGCAGCGGTGTCCAGGCGTTGCTGGAAAAAGCGAGATTACCGCCGCCAACGCACCGAGCCTTCAAGGCGGCAATCGCGGCGATGCAGGATGACTTGGTGGGCGATGGCGCGGCGCGCCTGCAGCGGCGCATGATCGAACGGGTGCTCACCGCTTTGCGAGGGTGCCGATGTCGGCGAAATCGCGCCGCTGGTTACTTGTTGCGCCGCTTCGCCACCGAAGCCGCGCGGGAAGAGGCGCGGCTATTCTGTGAAGAGCTTGTGGAGACACCGGCCGAGATCCCTGCCGAGATCACGTATTCCGCTGCGGCGTAGCTAACTGGAATTGCGTCTAGTGCCCGAACTGCTCGCGGATGATGCGCTCGTCGAGGCTGTGGCCTGGGTCGAACAGCATGTGCATCGTGGTGGCGTGATCCATGCCGATATCGACCGAGCGCACCGAACGTACCTCGTCGTGATCGGCGACGGCGGCAACCGGGCGCTTTCCCGGATCGAGCACCTCGATGGTAACGCGCGCGCGATCCGGCAGCAGGGCGCCATCCCAGCGTCGCGGCCGGAATGGGCTAATCGGGGTGAGCGCGAGCAGGGGTGCCCCGATCGGAATGATCGGCCCTTGCACCGAAAGATTGTACGCGGTCGAGCCCGCCGGGGTCGCTAACAGGACGCCGTCGGCGACTAGCTCTTCAAGACGCTCCTTGCCGTCGACCAGGATACGCAAGCGTGCCGCTTGGTAAGTCTGGCGGAACAGCGAAACCTCGTTGATGGCGCGGTGGTGGTGAACGCGGCCGGCGACGTCGCGTGCCCGCATTAATAGCGGATGGATCACCGTAACCTGGGCGGCCGCAAGCCGTTCCAGGAGGTCGCGATCACTATATTCGTTCATGAGAAAACCAACCGTGCCGCGATGCATGCCGTAGATCGGCTTGCCGGTATTCATGAACCGTTGCAGGGTCGCCAGCATGAGGCCATCGCCGCCGAGCGCGACTACGACGTCCGCGGTCTCGGGCCGGACGTCGCCGTAGCGCTTGACCAGGCGCCGCCGCGCCCGCTGCGCTGCGGGCACATCGCTGGCCACGAAGGCGATGCGCTTATAGCGGGCTGCCGGGCGTTTTTTCGGCATGGCAGAGCGGTTTCAAATAGCGGCGGCGACCGCCGCGGGAGATCGACTATGGACAAGAACAATGAACGCGTCGTGTTCGTGTATACGACTCATCCGTCTATTGTCGAGGCGGAGCGGATCGGCCGGGAATTGGTCCAACGCCGGCTCTGCGCTTGCGTGAATATTCTGCCCGGCATGGTCTCGCTGTACTGGTGGCAGGGCGCAATCGAGCGCGGCGAGGAGGTGGTGATGATTATAAAAACCCGCGCCGCGCTCGCCGAACAGGTCGGCGCCGCGGTGCGGCAGATGCATTCCTACACGACCCCGGCCATTCTGGTTCTGCCGATCGAAAGTGTCGACCAGAGCTACAAGGCATGGCTGTTGGCGGAAACGGAGGGCGCCGCGGCGTGACGAACGCCATCACCGTCATGCCGGCGGATAGCAGTTCGCAGAACAGCGTCGCTTCGCTCGCCTATGTCGCGGGCATCGACGTCTTAATCCGTTCTCGAAGGCGTAGATGGCCGGGACGAGCCCAGCCATGACGAGGTCGCTGCGCTCAACCCACTCTATGCGATTACTTCAGCCGCCGCTGATCTTGTCGAGACCGGCCTTCGCGCAGGCTTCGTCGAGTTCGCTGCCCGGCGCGCCGCCGACGCCGATGGCGGCGATCGCTTCGGAGCCGACCTTTATTCTGATCGCGCCTGGCAACAGCAGGATGTGCGGCAGCTTCGCCAGGTCGCCGGCGGAGGGTGTGTTGCCGATCCGCTGCACGATGGCTGGGCTTGGTCCTCGTTGCGCGAGCCGCCGAGCATCAGCGCGGTATAGGCCTTGTCGCGCGCGGACTTCGGTGTAGTCATGGACGCGACGTCACCGCGCAACATCGCTTGAACGACGCCGTCGTCGTCGACAATTGCCGCGGTGACTTTGTAGCCTTGCTTGGCGCAACTCGCGACCTTCGGCGGCAAGTGCGGCCGAGAGGCGATGCGCGGTCAGCACGTCCTGCGCCATTGCCGGCGGCGCGGACAATCAATCCCGCCGCCAGACCTGCAGCACAGAGTGCAACGATTTTCCTCATGGCAAACTGTCCTCTCTTTTGAATCTTTGATGCGCCCACCCAAAGACGTAAATGGCCGGGCATGACCCGGCCATTACGATGGAACGTGCATCGGACGGCTAGTTATTAGTAGGTCCGCGTGCCGTCGATCACTTCTTTGAGCGCGACATATTCCTTGCAGGTGGTGCCGCAGATCAGGCGCACCTTCTCCAGATCGTCTTTGGCCTTGAGTAGGTTGCCCTGTTCGGCATGCCACATGCCGTAATAGGACCAGGTCAAAGCATGCTGAGGATCGGAAGCGAGTGCCTTCTCGTACCAGTATTTGGCGTCGTCATAGCGGCCGAGCTTGCGGCTGGCATAGCCGAGGAGGGTGGCGACATCGGCATTGTCGTCATAGCCTATGGCCCGCAGCGCGGTGATGCCGCCCTGGTAGTCTTCCTTGTCATAAATCATCGCATAAGCCGCATGATAGCGGTCGAGGAATTCTTTGGCCGAGCTGCTCTTGTCGTTCTTCTTCTTCTTGGAGTCGGTCTTGCCGGACGGCTTATTGCCGCCGCTCTGGCCGCCCTGCGGCGGCTCGGGATTGCTTGAACCCATCGCGGCGACGAGTTGCGGAGTGCCGGAAATGGCGGCGGCCAAGATCAGTGCAAGCAGGGGAGTTTTACGCATGGTTCCTCCGGGTTTGGCTATTCGACGGGATTTGAGCAACTTCCGTGGTGGTTGACCAGTCAGCTCTGACCTCTCAGCGGTCGGTTCTGCATGGCGTTGAGAGTCTCTAACCTTCGACTTTATTCCCCGGCTCGGGGTTCCCCAAGATTCAATGCGGCTAACACCGCCGCTGTAGCATTTCTTCCCGGCTACCGATCGCGCATGGCTGCTGCGGAAAGTTGATGCGGTGCGGCATTACAGGGATTTCACGTAGGTGAACGCTAAGCAATGCGCCACTTCAGGCCGCATTCAGTGCCAGGAGCGTATGTGTCTCCGTGAACGTAGGCGCCGAGGATTGCTGGTTCGAGTCGTCCTCGGCGTCGCAGAAACAGGAGAACACAATGTTGACGAAATTCGCCGCCGCGCTGCTTGTGACCAACCTGATCGCCGGCTCGGCACTCGCTGCGCAACCCGCCGCGCCGACCGGTTCGAATAGCGGGATGCCTGCGGCCCAAACCCAGGTCCCGCCCAAGCCGGCCGCGACCACAAACAAGGTCGGCAAGACGGTGAAGTCTTCGGTGAAGCATGCGACGCGGCACCGCTCGCACGCCAGCAAGCACGTCGCTCGCGGCAAGAGCCATGCGGTCCATCACGCGCGTCATGCCAAGCCGGCCAAGACCCATCAGGTCGGCATCGCGAAGAGCGCCGGGCGCGCGTAACGCCAAAGGCATGATCCCGAAAAGTGCGTACCGGTTTTCGGAAAAGATCATGCCAGGAAATTGCCTGCGGTCCGGAATTAGCACCCGATGCGGTGCGAACCGAGGCCCGGATCGTACGCACCGGCTTGCGGCCGCCCCAAGGCGGACACCTCCGGGCTCCGCAAGCCGGATCCTAAAGTGTAATCCAGAACGAGTTCTGCGCGATCACGCTCACGAGTAGTCGTCCCGTCGTTCGTAACAATAATAACCGCGGGATTTGGGAGGCCGGTCAATAGCCGGCATCCGTACTTTTTACAAGCCATCAGGCACGCAAATCCTTCGTCATTGCCGGGCTTGACCCGGCAATCCATTCGGATCCTCCGCTTGTACAAATCGACTCAAGCGCTTTCATTGTCTGCGCTTCAGCATGGACCACCGGGTCAAGCCCGGTGGTGACCAAGCCATCACAACGCCGTCTGCCACTCGACCGGGACATGTTCGTAGCCGGTTGCGGTCTTAATCAAATGCCCGCAGGCTGGGAAGGGGAAGTGATAGCCGGTCACCAGCATGCGGTCGGCGGCGGCACGGTCGAAAAGCTTCTTGCGCGTCGCCACCGCCTCAGCGCCGTCGATATCGAACATCGCCTGCCAATCCGGGTGGCGCGCGAATACGGCAGGGTGTTGGGCTGTGTCGCTCAGCACGAGCAACGACTGGTCGCCGGAATGAACTGCGAAAACGGTATGGCCCGGGGTGTGCCCCGGCGCCGGCACGGTGACAATACCGGGCGCGACTTCCTTGCCGGGGTCAAATTGCGTCACCTGCTTGGCGATGTCGGAAAAAATCCGCCGCTGATTGAGAAAGGTGATTTTCAGATCCGCCTGCGCGGCGTTCAGATTGGCATCGTCCATCCAATAGGCCCATTCGGGCGCCGGCACCATGATCTCGGCGCGTGGGAAGATCAACGCATTGTCCTTGTCCTTGATGCCATTGATGTGATCGGGATGGAAATGCGAGATGACAATCGTGTCGACTTGTTTTGGGTCGATCCCCGCAGCCGCGAGATTGTTGCGGAAGACGCCAGCCGACGGCGCGATCTGGCCGCCGGTGCCGGTATCGAGAAGTACGACCCGTTTGCCGGTGTTGGCGATCAGCGTCGTAAACGGGGTCGCGAGCTTGTCGTGCGGCATAAACGCCTGATCGAGCGCATGCTCGACTTCGGCGAAGGGCGCATTGCGGATGAAATCGCTGGCGATTGGGCGATACCAGATACCGTCATAGATCGCGGTGAGCTCGTAGTGGCCGACTTTGTAGCGGTAGATTCCCGGCGTCGCCATATTGCCCGCCGGCGCTTCGGCATCCGCAACAGTGGCGGAGCCCGCCAGCGCCGCCGCGGCGGCGCCGGTAAAAACAGTACGCCTTGTCACTTCCGGCATTTCGTATTCCCTGCATTACCACGCTTGTTGCGTCAGTACGCTCGCGCCCCTGCGGATAATAACCGAATGGCTGCACCGATATTCCCTGTTCTTGCGGCGAAAGCGCACGGCACTGACCCGCGCTAGACCGTTGCGGGGCCGTCACGAATGAGCCGGCCGGCGGTTAAAGCCGCAATGCCACCTCGCAAATGAATGCTATTGGGTCGGGAACTTGCATCTGCTTATGCTGGTCGCAGACGCCATGGCGCGACCGAATAGCGCTGTTTAGTCACGAAAATCATTTGGGGCGGATATCGACGAGGCGTTGATGTCGTCGAATTCATCCAGCGTGACTCCCATGGCGACGGCCACCAGCGCCCCAACCGCGCCGCGGGTGGGGCTGCGAATTGCGCTTCTGCTCATTGCCGGTTTATCGGCATCATCATTTACGGGTTCTAACGCCGAACCCCTATGTTTCGGCCCGTATTTTTTGCTAAACTTGGTCGGGGAGGGCGCCTTTGCGTGCCAGGTGCGCAGGGTGCGCGGGGTTCCTTGTGAGAAAAGGAGCCACTTATGCCCATGCAAGAAAATCATCAGGAAAGTTTTGCCAAAGCTTCGAAGACAATTCAGAGGCAAATGGCGGAAACAGAAAAGAAAATCGGCGATGCGGCCGCTCAGGCCCAGAGCGAGTTCATGAGAACGTTCGAAGATGTGGGTCGAGAGATCATGTCATGTGCGGCCGCCGAGATGGAACGCGGTCTCAGCCTATCCAGAAAGCTGAGCGGAGCTCAGTCCGTTTCCGATGCGCTCACGGCTTATCAGGAATGGTTGAGTGAGGAGATGAATGCGCGCACGGAAGATGCTCGTCGGTTCATGGCTCACGGCCAAAAATTCATGAGTGCCGGCACACGGGCTGTTTCGAACGGCTGGTCGGGCATCGGTACGAGCTCGTAAGATTTCCCCGAGCTTGGCGCTTGGGCTTGGCGCTAGGGACTGTACTAAGGCGTGTACCACCCAAGTATAGCGAACGAGAGTCGCGGACGGCGAAACCCGAGCTCGCGACCTGCGAAGATTTCTCCGTGGGGCGGAACCCACGCGCGTCATGTGAAATGGAACATCCGCAATCGGTTTTGCGTTATAGATTTGCGGCGGAGGCACACAGGAGTGTGTTACGAAAATTATTGATTTTTCGACATTTGCGATGGCCCGTATCGGGTTCGCACCAAGTTTACTGTTCTGTGATCATTGCCGGGGAAAATTGGGACGCCGCGTACATCGCTATTGGCGTATGCAGTTCTGTTCCTCAGCGTGCGTTGCCGCGTATCAGCAGCGACTCTCACAGCACACAAAACAAAAGATTCTTCACCTGGATCTTCAGCACTCCGGGCAGGCCTAGATTGCCCGCTGCGCAAAAAAGGCCTCGACATCACCTGCAATGTCGAGGCCTGAGTTTGCGCCTTTGCCGCCCTCCCCAGGACGACTGGTGTGTCAGACGCGCTCACATTGGATCGCAATTGGATTCTTGGCGCAGTGACGCGCAGCACAAATATGCTGCCAAATTCCGTCGCGAATTTACACGCTCGACCCGGAAATCTGGTGTGGTAACCGGCAACCGTAGTGTCGCGACGGCTCGTCTACAAAAGCCGAATTTGTCGCGAACCGCTAAAGCGAAAGTTCACAACCAACTCGCTGCAACAGGCTGTGCAGCGCTGCATCAAGTTTTGCCCAAGTTATGCCCATTTCATCGAGATAACCCCCTCGCATCTCGTTGCACTGGATTGTTGGCTGTTGCGCTGTTGCGTTGGCTCATGTACCTATAGGTACGGAACCGGCTCAATGAAACTTGGCCCTATTAGGTACGCGGGGAGGTGGGGATGCGAGTACTTCTAACAGATCGGTTTTGTGATCGCGCCAAATCCACGAGCGTTCAAACCGACTACTTTGATGAGAACGTTAGTGGCCTTGCGCTTCGTGTCAGCGCTAAGGGCGTCAAGGCTTGGACCCTCCACTTCACCGAACCAACTGGTAAGCGCGCGAGGATAACCCTAGGCCGCTATCCTTCGACCTCCCTCGCCAATGCCCGCGCCCGCGCCCTAGAAGCTAAGTCGGCTGTTGCAGATGGCCGAGACCCTCGTGGTGTTGGCAATGAAATGACCGTCAACGACCTCGCTGCCAGCTACATCCAGAAACATACAGCGAACCTTCGCAGCGCCGACGAGATCAAGCGTCGGATTTACCGCAACCTCGTCCCCGTTATTGGGAATGTGAAACTAAGCGAACTCCATCGCCGTGACGCTACGCGCGTGGTCGATGCGGTCACCAAGCGCAATGCTCCCGGCGAGGCAATGAAATGCTTTGAGGACCTTCGCACAATGCTGCGTTGGGCTGTGTCGCGTGGCGACCTCGATCACAATCCCATTGAGGGGATGCGGAGGCCACCAGGGTCGAAGCCAAGGGAACGTGTTCTGTCCAATGATGAAATTCGCACCCTGTGGAACAGCTTGCCTCAAGCCCTTGCCCGCAACCCCGAGCATCAAAGGGTAATTAAGCTCTGCCTCGTGACCGGGCAGAGAGTAGGGGAGGTGGTTGGGATGACCCAAAGCGAGCTTGATCGGAAGCACAAGGTCTGGAAGCTACCCGGCTCTCGCACTAAGAACGGTCATCCCCACACTGTGCCGCTATCGCCACTTGCCATTGAGTTGATTGGAAACGGCGGGAGCGAACAAGTCTTTCCCAATGAAACCTGCGATCCTTCGCTAGCGGTATCTCGGATTATCTATCGCGCGCAAAATCGCTTCGGCATCCCCCATTGGACTGTTCACGACTTGCGCCGCACTGCCCTAACAGGCATGGCCGAGCTAGGTGTTGCGCCAATCGTCCTGGGCCACATCGCCAACCATCGCACCACCACCAAGGCAGGGATGACCCTTAGCGTCTATGTCCAACACGCCTATGAGAAGGAGAAGCGCGAGGCCCTAGAGCTTTGGGCGGATAGGTTGCAGGGGATCATCAGTGGCGGGGCTCAAGTCGTGTCGATGGGCAGGGGTAAACGATGAAGGCCGATGCCAAGTCCACCCTCCGCTTTAGGATCAAGACCCAATACAGCACTGCCTTCATTGGCGTAGCTCGCAGCATTGCCAAGGCCGACCCACCCTTGTGGTCGCTAGTGGGCCTCACTCATTTTGGCGACTACATCGGCAATGACACATCAGAGCACAGGCAATTCACCAAAGACATCACCGGCAAGATGTCAAATGCAGCAGCCCTGCTGCTGAGATGGTTGCCGATGTACGAACGCGCCGGGTATGGCCTCCAATGCCCTGATGAGATCAAAGCTGTGCTGGCGCTGTTACCGAAGATTTGAAAACTATGCATTGCCAAGACTTTCTTATTTTACTGTTTAGGAGATTTACTTTCTCCAAAAGATAGCGGTTCAAGAGGTTCATGAGGTTCATGCGGTTCAGACAAGGTAGAGAATTTGGAATGGTAAGGAGACGCAGGTGGGTAGGTTAGAGCAACAACAACGATTTGTTGATGAGAGTAATCAGGTCGATGCAATTCCTGATGACATCTCAATCACCGAGTTGGCAGAGGATGTTGTGAGGGGAAAGCGCAAGCTCTCGCAACCGCAGATGAGAATGTTGATTGAGCTACTTCCTTATTACGCCCCCAAGCTAACAGCGGTTGCGGTTGGATACTTAAAGGGGCAGGACTTCTATACTCGATTGGATCGGGCGGTAGATGCTTCGGAGAGAGCAAAGCTCATCGAAGCCAAGGTGATTGAAAACACGAAGGAAGATTGATCGACCAAGAGCAATGTCATCTGCCAGCCCGCCAGGTTTTTGATTTGGATCAACCAACTGGGCAGCTGTTCACGACTACTCTTAGCTCACGATTGTTTGTTTGATCGCCAATCAGTTCAAAGCGTTATTTGTTTGGTTGCATCGTCCGCCGCGACCATCCGAGATTTTCCGATTGATCGACCCCGCCGAGGGCCAAAACTCATCGCTCGCTCGCTCGCAATATCCCTGAGCAAATTCGCTCCAGATTTGCTCGACCCCCTCTATCGCTATAAAAAATTATTGCGTGGACAAAATTCCTTGAACCCAACGCATTGAGTTGCACGATAATTGTGCAGCGAACCATCTCGACGCGCGCGCGTTGTTAGATAATGCCGACGAGCGTCCAACCATCAAACATGTACTGGCATCACTGGTTCGCGTGGCGTCCGGTTTTTGTCATCGACCGAGTAGGACGTCGGCGATTAGTGTGGTTTCAAGGCGTCGAACGGAGATGGACTGAAGGCAACACCAGCGGTTTGGGACCACGTTGGGTTTACCGACGGGTTCAGGAGTAGCGTCAAACATGAAGAAACAAGAAGAATGAGCCTCGTTGTTACCTTCAATGTCAAGGACCTCAGCACTCAACTCGGCGGAGGACCGACCCCTTCCAACCAATGGGAATGGCAGGGCCCCTCCAAGGCAGAGATCCCGACAGGGGGAATTGCTGATAGGCATTGGAATGCTGATCTGACTGTAGAACCTATTTCAGAATGTGATCGCCAACTCCGTGATCTCCACGTCCTAATGAAGATCAATAAACAACTGGCTGCGCAGGAACTAGAGGAGCTTTCTGCCGCTCAAACCAATGGCACGGCCGATGCAACGATAGTATGGAAGTATAAGGAAGCTACTCTTGGAATAACTATTGGCCTGCGACCGCAGCGATATGAACTCTTTCGTACGTTCGTTACACTTCACTTTGGCAGACCAGATTTGATTGGTCGTATCACTACCCCGGGCTTCGTGGGGTTCGCGTCGTCATCGGGAAGTGGGCTGATAATTCCGAACTACGATGAGTTTCTCGAAGGGCGGCCGTATCTAATTCTTGACGATAGTTCAATCGTGTTCAGTACCAAACCGCTACCTTGAAAAGATACCTGGCGGGAATGCGGGCATAGCCCAAACGATGATGGATGAGGGGAGGATGGAGCAGGACCTCCCGGCCCACTAGTAGCCCCGGCACCCCCTCGCTACAATCAGCGATCTGGGAGGACGACGTGAGGGCATTGCTGATAGTGGTGGCGATTGCGCTTGGCGGCTGTGCTGCTCAGCGATTAAATTTTTCAATGTATACGCGCACCGATGGCAGGCCAGTTGATGCAGCAAAGCAGCAGGCAGCGCTTGCGCAGTGCAAAGGCGAAGCTGTCAGCGCACCACTTGATCCACAGGGCGTCGATTGGGGGCGGAAGGAAAAGATCATCATCGATGCCTGCATGGCGCGGAGTGGTTACATTCAGGCGCAGCAGTGAGCCGCGATGCTCTCCCGTAAAATTGCTGGCGTCGAAGCTTTCATGCATAATGACGTTATGAACAGCGCCGAAAAACCACCCGAGGAACGTATCGGAGAGATGATAGGAAAAATCATCGTTCTGGCGCTCTGTGCCTTCTTTCTTTGGGGTTATACGACAACACTCCTCGCGCAATTACACTTACTCTGACTTCTTCGTCCCGCGCTGCAAGAGCCCCGGCAGCTTGGCAATATTAACCGCGATCCGCCGGGCTCTCGTCGTGGGTGAGATTGTCTAAAATTTAGCGTAGAATGCTGTGACCATTTTCAGAATGGGAGGCAATGCCATGAAGCACTTTGTATTTGGAATCGTGGTTGTCGCGTTCGTCACGGCTATTACTGCACCGGCATTCGCGTGCGGTCCCAATTCACGACAATGCACGTTGCACCACATGTACTGCGAATGCCCAAAGGGTAAACCTCCCTCACGGTGAGTGGTTACGATTGTCGAGCGCCGATTAGGTTTTGATCAATAGGTCCGGCAACTTGGCGATGTTCGCCGCAATCCTTCGCTGCCCCAATTGGTTCATTCGGCGTTCACTTGTAATGCGCCACTGTGTGAGGATAGGGGCACATCAAGGAGTAGCGCCATGGCGAAGAAGCACAAGAGCACGCAAAAGAAATCGAAGTAGAAACATTGCGAAATTGCCAAGCGGCCGGACTGATGGTTCGGCCGTTTGTCTTTCCTGCTACCACCATCATCGCAAGCGATCCTTCTCGCCTGATCCTTCGTAAGCAGCTCGACCAAAATAGAACGCCCCACCGAGAATGACAGCGCCGACGAGCGCCCAAATAAGTGTGCCGAGCAATCCATATTCCGACCGGTAGCCGATAAGGATGCCGAACCCAGCACCAGCTATGGCCGAGACTAGTAGTCCTACTCGACTTTCGTACTTCCATTTAAGCGGATTGATGATCACGACCTTAGCTCTTGCGCAGCAAGTCGGGCAGCTTGGCAATGTTCGAGGCAATGCGTCTCGCTTCGTCTTTCGGCAGTAGCTTCGCCGCTGCTCTGCGCTCTGGATCATTCGAATAATAAATGTATGCAATCTGCTGACCGTTGGCGTCACGTACGACGTAGTAGTTCGGCTGTAACTCGGCAGACCAGGGTGAGGGGAAACGGCGCGACGTCACTAGGACTTCTCATAGCGTATGCGGCGGACCGTCTAGCAGTTTCAGCTTAGCGGTCAACATTGCGATACGCACATCCGCCTCGGCGCTCGTGAGGTTCGGCTGAAATGCGTCTAGCTCATAAGCGGCTTCCGCCAATCGCTTGAGTGTTGCAGCCTGCTCGGCAGTCATTGGTTCAATTCTTCAATCGACCAGGGCGCGGGGAAGCGACGAGGGGAGGACATAAGCGCTACCGAAAAGCCCAATAACAATAGACCATCCCGCCGACAATGACTGCGCCGAGCTATTTGGCCCCTGCATCAAAGTATTGGCGTCTTCTTTTCCTCAGCCAAGCATCAATCATTGAGCGAGCAATAATTTCTGCGTCTTCGCGCGTTCCCAAAACCGTCCTCTCTTTCGGCAACACATTGCCTGGAGGATGAATAGCCACGCGCCATCGCTCTCTTTCGATGCCTATTCGGATCGCGTAGCGAACGCCTCTATGCTCCATGCAACTAGTTTGGACCAAAAGTGCCGGTCCGTTCTGTGACGACGATCACTCTCAACCAAAGAAATAGGCCACGGATACTCTGGGCAAGGACATCCGTGACCGCCATCACGTTTTGGAGCTTTCTCGGGCATGTTTGCGTCGAATGGGCTTGATAACAATGATACTCGCGGCATGATTGCGTGGGCGGCTGGAGGGCTTTGCCATGAAGCAGGCTTTGGTCATTGCGGGTCTTTTTGCCGTTCCACTGATTGTTGCACAAGATGAAGGAAACGAACCAAATTCAAATGGGTGAAACATGAGAACGAGTAAAGCTGAGTATCGCCGAAGAGCCTTGAAAGCCTGGCGCACCAAGCGCCGCAATGCCAAGACGCGAAGGAAGAAATGAATATCCTCAACAGACCTGGGCGCGGCTTAGCTTAGGGTCGCTGAATGGCGGCCTTATTTTTTCGTGAGCGGATCGGCGTTAATGTGCAGAGCCGCTAGGCGTAGCCCATGACCACCGTTTGTCCGATCTGCAAATCCCCAGCGGAAGAGCCTCCACGTACCGGGGATGCAACAGCCTACCACTGCGCAACGCATGGTGAGTTCAAGGTTGCCGACGCTGTCTTTGCTGAGGCCAAAGCAAAGGACTACACCCGAGAGCAATGGGAAGCTGCGCTGGACAAGGCAGAACAACGAACGAAGCCTGACGAGTGGCCTCTGATTGTAGTAGATGATTTCTACTGATCCCTGACCTTGTGCAATAGCTCCGGCAGCTTAGCAATATTCGCCGCAATCCTTCTCGCCTCATCCTTCGTCAGCAACTTCGCCGCAGATCGTCGCCCTGGATCATTCTCATTGCGGACGTCGGCCGTGTCTTGGCGACGGATAAGATCGCTGCACGGATGCGTTGTTCTGTGGCGCAGCAGGATTAGCAACACAGAAACCGTGGTAGTCCACAGTTTGTTCGCATTGTTCGCGCGTCATATAATAGCATCTCAAGGTTCCTCCTTGGGTGCACCAGGGATATGACACCTCCGCGATCACAGATGTAGGTTGGCCGATGAGCGCGCCGCCAAGAACAATTGCAGCGGAACTTGCCCTGGTATTCGCGCGTTTGCGGACGGGAGAATTACTATGAAACATTTGGTTCTTTCGATCGCACTCTCGGCCTTAGTAATTGTGGCCGCTAGCGCTACTACGCAAGCCGCGTACTATCATCATCGACATCACCACTACTGGCATCATCATGGCTACCCTGTCGCCGCCTATTGGAACTACTATCGCACTGACTGGCGGGGCCGAGGTAACAGCGAGGCGTCAACTCGTTAGCACTGCGCCAACCGAGTGAGGGCAAGCGGGGCTAAGGGTGAAGCAGCGAGGGGGAGGGCATCGTCTCAAAAGAAGGCCACCAAACTTCTGGTGGCCTAAGTTCATCCTTGGAGGTACGCCGCGTCCATTGCTGCAAGGCGCGGCTCATGATCCAACAACAAGATCGCAATCGGCGTCTTTGATCGACGTCAAGAACGCGCCCTCAAACAGCAAAGCCGTCGGCGGTACGCAGCCAACGGCTTTGCCTTGTCCCCCATACGTGCCGTGTTCTCGGCATCGTGCGGGTGTCGAAACCGGACAGTGAAGAGTGTACGGGATCTTCACCTTCGTCCCAGGGTCCCAGGCAGAAGGGACGACCCAGTCCGACCAGGGCAGCATAGCGTCAGCGCTTAAGACAATCTACGGACATAAAAGAATGCCCCGACGGAAGTCTGTCGGGGCAAGGATGACATCTTTCGGGTACTCAAAACGTTGTGGGCCGATCCGCTGATGCTCGAACCTTCTCCACGCTTTCGGAGATGGTCTTCGTCATTTGCATCACCTGTTGGCTCAGTGCGGTGTATTCCTCAATGTCGCGTTGAATGCGCTCGCGATCGGCCTGTAGTTTTCGCCGCAGCTGTTGAAAATCACCAATCAGACTATCAATTTCGCCCGTCGAATTGTTTGACACTCGGCCCAGCAAGTCGCTGAGATTTTCGGTCGGCATTTGGTCATCCTCCTCCTTCTCGGCAGCACGCGCACTCGGCAGTTTGTAAACATTGAATTGCGGTCGCCTGCGGAAAGTGGTCATGGTTCGTCCCCCTTTGCCCAACTAACCGTCAATATTTGGATGAAAATGCGACGGGTCCATGACCGCGTCCGGTTTCGTCAACTGCTTTGCGCGAATACAGCGCGCTAATCGAATGATGTTGGCGCGGCAGTGGAAGGGAGAGAACTTCCCGGCCCACTAGTGGCAGACCGAACTAAAAGTCCATATCGACCAACGAGGAGACTAGCGGGTGGGGAGGCTGTGCTGCTGGGACGTATTTGGGGTGTTGGGTTCCAGGCGTTGTGATGACACCAATCGGCGCATTCTCCAGGCCCGCTGCTATGGCCATACGCATACGGGAGCAGAAAGCGTCGTCCATATCCCAGTAACTGGCGTACGCTACGTGTAGATGGGTTTCGTCGTCGTCGCTCATGGCGAGGTCCCCGACATCACGCACCCCAGCACCTAAAAAGGTGCGTTCAATTTGCGGTCTTTTTGTGTGAATGGACGCCGAGGGGAGGGCCGAAGTGGGCGTACCTATAGCGTACCTAGCGCGGTGGCTTTTTGTTTATCTTATTGATCTATTTAGCTATTACGAAAATGACTAACCCTTAAAGCGGCGGCTCGACGCCGCCATTTTGCGTGCTTGCAATACCGGCTTCTTCCAGGTCGAGCTCGCGCTCAATGCGACGGCGAGCCTCGTCAGTGATCTGTCCGGTTTGCAGGAGCCGGTAAATGAATTCGCGCTCGGCGGCGATGAGCTCCGAGCGTATTCCAGCTGCCACCGCAGAGAGGTCGGAGCCGTCCGCCGTCACATTCGGTAATCGTCCGGAGCGATATTCATGATGAGCGCGCATGAGCGCCAGAACTTCCGGCGAGGCCTTGCCTTCGGCTGCAAGTCTTTCCAATCGCTTTTGCGCAACTTCAAGCGCTTGCGAGCGCGCCGCAGCTTCGGCTGTGTGCTCGCGCTTACGCTCGTCAGCGGCGTGCCGCGTCAAGCCCAAGGCGCGAACGATGGCGGGCAGCAGAAGTCCCTGTCCGACCAGCGTCACCACGATGAGTACGAAAGTGACGTAAAGGATGAGATCGCGGTAGGGAAACGGTGCGCCGGCGGCTGTGGCCAGCGGAACAGCTAAGGCCGCCGCAAGAGAGACCACGCCGCGCACGCCGACAAATGCCAGAAAGAATATCCATTGCCATGGCGGCAGCGGATCGCGCCGCGCGACTCGCGCGCTCATCCAGCGTGGCAGATAGACCGCGGGATAAACCCAGACGAAGCGCGCAACGACGACCACGACGACCGCGAGCAGCGCGGCCATTGTCAGCTGGTTTAGAAGAGCTATTTCGGTGCGCTCGAGGAGGGTGCGAATTTGTAAGCCTGTCACCAGGAAGACAATTCCCTCGAGCAGATAGACGAGTAAATCCCAAAAGAAGATACCTTGCAGCCGCGTTGCCGCCGGAATAAGCAGCGGACCGTTCCAGCTGACAAATAACCCGGCTGCCACCGTCGCCAACACGCCTGATCCGCCGAGATGGGCGGGGACCAGGAACGCGGCATAGGGCGTCATCAATGACAGGGTGATTTCGACGCGAGGATCGCCGGCCCACCGCCGCAAGCGCAGGCTGAGCCACCCGATGGCAATTCCATACGCGATTTCGCCGACCACAATGAGCACGAAAGTCGAAGCTGCTTCCCAGATTGAGAACAAGCCGGTCCCGACCGCGGCAACCGCGAAGCGGTAAAGAATGAGCGCGGTTGCATCATTGGCGACGCCTTCGCCGTCGAGCACCACAAGCAGACGCCGCGGGATGCCGAGCTGGCGCACGATCGCCAGCGGAGCGACAGCATCGGGCGGCGCGACGATTGCTCCGAGCACGAAGGCGACGGCAATCGGCATGCCGAGCAGCCAATTCATCGCTAGCGCGACTGCGCAAGCGGTAAAGATCACGCATCCCAACGCCAATAACGCGATCGGCCGCAGGTTGAACTTGAACTCGCGCCAGCTCATGGCGACGCCGGCCGAATAGATCAATGGCGGCAGGATTCCGAGCAAAACGAATTCCGGTGCAAGTTCGATCCGCGGCACACCGGGCACAAGGGCAAGACCGATGCCGGCAATGACGAGCAGGATCGTCGGAGCGACGTTGATCCGCCGGGAAACGATGGCCACGATGACCATCACAGCCAGTAACAGAAGGAGAGTTTGCAGTGTCGCTGCCATTGATCACGCGAAGGACGCCGGGACCGGACGAGCTATGACCGAGCTATGCATGCACGACAAGTGCGGCGGCAGGGGCACTGGTGGGACTAGCACAACCGTCAGCGTCTAGTTGCCCAAATCAACCAGGCGCCACAGCAACGAGGGCCAACGCCAGAATTCGCCGGATCATATTCTGGTGCGGTCCTTGCAGCAGCCAAGGGCGCAATTTGTGCCGCAAGCAGCACAATCGCCATATGCACGGTGGTGGCTATGCCCAGGTAGATCGCCCCGAAGACCGCCATCTGGACAGGATAGTCCGGATGACCGGGCGCGAGCCCAACGAATGTTGGCACGACGGAAACAAAAAAATAGAACCAACTTCGGATTGAATACGTTCGATAGAAAGCCACGAGGGATCAGCGGGCCGTATAGGCCACGCCAATCCATCGAAGGATTTCATAAAGCCACGGATATAAAAGTAATAGTTGTCCAGCCCCAAAACGTGCTCCGCTTCAAGCGCCACCACAGGATCCCGCCTAATGAACGACCTGATACCGCTTGCCGAGATGATCGCGGCGCGCCTCAAAGCGCGTCGGGAGTCCATTGCGATCGCCGAATCCTCGCCCGGCGGCTTGATTTCGGCAGTGCTGCTCGCATTGCCCGGCGCGTCGGCCTATTTCCTCGGCGGCGCCGTCGCCTATACCCGGCCGTCCAAGATAATGCTGCTCGGTCTCGACAAAGCTGCACTCGCGCAATTCCGGCCCGCGACCGAGGGTCACGCGCTGTTGCTTGTGCGCGGCGCACAGGCGCGCTTCGCGGCGAACTGGGGCCTTGGGGAAACCGGCGCTACCGGACTGACCAGCAACCGCTATGGCGATCCGGTGGGGCACACCTGCCTTGCGGTTGCTGGTCCTGTAGAGCGGAGCAGACCGGCCGCGCCGAGCGGCTCGACAACATGCACGCCTTTGCCGCCGCCGGCCTTAAGCTTTTGGCCGAAACAATCCCCTAGTATCGGTCACGCCAAACGGTTCTTGCCGCCAGTTTCGCAGCCGGCTGTCTTGCTTTAATAGAAACCTCATGCCCGATGCCTTTGAACTTTTGTCCACGCGAAGCTCCACTAAAGTAGCCGAACTGAAAGCCCCTGGCCCGTCCGTTGCCGAAATCGACAGGCTTCTGACGATCGCCTGCCGGGTGCCGGACCATGGCAAGCTGACCCCTTGGCGCTTCATCGTGTTCGAGGGTGATGCCCGGCTTAAAGCCGGCGCTGCCATTGCAGCCGCGTTTTGCGCCAAATATCCGGACGCTAAACCTGAACAGGTCGAGTTCGAGCGCAAGCGTCTCGCCCATGCCCCGCTTGTTATCGCCGTTGTCAGTCGCGCCGCCCCACACATGAAAATTCCCGAATGGGAACAGGTGTTGTCGGCGGGAGCCGCCGCCATGAACCTTGTGCTTGCCGCGCATGCGCTCGGCTACGGCGCGAACTGGATCACCGGCTGGTACGCCTATGATCGCGGCGCGCTTGATGCGCTTGGCCTAGCGCCGCACGAGCGCATCGCTGGCTTTATTCACATCGGAACGGCCCAGGCTCCGGCCGTGGATCGGCCTCGCCCGCAACTAAGCGAGATCGCCACGCGGTTCTCTGCTTAGCTTTGCGAACCCTTTTGATTTTGATTTAAATCAAATTAACGCGCGCAATACGGAAATAAGACTTCTATGCGGGGGTGTTTGGGGGCGCGTCGAGGGTGCCCTATGTTGCGCGTTTTCAGAAGTTTTGATGGCTCTGAAATACTGATAATCGCCGCCGCCAGCATCCTGATCGTCAGCATCACATTTCTGTTTTGAGTGAGCCTTCTCGAAACAACCTTCGAGGACGGTTAAGAGGGCACGAGACAAGTATGTCCGCGCACAAAATCGTCGTGAGCGTCGTTGCAATCGCCGCGGCGGCTGTCGCTGGCGCTGCACGCACTTGCTGCGGCGTGCCCGAAGATCGACTGGCCCTACGGCTGCCAGTGGCGTGCGGCTCCCGGCTTGACCAAGAAGACGTCTTCACGGCGCTCGAACGCGCTCAGACGACTCTCGCGTTCGGTTTTTGAGAGAGCGTAAAGCGCGCGCGTAAAAACCACATGATCTTCGGGATCGTGTCTTTCCAGGCGGATCGAATGCCGAAAACAGAGCCGCCTTCGTTCTCTCAGCTGGCTTTATCGCGGATGGATGGCTGAGATATAGGCATAATATGCCGAATATGCAGACCCGATTGCCGAAACCATAGCGACAAAGACGGAAGCAAATGCCACGACGATAAAGGCCAAGATCAAGTGCGAACTGCGTTGAACGGCGGTCGCACTTGTTGCGCTCGCTTCCGCGGCTCGCTCTTGAGCCTCTGCCGCCCGCTTCTGTGCTTCCGCCGCTTCAAGCAATGCCCTCAATTGACGGACGGTAATTTCCGCTTTTGCCGCAAGATGGGCCTGCGAGTCCTCTCGCAATTCCAAAGCCGCCGCCAATTGTTCAAAGCTCAGATCGTGCAGTGTGCTGGGCATCCGACCCTCCCTGGCAGTCGTCCCCGCCATTTTCTGGGAAATTTTCCGTCCCGCCAATGTAGGTAGACGCCTTTTCTGTTTCCCGGGGCCGTTGCCGCTTAGACGCGGGCGCCCGTAGCGCCGCCGCTCTAGTCAGTGCAATAGGAACCCACTAACGAGCAGAACTCCAAATAACCAAAGCGCAAGGGTGGCTGCCAAGCCGATGAAGATAGCCAAAACAGCGCGCAAGTTCGACACGGGCATTTCCTCCGCAAGGCTCTCGAATAACCCTGAAGACGAAAGCCGTTCTTTGATCGTCCTCAAAGACGGAAAACCTCGAGTCGTATCGCGCTCAAACTATAGGTTTTGGCGACACCTGTTGATTGCATGGATTTCAGGGATTTCCTGTGGCGCCTAATTTATTCTGCAGCGATCTGTCTTGAGTACCGCAAGCGCGACGCAATCTTACGCCGAACAAAATCAATGTGGCTGCGCAGGTTATAAACCTGGTCTGAGAATGTCAGTGGGAAACTGATTTTGCTGAGAGCCTCCTCGATACTCTCGATCTCCGCTTGTTTCTCCAGCAGATGTGCATGGCTTTCGCTTGTTTCGAACGAAGCCTCCAGTGCCTTGAGCTGGGCATACCAGTGGAGAAGGCGCCGGCGTGTCATCCAATTATAGCCCTGAGGCACAAAATGGAGCATCGGCAAACCGATCGCCAGTCCAGTCACGACAACGGCGATTGCTCTTTGCACGTGGACGGAGAGCCACAACGGCAAATGCCGCTGCATGAACGAAGGACCGTTCTTGTAAAAATCGATCGCAGTAGGAGCGACCGTGTATTCTGAATCGGAGCCACTGGGGTATTCCCCGCCGCGATGAAAAAGATCCGACCCGCCATGCACCTCTTTCATGGTTTGCAGCAGGAGCTGGACGATTTCCGGATGAAGATCGCTGCGGATCAGAACTTTGGATTTGGTCCCGATAAGTTGCACATCATTGGCCGGAATGATCCGCTCGATATCAACGGTGCCTTGCGGCAAGGTCATGCGAGCGAGATCCGGGAAAATCCGCGTAAAGGCCTCTGACATGGGAAAACTCATCGGCCGCACATTGGGATTTCTCAGAAACGACTGGACAGCGGTTGCCTCCGGCACGCCGATTATCCAGACGGCGTCGACTTGCCCTTCTGCAAGAGCCTTGTCAGCGGCCGATCCGGCGAACGGCAGGAATGTAGCGGTTTCAGAAGTTACCCCGCCTTTGCCCAGGACCTGTTCGGCCGTGTGCCGCGTGGCGCTTCCTACCGGCCCAACGGCAATGCGTTTGCCTTTGAGTTGTGCGAGTTGATCAATTTGCTGATTCGACGGATAAAAAATCCAGAATGGCTGATCGTAGACGGTTCCGAGCGACAGCACCCCGGGCGTGTGTTTTGCATCGGAAAGCCCGCCAGTGACGAATGCAATCTGCACATCGGAATGTGAGTCTTGCAGCAGTTTGAGATTTTCCACCGCTCCGGCAGTCTCGCGGAGTTCCAGTTCGACGTGCGAACGCGCGAATATTTCTTGATATTGCCGCCCGTAATATTCGAAAGATGCGCCTTTAAACGCCGTCGCCATGACAACCTTCGACGGCGGAGCGGGGATAAAGTAGATCAATGCAATCGAACCAATGCCCACAACTCCAACAAGGACCAGTGCCCTGATTCTTTGCCAACGGGAAAATTTCACAACGAATTCCTTCCTTGTCCCGTTCATCGGGAGAATCCGGACCGAGCCACGGTTTGAGATGAAATCTTCGGAGGAGAACCCGACGCAAAGGTGGAAATTTCATGATGCACGACAGTGCGCCGCATCGTCGGTGGATTATCATGAGCCAATCTGTTGCGGCCGGCGAAGAATCCATTCCAGAATTCTTATGTCTACACGTTCATAGCCGCGCGGGAAACGCGTGTGCCAGGCTGACGATGAAATCAGGATCGGTGAATGCGACACGAGCGCAGCAAAGGCTGCGGGCGTGAAACGCTTTTGTTGTTCACCCACTGTCATAGTCATCTCCCGCGCAAACCGGCCACAGAGCGGTTCTGACCGCCCATGATTGTTCGTCTGCAATTAAGCTCATTTAGTTGACGCGACATGTGACCCAGAGCACAGATCTGCGTTTTCGACTTAACCAACTGAAGTAAAATGGCTTTTCCCCTTTCGATTTCCGGTGACAGGTCGCGGCGGGATTGAAGTGAGAAGTTCCGGCCGACGTCTGCTGCCGGACGCGGGCCGCACATTCGGTGCGGCCCTGCTTCTGCTCTGCGGTGGAGTGGTCCACGCTGCCGTAATTCAAATCAAGGTTGAGAATTTGCTTTTACCCCGGCACAGGTGTCTGCTTAACGGCGACAGGGGTTAATAGACAGCGCAATTAGGTCGCCGGAAACATTTCGACGATCTTGCTGGTCATCGGGTTCACAATGAGCACCTGACCTTTCAATTTCAGATAGGTATACTGCTCGAGCTTGGGCATTTCATAGATCAGCGGGGGCGGCAGCGCATATGTCTTCAAATTTGACGGAACAGTCGCTCCGACGGTGGGGTTAAAGTTTTTTGCGGATTGTGTGCTCTTAAGCCCGAAGGTGACTTGAGTATCTTGACCCTGCAGGATCTGCTTGATCTTCGCGCGTTGATCGTCGGAAAGATCAAGTGGGGGCGGCGTCGTCTTCTGCGAAATCGGCGGTGGAATGCTCTGAATGACATCGCCCGAGTGAGATGGGTTTTTCTGATTGTTCTCAGCGATTGCAGCTGGGGGCGTCAGGCAGACTACGCTCGCCAGCGCCAGCAGCGGAACTGATAAACATCGCATGGCTGGACTCCGTGAAGCAGCGTGTGTGTGGGAATAACGGTGGAATAACAACCATTGTTCCTGATGCGACCCCTGCGTAGCCGCTGGTTGGACGGAAGGTGGTCTGCTGCAATGCTGACGAAAAGATCAGGCGAGTTCATGCGCGGGCGCTCTAAGGTCGATCATACGCCGATGCGACATCCGCAACGGTGCGGCAATTTCAGCCACCGGACACCGACCTGTAGGAAGGAACGCTCTTTCCGCATCAAGTTTTCATAAAAGGGGGGACGTGCGCAGGAAGACGTCGCAGGGGACGATACCCATGTCCGACGCGACGCGGAAGTCCGCGGGAGGCCGGTTTTTGGCACCGCCCCCAAACTGTTCATGAATTGCTCATTTTGGCTCAAATAACGTTGACCGCCTAACCTAGGGAGGAAGAAACAATGCTGAAGACTTTGGCTGTAGCCTTACTTGCAGTTGGCATGTCTGTTGGATTGGCTCAGGCGAAGGGGCATAGGCAAACGACCCCGAGATGCACCGAGGGCCAGCAAGCGACTGCAACATGTTTCTGTGGTGTCGCAATCGGTGGTCAACCAGTGCTGTGCCAGAAGGGCCAATGGTGCCATGGCTGGTGGCTGCGAGCCTGCACGCCGTAAAGCGTTTACATGCGCAAGGGCGCAAGCTGGCAACTAAGCTTGCGCCCTGCACCGCATGGTCCTCAAAATCAGTCTCAGCGCCGAGCCACAGGTTAGGGATGCGTGGTCGCATTCTTACCGACCAAGAAGGTTGCGTTTCTCGTCGTACTCGGGCCTGTCGATCTCGCCACGGGCAAGACGCCGATTGAGAATGTCGACCACCGTCGCGCGTCGCCCGCTGACGGTCGTCCAATCCGCCAGCCAGACAATAATAGCGGCCAGCGCCACACCGAGATCATCCTGGAAACCACGGCGAACGGTTATAACGACCTGCATTCGCTATGGCGCAAAGCCGAAGCCGGCGAGTCGGAGTTTATGCCTGTCTTTCTGCCGTGGTTTGTTGATCCTGAATATCGCAGAGAAATCGACGTTGACTTCGTAATGGACGCCGAGGAATCGAAACTTGCCGATCTCTACAAACTCGACAAAGAACAAATCGCTGGAGCCTGCTCCAATAGGAGAGGACGGAAAACCGGCGGGCGGAGCAGCCAACCGCAGAGCTGAGATGTGGAACAATCTGAAGAAGGCATCGGAGGCTGGTCGCTTCCAGTAACCCGATCGGGATTCGCTATAGGCTGACCTGGTGAGTGCCGGATATAAATATAATTCGGCTGGGCAGCTACTGATTGAATCGAAAATAGATATGAGGAAGCGCGGCGTGCCGTCACCTGACGAGGCCCATGCTGTGGCCTTATGTTTCTCTGAACCGGACGGCTCTCCAATTCCACGGAGCAAGGACTTCAACCGCGACCTGCGCGACCGATACCAGAATTTACATTATTAGGATCCCATCAATTGCCAAAATATTTACCGCCTTTGTCGAGATCGAGCGACCGCGAGGTGATTTCCACGGCAAGGTAATTGAGTACATCGTCGAAAACGGCGAGGTCGTGCTCGTCGATCGGCATGGCAAGCCCGCGCACGACGACACTGGGAAGAAATACAGCCACAAGCTGGCTGAGGGCGACAACCCCAAACAGATTGCAGCTCGGCTAACAAAGGATCTGCGCAAAGCCTTACGCGGCTCCAACGCCCCGCCGAGGGGCTTTAGTGGACCAATCAACTATCCGAAGTCTTGGAATTCTGCTGCTTGAGTTTGCGGGGAGTTCGAGGGCCCCGCTTACGGCGCTGTGCGGCAGCGTAATGCGTCGCATGGCGAAGCACGGGGGCTGGGCTGCGACCTAACAGGTCGGCAACGACGCTCGGCCCCCACCGATTCCGCAACAGGGTGCACATGCTCGCGCCCTTGGCGCGGTGTTGGCGAGGTGGTCGCCGGTTCCCCCGTCGGCGGCCGTCCTCGCTTTTTTCTGCCGGCTGTTCAACTCCGCAGTCGGCAGATGGCCGCGCCTTGGCCGGATGTACGCCCGGGCGCGGCCACCCCACTCCATCAACTAACGAGAGTGTGGATCAAAAAAAGCAATTTGATCGAGATCAATTTTTTTTAACAGCAACAGATACAGCGTTTTGGGAGGAACTAGGAGACCAAAGCATGAATAGGCGAAGGCGAACCTGGACAGCGAAAGATGTTCGTACCTTGAAGAAGCTTGCAAACAAAAGGACGCGAGCGGCAAACATCGCCCGAACGTTGAGGAGAACCGAGGGGGCAACGCGGCAAAAAGCCTTTAGTCTTGGACTATCGCTCGAAACGCGTGCTGCAAGGCTCTGACAAAAGAACAGTCTGAACTAAAAAAAGGGCCTGCCCAAAACCGTTCTGAAGGATTTGAAGGACAGAGCCGTATCTACAAACCAACACGCTCCGCGTTCTTCGGCGCGGCGCGACCAAATAAATACCACGCCATGCTTTTTTGGCTTCTCCGACATGTTTTCCACTGCTCTTCCACCGGTTCTCCACAGCCCTGTATGTGTGTGCCGGCGTGCCGCCATCGCTGGCGAACCCCTGCAATCAGGGCTTGCGCAACAGCTCCGGCAGCTTGGCAATATTGGTGGCAATTCGTCGCGCCTCATCTTCGCTGAGTAGCTTGGCGGTCGCCGATTCGGCAGTGGAGACATTCGTCATCGGGGCTAGCCGTTATCTGCGCTGCGTCCTGTTCTACTAGCCAAAGACAGCTTTTTCAGCCGAGCGTCGATCATTGAGCGAGCTGTTGTGACTGCCTCTTGGCGCGTTCCGAAAACTGTCCTCTCTTCCGGCAACTGATTGGGCACAGGATAAATGGCCACGCGCCATTGTTGTCGCACGGTTCCAAAAAGGATCGCGAAGCGAACGCCTCTGTACTCCACGAAATTATGTTGGACCAACCGGCGGGTTCGTTCTGTGATGACGATCACGGACGAGCCCCAGATTAGGGCTTTTTCAATAGCTCCGGCAGCTTGGCGATATTGGCCGCGATCCTTCGCGCCTTTTCTGAAATTAGTGGAGCGCCACTGCCAACGGATCGTGGGCATTTGCTCCTAGCGAACACGGCCAATTTGCTCGCAAAGCCTCAAGGGCAAAATTGTTGAAGTCCTCGTGAATCCTCGCGGGCTGTCCGTCGATGTACTGAACGACGATAGAAAGAAAAAATCGCGGCAGCCACGTTACGTCTCTCTGACAAAGGCTGCACCGACAGACCAGGGCGACGGGAAGCGGCGGGCGGGCATAAGTCAGTTCCATTGTCGCAAAATCGCCGCTTGAGGGCGGATACAGCGGGCGTATGCTTTGTTGGTCGGACCACAGCGAGTGTGCCATGTCGAAGCGTGCTTTGAAGAAGGGTAAGCGTCGGAGTCAAGCCGTCATACCCGCGTTGGGAATCACCGGCCTGTCCCTCTCGCTTGCAGGCGGAGCAACCGCATCAACGGGCGAAGCATCGACTTCACAGCCTCATGAACTATTTCTCGGTGAGGAGGAAATCTTCGACACCAGCTTGTCGACGTTTTTCACATTCGACAAGGAAAACGGCGAACAAACCTCGCTCGGCCAAATGTTAAAATTGGCCCGTGGCGGTGGCTGCGGTGGCTGCGGCGGCCGCGGCTGCGGAGGTGGCTGTGCTGCCCGTGGCTGCGGTGGCGGTGGCGGCTGTGCAGCCCGTGGCTGCGCAGCAGGTGTTCGCTGCGCTGGTGTCGGTGTTCGCTGCGCTGGTGTCGGTGTTCGCTGCGCTGGTGTCGGTGTTCGCTGCGCTGGTGTCGGTGTTCGCTGCGCTGGTGTCGGTGTACATTGCAGATGCGCATTTTTTAGACGCTGTTTCGGCTGCGGTTGCAGTGGCTGCGGAGGCTGCGGAGGCTGGGGCTGCGGAACTTGCTGGATATGGACACCCGCCTGGGGCTGGATCAACACCTGCTGGTCCGAATCTACACCTGCGGGTGAAGAATCTCGCGTCGCGTCGGAGCCAATCGGGCAGATAGCGGCGGCTGACGAAAAGAAGTGACGAGGAGTCACCCCAATCCTACTCAGCCTCGCGTCAGTTTAAGATTTTCTCGATAGCTCCGCGAGCACGGATTGTTCCTGGACAGCCCAAGGCGGCGGGAAGCGGCGAGGGGACATCAATCTACCTCGGCCATGTCGCGTTCATGTTGCATGGAGCTGCCGGGAGCTAAAAGGAGCCATTGTTAGTTTATGGCACGGACGAAATCATTCTTTTCTGAGCGGAAAATCTTTCATGCACTCAACGCAATGCAGTTTAGCAATATTCTCCGCGATCCGCTGCGCCTCATCCTTCGTCAGCAGCTTGGCCACTGATCGCCCATTGCGCTTTGAAAAAATCCGGGTACTGAGATTGACCCAAATACCCACACAGGAATTATCGGCCCCGCACTATGTTGACGACCGCGGCCACATCTTCTTCGACCATGACGCTTTGTTGGTCACCGAAATAAATAGTCGTTCCCCCGCTGGTCTGAGGCCGGAGGTAGCGAACCTGATCCACGTTCAGATAGAGGATCACCTTTTGGGTCTTGCTCATTAACGTGAGGGGAACAAATTTAGCCATGAAGTTTCTCCCGTGCGGCAGATGAACAGTTTAACGGAGGCGGCGCGACCCCGTCGAGCTAGACCGAATAATAAATGTACGCGAGTTGGTGACCGTTCGCGTCACGTACGACGTAGTAGTTCGGCTGTAACTCGGCAGACCAGGGTGGTGGGAAGCGACGAGGGTTTGTCATACCCGCTTCCTAGAGCTTGCTGCCCCTTTGCCTTTCCCTGATAGTCTCATTGGTAAACGGAGGGCTGTCATATGGCGCGCACGGTTATCCTCGCTTGGGTGATTGGTGTACTGAGCATCGTAATGATCGGAGTTGGGATTGCGGGCGTCCTCGATCTGTACAGGCAAACAGAGCGGGCTCCGCTGAAATCTTATGGCGGGGCGATTTGCATGATATGTGGCGGCGTTGTCGGGTTGGGCGTGGCGCAGCTGTTGCGTTTAGAGCTGGCTCTTATTCTGATGCACGCCCATTGAGTGAGGTGAGGGCTGCACCAAGCGAGTGAGGGCAAGACGCGCCAGCCTATTGTGCCCGATCAGGTGGCGGAAAGAGCCTTGCGACAGCCAGCAGTGCAATGAAGACCAAAACGCCCATCGCAAAGTAATCGATAACGTCCGGAAAACTCGTGCCCATCTGCTTTAGGTCAAAAGCAGCGGGAGAAGGCCAAACGCAAAGGCCGTTGTCAGTGCCATGCCTGCGGCGAGGCCCAGAGCCAGAATTGCGGGTATCATGGAAGTGCCCCTTTTGCTTTTGTAGAGATTGCTAAAACGAAGCAAGGACTTCCGTGATCGCCATCACGTTTTGGAGCTTTTTCGGGAGCCAAGGCATCAGCATCTGTCGCCCGGGCTAAGTAAGCGTCTGAGTTGTGTGGACCCCAAGCGCGTACCAGCTTGGGGTCTTTTCTTTCCGTTCGTCGTTAGCTGGTGAGGGGGGATGGATAGCAGAACCCCCGGCCCACTCGTGCCACAGCGCAACCCATCTTAAGCGGTCCCTGAGGCGGGGCCGCTATTCGTTTGCTAATTGTTCGGTCGCGCTACGCTCAAGCTCCGGCTCGGTACGCTGCATAAAACACAACTATTCCGATCACCGCGATAAGAGCGAACGGCAGAAGCGTGGACAATGGCATAAGTTTGCTCCCCGTAGTTCGGGTTATGGACCGAGCCACACACTTTGTATGTGACGACCGTCACAGCGATCTCTGACGATCAGTGCTTTGCTCTCACTGCACCGTCGTACGATGGCGGCGGTGCTCATTGAAGTACCTCCGATAACTTAGGGCCGCACATTCAGCGGCCCTAATTTTTCGTAAGTGGATCGACATTCGGGAGATGGAAGGGAGAAGACTTCCTGGCCCACTAGTGGCAGCGCGACGACTAGCGCCCTTAATCGCATGACCCAGCGCAAAGACGACCTGACGCTTGGCAAAGTGTAACCAGGGTGCAGATTGGAGGCGGGCGCGAACCCATGCACCAACATTTAGTTTGCTCCTCAGCGAGCTTCCTTTTCGGGGTCGATGCCATTGGCTGAGAGGGTCTATTGATGATCGGCGTGAAATTGTCCGCCATTAACACTGATCCACCAAGGAAAAGAAGGACACACGCAATGGCAAATCGCTGCATTTATGGCCTCCCGTAGCTGACGCCTCAGTTTAGATTAGGACCGTCGGGGCGGCCAACGCCACAACGCACCAGGGGGCAGGTCTTTTACATGGGGCCTTCTAAGTTGCGCCTACGGCACGGTCCTACGCCCCTGCGCCGCCACAAACGGTCATGAAGATCGTGACGACGCTGTAGCTCAAGGGGGACAGAGCGTCCTTGTTTACCGGGGCGGGGGAGGTTGCGGGTTCAAGTCCTGCCAGCGTCACCATCTCAATGAAGGAAGAGCGGCTTTCCTCAAACAGCAAAGCCGTCGGCGGTACGCAGCCAACGGCTTTGCCTTGTCCCCCATACGTGCCGTGTTCTCGGCATCGTGCGGGTTGTCGAACGGGCGGTGAAGTGATGCGGGCTTCACCTTCGTCCCAAGGGCAGAAGGGACGTCCCCAGTCCGACCGAGAAAGAATACCGCTCGCGCGTTTTCGCTCAAGCGCAAATAGCGAGTGAGGGCAAGCGGGGCTAAGGATGTGGGAAGCGCGGGGTCATCGTCTGGTAGCTATAGCGAATGCCAACAGAACCAACGTCGCCACTAATGCGAGCATGAAACCCAAGCCAATCGTATGGATACCAAATATCACTCGTTCTTGCTCGACAGCCAAGCTGATGCCACTGGCCAGTCCAGCGCCGGCAAGCAGGCCAAACCAAAAGCTGCGAGCTTCCCACTTGTCACGTTTTGGATGCGGTCGCCAGGCTGAAACGGCGATCATTGCGAGGCTCCAAAATACGACAAGCGCCCAAGCTATGAGCAGCGCCGCGCCTAGATAGACTTCCATGGGTTGATGCCTGCTGGGGAGCGGCTAGTCTGTTGGCGTCTGCGCCCGCTGTCGAGCGCGTCGAGTATTCAGGCTGAGGAACTTCCCTGGCCCCCCTCGTGGCAAGGCGAAGTCACCCCAGCCTCGCACCTTCCCAGCCCGCCCTCTTAACGGTGCGCAGTGGGGCTGGCACTGCCGCAACCTTCCCAACCGTATGCTGACCAGAGTGCTGACAGCATCGAATGTGCCGATCATAATACTGACGTAAGTTGTTGATTTAATTGGTGCCGGGTGAGAGGATTGAACTCCCGACCCGCGGTTTACAAAACCGCTGCTCTACCACTGAGCTAACCCGGCTAACCCAACAAACTCAATTACTTGGCTCTTTGTGCTTGGCCGGAAATGGTCGAATTGCCACCGACTTGCCACCGACTTGATCTGCCAATTCCTGGCGTAGCCACGTATCCACTCCCTGCGCAGCGTCAGCTTGTAGCGTGGGAATGAACGCTGCGTAAACGGAAAGGGTGATGCTGACGTTGGCGTGGCCAGCGCGCTCGCTTACGACCTTCACATGCACACCATCCATTAGCTGATGGGAAATGTGAGTGTGGCGCAATCCATGAAACGTGATCCGTCTCACCCCTGTCGCCTCGATCAGTCGGTCAAACGCCTTCGTCAGGCTGTCGGGGTCCCAGGGTATTCCCCCATGACTGAACACAAGCTCGCCTGCGCCAATCCTCCCTTGTCGGGAGCGATGCTCCTTTAGCGCCTCAACAGTTAGGGCAGGGAGGGTGATCGTTCGTCGGGAGCTCTGCGTCTTGGGCGACTTGAACGTGGTCTTGCCCTTCAGGCGTTCCAACGATTGGTTGACCGTGAGCCTCGCCGCCTTCAGATCAATGTCTGACCAGCGCAACCCAAGCAGTTCTCCCCTCCGCATCCCTGTCGTCACAGCGACCAGCACGGGCAAGTAGAGCGGACCCGCTGCATGGAGCAGCGTTGCCACCTCAGCCTTGCTCAGTATCGCTATCTCCCTGCGTGGCGGACGTGGCGGCCTCACTTGCTCAGCGGGGTTCTTAAACAACACTCCTGCCTTGACTGCGTGTGCTAACGCTTGCGACAGCGTGCGATGAACATGCAGCACCGTCTGCGCAGCCAATCCTTGCCCAGCCTTGCGCCCCTTCACATGTCCGTCACGCTGAAGCTCCGCCTCAAACGCCTCGATATGCGTTGGCGTAAGCTGGCGCACTGGTATCTGCCCAAGCCTTGTCGCGATCTGGCGCTCGACAAGTTGGCGATGGCGCACCGCAGTCTTGCGTGCAACCCGCCGCTCAACGATTTGTTGATGAGAGTAATCAGGTCGATGCAATTCCTGATGACGTCTCAATCACCGAATTGGCAGAGGATGTTGTGAGGGGAAAGCGCAAGCTCTCGCAGCCGCAGTTGCGAATGTTGATCGAGCTACTTCCTTATTACGCACCGAAGCTAACAGCTATTGCCTATGGGCACATGAAGGATCGAGACTTTGCTGTGAGATTGGACAGGGCTATTGAACGACAAGACAAAACTAATGGTGGCAGGTCCTTGCTGCCTTCGAACGATCCCTTATTTATTGAAGCGCGGGTTATTGAGCACGAAGAATAGGATTGAATGGAGAAGGGGCCAGCACAATCAACTGGCCCCTTCGTTTAGATTTGGATTTTGATTGTTGGAGTTGTTATAAATTTGGAGTTGTTATAAAGTAGGGCCGGTTCTGCAGAGAGCCCGGCCCCGATCTTGGTCCCCATCCCCCGACCCCTCCGAGGTTGGGGTCGTCATTTCTAAGCTGATTTGCGCCCGGCACAAACTCAAAAATTGTTTCTTGTGCTTGGCAACAATCGCGAAGCGCCGAGCCTCGATATTGTCGAATGGCTGACGGCGTAGCTCCTCGCAATATCAACCAACGCCTCGCCAGCAGCCCTTCTCGCCAATGCTTCTTGTTGTTGGTGTGCCGTTAGCTTCTGCTTGCGCCCAAACCTCACGCCCCTGGCTTGGGCACGTTGTCGGCCCTCACTGGTCCTGGCGAGGATGAGGTGCCTTTCAAATTCAGCGAGACCACCCAACACCGTCAGCATCAATCGGCCATGCGGAGTTGTGGTGTCAGCCCAACCATCACCGAGTGATTTAAATGTTGCGCTAGCCTCGCCAACAGCAGCCAGGGTGTTCAACAGATCTCGGGTTGATCGTGCAAGCCTATCGAGCTTGCAGACCACCAGGGTGTCGCCAGGGCCTAGCGCGGCCAGGGCCTTTGCGAGTTGCTGGCGATCAGTCTTTGCTCCACTGACCTTCTCACTGAACACCTTCTCACAACCAGCATTGACCAGGGTTGACTGTTGAGCGTCGAGTGTCTGTCCGTCTGTCGATACTCTGGCGTAGCCAATCGTTGTCATTTCGCACCTGACATCTGAACAGTCGAAGTGGTTGATGTTTGTGGGTTTTGGTTTTGTGCGGAATTTTCGATATTTGAACAGTTGGGCAGACGCCAACGAGCGAACCCGGGCCAAGTGGCGATGGCATGTTCAGCCTCAGCCGTTAGCTGCTCGCGATGTTGGGCCAGATGGGCCTCAGCTAGGATGCTGATCTCCTTTGCGGAGTAATGTGCGACCTTGAGGCCTTGGGCCCTGATTTGGGCTTTGACTTCCCGCCTTGCGCTTTGCATTGCCAGGACCGCGACGGCAGAGCGATGCCGCTGCAATCTTTCCTGAACTTGTTTTGGTGATAGACTTCGAGTAGCCATAACGATTGCTCCTATCGGTCGTTGTGGTTAGGCCAGCCTTGGTGTGGAAGCACCTTGGCTGGCTGCTGTTTGTTCAGCACGCACAGTTTATCAGATCACCAAACGATAATCACATTAATTCACACAAGCTCTGCAATCTTTGTTTGTTTGCTCACGATTGTTCGTTTGATCGCAAACTAATTCAAAGCGTTGTTTTGTTGATTGCCTCGTCCGCCGCGACCATCCTTGCATTTTGGCTTTGATCGGGGGCCGGGAGCCAAAATTCATCGCTCGCTCGCTCGCAATATGTGTGAGCAAATTCGCTACGGATTTCCTCAGACCAATCCCAATCGTTATAAAAAATTTATTGTGTGTGAAATTTCGAGGCCCATACCATTGCCTTTTGCGCTATACTCGCCCTTTCAAATTGAGGGGTTGGCCGTGAGGAAGTTGTTTGGTGCTTGTTGGTTCTGGCAATGCCTTCAATGGCGTTGGGTTTGGAGAGCGCGTTGGGTTTGGAGAGAAGGGATGGCGCGTATTATTGCACCGAGGAAAAGGGCGACACCAACACGCTGGCCGCCATTAAGGCGAACGAAAATTTTGTGGTGAGGCTAACGCCAGAACCAAATTCTCAGGACAGCTCAAATTATCGTGTAACAATCACCATTGAGGGACGCGGTTCTAACGACTGTTACGTCAACCACAAGCTCGATGACGATGCAGTTTTAGGATGCGATGTAGTGGGGCACACGTACATATTTAATTTCAACACTCATCGCTTCATCGAAATATACGGCGCAAATGAAAACAGCCCTCACGTAGCTCGTGGGCTCTGCACTAAGATTTCCCAATAACGATCCCGCGCAAAAATTATTTGGAAATCTCGCGACCCAAGACGTGCCTTGTAGCGCAAGGTTGCGGAGATTAAGGTCGCTTTTTGCTATCGCTTGAGGGGACTTGCGCGTCTGCGTCCACGATGTGACGCAGCTCTTCACATGCCTTCGGGTTTGACAGATTGGCAGCAACGCAACTTTGATAATTCTCAATTGCCTGGTGATGGTCGTTCACGTTGGCTACGGCTTGCGGACCTTTGTCCGTACTTTCACTCGTACAGCCGCTAAGCGCGACCGCACTCGCCACCACGATCAGGAATGTCCGCACGACAGTCGCCCTCCCCGATGTCTAACTGTAGCGATAAAGGCGTGAGCCCAGCAAGGCGCTTCGAGACTTCCGCAATCGCTCCAGCAGCTTCGCCACGTTGGGCGCAATCCACAGCGCCTCATGGTACCGGCCTAAGATTTGCGGGAACAATTAACAGCGCACAAACGTTTCTTTATTGAGGGGCCTCTGAGCGGGGCCTTTTGGTTATGGCAATGCGCCACACAGCAGATTTTTTCCAAGAGCAAATCAACCAATGTAGACGCCTTGCTGAGCAGGCTTCCAACAAGAACGACAGGCAATTTTGGCTCAAAATGACGCAACGCTGGGAAGGATTGTTGGTGGGGCGGTCCTCTGCCAATATCGCCTCTGAAAGGATACCGAAATTCAGTTCATACGGGCGCGTACGCCGATTTGCGAAACGTTACCGCGCAGCTTAGCGTGGCTTTGTCAAAAGCTCCGGCAGCTTGGCGATGTTCGCCACAATCCACCCTGCCCCAATTGGTTCATTCGCCGTTCACTTGTAATGCGCCACTGTTTCGGCGGGTAGGGGCGCGTTCAAGGAGTAGCGCCATGGCAAAGAAGCACAAGGGCACGAAAAAGAAATCGAAGGGCATGTGAGCCTCATTTAGAAACATTGCGAAATCGCCAGACGGCCGGACCAGATGTTCGGCCGTTTGTCTTTACTGGCTACCGTTATCAAGAAGGAATAAAATACGAGAACAGGAGTTTATAGCTGGAGGGCCACCCAAGGAGGCGGCCATGAGGCTCTTGCTATTCGTGTTGGGAATTAGCGTCGCTGTTATAGGCATCGGAACACGCGCCGAGGCCCAAAACTATCCCTGGTGCGCGCATTTAGGTACCGGTTTTGAGAGTACGAATTGCGGGTTCACGACATTCCAACAATGCATGGACACCGTGAGGGGGATTGGCGGGTTCTGCATGGTGAATAATACATATCAGTCATCGCCGGGATCATATCCGCTAACTAAAAGGCGTCATCCTTATTGACGCCAGCTTGCGACTGAACCTAACTCTGGAAGCTTCGCAATATTCGCCGCGATCCGCCGCGCACTTATCAGTATTGCGCGTGGCGCTTCCGGTGTTTGTACGTGACTATCTGAGATGGTCCGGGCCACGGGTTCAAATTACAAAAGCCACGATTGCCGGCGAGTATGTTACCCAAATGGTAGCACGCCTCAAATGTGGGGTATTGGCAGTCCCAGTACACAGTGCCTACCCCGATATTAATTACCGCGCACCACGGGGCATCGCCAGAAGCTCGGCTGGTCGAAGTTCCAAACAACGTCGCCGCTGCAAGAGCAGCGCCACCAAATATCAGTTTCGCAAGGGTTTTCAACACGACGAGGCCCTCCTCGGGTTTCTTATCTCTCTTCTTAAATAAACACCGCAATGGCAAAACAAATCCAAGCTGCCGTCCTTCTCGCCTCATCTTTCGACAGCAACTTCGCCGCAGATCGCCGCCCAGGTTCTCGAAATAGGCGTAGGCGAGTTTTTGCGCTTAAGGCGTGCCCACTCCGAACAATATGATGGGTGGAAAAATAGAAAGCACACGAACGTTGCTCTGCGGGGGTTTGGGTTGCGCGGCCAAAATCAATGCCCAGTAGGTGGTTCCATCCCGTGATGCAGAAGCTAGGCCCATTCGTGTGACGTTGGGCTTCAACAAATTCGCATTATGACCAGACGAGGATTTCCATATCGCGAGCGTCTCATCGAAAGTCTTGGTCCCCATCGCGATGTTTTCGGCAGCCGATGCTGAGCCGTACGGCTTTATGCGAGAGCTAAAGGGTGCATACACATTGTGATCCATCGAACGCCTCTCTGCCATCGCATTTGCCTGCTGGCGGGCGAGTTCGGTGAGTTTTGCATCTTCTGTTACTGCTGAGAGGCCGTAGCTTTTGCGATAGACCGAGATCTCGGATTGCGGATCTGCCCAGGCCGCGCTGGCCAGCAATGTCAGACTAATCACTGCAACCCAAGTCTTTAATTCTTTGCTCACGCTCAAAGCGTGATCGCGCAAACGATGCATATCGCCCCTCCCCCGAGTGGCTTCTTCTTAAAGACGATGTACATGGCAATAAGGGGGCAGGGCGCACTTCGGCAGACCAGGGTGTGGGGAAGCGGCGAGAGGAGGACACCCTAAACTCATTTGTCCAAGCCGAGCACGTTCTTGACGGCATCCATGACAGACGTTTGGCCGTGTTTGTCGCAATATGAGGCAACCTCATCCACATGCTTTTTGATTGTTTGGGGTTCAATGACCGTGTTGTTGCGCTTGCCGTTATAATATCCGACAAGCACCAGCACGACGTCGTGCGAGATATACGCGAGTTTCTCCCCCTGCATTTGGTCGCACGTTATTTTAGCAAGGTCCAAGGTCTCTTGTGCTTGCATCGTCGGCATCTGCACAAACAGGAATAAAGCGCTGGTGAGAAGCAAACGAAGTTTCACGGTCACCTCCATAGCTCGCGTGATGATTGGCTAGGACTAGCTAACATTCTAATGCAGAGCAGAGCGACGAGGGGAGGGCATGGGAGATCAGTAGAAATCATCTACTATAATTAGAGGCCCCTCGTCATCGTCAGGCTCCACTCGTTGCCGTGCCTTGTCCAGTGCAGCCTCCCATTGCTCTCGGGTGTAGTCCTCTGCGTTCGCAAAGACAGTGTCGGCAACCTTAAAGTCACCATGCGTTGGGCAATGGAAGGCTGCTGCGTCCCCCTTATGTAGAAGCTCTTGCGCTGGGGATTTGCAGATTGGGCATACGACGGTCATGAAGGCCTCGCGGAACTTGCCCTGGTATTCGCGCGTTTGCGCGAGGGAGGACTACGCGGGAGAACCACTATGAAACATTTCGTTCTTTCGTTCGCACTCTCGGCCTTAGTAATTGTGGCCGTTAGCGCTACTACGCAAGCCGCGTACTATCATCATCGACATCACCACTACTGGCATCATCATGGCTACCCTGTCGCCGCCTATTGGAACTACTATCGCACTGACTGGCGGGGCCGAGGTAACAGCGAGGCGTCAACTCGTTAGCACTGCGCCAACCGAGTGAGGGCAAGCGGGGCTAAGGATCAAGCAGCGAGGGCGAGGGCATGTTCTCAAAAGAAGGCCACCAGTTTTGGTGGCCTTAGTTCAGCCTGAAGGAGACGAAGGGCGCGTACTACCGATAGACCTCGTCAGGGAGTTGCTGTCGGGGTAGAGCCTTCATATCAATCGTCTCTCTCAACTTAGGCACATCCACTGTGGCGTTGATAGCGGCATCCACTGCGGTTCCGTCGTGTGATGCGACCGCCATCCGAGGCAAGCGGCCCGTCGCAACTGTGGCGGCAAGCACGCCAGCCAACAAAATCACTCCGTACACGATGTAGCGCATGGGATTTCCTCCTATGCGTGGCCGTTACAGATCCTGAATTAATGATTTTCATCAAAAAGTGCTGTGCCATCCGTCACAGCAGAAAGCACTGCACCGTTTGGCACAGACATTTTTCAGGGGAAAAATCCTCGGCGGTAAGTAAGAGCACATAGCCGAGTAATGTTGTGACGTTGGTCACAGACACGGGCCATCAATGAATGCTCATGTACAGCGCCGGATCAAAACTCAGGGGCTGCCAATGTCATTACTTCAGAAAACAGACGTCTACCAAGGTTCGGAAGAAAAGGCGGCGCGTGCGCATCCCGAATACGGCTTTGCTCTCGCTCTTATCTGCGTGGCACTTGCCCTCGTGTTTGCCAGCGTAATGTTCCCCGACGCCTTTAGACCGAGTGCCTTTGCACTCGTCGGTCCTTAGGTTGGTCCTTAAAAGGTAAAGCCCTCAAACAGCAAAGCCGTCGGCGGTACGCAGCCAACGGCTTTGCCTTCGTCCCCCTTCGTCCCCCTCGAACTGGCAGCGAGGCAGTTTGCAATCCAGCCACCGGTCCGACCGAAAAGCTATACTTGGTTTTAGAGGGCCTGTCGGTCGGCTAACGCACCATGGCCGCACAAACAGCAAAGCCGTCGGCGCTCCCACGCTTGACGGCTTTGCCTTCGTCCCCCATACGTGCCGTGTTCTTGGACAGCATCGTGCGGGTTGTCGAACGGGCGGTGCTTCGTCCCCATCGCGTCAGTGCCGGACAGCGGGGACGACCCAGTCCGACCAGGGCAGCATAGCGTCTGCGCTTAAGACAATCTACGGACATAAAAGAATGCCCTGACAGACTTCCGTCGGGGCAAGGATGACATCTTTCGGGTACTCAAAACGTTGTGGGCCGATCCGCTGATGCTCGAACCTTCTCCACGCTTTCGGAGATGGTCTTCGTCATTTGCATCACCTGCTCGCTCAGTGCCCTGTATTCCTCAACCTCGCGCTGAATGTGTTCGCCATCAGTTTGCAGCTTTTCCCGCAGCCGCGCAAAATCACCGATGAGGCTATCAATTTCGCTCGTCGAATTTTTTGATACTTGGCCCAGCAAGTCGCTGAGATTTTCGCTCGGCATTTGGTCATCCTCCTCCTTCTCGGCAGCACGCGCACTCGGCAGTTTGTAAACAGGTGCCTTGAATTGCGGTTGGCGGCAGTGGAAGGGAGAGAACTTCCCGGCCCTCATGTGACTGCGCACGAGCCGCCTTAGCGCCAATGAGGTTGCGCCATTAGTAGCTCTGGCAGCCTTGCGAGGTTCACAGCGATCCGGCGAGCTTCGTCTTTGCTGAGCAGCTTGCCCGCTGATCTGCGCCCAGGTTCTTCTTCGAAGTAGACGTATGCAAGCTTCTGCTCTGCGCTGTCGATCACGACAAAGCACGCATCGAGTTCTTTGACGGTCCATGGTGGCGGGAAGCGGCGAGGCTGCGCCATACACTCACACTACCACCGCGCGATCAGCTCGCCTCGCGCCAGGTGGTCGCGGGTAGCAATCGCTCCAGCGCTCCGTCGTGCAATCGGGCGGGATCGCGCTCGCCTTCCATCGCCACGCGCAACACAGAGCGCGCCAGCTCGTCAGGTTTCACGGTTTTATTGCCGACGAACTTGAGCGTTAGCCACGCTTCATCGAAAGCCTTCTCTATTAGCACTAGGGTCTGAGGATCGAAGAAGCTGCTATGGAAGCCAGCCTCCGACTTTATCCTTAACGCTCTCACGCCTTTCGGCGTCTCACCAGCGTCGCTGGCGTTTCCTACGTCGGCGCAACACACCTTCAACACGTCTAATTTGCTGAAAGGCGTGGACGAGCTAGGCGGCAATTCTTTTGCCGCCGCATAGCGTTGCCGAAGGCTCTGACCAATACCTTCTCTGGCGAGCCGCCAAGCAACGGGTTCGTAGCCTGTGGAACTAATCCCCATCGTCGCCACCAATGGCGCGCCCCCTGACAATCCAATCAGGGAACTCAAAGCTTGTTCCCAGACCAATCGGCGTGTTTGATCTGCGTCAACTAAAAGTCAAAGTCCATTGCGCCCGGTGAGGGGACTAGCGGGCGGTGCTTTGTTGGGATGGATTTGGGCTTCTTAGTTCCAGGCGTCGTGACAACACCAATCGGCGCGCTTTCCAATCCCGCTGCTATGGCCATACGCATACGGGAGCAGAAAAGCGTCGTCCATATCCCAGTAAATGGCGTACGCTACGTGTAGATGGGTTTCGTCGTCGTCGCTCATTGGCGAGGTCCCCGACATCACGCACCCCAGCGTCTAAAAAGGTGCGTTCAATTTGCGGTCTTTTTGTGTGAAACAGCAGTAAGCCTGATGCGCGCCGAGGGCAGGGGCAGAGTTGCCACCCAAATTGCCACCCAATTATTCGCAACTGGGTGGCAACTGCCGGGATCGGATGGGACGAGCGAACCGAAAAGCTCAATCAAATCAAGCTGCGCTAACACCAATAGGTATGTGCTGGGACCACTGCAACGGTTTACAAAACCGCTGCTCTACCACTGAGCTAACCCGGCAAACTATGATTTTACAGATGCTTGCTAGATAGCCGCTGCCGCCGAAAATGGCGATTGCCACCCTTTTGCTACCTTTTTTCTAGTCTTTTGTTTCCCTTTTGTTTAGGGCGGCCCGCAGAGCGTCGTCAACAACTGCCGCCGCGTCGGCCTACATATTCGGCAGAACATGGCTATAGAGGTCGAGGGTAATCCCGATCTTGCTATGGCCTAGCCGTTCGCTGGGGCGAGCATGTGCGTCGCGTGGGCATAGCGAAGGTCGTGAAACCGAATGCGGGAGAGATTGGTAGTCGCAATCTTGCCGATCCCAATCGTGAGTGAAGGAGTCGGGCTGTAGCGGCAGGCCAATCGTCACGCGCACAAACGAAAGTCTCATCGGAGAGCCGAGTGCCGAGCCGCAACAGCTCCTGAGCTTGCCGCAGCCGGTGTGCACGCAATTCCTCTAGGACCGTGATCGACAATGCCACGGTGCGTGAGCGGTCCGACTTCGGTTCTTTATGGCGAACGACAGTCCTGGTTTGCGATGCGCTCTGGATCACCGCGATCTGTCCGGCCGTCAAGTCAATATTCTTCCAGCGAAGCGCCGCAATCTCACCTCGGCGCAGCCCGCACAGCACTGCGAGCAACACAGGAACAAACAGACCGAGTACCGCGCATAGCCTCGATTAGCTCGGCAGTCTGCGCGAGATCATAAGTGTGCATAGGGTTCGCCGGCACCTTCGGCGGCTTGGCGTTGGCGGCCGGATTGTGCGCGATCATTTCCCATTGCATCGCTTGCGCGAGGGCCTGTTTCAGAATCCGATGAATATGCTGAACAGTGCGAGCGGAAAGGCCGCTGCCGTCTTTGCGGCGTCAGCCCTCCAACGCATCGGCGTAAGCGGCGGAGATATGGTGCGCTCGTAGGTTCTTGAGCGGGGTCGCGCCGAGAGCCGGCACAATGTTTTTTCGCGCGATCTCCGCGTAGCGGTCATAGGTCCGTGGCGATACTCGGGTCTTAATATCGGTCAGCCAGCGTTCGAGAAACGTAGCTAGCGCTTCTTTGGAGGGGTCAACGTAACTGCCGGTTTTAAGCTCGATGATGAGACGGACACACTCGACCTGAGCCTCCCGTTTCGTCCCCTTAAAAGCGTGCCACTTCCGTTTGCGAGCCCCGTCTTTAGTTATGTCGAGGATAATCGCCCAATGTCCTGGCGAGCGTTCTCTGATGTGCCCCCTCATGGCCCCCTTCTATTTTGCCTGCCGACCGCGTGGCTGCGGCATTGGCAATTCGGGTTGGTCGAGTAAGTCGAGCAATTCTTGGCCAAGCAAGTCGATTAGATATTGTGGCAGCGGTCGGGGCAGCGGACGTCCGACCATAAACCGTACCGTCGCCGCATCCCGAGTTCGGCCCTGTGCGGCCAGCTCCTCAGCCCGGATTAGCAGCCGCCGCTCGGCGTCCGACAAAGAACGGTCGCCGGGTGGCGGTGGGCGGCGAACTGGCAATTCAGGTTCTTGGCCGGGCGCAGATCGTGGTTGCGCCCTTCGTGTCCCCAGCGCTCTGCGTCGGGGCTCCGGCGCTTCCGGCGCTAAGTCAGACGGCTCGCTGGGAACGCGGGAAAACAGGGTGCCTAGGAACGACGGCCTTTCGGAAGCAAGATCCTGCTCCGCGTCCTTTCGATATAACGCGCGTACTTCCTTGTCTGCATTAGCGCGCAAAATCATGTCTTCAATTATGGTCACTATTCGATCATGCAGACCGTTCAAAATTGCCTCGGCAGCAATTGCGTAGGGATCACTGTTCCCTAAAACGGATTCGCTAAGTCGCTGGACCGCTTCCGCATTCATCGAGCGACCTGCCCGCCGTGCCGCAAGTTCGAGATTGAGTCGAAGTGGCTCCGGGAGCCTGAGCTTCAGTTCTGCCCGCCGCGCCCATTTTTTCTTTTTCGATTTACGAGCCATTTGCAAGCATCCCTCAGCTTCGACGGACGAGATGAGATTAGATAGCACAAATATTGTGGGTCCACAATATTACCCCATGACATAGAGCGCGCGTAGATTAAATATGATGTGGGTCAATGCGGTGACCCCACATGGGAAGGAAATCAATGGTTACAGAACAATCGAAGAACTCAAACGGAAGCCGGTGGTCGATTTCTGGCCGACACTTGCCGTGGCATACGGCGCCAGCGCATAAAAAGAGGGCGCCCCCCGGCGCCCTCTCGCTTATGAGGAACGAACGTCCCGTCAGCCCATCCTCAAAACCCCCGAACGGGACCATCAAATCGTTGTTCGGAATTATGGTCCGGCAAGGGCCAAATAGACAGAGCCAGCTGAATTACTAAGGACTGTTGCAAGCCGGCCACTATCCAAATCGGATCATTTTCGTGCCGCTGCCGTACGCTGGCATCGCGGAGCACCAACAATGAGATATGCGTGCCACTCCGGCATCATAGCCGCGCGCGCTCCTCGGTAGGCTTGCGGCTAGCGTCGAGTTTTGCTTAAGCGGCCTGCCGTTTTGCCAAACGCTTTTCTAACACCGATCGCGCTGGCTTTCGCGGTCGGATCGCTTCGACTTCAGCACTGCGGTTTTGTTGCACTAGCCATTCCCAACGCTGTGCTAATCGAAGCCAATATTCCCGGTCGTTTTTCCCAGTGGCCTGAGCGGCAAGTCTCCTGCACTCCTGAGCCTGCGTTTGAAAGAAATCCGTCATTTCTAGCATTGCAATCACCAACAAAAATGCCCCATTTCGACGGGGCTCCTCGCTACACATAAACGTTTGTACGCTATTGTTTGTTCCGAAAAGGGAGGCGGCAAAAGTGACGATTAGGCCCCCGGGTGCCGAGGCCCAAAACTATCCGTGGTGCGCGCATTACGGTACCGGATTCGAGGGCATGAACTGCGGGTTCGTGACATTTCAACAATGTATGGACACCGTGACCGGGATCGGCAGGTTCTGCATGCAGAACAATACGGCGTATCAACCAACGCCTGGATCATATCCGTTAATTCGAAGGCTCTATTCTTATTTATGGCTCCGAAGTAGCAACTCAGCGATATTGCCGCAATCCGTTGCGCCCAACGATCATTTCATCGACGCCTCTGTAAACGCGGCTGTGGAGCTTCGTTGTTCGGGGTTGGCATACTGGAATTAGCAAGACAGAAGCCGTGGTAATTTACGGCCGCTTCGCATTGCTCGCGCGTCATGTAATAGCAATGCACGATACTATCTCCCTGGGCGCACCAGGGATTATGACTGTGCTGATGCAGATGTGGGTTGGCCGGCAACGACCGCGGCGCCAAGAATTCCAAATGTTATCGGTCCCAATCGGTCAGAAGCTCGCCTACGTCTATTATGAGTGCGAGCCCGGTCGCCGCTCGGCAGCACGTTCGCATCGCGCACGACGAAACAGTTCGGCGTTACTTCGGCAGACCAGGGCGGCGGGAAGCGGCGGGCGATCATCGTAATGGAAACCCATACTTTCGCCAAAGATTCATAACCGCGCGAAGTTATCTTTGAAGTATTGCGCAGCGACCAGCCATTGATCGGCATGATTCTTCGGATTGCGTGCGATCATATCGCCAGCCTTCGGGCTGCCAGCAAGTCGGTCAGCCTCGGAGATGCTGATCCCGCTCAGCGTCTCACCGGGTTGATACGGCCGCATCTCGGCCAGCGCCTTACGTCGATATTGCCGCCACTCAGCCATGCAGCTTGGAGTTAGCATGTGCTAATTCGACGTTATGTGATGGCGATCACGTACGTCTTTGGCTAGCGACGTTTCACCGCAGCGAGAGATAAAATCTCAAAAACAATTCCAGCGGCGCGGGGCTGAATTGCTGTTTTTGCGAATCTCGGCCGGTGCATTGTGGGCCTCGCGGAATCTGCATTCTGCGGCGGGAAGCGGCGGGCGGGCATTATCTCACTATTCGTCTTGCCACGTAATTGGCTTATCAGATTATGACACCGGCAAAGGGGGAATTCACAATGGCTACTACCGAGAAACAACAGCCGGTCGAGGAGCGTGTCGGTTCTCTGATTGGGAAGGTATTTTGTTTGCTACTGCTGGCGTTCATGTTGTGGGGGTATTGGACCACAGTTGCCGCACAACTAGGGCTATTCCAATAGACACCACGCTTTATTTGGCGGCGGGAAGCGGCGAGTCGTTCGTAATGAACTAGCCCTTGGCCGGATGTACGCCGGGCGCGGCCTCAGTTAATCTTGTAATCTTGCATGGGGGAGCTGATTCTCTGGAAACAAATCACGGCCGAACTTAACGGCCACACTGTCACGGGCTTGTACTGCGCGGCGCTCGGATTGGTAACGGTCAGGACGCCGTACGACAGCAAGAGCAGGCAGTTAGACGGATCGAGCAATACGCTGATCGCCAGAACTTTGTTGCGTGAGCTGGCGGCGGAAGGAAAAGCCTAGGGGCGCGGCCGCCACAGCAAAGCCGCCAGCTCATGGATCGAGACCGACGGCTTCGCCTTGTCGCCCCCATACGAATGTAGGTTTGGGGCAAACATTGTCCGGGGGTGTCGGGAACCGACAATGCCGGAGCGGTCCTCCCTCGGTCCGACGGGTAAGCATACACCCGCGTCCTCGCCTCATCTCGCGTGAGCAACCTCCACAACGGGTTATCCACAGCGTCAAATAGGCCAAAATTAAGCTTGGATTGAGATGCTGAAATATCCGAGGCTGTGGAAGTTAGGGGGACGCGATGACTAGTGTTAGCGAGGTTACAGATACTAGGGTAGCGGCTATTCCGGATGTCGCTGAAGCAAAAAATACGGAAGCCGATGTAGTGGACCGGGCAGCCGATGTAGTGGACCGGGCAGGCAATGCCATTGTCGAGTTGGTTAACCGCGCGGCTAACAATGGGGAGGCAAACCTCCTAGCAGCACAAGAGACCGCTGAGAAA